>Ga0208112_100097_pt1 | contig 157664 bp, 154 predicted proteins | sample HotLakConsoUCCLE_FD_184736 | JGI IMG/M metagenome (GOLD analysis project Ga0208112, IMG submission 184736) | Hypersaline microbial mat communities from Hot Lake, Washington, USA - Hot Lake Consortium UCC-LE (SPAdes) (version 2) ...
CGCCTGGGCGGCCTGGATCGTGGCCCGGCTCGGCGGCTGGAAAAATCATGCCAAGGACCGACCTGCCGGCCCCATCACATACCAACGCGGAATACAACAGTTCTGGACGATGCTGGAAGCATGGGAACTGAAAGATCTGTACCAACCCTAGCGAGGAAAGGGAGCCGCGCTGCGGTCCCGAACGGGGCGGATGGTCGCAACGGCGGTCGCGCAAGACAAGACCGGCGCCGTCGCCCGCCGCCGATACGGAGCATGCGGCCCTGACCGATCGTATAGGTCGATGAAGACAGATGCATCCCGATGGTCGGCCCCGCTGACCCGGGGAGACCGCGCCAGTCGCCGACCGTTTCGCTATTGTCTTCCGACCCCCAGCGGAATGGGAGGCGGGGCCGGACCTCCCTGGCGTGGCCGCGGACCCGCCTCCCGTTCCTTCGGCGGCTTTTCCGACGGCGCCCTTTCCGGTTCCGGCGCCACCGCACTGCCGGCCGCCGCCGACGCGGATCGTCACCTGCCGCCGCATGTGCATCGATCGGTCATCAAGTCGCCATGTCCAGCCGGCTACTGTGGCCGCCGGCACCATCCGGAACCGCACGGTGGGGGCATGGGGGACATCGTCGACGATCTGCTCGGCCTCTTGGCCGGGCCGGGAAGCATGCACCACGCCGGCGATCCGGTGACCCTGGGAGAGCACGCGCGGCAATGCGCGTGGCGGGCCGTCCGGGCCGGCGCCCCCGGCTCGATGGTCGCCGCCGCCCTGCTGCACGACATCGGCCATGTCTTGCCTGCGGCTTCCGGCCTATCGGATGGCGGTGATCGGGCGCACGAGGCGATGGCGGCAGACGTCCTCTCCGGCGTGCTGCCCCGGGCGGTGGTGCGGCCGATCGCGCTGCACGTCGAGGCGAAGCGGTGGCTGTGCCGCCGCGATCCGGCCTATGCGGCGCGCCTGTCGCCGGCCGCGGCGAACCGGCTGGCGCGCCAGGGGGGCGCCATGACGGCTGCCGAGGCCGCCGCCCTGGAGGCGGACCCGCATGGCGCCGCGGCAATCCGTCTGCGCCACTGGGACGAGGCGGCGAAGGTGCCGGGGCTTGCCGTCCCGCCGCTCGACGTCTATTGGCCATTGCTGCGTACCCTTGCGGACGGACGCGAACGTTCGGCTGCTTGACCGATTTCGACTCACTTTCGATATCGTTTTTTCGTACGAAACGACGATGGAGGCTCACGATCGAAACATGCTAATCTTTTCTCGTAGTAATCGATCGGTGGGGCCTACGTCTCAATGCCTCTGTGGCAACGTCTCGTCGTAACGCTGATTGCCATGCTGGCGGCCGGGCTGCTGGCCGGCCTTGTCTGGCGGCAGCTGTTCGGTGCGCCGCTGCCGGACTATCTCGGCGGCCTCTTCGGCGGCTTGATCGCCGTTCCGGTCTGGGAATTCCTCAAGCGCATCCGGCCGAAGGGCTGATGCCCCGATGCCGAGGAACCGCATCTGTCCATGCCCGTGCCGTCCGAGCCGACTCTTGCCCTGCTCGATCGACTTCCCGCCAATGTCGCCCTGGTCGATTCCGCCGGAGTCGTCCGGGAAGTCAATCGCCGGTGGCGCCAGTTCGCGCGTGACAACGGTTATCGCGACGACAGTTCCGGAATCGGCCTCAGCTATCTGGAGGTGTGTGCCCGCGCCCAGGGCACCAACGCAATCGGCGCGCGCGAGATACACGACGGCCTGTCCCGCATCCTGGCGGGTGAAATCGAGGAATTCCGGCACGAATATCCCTGTCCGTCGGCCGAGGGCCAACGGTGGTTCCTGGCCGTCCTCGGGGCGCTCGGCGACGGCGAGGGGGCGGTCGTCATGCATTTCGACGTCAGCGAGCGATGGCGCGCGCAGCTTCAGGTGCGCGAGCTGGAGGAGGCCATGGGGCGGGTGACTCGGCTCGCCCTGCTCGGCGAAATGGCGAGCGAAATGGCGCACGAGTTGAACCAGCCGCTGACCGCCACGCTGTCGTTCCTCTATACCGCGAAGAAGCGGCTGGCCGACCTGACCGGCGAGGAGGCCGATATCGAGACCGTGAACCGGCTGCTGGTCCAGGCCCAGGGCCAGGTCGACCGCGCCGGACGGATCATCCGCGACATGCGGCGGTTCGTCGGGCGGCTGGAGCCGGTGACCGAGCGCATCGACCCCCGGCAGCTCGTCGAGGACGCGGTGACGCTGGCGACCGTGGGGGCGCGACCGCACGGCGTCGCCATCCGCATCGATCGCGCGTCGAAACTGTCAATGGTGCGGGTCGACCGGCTGCAGATCCAGCAGATGCTGATCAACGTCTTGCGCAATGCGGTTGAGGCTTCGGAACGCAACGGCGCCGGCGTCGTTGATCTGGTGCTGAAGACCGCCGGGGGGCGGTTCGAGATCGTTGTTGCCGACCGGGGCCCGGGTTTGCCGCCCGACCAGGCGCAACGACTCTTCAAGGCCTTCGTCACCGGCCGGCCCGACGGATTGGGCCTGGGTCTCGCGATCGCGCGGCGAGTCGCGGACGCCCATGGCGGCACCATCGAGGCGGCCGATCGTCCCGGCGGCGGTGCAGTGTTCCGAATATCGTTGCCGGTGATCGACGGGACGGCCGAGGAAGGACCCGCCGACCATGGCTGAGATGCCCCTTGTCGTCGTCATCGACGATGACGCCGCGGTCCGGGAATCGCTGATGGCCCTGCTCGGTGCCGAAGGCATGGAGGTGAGCACCTTCCCTTCGGCGGAGAGCTTCCTGGCGTGGCCGGACATCGACCGCGCGGACTGCCTGCTGGTCGACGTGCGGATGACCGGGATGACGGGTCTCGAACTGAACCGCCGCCTGCGCGAGGCCGGGCGGCCGATCCCCACGATCGTCATCACCGGGCACGGCGACGTGCCGATGGCGGTGGAGGCGATGAAGGAAGGCGCGGACGACTTCATCGAAAAGCCGTTCACCGGGGAACGGATTGCGGCGGCCGTGCGCGACGTCCTGTCGAAGACCGGGCACGGCGGCCTGCCGCAGCCGGACTGGCAGGCCCGCCAGCGTCTGTCGACCCTGACGCCGCGCGAGCGCGAGGTCCTGGAGCATCTCGTCTCCGGGGCGTCGAACAAGGCGATCGCCCGGTCGCTCGGGATCAGCCATCGCACGGTGGAGATCCATCGGGCCAACCTGATGCGCAAGATGCAGGTGGAAAACCTGCCGCAACTCGTGCGACTGGCGGTCGGCGCCGAGGGGGGCAGGCGGCGCGCCTGAACGGATCGAGCGGGAGCAGGCCGATGGCCGACCGGACCACGACCACGACGCTCTGCCTCGCGGGCGACGTCATGCCCGGCCGCGGCATCGACCAGATCCTGCCGGCCCCGGTCGATCCGGTTCTCCAGGAATCCTGGGTCCGCTCGGCGCTGCGGTATGTCGAACTGGCCGAGGCCGAGAATGGCCCGATCCCGCGGCGCGTCCCACCGGCGTACATCTGGGGCGATGCGCTGGATCAGCTGGCACAGCGGGCGCCGGATCTTCGGATCGTCAATCTGGAGACCAGCATCACCACCCATCCCGAGCCGGCGCCGAAGGGGATCAACTACCGCATGAGCCCGGCCAACGCCGCTGTCCTGACCGCGGCCCGGCTCGATTGCTGCACGCTCGCCAACAACCACGTGCTGGACTGGGGCCGCCCGGGCTTGACGGAAACCCTGTCGGTGCTGGCCGGACGGGACATCGCGGCGCCGGGTGCCGGGCCGGATGCCGAGGCCGCCGCCGCTCCGGCGGTCCTGCCGGTCGCCGGGGGGCGCGTGCTGGTGTTCGCCTATGGCCTGGCGTCGAGCGGCATTCCGCCGGATTGGGCGGCCGGCTCCGGCCGACCGGGCGTCGCCTTCCTGCCGGACCTGTCGGCGGAGACGCTTGCGCGTGTGGCACGGGCGATCCGCGCCGACCGGCGCCCCGGGGATCTGGCGGTGGTGTCGGTCCATTGGGGGCCGAACTGGGGCTATGAGGTGCCGGACGACCAGCGGGCCTTCGCCCGCGGCCTGGTCGAGGCTGCCGGCGTCGATGCGGTGCTCGGCCATTCCTCCCACCATCCCAAGGCGATCGAGATCCATCGCGGCCGGCCGATCCTCTACGGGGCGGGCGATCTCCTGAACGACTACGAAGGGATCGGCGGGCATGACGCCTACCGGCCGGAGCTGTCGCTCCTCTATCTGCCGGAGTTTGACGGCGGGCCGGGCGCGCTCCGCCGCTTCACCCTGCTGCCCTACCGCATCCGCCGATTCCGGTTGGAGGCGGCGGAGGCCGCGGCGCGGCGGTGGCTCGCCGACCGGTTGACCCGCGAGAGCCGCCGCTTCGGAGTCGCCGTCGCCGCGGCGGAAGATGGCGGCCTGGAGGTGAACTGGTAGCCGGTTGCCGGTCTACGGCGGGGCAGGATCTCCCACGAACCCGCGGGCAATGCGTTCCAGCCGCCATGTGGCGGCCGCGGTCAGCGCGATGGCCGCCAGGAAGGGGAGGATCGCGCGCTCGACATGGGCCTCGCCCAATGCCGAGGCCTTGATCGAAAACACCGCGAGGGCGACCACGAACACGTCGAGCATGGACCATCGGCCGATCGCCGCGAGCAGGCGCGCCCAGCGTGGCGCCACCCGATGCTTGCGGCGCAGCCGAATCCACAAGCCGAGCGCCGCCGCGATCTTTGCGGTCGGGAAGACGGCGCTGAACGCCAGCACGATGGACGCCACCAGCCATTCCCCGTCCTGCCAGAGCAGCGCGACGCCATCCAGGATCGACACCGGGTCGCGGAATAGCAGGAAGGCCTCGACCTCCAGGATCGGAAGGGTCAGCCCGGCGGCGAGCAGCGCCAGAGCCCCCGCCAGCAGCCCCGCCACGGCCCATCCCGGCGGTGCGCTGCCGAACAGGGACGACGGCGATCCTTCTGGCGGCTGACGGAGGGGCATGCGCAACGCTGCCCCGTCATCGGCTGCGGCGCAAGCCCATCTTTCTCAAGGTAAGGTTTGTCAATAATTTGAGCGAAATACGGGAGTTTTCTAACGGAGTCTTAAAGCGCGTCGGCGATGCTCGTCCCGGTTTGGACCAGGGCAGCGAGGCGACGAATGCGGCGGAGGCTGATCGGCATGGCGGCGGGGCTGATGCTGGGGGTTTCCACGAACGCGGCGGCCGCTTCCCTGGCGGCAATGCCGGTGTCGGAGCATTCCGACCTGTCGGCGTTCGAGAAATGGACATCGGTGCTGATCCGCCACGATGCCCGTGCCGTCCCCGGCTGGCAGGCGTTGACGGTGGAACTGGCGGCCCTGGACGAGCGCACGAGGCTGGACCGGGTGAACGCGGTCTTCAACCGGGTGCGCTATGTGCCCGATGCGGACCAGTGGGGGCGCGGCGACTATTGGGCGACGCCCGCGGAATTCGTGCGGGGTGCGGGCGATTGCGAGGATTATGCGATCGCCAAGTACCTGGCGCTGCGCGAGGCCGGCGTCCCGGCCGAGGCCCTGCGTCTTGTGATCGTGCGCGACCGGGACGCCGGCGGGATCGTGCACGCCGTCCTGGCGGTTGCCGCGGCCGGGGAGGTCTGGATCCTCGACAACCAGGAGGACCGGGTGCTGCCCGCGACGGCCGTCACCCGCTATGTCCCGATCTATGCGATCAACGAAGAGCGCTGGTGGTACTACGGCTGACCTGATCCGCCGCCTGCGCGCCGCTGCCTTGAATCGCGTGTCCCCGGGACTGCCCCTCCGATTGCCGGACGTGCCGGATCCGGCGACGATCGGCCGCGAATGGTCAAATCGATTTTGAATCGAGGTTCCCGTCACGATCTGGGCAATGCTTGGCGGTGTGAAGCGGTTACTTAAAATTATAGAAAAAGCCTGAGGCGTCCGAAAAAAAGAACATGATTCGGGACGATGCAGGCCGCGTGCGAGCGCGGCTCGGGCGACGATTAAGCGTCAGTCGCCCGTCACCGGGCTGTTCCGCAGGATCTGGTCGCCGCCGGCGGTGCCGCTCTGGATCGTGCCGTCGCCGGTCTGCTGCTGGTTCGACTGCACCGCCGTGGCGTCGTTGGTGATCACCGTGCTCTCGGTCGACCGGTCGATCACCACGGAGTTCGGCCAGGGGCCGGTAAAGGGGTTGATCGTCGCGGGCGCTCCGGCACCGGCCCCGCCGCAGCGCGGCCGCAGGACGCCGCAGTCCCATCCCCAGCCTGACGGCTGGCCCGACAGCGTGCCGCCCTGGCGATACCCGCAGTCGCACAGCGTGCCGGCGATGCAGGCCTGCACGCCCACCAGATCGGCCGAGCAGATCGGAACCGCGGTCTGAGCGCGTGCCGGCAGCGGGGAGAGGACGGTCAGGAGGGCCAGCGCCAGCCCCGCAGCCAAGGCCGGGACAAGATCGGGGGCCGGGCTCGCCGCCGGTGCCGGCCGCCGAGGGCGCCGGTTCTTCCACCCCGGGTTCGAGGCCGGCGTGCGCCTCCCGATCCGGAGGACGGTTGGCGCGGCGGCGGACGGCAACAGGCGCGGCGGCATCGGACGGCTCCTTCGCGTGCTTTCCCGGGGCGGCGGAGGCTGGCAGCCTATCCGACCGGGGTGGCGGACGGGTTAACGGCCGGCGGGAACAATCGCACGGTCGGTCGTGTTCGTCCCCCAAGGGCGGCTCGGCGCGCCGGGAGCCGCGTATCGCCGACCATCGCGTCAAGGGAGAGCGTCATGCCCCGACATCCGATCCTTTCCGTCGCCGCCGTCGCCCTGGTCGCCGGCCTTGCCGCGGCCTGCGCGCCGAGGGCGGAGCGGGAGATCGCGGTCGCCGAGCCCGAGCAGGCCGTGGTCCTCATGGAATACATCACCGTCGCCGCGCCCGAAACGCCCCAGGGCATGGCGCTGCTGCCGCTCGCGGTGGCGGAGGCCGAGGTGGCGGCCGAACACGCCCGGTTGGCCGATCTGCGTCCGGACGATCTCGACTGGATGAAGATGCACGCGGCCCACATCCTGCACGCCATCGCGCCCCAGCTGGCGCCGCCGGGGCCTGGACTGGGCTATGGGGTGGAGCAGGCGGCGCGCGACATCTCCCGCCAGGTGCGCCTCGCCGCCCGCGCGCCCGGGGCCAATGGCGAGATGCAGACCCATGCCGGCCATGTCGCCACCGCGGCCGGCAACGTCGTCACCTGGTCGGAGGCGGTGAAGACGCTGGCCCAGGCGGTCCTGGTGGCTAGCGAGCCGGAGGAGGCGGCGGAAAAGGTCGACCGGCTGATCCTCCTCACCGACGCCATCCTCCGTGGCAACGACGCCGACGGAGACGGCACCGTCACCTGGCAGCGGGGTGAGGGTGGCCTGGAGCAGGCGGAGCGGCACATGGAACTGATGGCGGAGGCGGGCTGAGCCGCCGCCGACACGGGGGAGACTACTGCGCGGGCGGCGGGCCCTCGGGGAAGGTGTTGAGCCGCCAGAGCGCGCGCAGGAGGTCGGACGGCTCCGCCCCCGCGCCGAAGTTCCGCTGGAAGATGTCGGCGATGTCGGTCCGGTAGACCTGCGACAGGGTCCGGTCGGCCAGCAGGCGCAGCCGGCTCTCCCCGCGCGGCAGGGCGATGGCGTAGATCTCGGTCGAATAGAGCGTGTTGGAGACGGCGAAGGTCTCGCCGTCCCCCCGCCGGCGCATCACGCCCAGCAGGATCGCGCGATCGGCCATGTAGGCGTCGATCTCGCCCGCCGCGACGGCGTCGAGGCCGGCGTCGTGGTCCTCGTAGGTCGTCACGTCCGCCTCGATCCCGGCATTCGACAGCGCCGCGCCGAGGGATTCGCCGGTGGTGGAGCCTGCACGGGCGCCGATCGTGGTGCCGTTGAGGTCGGTCAGGTCCTCGATCCGGTCGTCGGCCGGGACCAGGAAGGCGGCGCCGGTGACGAAGATCGGCAGCGTGAAGTCGGCCCGAAGCCGACGCTCGAACGTGATGGTCGAGGCGCCGCACAGGAGATCGATACCGCCGTTCGCCAGCTGGTCGAACCGGTCCTCCGCGTCGACCGCGACCCACTGCCGATCCAGCCGCTCCAGATCGAGCACCGTCTCGATCGTATCGGCGATCCGCAGGCAGAGATCGACCGAGAAGCCCCGGGGCAGGCCGGTGTCCCCGGCATAGGCGAAGGGCGGGACGTCGGTGCGGTAACCGAGGCGAATCACCGGATCCTCGGCCAGCCGTTCGAGGATGTCGGCGCCGGCCGGGGCCGGCAGGGCGGCGAGGCCGCCGACGACGGCGGCGAGTGCGGCGAGTGCGGTGCGGCGGAACATTCGGGAAAGCCTCCTCGGCCTTGCGGGGGAGCGTCGTGCCGCTCGGGCAGGGCAGCCTAGCGGTATCGCGGCTATGGGGAAACCGGTGCGGCGGCATCCGGGTTCCGTCCGCCGCCCGCTCGGCCGGGCGTCGGGACCGATGCCGCTTCCCCAGGGGCGTCGGGCCTGCTACCGACAGGCGCATGAGCGACCCGCCCTCCTCAGATCGGGTGCGCCGGTCCTTTCTGCGCCAGGCCGAGGCCTGCGCCAGGCTCGGCTCTCCGTTCACCGCGCGACTGTGCCGGCTGGCCGCCGAGCGCCTGGACGCCGGCGCTGCGCCGGTCGATGCGATGCTGCTCGGCTGGTCCGGCGACCCGACCGCGGGCGGCGACGCCGTCGCGCTGCGCTTCGCCGGGGCGCTCCACGCCCTCGTCCTCGCTGGCGATGCGGCCCTGTCGGCAGCCTGGCCGCCGCATCACGATGCAACGGACGACGGGCGGCTGTGGCAGGCGGTCCGGACAGCGATCCGGCGGCACGAGGCGGCGCTGCTGAGCACGCTGGAGTCTCCCCCACAGACCAACGAGGTGCGCCGGTCCTCGGCGCTGGCCGCCGGGCTGCTGGTGCTGGCGCGGCAGGTGCCGCTGCCGGTCGTGCTGTCGGAGGTCGGTGCGTCCGCCGGCCTCAACCTGCTGGTCGACCGCTACCGCCACGTGCTGGGCGATCTCGTCGCCGGCGACCCGGCATCGCCGCTGGACCTCGCGCCCGAATGGCGGGGACCGCCAGCACCCGCGGTGGTCCTGCGCATTGCAGGGCGGGCCGGCTGCGACCTGCGGCCGGCGGATTCGAACGACCCGGGCGATCGCCGGCGGCTGCTGTCGTATGTCTGGCCCGACCAGGCTGACCGGCTGGCGCGTACGCGTACGGCGCTCTCCATCGCCGCAGCGGAGGGCGTTGCGGTCGAGCGCGCGGACGCCGTGGACTGGCTGGCCGACCGCCTGGCGGTGCCGATGCCGGGGCGGGTGCACGTCGTGGCCCACACGATCGCCTGGCAGTACCTGCCGACGGACCGACAATCGGCCGGCGACCGGATCATCGCCGATGCCGGTGCGCGGGCGACGTCCGACGCGCCTCTGGCGCGCCTCGCCATGGAGCATGACGGCGATCCGGACGGCGCGGCGCTGACCCTCGATCTCTGGCCCGGCGGAAACCGCTTGGCGCTGGGCCGGGTCGATTTTCACACCCGCTGGATCGATTGGGCCGGCGTGGGCTGACATCCACCGGCGCTGCGGGCACAAAAAAAGCCCGCCTGCCGGGGAGGGCAGGCGGGCCGGAATGAGCGAGCCGCCGATGCGTCGGATCAGGCGGCGTGCGGCAGGTCCGGCGTGGCGCCGGCCTGGGCGATCGCCGCCTGGCGGGTCTGGCCGATCACCGCCTTTTGCAGCTTCTCGAAAGCACGCACCTCGATCTGGCGCACCCGCTCGCGGCTTACGCCGTAGTGCTGGCTGAGCGCCTCCAGGGTCTGCGGCTCCTCGGCCAGGCGCCGTTCCACCAGGATGTGCCGTTCGCGGTCGTTCAGATCCTGCATGGCGCGGTTCAGCAGGTCCCGGCGATAGCCCAACTCGTCCAGATCGGCGACGATCGTCTCCTGGTTCGGGCGGTCGTCCATCAGCCAGTCCATCCATTCGCCGTCGCCATCCTGGCGCAGCGGCGCGTTGAGCGACTGGTCGGACGTGGTCATCCGCTGGTTCATGGTCAGCACGTCGGCTTCCGGAACGCCCAGCTTCTCGGCGATCGCGGTCACGGTCTCGGGCGTGATGTCGCCCTCCTCGACCGACTGGAGCCGGTTCTTGAGCGTGCGCAGATTGAAGAACAGCTTCTTCTGCGCCGCCGTCGTGCCGGTCTTCACCAGCGACCAGCTGTGCAGGATGTATTCCTGGATCGCCGCCCGGATCCACCACATCGCATAGGTGGCAAATCGGAAGCCGCGTTCCGGATCGAACTTGTCCAAGGCCTGCGCCAGCCCCACATTCCCCTCGGCGATCAGGTCGCGCAGGGGGAGGCCATAGCCGGAGTAGCCACGGGCGATCTTGACCACGAGCCGCAAATGACTGGCCGCCAGTTGGCTTGCCGCCTCGCGGTCGCGGTGATCCCGCCAACGCCGCGCGAAGTCCTGCTCCTGCTCGGCGGTCAGCATGGGATGGCGCTTGATCTCGGCCAGATAGCGCGTGAGGTTGTCTTCCGGGCTGAAAGCCAGCATGGTTCCTGTCATCGTCCCTCCTCGTGCCCTGACGGTTGCCCGTTCCCGCTGCCTCCGATCCTGGACGGCCGCGGTGTCGCATCGAGCGACAGAAACACCGGCCGCTTCTCCCCAAATCAGCTCGGGCAAGAAGTCGCCGATCGATTTCGAACGCCTGTGTCAGGATGAGCTGTAGATGGGTTTAGCGGCCTCTGATTTCAAGAGGTTTGATCTCGATCAATATCTTCCGAGACGACTTACGTAGTCCCCCGGATTGAGCCTTCGGGCGTCTGCCGGCACATTCGGGCACATGAAACAGCGCTTAGCGGAAGGAAGGCCATCGGTACTTTCCGATGTTTGGGTCGCACGCTTTTCTGGGGAGGATCAGCGGTGAGAAACATGACGATTTCCATCGACGGCGAACGACTCGGCGACCTGATTTCGCTGGGCGATCGGTATGTGTTCTTCACGACTCATGCCCGTTTGCGTCAGTTGGACGGTGCCCATTTCGACTCCCCGCAGTCGGCCCGCCGCGCCGTGGGGGTGGCGCTCGACCGGGCGATGCGGACCCCCCCGGTGCGTCGGATCGCGGATGACCGACTGAGTGCGTGATCGCCCGCAGCAGTCGCCGGAGGCGCTGCCGCCGACCGATCCGAGGCCCGGCATTCTCAGAGACGCTCCATTCGACCGAGGAGACGCGTCATGGCGATAGCGGCACCCGTTCATCCGGATTCGAAATTCACCGCGGAGGAGATGCGCGCGATCCAGACACTGGCGCGGCGGCTGGGCTTCCCGGCGGAGCCGGGGCGAACGGCCGACTGCCATGTCGTCAACCTGACCTCGGCATCGCTGCGCCTGCCTATCTACACCATGGCCAAGGATCGACGCGGTCGCTACCACCTGCTGACGCCTGACGGCCGGGACCTGGTGACGACCGACCGGTTCGATCGGCTGATCGCGTTTTTCGGCGAGGATCCGCGGATCCTCGACGCCCGAGATCGTGCGCCCGAGTGCTGGGGGGAACGCTCGGTGCGTGCGCGCCCCTGACGGTTCGGTTCCGCAGTCCGGCCGTCAGGGGCACTTTTTCCGACGGCATGGTTCGGGTCCGGCAGCGCCGCGGCGGCCGGGCCCGCCATCGTCTCCGGCCGTGAGCGCCTCCCATGACATGGGCCGGAGCGACTTTCCGAGGGAGCAAAGCCATGGGCCAGCCGTTGCGGCCGTTCGGAACGGCCTGCTGGCTGACTTGCCACACCGTGCTGACCGACCGGCAGATCGCGCGCTACACCGGACTGCCGGAGGAGGCGGTCCGCGGCATCCGGCAGGACGGGCCGCCGCCCGGCACCGTCGGTCTCGATCCGGTGGCGATCGGCATCCTGACATTGGCGGAAATCGATCGCTGCGCCGCTGATCCGGCCGCCGACCTGCGGCCGGCGGAGTCCGGCAGCCAGCACATGCCGGGGGCGGCCCGCGCCGTCTGACGGGGTTGCTCGTGGTCCCGATGGAGGCGATTTCGTGGCGCGGTGCCGGCCGGCTTGCCCGGTCGGTGGCGCTTGCGCATATTCCGGGGGTTCGTCATCGCCGCCGACGGCGCGCGAGCGCCGGCCGGCGCGACCCCGACAGGTTCTGGATGCACACGATGCCCCGCCGCCCCGCCGTCTATCCGTCTGCCTCGCCGTCTCTGTCCCGGCGCCGACTGCTCGCCGGTGCGGGCGCCGTGGCGGCGTCCGCTATCCTGGCCCGGTCCGGCTCGGCGCGCGCGGTGGTCTCGTCGACGCCCCTGGCGGCCGGCGGCGACGACGGCATCGGCCGGATCGACCAGTACGCCGCGCAGTATGAGGATACGCTGCATGTGGTCGCGCGGCGGTTCGACTTCGGCTATGTGGAGCTTCGCGCGGCCAACCCGACGGTTGACCCGTACGTACCCGGGGAAGGGACGCCGATCCTGCTCCCCGGTCTGCACGTGTTTCCCGATGCGCCTCGCCAGGGCGTGGTGATCAACCTCGCGGAACTGCGGCTCTACTGGTTTCCGCAGGATGGCCCACCGGAGACCCACCCGATCGGAATCGGCCGGGAGGGATTCTCCACGCCGATCGGCTCCACGTCGATCGTCAACAAGCGCGAAAACCCGACCTGGACGCCGACGGCCTCGATGCGGGAGCGGGACCCCAGCCTGCCGGTCCAGGTTCCGCCGGGTCCGGAGAACCCGCTGGGCACGCGCGCGCTCTATCTCGGCTGGCCCGCCTATCTGATCCACGGCACCAACAAGCCGCTGGGCGTCGGCCGGCGGGTTTCCAGCGGCTGTATCCGGCTCTATCCGGAGGATATCGAGGCGCTCTACCCGAAGGTGCCGGTCGGCGCGCCGGTCATAGTGGTCGACCAGCCGGTGAAGTTCGGCTGGATCTCGGGAGATCTCTATGCCGAGGTCTCCCCGGGCCAGGAATTCGCCGACGAGATGGCGGCGGCCGGCGCGGTCGATGCCACGCTGCCGGAGTCGGTGATCGGCCGGGCCCACGAGATCGCGGTGGAACGCGGCCGTCAGATCGACCTGCCCACGCTGCTGCAGGCCGCGCTCGACCGATCGGGAGTCCCGGTGCGGATCACGCTCTAGGGTCGGGTCGGCGACCTGCCGTGCAACCACCGCATCGCCACAAACGGAATTCGGCGCGCCACTCGATGAGGCGGCGCGCCGATTGTCGTTTGGCGTCCATGCGATCCGGCTGGCCGGATCGTCTGATGGATCACTTCGCCAGGGAGCCCTCGAACAGCTCCGCCGCGCGCGCGGCCGCGGCCTCGGCGCGCTGGGCTGCCGCCTCGGCCCGCTGGGCCGCCTGCTCGGCGGCCGTGGCCCGCTGCAGAGCTTCGTCGATGCGGGCGGAATCCGCCTCTGAGAGCTGGGCGCAGGCCGACAGGCTGACGGCGAGCAGGCCAGCGGCGGCAACGGTCGAGAGTTTGCGCGGAAGCATGGATCGGTCTCCTCTGGTCGATGGATAGGCGGCGGCGACCGCCACCGCGGGTCGAAATATGTTGGCCGGCCCGGCCCGCCTTTACCAGGACCGGCGCGCCGCAGTGGGCGTCGGAAATGCGGCGACCCCATGGCGCCGAGCGGGCCGGTCCTGAATGAGAACGATAGCAAACCCCTCAGGGTTCCTGCCACAGGCGGTAAATCCGTCGGCTCGCGGATCGAGGCCGGAGGATCGGGCGACCGGTGTGCGCCGAGCGGCCTACGACAGCCGCGCCTGCGCGTCCGCGTCGGCCGCCGTCGGCCGTGCCGGGTCGGCCGCGCCGATGCGCCGGTCCTGGACGATCTCCGCCAGGACCGCCAGCGCGATCTCCTCCGGCGTGGCGGCGCCGATCGGCAGGCCGGCGGGAGCATGGAGGCGGGCGAGCCGGTCGGCCGGCGTCCCGTCCTCGGCCAGCCATTCCTTGACCGTCGCCACCTTCTTTCGGCTGCCGACGAAGCCGATCCAGGCAGCGTCGCTGGCCAGCGCGTGGCGCAGCGCCTCGGTGTCGCGCTTGCCCTGGGTCGCGACGATCACATAGGCGCCGGCGATGCGCGGCGCGGCGCCGATCTCGAAGCCGGTGATGCGGTGGTCGGCTGCGTCGAACAGGGCCTGGTCGCCGGCCAGCGCGGCGACGGTCACCGAGAAGCCGATCCGCGGCGCCAGGTCGGCGAGCGCCCGGGCGGTCGGCGAGGCGCCGCAGACGATCAGCGCCGGGCGCGGCAGCACCGGCTCGACGAACACCTCGACCGTTCCGCCGGAGGGGCAGTGGCTCCTGACCTCCTCGACGCTCTCCACCCGCTCGCCGGTCGGATCGGGGCGGATCCGGACCAGCCGGGTGCGACCGTCCTCCAGCGCCGTCAGCGCGATCTTGCGGACGGCGCCGACGGTGCAGCCGCCCCCGATCCAGCCGACCTGTCCGCCGTCGGCTCGGAACACCGCCTTCGCTCCCGGCTTGGCCGCCGTGGCTCCGCCGGTCGAGACAATGGTGGCGACGGCAAAGGGTTGGCCGTCGCCCTTCATCTGGGCCATGCAGTCGATCACGTCGTCGTCGCGCATCGGGGACATCGTTCGATCCTCGTCACAGCCGCGCCAGCCAAGGCTCCAGCGCGGCGACGCTTTCCAGATTGTGGGCCGGGGCGAACAGGTCGACATGGGGCAGCGCCGCCTGCATGCCGCGGGCGACGGGTTCGTAGCCCTCCCAGCCGATCATCGGGTTCAACCAGACCACTCGGCGCGCCCGGCGCTTCAGCCGGGCCATCTCGGCGCCCAGGCGCTCCGGCTCGCCGGTGTCGTAGCCGTCCGATACGATGATCGCGACCGAGCGGCTGTCGAGCACCCGCTCCGCATAGTCCCGGTTGAAGGCGGCGAGGCTTTCGCCGATCCGGGTGCCGCCGGAGAAGCCCTGGGCGATCAGGCTCATCCGGTCGAGCGCCTTTTGAAGGCTCTTCTCCCGCATCGCCGGGCCGATCGGGACCAGCCGCGTGTGGAAGACGAACGGCTCGGCATGGCGGAACCGGTCGGAAAGGGTGCGGACGAAGCGCAGGAAGAAGGTGGCGTAGACGCTCATCGAGCCGGAGACGTCGACCAGCAGCACCAGCTTGACCGGCTTGTCCCGCCGCCGGCGGAAGGCGAGTTCGATCGGCGTGCCGCCGTGGCGGATGTTGCGGTGGATCGTGCGCCGGAGATCGAGCCGCCGGCCGCGCCGACGCAGGCGCTCGCGCCGGGTCAGGCGCCAGCGCATCTTCGCCGCCAGGCGCTCGGCCAGATCCTCGACCCGGGCCATCTGCTCCGGATCGTTCAGGTGCCGGAAGTCCGTCCTGGCCAGGGAGTCGCCGGTCGCCGCGCCGCCGCCGGGCGTGTCACCGTCGACCGCCGCGTCGCCGGCGCCGGGCCCGCGCTCCACCCGGTCGGGCGCACCGAAGCTGCCGGGCGGGCCGGTCGGCCCCTGGCGCTTCTTCAGCCCGCCGCGGGCGAGGTCGCCGGACACCCGGGCCGAGCGCTTCATCCCGCGGCCCATCCACCAGGCGTCGAACAACTCGTCGAACCGGCGCCAATCGGCGCGCGAGGCGGTCAGGATCGCCCGCAGGCCCCACCGCATCCCGTTGCGGTCGGCAAGGTCGGTGGCGTGCAGGAACGCCAGCGCGTCGCGCACCTCCGCCAGACCGACCGGAAAGCCGTTGTCGCGTAGCAGCCGGGCGAACCCGACGGCGCGCCGGACCAGCGGCCGAGCCTCGTCCGACGCGCCCGGAAAGCGCCGTCCGGCGGGGTGGGCGACGACGGCGGCCGGAGGGGTGACCATGGTTTCAGGCCGTCCTGCCGACGAGGCGCTGCACCGCCTCGGTCCGCATCGCCGCCCGGTCCTCGTGGGTCTTGAGCAGGCAGATCAGCGTCTCCTGCAGCCGCTCCGGCTCGTCGCGAAGGTCCTTCAGGCCCAGGCCCGAGAGCGCGGCGGCCCAGTCCAGCGTCTCGGCGATGCCCGGCGTCTTGCGCAGGTCCTCGCGCCGGACCGCCTGGACGAAGCGGACGATCTGGTGCGCCAGATGGGCCTCGATCCCGGGCAGGCGGGCCTCCAGGATGCGCACTTCCTTGTCCTCGTCCGGATAGTCGACCCAGTGGTAGAGGCAGCGCCGGCGCAACGCGTCCGACAGCTCCCGCGTGCCGTTCGAGGTCAGGACGACCCAGGGGATCGTGGTCGCGCGGATGGTGCCGAGTTCCGGCACGGTGACCTGGAAGTCGGACAGCACCTCGAGGAGATAGGCCTCGAACTCCTCGTCCGCCCGGTCGATCTCGTCGATCAGCAGGACCGGCGGCTCAGGCCGGCTGATCGCCTGGAGCAGGGGACGGCGGAGCAGGAAGCTCTCGTCGAAGATGTGCCGCTCCTTCTCCTCGGCGGAGACAGCCTCGCCCTCCCACACCTTGATCGCCAGCAACTGGCGCTGGTAGTTCCATTCGTAGACCGTCGCGGCGGCGTCCAGGCCCTCGTAGCACTGGAGCCGGATCAGCTCCGCCTCCTCCGCCGCGGCGAGGGCCTTGGCGACCTCGGTCTTGCCTACGCCGGCATCGCCTTCCAGCAGCAGCGGCCGCTTCAGCTGCCGCATCAGCGTCACCGCCATGGCGAGCGCCGGATCGGCGACGTAGCCGACCTCGGCGAAGCGGCGCATCAACTGGTCGCGGGTCGTCTCCATGGCAACCCCATCCCTGCACCGGAAAGAGAGCGGCCGGGCCGGCGCGGTGTCCCGACCGGCCCGGCCGTCGCGGTCGCCTCAGTCGCCGGCGCCCACTTGGCGGCAGGTCTGCCAGACCCGCCACGGGGTGTGGGGCATCGGCATGTGGGTGACCCCGTAGTGACGGAAAGCGTCGATCACGGCATTGGAGAATGCCGATACGCCCCCGACATTCGGGCTCTCGCCCACGCCCTTGGCGCCGATCGGGTGATGCGGCGAGGGGGTGACGGTGAAGTCGGTCTCCCAGGTCGGCGTCTCGACCGCCGTCGGCAGGAAGAAGTCCATCAGCGAAGCGCCCTGCACGTTGCCGTCCTCGTCGTAGAGGATCTCCTGGCCCATGGCGATGCCGAACGCCTCGGTCAGCCCGCCATGGACCTGGCCCTCGATGATCATCGGGTTGATCCGGGTGCCGCAGTCGTCGAGGGCGTAGAACCGCCGGACGGCCGTCTCGCCCGTGTTCACGTCCACGTCGACCACGCAGAAATAGGCCCCGAACGGGTAGGTCATGTTCGGCGGGTCGTAGTAGTCGACCGCTTCCAGCCCCGGCTCCATCCCCTCGGGCAGGTTGTTGTAGGCGGCCCAGGCGATCTCCTTCATGGTCGCCTGCTTCTCCGGCAGGCCCTTGACCTTGAAGCGGTCGACCTCCCAGTCCAGGTCGTCCTCGCCGACCTCCAGCAGATGGGCGGCGATCTTCTGTGCCTTGGCCTTGATCTTGCGCGCCGCCCGCGCCGCCGCGGCACCGGCGACCGGGGTCGAGCGCGAGCCGTAGGTGCCGAGGCCGTAGGGCGCGGTCCAGGTGTCGCCTTCCTCGATTTCGATCAGCTCGCTGTCGAGGCCGCATTCGGTGGCGATGATCTGGGCGTAGGTGGTCTCGTGCCCCTGGCCCTGCGACTTGGTGCCGAGCCGGGCGATCGCGCTGCCGGTGGGGTGGATGCGGATCTCGCAGGAGTCGAACATGCCGACGCCCAGGATGTCGCAGTTCCGGGTCGGGCCGGCGCCGACGATCTCGGTGAAGAAGGCGATGCCGATGCCCATCAGCTTGTCGGATTCGCCGCGCTTCACCGCGTCCCGCCGTTCGGCCTGCTCGCGGCGGAGACTGGCGTAGTCGACCGCCTCCATCGCCTTGTTCATCGCCGTCGGGTAGTTGCCGCTGTCGTATTCCCAGCCCAGCGCCGAGACATAGGGAAACTGCTCCGGCTGGATGAAGTTCTTCAGCCTGAGCTCCGCCGGGTCCATCTCGAGCTTCGCCGCGAGGACGTCGATCATCCGCTCGATCAGGTAGGATGCCTCGGTCACCCGGAACGAGCAGCGATAGGCGACGCCCCCCGGCGCCTTGTTGGTGTAGACCCCGTCCACCTCGCAGTGGGCGGCCGGAATGTCGTAGCTGCCGGTGACGATGTGGAAGAACCCGGCCGGGAACTTCGACGGGTCGGCGCAGGCGTCGAACGCGCCATGGTCGGCCAGCACGTGGACCCGCAGGCCGGTGATCCGGCCGTCGCGCGTGGCCGCCAGCTCGCCGGTCATGTGATAGTCGCGGGCGAAGGCGGTGGTCGACAGGTTCTCGATCCGGTCCTCGACCCACTTGACCGGCCGGCCCAGCACGATCGAGCCGACGATGGCGCAGACATAGCCTGGATAGACGCCGACCTTGTTGCCGAAGCCGCCGCCGATGTCGGGGGCTATGACGTGGACCTTCGATTCCGGCAGGCCCGACAGCAGGCTGACCACCGTGCGCACCACGTGCGGCGCCTGGAAGGTGCCCCAGATGGTGATCTCGCCCTTGACCTTGTCCATCGAGGCGAGGCAGGCGCAGGTCTCCAGCGGCGAGGGGTGGACCCGCTGATAGGTGATCAGCTCCTTGACCGTCACCTCGGCCCCGTCGAACGCGGCGGCGGTCGCCTCGCGGTCGCCGGCCTCCCAGGTGAAGATGTGGTTGGGGTGCTTGCGCGCGCCATGGGCGCCTTCGGTCTTGTCCTTGATGTCCTCGCGCAGGATCGGCGCGTCGGGCTCCATCGCCTTGAACGCGTCGACCAGGGGCGGCAGTTCCTCGTACTCGACCTCGACCAGCTCGATCGCGTCGGCGGCGATGTAGCGGTCCTCGGCGATGACGAAGGCGACCTCCTGGTTGGCGTAGAGGACCTTGTCGTCGGCCAGCACCGCCGCCACGTCGCCGGCCAGCGTCGGCATGTAGTGCAGGTTGAGCGGCTTCAGGTCCTCGGAGGTCAGCACCGCGATAACGCCGGGCAGGTCCTTCGCCGCGGAGGCATCGATGCTCTTGATCCGCGCATGGCCGTAGGGGCTGCGGACGAAGTCTCCGAACAGTATGCCGGGCAGGGTGATGTCGTCGACATAGTTGCCCCGGCCCTGGATGAAGCGCACGTCTTCCTTGCGCTTGCGCGAACTGCCGATGCCGCAGAGGCTCTTCTCGCGCTCGGCGACGGGAGGGGTGTTGGTGTCGGGCATTATTCGGCCGCCTCCTGGGGCGCATTCAGCTTCTCGGCGGCGTAGCGCACCGCCTTGACGATGTTCTGGTAGCCGGTGCAGCGGCACAGGTTGCCGGCGAGGCCGAAGCGGATCTCCTCCTCGGTCGGGTTCGGGTTCTCCTGCAGCAGCCGGTAGGCACGGGTGATCATGCCCGGCGTGCAATAGCCGCACTGCAGCCCGTGCTCCTGCATGAAGCCTTCCTGCAGCGCGTGCAGCGCGCCGTCGGGCGCCGCCATGCCTTCGATCGTGCGCAGCTCGGCGCCGTTCGCCTGCACCGCGAAGACCGTGCAGGCCTTCACCGAGCGGCCGTTCATGTCGACCGTGCAGGCGCCGCAGTGGCTGGTCTCGCAGCCGATATGCGGGCCGGTCAGCCGCTGGTCCTCGCGCAGGAAGTGGATCAAGAGGGTACGCGGCTCGACCAGGGCTTCCACCGGCCGGCCGTTGATCGTCATCTGGACGTGGGCTTTCGCCATGTCTTTCATCTCCTCCCGGGGCCGGTCAGGACGCGCGATCGCGCGCGGTGGCGAGCGCCCGGCGCACCATCACGCCGGCGACGTGGGTGCGGAACTCCGGCGGACCGCGCATGTCGCTGACCGGCTCGGTGACCGCCATGGCCTTCGTGGCGGCCTCCTCGATCGCCGCGGCGTCGACCGACGTGCCCTCCAGGGCGCGGGCCGCGTCCTCCGCCAGGATCGGGGTCTGGTGGACGTTGGTCAGCGCGATCGCCGCCGACCGGCAGACGCCGCCCTCCAGGGTGAGCTGCACCGCGGCAGCGGCGGTGGCGTAGTCGCCGATCTTCCGCTTCATCTTCGCGTAGGCCCAGCCGTGCCCGGCCGGCGGCGCGTCGAAGCGGATGCGGGTCAGCATCTCCGCCGGCTGCCGCCCGGTGAAGTAGGCCGCCTCGTAGAACCCGCGGGCCTTGACCGTGCGCTCGCCGTCCGGTCCCTCCAGGACGAAGTCGGCGTCGAGCGCCAGCATCACCGCCGGCATGTCGTTGCCGGGATCGCCGTTCGCGACATTGCCGCCGATCGTGCCCAGCGCGCGGACCTGGGGGTCGGCGATCGTGAGCGCCGTCTCGCGCAGGATCGGCACGGCCTCGGCCAGCGCGGCGTCGGCTGCGATGTCCTGCTGGCTGGTCAGGGCACCGATCTCGACCGTGCCGCCCTCGATCCGCACGCCCCTGAGGTCGGCGAGGCCCTGGATGTCGATCAGGTGGGCCGGCTGTGCCAGGCGCAGCTTCATCATCGGGATCAGGCTGTGGCCTCCGGCCAGGATCTGGCTCTCGTCGCCATGTTGCGACAGGAGCCCGACCACCTCCGCCACGCTGGACGGGCGGTGATATTCGAAGTTTCCGGGTATCAAGTCGGGGTCCTCCCTCGAGCACCGGGCGCGGGCGAACGGAACCGCCGGCGCCGTCCTTCCGGTGATATGGGTGAGGTGCGCGCTTTTCCCTCGCCTTGTGATCGATGATGCAACGTGATCGGATGCATTCGACAGGGTTACCCTCTCCCAAAGGAAATAAAGGATACGGGCAGTGGGGGGAGGTTGGGCAATCCTTGCCGCATCGGCGGCGGGCCCGCCTCAGCAACGGCGGCGCCGGTGCACGAACGGCCCGTCGATCGGCACGAATGGCGGGTGTACGCCTGCCGCCGCCAGCAACGACGGTTTCAGAAGCCGAGGGCCGCCCGCAACTTGCGTACGTTTCCGCGGCTGACGGGGATCGTACGCCCCTCCGCATCGTCGACCGTCAGCACGCCCTGGTCGTTACGCCGCTTGAAGCCCAGGGCGTGGCGGATGTTGACGATGTGGCTGCGATGGACCCTGAGGAAGCAGGTCGGATCCAGCCGCCTCTCCAGGTCGCTGACCGAATGGGCACAGAAGTACCGGCCGTCCCGTGTGTGCACGTGGGTGTAGTGTGCTTCGGCCTGGATCGAGACGATGTCCTCCGGATCCAGGAACAGTGTCTGGCGGTTGTGCGTCACGGGCACCCGCACCAGCCGCGTCGGACCCGGTTCGGGGTCGGCGGTGCGGATTGCGGCGGCGCCGCCGCCGTCGGCGGACAACGCAGCCGCTGCGGCGGGGATCCTCGGTTCCATCGCCGGAACGGCCTCACGAAGGGCATTCTCGGGCCCATGAACGGCGGCTGCCCCGGCCGATGCCGGGGCGGGACCGGTGGGCGCGGCAACCGTCGTGCCGGGCCGTCCGTGGCCACCGCTGTCGGGTACGGCGGTCAGCAGGGTGAACCCGAAGATCAGGAAGGTCGCGACCGCGACCACGATCGCCAGCAGCGACGGCGACAGGGCCGGGGCCGCGACCGCCACCAGGACGTCGGCCGGCAGGAAGGTCGCCGCCGCCATGCCGGTGTAGTGCATGCCGGAGATGGCCAGCCCCAGCACCAGCGAGGCGGCGATCCGGTGGCGCAGGTCGGCGCGGGCGAAGGCGGTCCGGAGGGCGGCGCCGGACACGGCGACGGCGATCACGACCGACGCTCCGATCAGCGGCGGGCTCCAGTCGATCACGCAGTTCGCCCGCACCGCCGCCATGCCGACATAGTGCATGATCGCGATGCCGCCGCCCATGAACAGCGCGCCCAGCCCCAGCCGCAGCCAACCGGGCCGTCCCGTGCCGGCGATCGCCAGGCCGACCCCCGTGACCAGGATCGACAGCAACGCCGAAATCAGGGTCAGCAGCACGTCGTAGGTGATCGTGACCGGCAGCGAGAGGGCCAGCATGCCGACGAAGTGCATCGACCAGATCCCCGCCCCGATCGCGATCGCTGCCCCGGCCAGGAGCGCCTTGCGCGCGACTCCGACCGCGCCGTCCATCCGGGCGGCGAGGTAGAGGCCGGTATGGGCCCCGAAGACGGCGATCAGCAGAGACAGCGCGATCAGTGCCGGATCGTATGTAACGGGCATCGTGCTCTACGGTTCCTCCCCAGGAGACCGTATCATGCCGCAGGCGGGTGGAGGGATCAAAGCCGCTCGCCGGCCCGTGAGCCGGATCTCCGCGCCCGGCTCGCGACCCCCCGCCCCGGGCGCGGCGCCCGGTCAGCCCTCGGGCAGTCCGGCGCGCCGCAGGGCGTCGGCGAAGCGTTCGCGATCGGCGGCGCGGGCATAGGCGACCTGGCCGTGCACGTCGCGCCGGATCGAGCTTTCGGGCGCCAGCTCGAGGGCCCGGGCGATCGCCTGCCGCGCCGCGTCGATCTCGCCGAGGCCGACCAGGCAGGCGGCGAGGCAGCGCAGCGCCGGTGGCACGTCCGGTCGCTCGCGCAGCGCCTGCTCCTCGGCCGCCGCGCCTTCTGCGTATCGCTCCGCGGCGAAAAAAGCGACCCCGGAGAAGTGCAGATAGGAATAGTTGAAGGGATCGCGCGGGCTCATCCTCAACGCCCGCTCGACGGCCTCGATCGCCGCTTCGGGCTGGCCGCCGAAGGCCAGGGCGGCTGCCATGTTGCCGTGTCCGAGTGCGAAATTGTCGTTGAGCTCGATCGCCCGGCGGTACCAGGCGATGGCATCGTCGTAGCGGCTGGTGAAGCATTCCACGTAGCCGGAGGCGAACCAGCTCCACGGATCCTCGTCGTCCAGGTCGCGGGCGACGCGGGCGATCTCACGGGCCTCCGCCAGGACCGCACCGACGTCGCCGCCGAAGAAGATGCCGCGCGCCTCGGCGAAGGCCAGCACGCTGTGCGCCTTGGCATAGCCTGGGCTGAGGGCGACGGCGCGGCGCAACAGGGCGCGCGCGTGGTCCGTGTCCTCGTGTGTGCAGCGGCCCAGCAACCAGAGGCCGCGAACCACGCAGCCCCAGGCGTCGAGGCTCTCCGGTGGACGGCTCTGCAGGCGCAGGTTCTCCGCGGCATGCAGCCGGGGCTCCAGCGCGCCGACCACGCTGCGGGTGATGTCGTCCTGGACCGCGAATATGTCGTCCATCCGGCGGTCGTAGCGGTCGGCCCAGAGATGGCTGCCGGTGGCGCCGTCGATCAACTGCGCGCCGATGCGAACCCGGTCGCCGGCGCTCCGCACGCTGCCCTCGAGCACATATCGGACGCGGAGGTCATGGGTGACTTCGCGGATGTCCGGCGAGCGCCCCCGATAGGCGGCCGTGGAGCCGTGCGCGATCAGGAAGAACCAGCGCAACTTGGAGAGGGCGGTGATGATCTCCTCGGTCATGCCGTCTGCAAAGAAATCGCGCCCGGCGTCGCCACCGAGGTCGCGGAACGGCAGCACCGCGATCGACGGCCGGTCGGGCTCGGCACCGACCACCGTAGCCGACCGATCGGCGGGGGAGGCCGGCTCCGCGAGAGCATCGTCGGCTGCATCGGGCCCGTTCAGTTGGTAGACGCGAACCGGGCGTGCCAGATTCTTCAGATGCGTCTCGCCCGCGTCGGCGAAGGCGAGGGCGGTCTTGCCCTGCAACTGCCGCCAGGCATCCTCGGAAATCGCGACTCCGCCAGCCGGCGCCAGGCCCTCCAGCCGCGCAGCCAAGTTGACGCCGTCGCCATAGAGGTCGTCGCCCTCGACGATCACGTCGCCCAGATGGACGCCGATGCGCAGGGCGATCCGGCGGTCCGCCGGCTCGCGCGCCTCCGCCTCGGCAAGGGCCTGCTGGATGGCGACCGCGCAGTCGACCGCGTCGACGACGCTGGGAAATTCGACCAGCGCCCCGTCACCCATCAGCTTGACCGTTCGGCCGCCGCGGTGCGCGATCGCCGGGTCGAGGATGCCGGCGCGCCGCGCGCGGAGGCGGTCGAGCGTCCCGGTCTCGTCCGCCTCCATCAGCCGGCTGTAGCCGACGACATCGGCGGTAAGGATCGCCGCGAGCCGACGCTGGTGTCGTTCCGCAACCATGGCGGATCTTTCGCGAAGCGGTTCTATCGTGATCCTAGGCGGCGGGACGGGTGGAGTCCATCGCGGGCAAGGGGGCGGCCAGGACGGCTTCTCAGTCGCGCTCCGGCGGTTCGAAGTCGGCCAGGAAGCGGATCAGCACGCGCCCGGCGGTGCCGGCGTCCTCGGCCGTGATCGCCTCGGCGGGGTTATGGCTGATCCCGCTCTTGCAGCGGACGAACAGCATGGCGATCTCGGTCAGTTCGGCCATCGCCATGGCGTCGTGGCCGGCGCCGCTGACCATGCGGTATTGAGCGACGCCCTCGGCCTCGACCGCCGCGCCGAGCCGGTCCATCAGCCAGCCGGCCGACGCGGCGCCGTCGCTGTCGTAGAGCCGCTCGATCGACACCCGGACGCCACGGCCGTCGGCGATCGCCTGCAGCCTTTCGATCACCTGTTCGACGTTGGTCCGCCGCTCCCCGTCGCTGAGCGCGCGCAGGTCGACGGTGAAGTCGGCGCGGCCGGGGATCACGTTGATGGCCCCCGGCGCCGCCTCGATCCGCCCGACCGTGGCGACGAGGTGACCCTGGTGCCGGGCGTGATGCTCGATCGCGAGCACCATCTCCGCCGCCGCCGTCAGGGCGTCGTGCCGGCGCGCCATGGGGACCGTGCCGGCATGGCCCGCCTCGCCCTCGACGGTCACGGCGAGCCGGGTGCCGCCGGCGATCCCGGTGACGACGCCGACCGGCAGGCCCTTCGCCTCCAGCACGGGCCCCTGTTCGATATGGGTCTCGACGAAGCAGTGCAGGTCGCTCGGCCGGCGGGCCGCGCTCGACAGTCTGTCCGGATCGCCGCCGAAGGCGCGCATCGCGTCGGCGACGGTGAGGCCGTCCGCATCCCGGGCGGCGAGGTCGTGGTCCGACAGCCTGCCGGTGATCGCCTTGGAGCCGAGCAGGGTCGTCTGGAACCGCACGCCTTCCTCGTCGCCGAACACCACCACTTCGACCGCATGGTCCAGCCGCCGGCCGGCGCGGTGCAGCGCCTCGACTGCCAGGATCGGCAGCACGATGCCCAGCATGCCGTCGTAGCGGCCGGCGTCGCGCACCGTGTCCTGGTGGGAGCCCATCGTCACCGCCGGCGCCCCGGGAGAGGCGCCTTCGTACCGGCCGATCAGGTTGCAGGCCGCGTCGCGCCGCACGCTCATGCCGGCCGCCGCCATCCAGCGGGCGATCAGCCGCAGCGCCTCCTCGTGCATCGCCGACCCGAAGGTCCGCAGCAGCCCGCCCTTCATCTCTGTCAGCGCCGCCAGCCCATCGAGCCGGGCCATCGCCTCGGCTCCCAGCGTGGCGGCGTCGGGCAGGCGAGAAACGGCGGATCCGGTGACTGTCATCGAAGGCCTTTCGGGCTTATTGGCATCCGAAGCCCGGCGATCCTGCGCCGTCGGGCCGAGGGTGTGCAAGGGGGCGGGGACCTCGCCCGTCCGTTGCGCGGCGACACTCGACGGAGCCGCCTGGACCGACGGCACACGCCGCGCCGCCGCGGATCGACAGATCAGCGATCCTGGCTGTCGACCTCCGATTGCGGCATCAGGCGTCCGCGATCCGCTTCATGAAGTTCCGCTTCATCTTGTGGCGCGCCCGGAGGTCGGCGACATGGCGTGCCTGATCCTCCGCCGGGCGAAGGTTCGCCATCCGCCGGACCAGTGCGGCCGCCGCGTCGTAGCGGGCGTTGCCACCCTGGTCCACCAGGACCTCGATCCGCCGGGACCAGTACGCCAGCACCTCGGCCCGACAGGTGTCGACACTGGCTTCTGCCAGTGCGTCGCTACAGTTTTCGTCGACCTTGTGGTGGAGCGCGGCCTGCCACGCTTCGTGATGCATCCCCTCGGCGGTCAGAACCTGGACCAGGAGGTCGCAGGGTCGCGGCCACGGGGCTGGCTTTCGGGCTGCGCTGCGATCCTGCAGCAGCGCGACCGCCGCGTCGCGCGCCGCCGCGCCGGCCAGGTCGCGCCAGGCCTGATAGAGCGGCCAGGACGGATGGCGCCGGAACCGGCGGGCGAGCAGGTCGCCCGCCCGGGCAAGAGCCCCATCCTCGACCCACCGCTCCGCGGCGAAAAGGGCGAGGTCCTCGGCCTGACGGCTGTCCTCGAACAGGAACAGCCCCTCGTCCACCCAGCGCCGCGCATCGTCGGGGCGTCCGTTCTCCAGGCAGAACCGAGCCAGCGACAGGTAGTCGTGCGCCGATTCGAGCGTGCGGGCGCGCACGGCGATCCGGGCATCCAGATCGCCGTCGCGCTCGGCGAAGAACTCGAGGGCGGCCGCCACGATCCTCCGCCGGCGGGCGGCCTTGTAGTCGCTTTCCGTGCGCTCCGCCGATCCCGTGCCGGCCCGGGCCGGCGGCATCTCCGCCCAATCCCGCTCGGCCAGACGCCGGTAGGCGGCGAGGCCGGAATCGCCCAGGATCTCGGCATAGCGGTCGAGGAGCCCATGGAAGGTGCCGAATGCGTCATGGATCTCCCAGGCATAGAGCCGTTCCGCCAGCGCCTCGGGATCGGGTTTCGCCGCCTCCGCCGCCGCGCAGTGGAGTTCGAGGGCGCCTTCCAGGCGTCCGATCATGCAGCCCTCGCCGTCGGGACCGTCCTCGATCCCCTCGTCGATACGATCGATCAGATGGGCAGCCAGATCGAGGGCGACGGTGGCCCGGCCGTGGTCGATCAGGTCCTCGATCGTCGTCAGCAGGTCGTCGATTCGGCAGACCCAGTCCCGGAGGTCGTCCTTGTCACAGACCTCGGGCGGGGGACCGACGTCGTCGATCGCCGCCTTCAGCCGTCTGACCAGGCCCGCCTCGTCCTCCCGGTCGCCCGCGGCGAACAGGTCGAGGCGTTGGAACAGGCGATCGTCGCGCAGCGCCGCCTCCACCGTCATCTCCAACAGCGCTTCCGCATCCAGACTGCGCAGGTGGCGGCGGATCCGCTCCAGGGGTAGTTCCTCGCGCCCGTCCGGAGGACGTCGGTTCACGGCGAGGGCGGCCGCCACCAGATGCTTGCAGAAACCGCTGTCGTCGAAGGCCGGGCAGGTGCAATGGCCCTGGAACTGAACGCAGCGACCGGTCAGGGTGGCGAGATAGGTGCGGGTACCGGTCACTTGCGCGATCACACACAGATCCGAGACCTCGAGGACATGCACGCGGTCGTCATCGGCATAGACGCAGCCGCGATCGAAGCTCTGCCGACCCGCCATCTCGAGCAGGGCATCCCGATCGAACCGGGTCTGCGTCACCGTCGTCGTCACGGGGAACCGTCACCATCTGTCGAACCAGCCTTCAGTCTGCCCCAGTTCGCGGCGAGTCGGCCAGACGGTGCGGCCGTCGCTACTCCTCTCGTCGGGGCGCCGGTGCCCGGATCGCCTGGTCCCGGGAGGCCTCCAGCCGGGCGACGGCATAGGCCGCGACGGGTGCGGTCACGATGAAGAAGAGGGCGATCAGGAAGGCGCGCACCGCGAAGCCCGCGCCGCCGGCGATCGCCACGCCGACCAGCACCGTCACCGCCCCCGAAGCGACCGCCTTCGACGAGGCGTGCAGCTTCATGAAGGCATCGGGCATCCGGACCACCGCGACCACGGCAAGCGTCAGGAGGGCAGTGCCGAGGAAGGCGATCGCGGTGGCGATCACGCTCCTGTCGGCGAGCCAGGCCGGCAGGGCGTCCACCATCATTCGAGGTCCGGCCGCCGGCGCAGCAACCGGGCGGTCACGACGGTCTGGGCGAACCCCAGCAGCGCCACCACCAGGGCGATGTCGAGATAGCCGGGGTCGCCGGTCCTCACGCCGACCAAGGCGATCAGGCTGGCGAACACGATCGACAGCACGTCGAAGGCGATCAGCCGCGCCACCAGACTGCGCGCCCGGACCACCTGGCCCAGCAGCAGCAGGATCAGGGCCAGGTGCCAGACGACCAGAACGGGATGGAAATGCAGGGTCATCGTCGGCTCCTCAGGGCAGGACGTGCGCCTGGTGGCGGCGGTAGAAGCGGTGGACCGCGGCACAGGTCGCTTCCGGATCGCCGGCATCGACCGTGTGGATCAGCAGCGACCGGTCCTGCGGGTCGATGCCGACGGTGAGGCTGCCGGGGCTCGCGGATTCGATCAGGCCCAGGACGACCAGCCCCTCTTCGGTCTCAGTACAGTGCGCGCAGTCGACCAGGCCGGCGCTCTGCCACCCGCGCCGGCCCAGAAGGATCGCCAGCATGGTCCAGGCACCGGCGACCATCCGGACCGCCGTGGCGGCGACCAGCAAGGGCAGCCGGACCAGGAGGCGCAGACCGGGGCGCCCGCCGTCGAAGCTCCTCCGGCCGCCGAATGCCAGGGCGACCACGCCCCCCACCACCAGGCCGACCAGCCAGGTCCCGGGTTTCGAAGGGTCGGTGAAGATGGCGAAGAGCGCCGCCAGCACGGCGATGTGGACCGGGAGCATCACCGTCCTCCTCCGCTCAGCAAGTCGTCGACCAGACTCTCCACCAGCAGGTCGAGCGGCGCGGCTGCCAGCGCCAGGGCGACCGTGGCGAGACCGAGCGCCCCCGGGATCGCCCCGCCATGTCGCGCCGGCGACGGCATTCGGCGCATCGCGTCGGCGTAGCGGATCACTGCCACCATCAGGAGCGCCGTCCCGACGATCACGGCGCCGGCCAGCAGCCATCCGCCAGGAACCGCCAGGGCGGCGCGCATCAGGGCGATCTTGGCGAGGAAGCCGAGCGTCAGCGGCAGCCCCGCCATGCCCAGCGCCGCCGCCAGGGTGGCGAAACGCCGCGCCAGCCCTGCGCTTTCCAGCCCGAGGAACAGGGCGGCCTTCTCGATCGAGCCGGCCAGCACGGCGTAGAGCCCCGCCGCCACGCCGGCCCGGCCGCCGATTCCGACGGCCAGCACGACATATCCTGCCTGGGCGATCGCGGCATAGGCGGCGATCTCCGCCGGCACCGTCCGCCGCGCGGCGGCCAGGGAGCCGTAGAGGATCGCCGCGGCTCCCAGCAGCAGGAGGACCGCCGCGGCATCCGCGCGGGCGGCCTGGGCGGACAGGAAGCCGAAGCGCAGCAGGCCATAGGCGCCGATGTTGATCAGCGCCCCGCTCAGCGCCGCCGCGACCGGGGGCAGGGCATGGCTGTAGAGCGCCGGGACCCAGCCGTGGAACGGGAACAGGCCCAGCTTGACCGAAATCGCGGCGAATATCAGCGCGGCGCCGAGATGCGGCATGCCGCGCTCGTCCTCCCCCGCCCGCTGCGACAGCGCCACCAGGTCGAGCGTTCCGGCCATGTGGTAGACGATTGCCGCGGCCGTCAGGAACAGGACCGATCCCAGCAGGTTGGCGACGACGTAGGTGAAGGCGCCGCGCAGCTCCGCCGCGCCGTAGCCGTAAATCGCCAGGGCGAAGGAGGTGACCACCGACAGTTCGAAGAAGACATAGAAGTTGAACAGGTCGCCGGTGAAGAACGCCCCGTGCAGGCCGGCCGCGAGGAACAGGACGAGGGCCGGGAACGCGCGCCCGCGCGTGCCACGCCGCACCTCGTGCCACAGCACCGCCGCCAGCACCGCCGTGGAGACTGTGGCAAAGAACAGCGCCACCCCGTCGACATGCAGGCGGATGCCGATCTCGGCCGGCCAGCCGCCCGTGACCACGTCCAGCGGCGCCCGCATTCCTCCGGCCACGGCGGCCAGCAGCGCCGCGTCGGCGGCGGCGATCGCTGCGAGCAGCACCGCGCCGGCCACCGCCGTCAGCCGCTGCCGGCCGTCCGCCAGCGCGAACAGCGGCGCGGCGAGCCACGCCGCGGCGAGGGGGAGCAGGGCGGTCATGACGAGGCCCCGTCCCCTCGGCCGTCTCCGCCACCGTCCCCGCGACCGCCCCCGCGACCACCCTGGCCGGCGCCGTCGACGTCGCGGGCCGCCGCCGCGTCGTCTTCCTTCCGGATGTCGTCTTTCCTGCCGGCGGCGTCCGCCTCGGCCTGCGCCTCGGCCCGTGCGGCGCGCTCGGCGGCGGCCAGATCCTCGACATCGATCGTGTGGTGGCTGCGCTCCAGCGCCCAGGTGATGCGCAACAGCAGGATCGTGGTACCGAACCCGATCACTACCGCCGTCAGCGCGAGCGCCTGGGCCAGCGGGTCGGCGATGCCTTCCGGGCTGGTCGCCGGCAGGAGCGGCGGACGCTGCTCCTCGAACCCGGTGGCGACGAGGAGGTAGATCGCGGCGTTGGTCAGCACCAGCGTGCCGCCGAACAGCCGGATCACGTCGCGCCGGACGATCAGATGGACGCCGGCACCGAACAGCGCGCCGAAGACCATGGCGGCGATCAGATTCATGCGTCCGGCTCCCGTCCGGGCGGGAACAGGCGGTCGAAATTGGCCGTGACGGCACCATAGACCGACACCGCCACGCCCAGGTCGAGCAGCGCCGCCGTGTGCAACTCGAGCATGCCGATGTGCGCGGCGGCATGGGTCGGGCGCGGCCAGTGGCTCACCGGCGGCAGACCGAACAGCAGCGGTGCCAGGACGACGCCCACCACGATCAGCACGCCGCCGGCCATCAGTCGGCCGGCATGGCGCCCCAGCGTCCGACGTCGGGCGGTGGCGCGGTCCAGCGCGACATACTGCAGCCCGGCCCCCAGACCGGCGGTGGCGCCGGCGCCGAATCCCTCGCCGATCGCGCCATAGCTGCGCACCCAGAGCGCGGCGGCCAGGACCAGCGTCACGGGGAAGACCAGTCGGGCGACCAGCGCGATCATCCACGCCTCCTGGGAACCAGCGACCAGGCGCCGTAGAGCGCTGCGATCAGGACGGTGACTTCGACCGCGGTGTCCAGCCCGCGGAAGTCCGCCAGGATCGCCGCGACCACGTCATGGACCTGGTTGAGGCTGCTCAAGGCGATGCCGGCCTCGGCAACGCGGTCGTCGACCGGCGCGGAAAAGGCGAGCCAGGCGACCGCGAAGCCCACGACCCCGGCGGCGATGCCGATCCCCGGGCCGCGGTCGCGGGCCAGCCGGTGGCGGGCACGCACCATCGTGGCTTCGCGGACCCGGCCGATCAGCGAGACGAACAGCAGGGTGAAGCCGGTCTCCACCAGGGCGAAGACCAGCGCCACGTCCGGCGCTCCAGCCAGCGCGAACACCGCCGCCAGCCCGAAACCCAGGAACGACAGCGCCAGCACGAAGGTCAGGTGCGGCGTGTGGCGGGCCGCAGCCAATGCGGCGATCGCCACCACGACGAGGCCGGCGACGAGGTCGGCGTCCTTCGCCTCAAGGCTGCCCGGTGTCGGCCAGCGGCCGTGGCTCCACATGCCCAACCCGGCCAGCCCCGCGGTCGGGACCAGGATGGCCGAGATGCGCTCGCGCATGTGGCCGAGTTCCATGTCGTGCAGCCGGTCGGAGGCCGTCTCCGCCGCGGCCCCGATCCGAGCCGCCCAGGCGGCTGGACCGATCCACGGCGCGGCGCGCCCGACCGCCGCCGCCAGCGCCCGCACGATGGGGCGGCGGGCCGCGACCAGGGCCAGCCCGGTCGCCCAGGCAACGAGGGTCAGGATCGTCGCCGTGTCCAGTTCGGTCGGCCAGGCGAGATGGATCGGCACCGGCTCCCCTGCCACGACCGACCCGGCGGCGGCGAAGACCGGCTTCAGCAGGTGAGGCACCAGGCCGCCGACCAGCAGCAGCCCGGCCAGCAGCGCCACCGGCCCCGCCAGGGTCAGGCTCGCAGGGCTCGCTGTGTCCGCCGCGTCGGAGCGCGGGGTGCCGAGGAACAGGCCGATCCAGAACCGGGCGGAATAGGCGAGCGTCGAGGCGATCGCCAGGGCGGCCAGGACGCCGGCACCCGGAGCATGGGCGAGGCCGGTCCGGATCAACAGGTCGTCCTTGAAGAACCCGACCGTCGGCGGCAGGCCGGCCAGCCCCAGGGCCGCCACGGCCGACGACACGGCCAGGACCGGCATGCGGCGCGCAAGGCCACCGGCCTGCGACAGTCGGTCGATCCCGGTGGTCGAGGTGATCGCGCCGGCGGTCAGGAACAGCGCCGCCTTGGCCAGCCCGTGGGCGACCAGGAAGAAGACCGCTCCGGCGGCTCCGTGCTCCCCGCCGGCGGCGACCAGGGCGATCGCGTAGCCGTATTGCGCGATCGTGGAATAGGCCAGGACATGCTTCAGCCGGTCGGCGACCAGGGCCAGGACGGCGCCGACGAAGATCGACAGGAAGGCGAACCAGAACAGCCCCTCCAGCACCCCCGGCGCGGTCGCGATCAGCGGCCGCAGGCGCATGAGGACGAAGGCGCCGGCGGCGACCAGCGTGGCGGAATGCAGATAGGCGGAGACCGGCGTGGGCGCTGCCATGGCGCGGGGCAGCCAGAAATGCAGCGGCACCTGCGCGCTCTTCGCCAGCACGCCGGCGATCAGGCAGATCGCGGCGGCGACGCTCGTCTTTCCCTCGATGCCGGACAGGTCCGGCAGGGCGGTGGTGCCGGAGGCACGCGCCACCAGAATGGCGCCGGCCAGGAACAGGAGCGAGCTGCCGCCGGTCACCACCAAGGCAATGCGTGCCGCCGCGCGTGCCTCCGGCAGGTGGCGGTCGTAGCGGATGAGGAAGAACGAGGCGAGGGCCGTCAGCTCGAGGGCCAGGAACAGCACGATCAGGTCACGGGCCAGCACCAGCAGAACCATCGCCAGCATGAACCCGAGCATGAGGGCCGCGAAGGCGGTGGGCGCGCTGCCGTTGCGCCCCTGTTGCTCCAGGTGGTGAGGCAGGTAGCGGGCCGCGAAGACCAGGATCGGCACGGCGATGCCGGTCACGAACACCGCCAGTGGCGCCCCCAGGGCGTCGGGTTCCAGCACCAGGCGGCTGTTCATCGACGGCATCCAGGGGAGGTCGACCACCGGCCCGCCCGGCCCGAGCCAAAGCGCGACCGCCGCCGCCATGGAGATGGCCGCCGCGCCGGCCGCCGCCGGGATCGCGGCGGCGGGGCGCTTCCAACCGGCTGCGATCGCGCCCAGGCAGGCCAGGGCCATGACGGCCAGAGCGGTCATTCGCGGGGCTCCGCTTAGCGAACGATGCGCCGCCGCGGACCGGTCGAGGGCAGGGGACCGCGTCGCCGCCGGCCGCCGTGGCGTGTTGCTGCTCAACGTGCCAGGGGCCATGGCGTTTCCGCCCGGTGTCCGCCGCGGCAGGGTCAGCGCGGCCAGCTTTGAAGGGGCGAGACGGCGTCGTGACCGGGATCGCCGTCCCGCCGACGCCGGTCGATCCGCCGGCGCTGCGCCGCGGGGGCACGGTCGGCGTTCTGGCGCCGTCGTTCCCGACGGCGGCGATGGTCCCCGACTGCCTCGACCACGCGCTCCAGTGCTGGCCGACACGCTGGATGGCCGTGTCCGTTCTTGCCTGCGCCCCTTGGGGCGCAGGCTGCTCCAGGCCGGACGCCCCTTCAATTCCAGCGGGGCAGGGCCTCGAGCTCCTCCTCCGTCAGCTCGGTGCGCAGATCGCCCTCGAACAGCTCGATCCGGTCGAGCGGCAGGATCACGTCCCGTTCGCCCAGTCCGAGTATGCCGTTCATGTCGATCGAGATCGCGACCACGTCGCCTTCCGCGGTCGCCAGCACCTCGTCGACATTGCCCAGGCGAGCGCCATCGGCCGAGACGACGTCCAGCTCTTCGATCTGCTCGACCGTCAGGTTCAACGCCGGAACGGCCACCCGGCCGTCGTCGACCTCGAAATAGCCGACGCCCTCGGGGGCGGCGGCCGGGGACCCTTCATCCTGGGCCAGGGCAACCGGTGCGGTCGCCAGGAGGGCAGCGGCAGCGGCGGTCGCGATTCCAAGCATGGTCTTTCTCCCTTCGGTACGCAGGCATAACGCCAGTCGCGGGAAGGGAGTTGCGGGTCGCGGCAGGGGAGGTGGAGAAGGCGCGGGCGTCACGCCGCCTGTCGGTGGGGCCGCAGGGCGCGGCCCTCGGCGTCGAACAGGTGCCCGGCCGCGGCGTCCGGCACGACGCCCACCGTCTCCCCCGGCGCGACCGAGGCGGTACCGTCGGCCTTGACGACGACCTCGCTGCCGTCGGCGAGCCGGAGATGGAGCAGGGCCTCGCCGCCCAGCCGCTCGACCACCTGGACCTCGCCGGTCAGGGGAGCCTCCCCCGGGGCGGTCAGGCTCAGATGCTCCGGCCGGATGCCATAGGTCAGCTCGCCGGTCGCCGGGTCCGCCTCCGGCACCGCGAGCGTACTGCCGTCGCGCAGCCTGATCGCGCCGTCGCCCGCGGCGGTCGCCGGCAGGAAGTTCATCTTGGGACTGCCGATGAACCCGGCGACGAACTGGTTCGACGGCCGGGCATAGAGCTCCATCGGCGTGCCGACCTGCTCGATGATGCCGGACTGGAGGACGACGATCCGGTCCGCCAGGGTCATCGCCTCGACCTGGTCGTGGGTGACGTAGACCATGGTGTTCGAGAGCCGCTGGTGCAGCTTCAGGATCTCGACCCGCATCTGGACCCGCAGGGCGGCATCCAGGTTCGACAGCGGCTCGTCGAACAGAAAGATCTTGGGATCGCGGACGATCGCCCGGCCGATCGCCACGCGCTGGCGCTGGCCGCCCGAGAGTTGCTTGGGCTTGCGCTCGAGCAGCGGCTCGAGCCCCAGGATGCCGGCCGCCAGGCGCACCCGCTCGTCGATCGTCTTCCGGTCGACCCCCGCATGGCGCAGGGCGAAGGCCATGTTCCCGTAGACGTCCTTGTGCGGATAGAGCGCGTAGGACTGGAAAACCATGGCGATGCCGCGCTGTGCCGGTGGCAGTTCGTTGACCCGCTTGCCGTCGATCGAGACGGTGCCGCCGGTGATCTCCTCCAGCCCGGCCACCATGCGCAGCAGGGTCGACTTGCCGCAGCCGGACGGGCCCACGAAGACGACGAACTCCCCGTCGGCCACGTCCTGGTCGACGCCGTGGATGACGTCGACCTTGCCATAGGACTTGCGCACGTCGGTCAGGGTCAGGCGCGCCATGGCGGTCCCTCCATCGATGAAGCCGGCGTCAGCCCTTGACGGCGCCGGAGGTGATGCCGCGGATCAGCTGGCGGGAGAAGAAGGCGTAGAGCAGCAGGACCGGCAGGATGGCAAGGCTGAGCGCCGCCAGCACCGCGCCCCAGTCGACCGTGAACTGGCCGATGAACTGCTGCACGCCGAGCGTCACGGTCTTGGTCGCGTCGCTCGGCGCCAGGATCAGCGGGAACCACAGGTCGTTCCAGATCGGGATCATCGAGAAGACGGCCACCGTCGCCAGCACCGGACGGACCAGCGGCAGCACCACCTCCAGGAAGATGCGGTATTCGCTGAGGCCGTCGACCCGCGCGCTGTCCTTGATGTCCCGGCTGAGCGTGCGCATGAACTCGGTCAGGATGAAGACCGCGACCGGCAGCCCCTGGGCCGTGTAGACCAGGATCAGCGACAGGAGCGTGTTGACCAGCCCAAGGTCGACCATCAGCTGCAGGATCGCCACCGTCCCCAGCCGGATCGGCACCATGATCCCGAGGATCATGTAGAGCGCCAGCAGACCGTTGAACCGGAACCGGTATTCGGCGAGGGCATGGGCCGCCGCGGCGCCCAGGAACAGGATCAGGAATAGGGCGGCGACCGTGACGATCAGCGAGTTGGCGAAATAGGTCCCGAACGCGCCCTGGTTCAGCACCGTCAGATAGCCGCCGAGGCTGAAGGTTTCCGCCGTCGGGATGTTGAGCGGGTCGCCGAAGATGCCGCGCCGGTCCTTGAAGGAGTTGAGGATCACCAGGATCACCGGGAACAGCGCGATCGCGGTATATCCGAGCAGCACCGCATGCACCACCGCGGTCGAGGCGGTGCGGCGGGCGCGGGCGGCGGTGGTGGCGGCGTTGCCGACCGGTCCGGGAGCCGTGGTCGCAGTCATGGCGCCGCCCTCACATCTCGTATCGCTGCAGCCGGCGCTGGACCAGCACCAGATAGATGCTGACGCCGACCAGGATGATGAAGAACATCATGCTCGCGACGGTCGCGCCCATGTGCGGGTCGCCCAGCTGGAGCTGCTGGCCGAAGAAGGTGCGGAACAGCAGCGTGCCCATCACGTCGGTCGCGAAATTCGGCGCCCCGAGCGCGCCCTGGACCGAATAGATCAGGTCGAAGCTGGCGGTGAAGTTGCCGATATAGGTCAGGATCGCGACCACCCCGAGGGTCGGCAGGATCAGCGGCAGCTTGATCTTCCAGAAGATCGCCCAGCCGCCGAGCCCATCGACCCGGCCGGCGTCGAGCAGTTCGTCCGGGATCGACAGCAGCGCGGCGTAGATCAGCATCATCGGGATGCCGACATACTGCCACACCGAGATCAGCGAGATCGTCACCAGCGCGCTGCTCTCCAGTCCGAGCCACGGGGCATAGAGCCCGCCCAGGCCGACCGCGCTCATCAGCGTCTCGGCGACGCCCCACAGGGGAGAGAGGATCAGTTCCCAGATGAAGCCGACGATCACCACCGACAGCAGCGTCGGCACGAAGATCAGGGTCCGGTAGGTTGCGCCGAACCGCGGCGCGAGGCTGAGCAGGGCGGCGAGCAGGAGCCCGATCGGGTTCTGCACCACCATGTGGACGAGGAACAGGACCAGGTTGTTTTTCAGGGCCCGCCAGAACTGCTCCGCCCAGTTGGGATCGAACAGCAGCCTGTCGTAGTTCGACAGGCCGACCCAGACCGCGCTGCCGTCCGGCTGCCCGGCGAACAGGCTGAGGCGCAGGCTCTCGATCAGAGGGTAGACCGAAAAGATCGTATAGATCGCCACCGCAGGCGCCAGGAACACGAAAATGTGGAAGCGCCACCGGCGGCGCGGCCTGGCCTCCTCGGCCGTTGCATCGGTCTCGGTCTGTGCGGACATGACGGGGCTTCTTCCTGACCAGACGCCGGGGCCGGCCGCCGCCTCGAGGACGGCGACCGGCTCGGTCGTCGACGCGCGGCCCTGAGGCCCGTGGGCTCAGTTCTGCTGCGGCGGATACCAGGCCTCCAGGCCCTCCTGGAGATGCTCCGTTCCTTCCTCCGGCGTCATGGCGTCGTTCAGCACGTTGGCGCTGACCGTCCACATCCGGTTCCAGGTGTTCGGCTCGCCGCGCGACAGGATCTGGTGGGCGAGGCGGATCGTGCTCTCGCAGGTCTCGCGCCAGGAAATGAACTCGCGCGCCAGCGGGTCTTCGACCTCGAACGGAGCGCTCGACAGCGAGAAGAAGCCCGGCAGGGAATTCGTATAGAGAGCCGCGAACTCCGCCGAGGCCACCCATTCGAGGAAGGTGCGTGCCGCCTCTGGGTTATCGGTGTTGGCGTTCATGCCGATCCCGATATCCGTATGGTCGGCGATGTAGCAGGTCGCCCCTTCCTCGGGCACCGGCGGCGGGAAGGCGCCGAGCTCGAAGATCGCCTGGTTCTTGAAGCCGGTGATCTCCCACGAGCCGGTGGGGTAGATCGCGGCCCGGCCGAGGGTGAACAGGTTCTGGCTGTCGGAATAGCTCTGCGCCTGATAGCCGCGGCCCATGTAGTCGGCCCAGCGTTCCAGGACCCGGTAGGGCTCGACGTACCGGGGGTCGGTGAACTCGGCCGTACCCTCGATCAGCGCCTGCCGACCCTCCTCGCCGTCCCAATAGGCCGGGCCGATATTGGTGTAGCCCATGGTCGCCGCCTCCCACTGGTCGGCGGTGCCCATCGCCAGCGGGACGTAGCTGCCGTCGTCCTGGATGGCGTCGAGGACGGCGAAGAACTCGGCCTCGGTGGCCGGCACCTCGAGCCCCAGCTCCGCGAAGGCGTCCTTGTTGTACATGAAGCCGTGGATCACCGCGGCCATCGGCACGCAGAAGGTCGCCGACATGTCGTCGGTCGACCACGCCGACTTCGCCACGTCGGAGAAGTTTGACAGGCCCTCGAGATCCGAGATGTCGGCCAGGTGGCCCTTCTGGAACTGGGCCAGGGAGGCGTCGAACGGCCGGCAGGTGATCAGGTCGCCCGCCGTGCCGCCGTCGAGCCGGGCGTTGAGGGCGGCGTTGTATTCGGTCGGCGCGGTCGGCGAGAAGCTCACGTCGATGTCCGGGTGCTGCGCCTCGAAGGCCGGCAGCAGGACCTCGTCCCAGATCGCCTGGTCCTCAGACCGCCAGCTCTCGATGATCAGCTCCGTCTGCGCGATGGCGGTACCCGCCGCCAGCGTCAGCCCCAGGGTCAGGGCGGTGCCGCCCAGCAACGTCGAACGCATCAGGTCCTCCTCACGATTGTCGGCCTTGCACGAGTCTTTATGGTTCAGCGCGGAGCTTCGACCTCTCCCAGTGCCGCCCGGAGACTGCCGCCGTGGCGGTCGAGCAGCCGGTTCGCGGCGTCGGGAGCGAGCCCCGCCAGGATCAGGGCGGCGGCCTTGATCCCGCCGCCGGCCCGGTCGAGCGCCGCGCGGGCCGCCGGCTCGTCGGCCGGCCGGATCCGTCGCAGCACCTCGATGCGGCGCCGGTCCAGCTTTGCGTTGGACGCGGCGAGATCGGCCATCAGGTTCGAATAGACCCGGCCCAGCCGCACCATGATCGTCGTCGACAGGACGTTGAGCGCCGCCTTCTGCGCCGTGCCGGCCGCCATCCGGGTCGACCCGGCGATCACTTCCGGCCCGGTGTCGAGCAGGATCGGCCAGTCGGCGGCGGCGAGGAGGGCAGTGTCCGGGTTGTTGGCCAGGCCGATCACCAGCGCGCCGCGGTCCCGCGCCGCCTGCGCCGCGGCAACGACATAGGGGGTGCGGCCGCTTGCGGCGAGGGAGACCATGGCGTCGGAGGGACCGAGATCGTGCTCCGCGACGGCGGCGCGCGCGGCCGCCGCATCGTCCTCCGCCCCCTCCACCGACCGGGCCAGCGCCACTTCGCCGCCGGCCAGGAGCAGGATCAGGCGGGCGGCCGGCCAGCCATAGGTGGGGTGAAGCTCGACCGCATCCTGTGCCGCCAGCCGGCCCGAGGCGCCGGCGCCGGCATAGACCAGTCGGCCGGTCCCGTCGGTCAGCCGGTCCGCCGCCGCCTCGGCCGCCGCGGCGAGGGCGGGGCGGACCGCGCACAGGGCACTGGCAGCGGCGATCTGCGCTTCCACCAGGCTCGCGACGATGTCTCCCGCCGGCCAGGTGTCGAGATCGGCGAAGCGCGGGCTGACCGCCTCCGTCTCGGCGCTGATGGTCTGGTGGTCGTGGTCGGACATGAACGCGACGATAGACGGCGATACGATCCGCTGCAATACCAAAATACCTCAGCTTAATACCAATCCAATACCGTTGCGGCGCTCCAGTCGCTTTGGTATTGTGCGATGCGATGACACGGGAAGAAGCACGCCGATGCCCGCGGAGGACCTGACGCCGACGGTGCCGGACGGGGCCGCGGAGGCGGCGATCCGGACGCTGATCGCGATCGACGGCGGCGGCACCGGGACTCGGGTCCGCGTGACGGATGCCGACGGCCGCGTGCGCGGGGAGGCGACGGCCGGCCCGGCCAGCCTGACCCTGGGCGTGGAGCAGGCCTGGGCCAGCATCATCGAGGCAATGGATCGCGCGGGCGTCGACAGGCACCGAACGGGAGGGGCAGTCGCGGTCGCCGCCGCGCTTGCCGGCAGCCGCAATCGGGAGAACCGCGCGCGATTCCACGCGCTCAATCCGCTCGGGGTGCCGGTGATCGTGATGACCGACGGCCACGCTTCGCTGATCGGCGCGCTGGCCGGTCGGCCGGGCACGGTCGCCGCGGTTGGGACTGGGGTGGCGGTGCACCGGCTGCAACCGGACGGCCGGGTGGCGAGTTGCAGCGGCTGGGGATTTCCTGCCGGCGATGAGGGCAGCGGCGCCTGGATCGGGCAGCGCGCGATCGCCTGGTATCTGCGTCATCTCGACGGCCGCGATGGGCGGGAGTCCCTGCTGGGACCGGTCCTGGCCGGACGGGTCGGCTCGCAGGCCGGGGAGATCCAGGCCTGGCTGCTCGGGGCGCCGTCGACGCGCTATGCCTCCCTGGCGCCGCTGGTGGTCGACGCGGCGGCCGAGGGCGACGCCGTGGCCGGCGGGATCCTGGACGCCGCGGCGGCCGAGATCTCCTGCGCCATCGACGCGCTGGACCGGCCGGAACCCGCCGCGCGGGTGGCGCTGACCGGCGGGCTGGGGCCGGTGCTGGCGGAGCGGCTGCCGCCGGGCCTGCGCCACCGGCTGGTAGCGCCGGAAGGCGGGGCTCTCGACGGCCTGATCCTGATCCTTCGCGGCCTCGCTCCCGGGGAGGGCGAGGCCTGACGGCGATCTGGCGGCGGTTTCGCCGTCTCGACCGACATGCACCCAACGCCCATTGCGAACACCGACACCAAGGAAAGCCCCGCGATGACCATGCTCGACGAAGTGCGTTCGATGCCGGAGGTTGCCCGCGCCGCCCTGGACCGGGGGCACGAGACCCTGGCGGCGGCGGCGCGGCGCATCCGCGAGGCCGATCCGACGGTGCTCGTCACCGTGGCGCGGGGCAGTTCGGACAATGCGGCCGAGGTGATCGGGCGCAGCTTCGCCCGGCGGCTGGGGTTGATGCCGCTCAGCCTGCCGCCGGCGCTGGTAACGATCGACCGCGCACCGCTGCGCTGGCGGGGCTGCGTCGTCCTCGCGATCAGCCAGTCGGGCCGCAGTCCCGACCTGATTGCGCCGGTCGAGGCCGCCCGCTCCGGCGGGGCGCTGACGCTCGCGCTGGTCAACGACGTCGAGAGCCCGTTGGCCGCGGCGGCGGAGATCGTGCTGCCGATCGACGCGGGACCGGAGCGGGCGATTGCCGCCACCAAGAGCTATGTGATGACGCTGGTGCAGGCGATGCGCCTCCTGGCGGCGATCGACGGCGACGCGAAGCTCGCCGACGGCCTGTCGCGCCTGCCAGAGGCGTTCGAGGCGGCGCTGTCGGTCGACTGGTCGGCCGGCCTGGAACCGCTACGGACGGCGGGGACCCCCTTCGTCATCGGCCGGGGCGCCGGCCTCGGCACGGCGCGCGAACTGGCGCTCAAGTTCAAGGAACTCTGCGGCCTCCATGCCGAGGCAATCAGCGCCGCCGAAGTGATGCACGGGCCAAAGGCGCTGATCGGGCCGACCGATCCGGTGGTCGCCGTGGTGCCCGACGACGGCGCGCGCCCGGCGATGGAGGACGCGGTCGCGGCCCTTGCCGAGCAGACCTCGAACATCCTGGTGGCGGGGCCCGGGATGGCGGGGGCCGCGCTGACCCTGCCGGTGCCGCCGGCGCCGCTGCCGGACCTCTCGAACCTGGTCCTGAGCGCCGCGTCCTACCCCTTCATCGCCGCCCTGGCCCACGCCCGCGGCCTCGATCCGGATACGCCGAAGCACATCCGCAAGGTGACCGAGACGCGGTGAGGGCAGGGCGACCGATCGGGGTTCAGGGTCGCCGGGCGCTGTGCAGAAGCGGCGTGATGCGGCGCACGGCGGCCCGGCGGTTAGCCTGTTCGGGCCCCGCCGTCGGCACGCGCAGGTTCGACTCGCCATACCCCTGGACGACCATGCTCTCCGGCGGCACGTCGAAGTACTCGGTGAGCGCCAGCGCCACGGATTCCGCCCGCCGGTCCGAGAGGGCGAGGTTGTAGGCGGCGGAGCCCACGGCGTCGGTATGCCCCTCGATCAGGAAGACCTCGTACGGATTCGCATCGATCATGCGGCGCATGGCGCGGCCGATCTGGGCGAGTTCCTTGGCTTCCGAAGGCCGGATCGCGGCGGAGCCCGTCTCGAAGGTGATCGTCTCGAGCTGGAGCGTCGGCACCAGGTTCCGCACCGCGCGGATGTCCCGCACCTGGCGGAGCGAGTAGCGCCGGTCCGCGGACGCCGTCTCTTCCAGCGCGAGCGCGCGGCGCAACGCTTCGGTGTCCATGTCCTCGGAAAACTGAACATATTCGGGCGCTGCCTGGGGCAGTTCGTCGAAGTTGACGGGTTCCACCCGCTCCGTGTCGTCGAAGAGCACGATCCGCTGCCCGTCAGGCAGGATCCTTTCGCGGCGAACCGCCTGACCGTTGGGAGCCCGGATCGTGACGACACGCGTCCCGTCCTGCCGCGTCACGGTCTCGCGCACCGATCCGTCCGAGAAGCGCTGCGTCACGACCTCGGTGCCGGGCTGGCGCAGGAGCGCGTTCTCATCCTTCAGGACGTAGTAGTCGCCGTCGCCGCGCTCCACGACGATCCGGTCGCCCGTGTTGGCGACCACCTCTTCGGTCGCGCCGAGCACTTCACTGAGGATGAGGCCGCCCAGGACGCCCGCGGCGACCTGGCCGAACCGGATGTCGTCGTCATCCTCCTCCTGCGCGGCGGGTTCTTCCGTCGCCGGCTGCTCGAATTCCTCGGCGGAGGTGCGGGCGGACTCCTCGGTCACGACCACCGTTTCGACGTCCTCGGCTTCGGCCGCGTCCGCCGCTTCGGCGGCTTCGACGGCCACCGGGTGGTTGGCGGCCTCGGTCGCAGCCTCGGTGTCCTCCTGCACGGCTTCCTCGGCCACCTCGGCTTCGACCGCCTGCTGCGTCGCGTCGTCCGGGGTGGTTTCCGCCGTCTCCGGCGTCGTGTCGTCCGAGGCGGCCTCCGCCGTCTCCGGCGTCGCTTCGTCCGGGACGGGTTCGGCCTCCGTCGTGGCGGCGCCGTCCAGGGGCGCGGGATCGGTCGCCGCGGCCTCTTCCTTCTCGGCATCGGCCGCCTGCTCGGCTTGCAACGCCTCGCCAAGCGCTTCCTCGCCGCCGTCCTGGTCCGCCTGAGCGGCCGCCGCCTCGGCGTCCGCCTGGACCGTCGCCTCGGCGGAACCGGTTCCGGCCTCGGCTTCCGCGTCGGGCTGAGCGGCCGCCTCGACCTCTCCGGATGCCGGCTCCTCGGCGACTTGCGCCTCGATCTCGGCCGGGGCGGTCTCTTCCGCCCCGTCGGTTTGAGGCTCGTCAGGGGCGACATCGGCCATCGCCTCCGGCGCCGGTTCCTGGTCGGGCGGAGCCTCCGTGGCCTCGGTGGTGGGGACGTCGGCCGGGTCAGGCGCCTCGGCCGTGGCCTCCGCCTCGCCCGCCGCTTCGACTTGCGCCTCTTCGTCGGCGGTGACCTCAGCAGTGTCTTCCGCAGCGTCCTCGGGCGCGTCGGGGGGCGCCGGCGCGGTTGTATCCGGCTCGTCTGCCGTTGCCACCGCCCGCTCGGCCGCCTGGAGGCACCGAACGACGTCCTCGTCGGCATCCGGGAAATCAGCGGCCGTCGCCTCACCCTCGAGGACGGCGCCGAGCGTGCCGTCCCCCTGCCGGGCCTCGAAATCGGCCAGGGGACCGAGACAGGACCTGTCCTCGATCCCCAAGAGTTCGGGGTAGGCCGTCATCAGGTCGGCCGCACCTTCCACCTCCTGCGCAGCGAGCGGCATTGCGGTGAGTCCCAGCGCGACTGCGATGCCGCCAATGGACGTACGATGCTTTCGGTTCGGCACGGGCCGTCTCCTCGCCAACTAAAATACTGTCAGCGAACAACGCACCATGCGCATCTTGGTTCGTTGGCGAGGCGGCACGGTCGGGGTGCTCGCCGGCTCCGGCAGTCGAACCCGAACCTGGGCCGAACCTGGGCCGAACCTGGGCCGAACCTGGGGCCGGACCTGGCGCCCGTTTCAATGACACTACCGTCCGGAGGCACCGGGAGTTGGACGGCGGGGCTCACATGAGCCGGAGCAGTTCGAAGCTTTGACCCAGTGCAATCTTCTTGGACGATGCGGCGCTCACGATTTTCGGCATCATCTCAGGCCAATTGTTCAGTTTGTAGGCGACGCCGAAACTGTAGTCAAGCCAGCTTCCGTTCTGGAACCAAGGTTCGCAAATGACAATATCGTCGCCACTCCATTTCGGCACCCTATTTATCATGTATTTGTCGCTCTCGGGTATATTGGTCGCACCGATGACGACGAACGTATGATTGATGCTGTCTCTTACATTCCCTTGAAGGATGGAGACATTCGGCACGCCATCTTCCACGAGCTTGTAGGCGCACCAAAGAGACCGCTCGCCGCAGTTGCCGACCTTGGCCTCGCTTGACTCATCCAACACGCGGCCTGCCGTAAGTGCCTTGGTCCGCTCAGTCTCCAGACGAATGCTTTGCCCCGAGCGGATCAGCGCCCTGCTGTCTTCTAGCTCCTTTACGGATCTCGCGACATCCTTCTCTCTGAAGCTCTTAAGTATATTTATCCTGAGTTCAGGTTCGTCGAAAATCGACGATTTCAAGTTTGCCGTACCATCGACGAACTTATTGTTGCATTTGCGAATAATGTCATTTGCGATCGCCAGATTGCTCACATCAGGTTCTCCAGTCGGTCAGAGGTCGCGTGCGCCAGTGAAGGTCAGGCGCGGCTGCACGAGCACGAGCCGTTCAGATTCCGCCACCTTTACCGGCATTGCACGCCGGTCATTCCGGGTCGATGGGTGACTGCGACACCGACCGCGAGGACTGCAGACTAGAAGGTTCATCGTGGAACATGATCGGATTAGCGGCAATGCCGATGAATGCACCCATGCCCGTGCCCCACGCTGTCGCCCGTCTCAATGATCTTTATGGTTGAGGCTTGAGCTACCGCCGCCGACGGTCTCACCGAATCGTATCGCCCTTCTCCCAACGTACCCCCCGTGCCGCAGGGAAGCTGGTCCCGCGCGGCGGCCTCGGCTTCAGAACTGGAAGTAGATGAACGGCACGGCGCTGTCCGCACCGAGCAGCGCGATGGCGACCGAGCCGGCGACGGCGCCGGCCGCACGCATCCAGCCGAGTCGGGCATGGCCCTGCGTCGCCTCCAGCCGCTGCAGCCAATTCGTCCGCTCGTCCAGATAGGCATGGACCCACAGCGGGATCGAGTAGAACGCCACCAGCACGGCCAGGAAGGCCGCCTCCCGCCACTGGGCGCCGGTCACTGCCAACGGATCCTGGGCCAGCAGGTGCATCATGTGGCCTGGGTCGGTCTCGCGGAAGGTCAGCCAGCCTACATGCACCACCACGAAGGTGATCGCCCAGCCGACGACGCCGGTAGCTCGGGCCTGGCGCACCGCGGCAGGGGTGACTGCCCTGAGCGCCCGATGGGCCAGAATAGCGGTCGCATGAATCAGGCCCCAAAGGACGAAGGTCCAGCTGGCGCCATGCCACAGGCCGGTGGCCGCGAAGGTGACGAACAGCACGGCGACGTTGCTGCCCTTCGTGGCCCGTCTGGACCCGCCGAGCGGAATGTAGACGTAGTCGCGAAACCACATCGACAGCGAGATGTGCCAGCGCCGCCAGAGATCAGACGGCGACCGGGCGAGATACGGGTGCTGGAAATTGCGGACCAGTTCGATTCCGAGCAACCGGGACGAACCGCGCGCAATGTCCGAGTATGCGCTGAAATCCGCGTAGATCTGAATGCCGAAGGCAAAGACCCCGGCCCACAGCAGCGCAAAGCCCGGATCCTCCAGCAGGAACACGCGATCGACATAGAAGCCCACCGTGTCGGCAATCACCACCTTCTTGAACAGCCCCCAGACGATCAGCGCCACGCCGCTTTGCGCCTGCTCGGCATCGAACCGGCGCGGCTGAGCGAACTGCGACAGCATGTGGGATGCCCGCTCGATCGGCCCGGCGATGAGCTGGGGAAAGAAGGCGACGAACAGGGCGACGTCGACGATGTTGCGGCTGGCGCGCATCTCGCCGCGATAGACGTCGATCACATAGCCGAGCGTCTGGAAGGTGTAGAACGAGATGCCGATTGGCAGGATGATGTTGAGGGTGTGCGGCGACAGATTCAAGCCGAACAGCGCACCCAAGTCGATCACTGTATCGACCAGAAAGCCGATGTATTTGAAATATCCCAGGACGCCGAGCGAGGCGGCGACGCTGATCGCCAGCAGTCGCCCCTTGTGGGCGGGATAGCGTTCGATCAACAGCGCGATGCTGTAGTTGACTACCGTGTATCCGGCCAGCAGCAGAACCAGGCGGGGGTCGCCCCAGCCATAGAACAGGCAGGATCCCGCCAGGAGCAGGAGGTTCTGCGCCCGACGCTCCATCGTCCAATAGAGACAGAAGACGGCAATCAGAAAGCCGATATAGGCGTAGCTATTGAATACCATGCTTTTGCCAAGCAATCGCCCCCCGGTCGGGAAGGGCTTTGTGAAGCCGTCGTGCGAAAAGGCTGGTGTACCAGTCGAGATATCTCGGGTTCAGGTGGCCTGCAGCGTCCAGGAACTTGTCGGGGGTCAGTTCCGGTTCGCCTATCATCGATATCAGAATGTGGCCACGCCCAGTGATGTAGCTCTCCAGCGCCATGGTATACGCGGCGAAGCGATCGGCCCCCGCCAGCGCCTCGTCCCTCCGGTTGACCCGCACGAAGACCAGGCGAATGCCGTGCGCATCCGCAAGATTGATGATCGGTCCCAGAAAGGTGTCCGCCGGATGCTCCGGAAATGCCGTGGTGCCGGAGGCGCCGCCGATCTCGGCTTGCATCAGCGCATCGGTGCGCCAGTTCTCATAGGCAAAGCGACCATTCAGCGCTTCGTGCAGGACGTCGATCGCGTCGTCCAGGACGTCCAGCGTGTCGTCGTCCTTCGGTCCGACGGCGTGTGGCTCCCGCACGGCCAGCTTGTCGGCGACGACAATCGCGCCGGCGATCCAGGCTATGGCGCTCCGCGCATGGTCGCGAAGTCCAGCGAGGCCGTAGGTGGTGTCGAGCCGCTCCTGCACCGCCTCCGCAGTGCTCCGGTTGCGCATCAGAATCTCGTCGAGAACCTCCGTGTCGCCTCCGGCCAGCGCCAGCAGTTGGCGCTGGTACTGGCCTTCGGTGCGCGAGAGCGGTCGTGTCAGTTCGTCCTCCCGGAAAAAGATCGCGGCGACGGGGGCCGGCTGGCTGGCGGTTTCTATGTGCAGGCGCAGCATCAGGTACCAGGCGGCCGACCGGCTGCCCGGAGCGGTGCGCAAGGCCACCGGCGCCCCCAACAGGTCCTCCAGCAGGTCCGGGTTGATCCGGGTGTCGACCATGGAGTTGCCGATCAGCAGCAGCCGGGCACCCTCGGGCTCGCGGGTCGGCAGGTCCACCGTCGCGACGACGAAGGGCGTGACCGCCATGTTCAGGGCGATGGGTGTCAGCAGGACCAGCGCCACCATGCCCACAAAGGCGGCCCGGCCGTTGGCGCCCCAGCAACGGCACGGGTCGATGATCTTCCTGAGAAGCATCGTGGTCCCTCTAGCATTCTTGGCGCGTCGCACCCTACAACCATTGCGACTCGGCGAGCCACGATTGGTCTATGCTCAGTCAGCCCGCAAACACCCATTGCGCCAACGGAAATTCGGAATTGTTTTAAGTTAAATGGAGGTAGACACGGAAAAACTCCGAGGCGCCGCGGGCCGTGCGTCTTTCCCATGGAAGGGCAGCGTCACCGCCGACGCTTCCGCGCCTAAACTTTCGGGGTCGGGATACTCGCTTTTGATTTTGTAACGCTTAAGGTAGGACCTCGAAAGTTCGCAGCACCGATACTGTCGAAGCATGCCCACGGCGCTCAGGGTTCAGCGCCGAAGAACTCTCGATCGGACCAAGCCAGTCCCGTCGCCAGTTCAGTCCGTCCAGCCTTCGTCGATGAACGTCAGAAGGTCTCTCCGGTTGCTGCTCAACCTGCCGCAGGCGGCTGTCTCGCCGAACCGTGCCGACCCCGGTGTCCCTCGGTCGTGGCCTGCACTCGGCGCCCGCGAAATTTGGTGGAGTGATGTGCGTCACAGCGAGGGGCGGCAAGCTGAGGCATTGTCGATCCGATACCTCCCTTGTTCGTTCAGGATGTCCCTGTGCAACTGCCCCGCGCCGTGCGGGGCCTCTTTCTTGGCGGACGCACCCGTGTCAAATCCCGAGTCCATCGATCTGGTTGCGCTGGTCGGCTGCGCATACGCCCTCGAACTCCGCCGGGGCGGGACCGACTGGTCGGCTTTCCAATCCGTACAGCACGTGCTGGCCGAGGTCGAGCCGGAAAATGCGTCGCCGGTGCAGGGCTTTGCGCTGATCGTCGAGGCCGTGGAGCGGTTCGGGGCAATGCTGTTGTACTGGAAATCCGACGGTGGCGCGAAAGGGTAGCGTCCCACGGCTTGCCCATGGCAGCCGCTTCCGAAGTCGACAGGAGGAGGTGCACCTATACGAAGCTGCGCTGCCGGGTGCCCGCCTGAAGTGGGATGATCGGGCTGAGGGCCAACGCGTCGATGATCGACCGCCGGAATCCGCGACCGTCCGCAAGCGACCTTTCTCGCAGGACTTCCGTACGAACCACAAAAGCCGCCCAGAGGGCGGCTGGTGCATTGATGAAGAATGGCGTCCCCTAGGGGATTCGAACCCCTGTTGCCGCCGTGAGAGGGCGGTGTCCTAGGCCTCTAGACGAAGGGGACTCTGGGCCATCGACGGGCGGTGATGTAAGCCAGTCCGGCGGTGCACGCAAGACCTTTGTTGGAAGTTTTTCGATGCCGCCGGTGTTGACGGGGGCAAGCGGGTGCGCTGCGGCGGGAGGCCGCGGCGGCCACGGACGAATTCCACACCCGGCCCCTGGAATGTCCCATCGATCGAGCGATGTTAACGGTATGTTACGCCTGACCTCCGCCCTTGCGGCCGACTTCGCGCCGCTGTCCGCGCTGCCGGGCGCCGTCGCGACGACCGTCGCGGTGGCGACGGCCCTGGCTGGTGCCTCGTCGGCCGCCATCGCGATCGATCTGGTGCCGGCCTCGGCTGCGCTGCCTGTCGTGTTGGTGTTCCTGGCGGTGCTGTGGATCGTCCTGCGCTTCCTGCCCGACCACCGGCCGGTGCCGCGGTTCGGGGCGGCGAACATGGTCACGTTCGTCCGCGGCGCGATCACCGCCTGGCTCGCCGGCTGTTCGTCGCCAGCTATTCGGGTCGAATCGGTGGGGTGGTGGGTCGCCGGGGCGGCCGGGCTGGCGGTCGCCCTGGACGGCGTGGACGGCCTCCTGGCACGGCGGCGGCGCGAGGCTTCCGCGTTCGGCGCCCGATTCGACATGGAGACCGACGCCCTGCTGTTGCTGGTCCTGTCGGCGCTGGCCGTGGGGGCGGATCGGCTGGGGCCGTGGGTCCTGGCGATCGGGTTGATGCGCTATGCCTTCGTCGGCGCCGCCCGGCTGTGGCCGATGCTGAACGCGCCCCTGTCGCCGTCGTTCCGGCGCAAGGCCATAGCGGCATTCCAGGGCCTGGCGCTGACGGCGGTGTTCCTGCCGGTCCTCACCGACGGCCAGGCGGCGCTGATCGCAGGAACGGCGCTGGTGGCGCTCGCGGGTTCCTTTGCCCGGGATGTCGCCTATCTGATCAGGCGGGGCGGGGCGCCGTCGCCGGCCTGAGCCGGCGCGCGAGGCAGCCCCAGGAGCGCCCAACCGACAAACGCCCACCGCCCACCGGTACGAGAGGCTTCCCCGATGACTGCCCATCACGGCCATCCGTCCCGCGGCCGCGCCCCGGCCGCCATGTCCGCCCTGGCCGCCGGCCTGTTCCTCGCCGCCGCGCTGTCCCCGGTTTCCGCCGCGGCCGAGCCGGCACGGTTCGAGCTTGATCCGGAGCATACGACCGTCGCCTTCCTGGTCAGCCATATCGGCTTCGCGCAGACGCTGGGCGTGTTTCACGAGGTCGATGGCGGCTACACCTACGACCCGGAGACGCAGGAACTGTCGGATCTGGAAATCGTCGTCCGGACCGCGAGCGTCGACACGTTTCACGACCGCCGGGACGAGCACGTGCGCTCCGACGACTTCCTGGACGTGGAGGCTCATCCGACCATGACGTTCCGGATGACCGACGCCACGCCGGAGGGGGAGACGACCGGCACCGTGACCGGCGACCTGACCCTGCTGGGCGAGACGCGCCCGATCACGTTGGATGTCACCCTGAACAAGATCGGCCCCTATCCCTACGGCAACCCGCCGAACTTCGTAATCGGCATCTCGGCCCGCGGCGCGCTGGACCGTAGTGCCTGGGGCATGACCTACGGGGTCGGGAACGGCCTGGTCGGCGACCGGGTCGAGCTGCTGATCGAAGCCGAGGCGATCCGCCAGTGACCGCGGCCGGCAATCCCGGTGCGCCGTCTTCCGGCTCGGCGGGCGAGGCCGGCGCGCCGGCACCGCGGCTGGGCCTCGCGGCCGGGCTGGGCCTCGCCCGGTCGCTCGCGATCTACTACGGCGTGCCGGGGCGGCGCCGACGCCTGGCGGATTTCTATCGGACCATCGTGGGGCCTGGCGACCTCGTGTTCGACATCGGTGCCCATGTCGGCAACCGGGTGCGCGCCGCGCTCGACGCCGGGGCCCGCGTGGTGGCGGTGGAGCCCCAGCCGGCCTGCCGTGCCGTTCTGCGGCGGCTCTACGGCAGAACCGACCGGGTCAGCCTCGTGCCGGAGGCGATCGGCGCGGCCCCGGGCCGCACGACGCTGCATGTCAGTCGCCGCAACCCGACCGTCAGCTCAACCGACGCCGGCTGGATCGAGACGGTCGGCCGCGATCCCGGCTTTGCCAGGGTCCGATGGGACGCGGCCGTCGACGTGCCGGTGACGACGCTCGACCGGCTGATCGACCGGTTCGGCGAGCCGGCCTACTGCAAGATCGACGTGGAAGGTTCCGAGGCGGCGGTGCTGGCGGGTCTGGGCCGGCCCCTGCCGCGGCTCAGCTTCGAGGCGCTGACCGCCGCGCCGGACGCCACCCGGGCCTGTCTCGACCGGCTCGCGGAACTCGGCGACTACCGCTTCAACCTGCTCGAGGGGGAGGGTACGGCCTTTGCACTGGAGGCCTGGGTCGACGGTCCGACGCTGCAGCAGCGACTGGACCGGGCGCCGGCCCATGTCGACGTGCACGCGCGGCTGGCGCGGTAGGCCAGGCGGAGACGGGCGCGCGGCGCGACGGCCGGTCGGGACCCTTTGTGGCGGGTGGTTTGGACGCCACAGGGCCGTGCGGCAGGGCGTCGCGCAAACCCTTCGGATTTGAGCGACCTGCACGTCGACCGTTCAGATTTCGCCTGGCGCTTGCATGACGACGGGCTGCGCCGCGGCGCGCAGGATCGCGAGCAGGCGGTCGACGTCCGCCGGCTCCGTGTCGAAGGCGGTGACCATCCGGACGGTCTCTGCGTCCCAGCGGCCGACTCGGACGCCGGCGGCGTCCAGCGCCGTCAGCAGCGGGGCCGGCAGGTGGACGAACAGCTCGTTGATCTCCACCGGATGCGCCAGCGCGACGCCGGGCAGCCCGCTCAGCCCGTCGGCGAGGCGCCGGGCCTGGGCGTTGGCGTGACCCGCGTTCTCCAGCCACAGCCCGCCGGCCAGATAGGCCTCGAGCTGCACCGAGAGGAACCGCATCTTGGAGAACAGGTGGCCGGCCCGCTTGCGCCGGTAGCAGAACTCCCGGTCGCGGGCCGCGTCGGGCTTGAAGAACACCACGGCTTCGGCGGCAAGGCAGCCGTTCTTGGTCGCCCCGAAGCTGAGGGCGTCCACGCCGGCCCGCCACGTCACGTCGGCCGGCGTGCAGCCGAGCGCGGCGACCGCGTTGGCGAAGCGCGCGCCGTCCATATGGACGAACAGGCCGTGGCGCCGGGCGATCGCCGACAGCTCGGAAACCTGCTCCGGCGTGTAGACGGTGCCGGCCTCCGTCCCGTTGGTCAGGCTGAGCGCCGCCGGTTGGACCGAGTGCACGTCGCCGATCGGCGCCGCCTCGAGCATCGCTTCCAGCGTGGCCGGGTCGATCCGGCCGTGCGCGCCTGGGACCTTGACGATCTTGGCGCCGGCGGTGAAGAACTCCGGTGCGCCGCATTCGTCGGTCTCGATATGCGCTTCCTCATGGCAGTAGATCGCCCCCCAGGGCGGCACGGCGCAGGCGAGCGCCAGGGCGTTGGCCGCACTGCCGGTGGCGACGGGGAAGGCGGAGACTTTGGTCTCGAACGCCTCAGACAGGGCCTCGACCACCCGGGCGGTCGCGGGGTCGGCGCCATAGGAGTCGACCTTGCCCTCGGCACCTCGGGCCAGGGCCGCCAGGATCGCCGGGTGGGCGCCGGCGACGTTGTCGCTGCGGAAGTTCATCGGCTCGCGTTCTTCGGTTTCGTCTCAGACGGCCTCACGGTCATCGCATGCCGCCGCCGCGGACGCAATGCGGCACGCCGAGGCGGTTCCGGCGACCGGCCGGGAACGGGGCGGCGCGATTGCCGGCGGCGGGCCGGGCTGATAGGAAGAGGGCGCGGGGCCTGCCATCACCGATGCCCGGGCGCATGCCGTCCCGCCGTCGCCTGACGGGATGCCGATGCCATGACCTCCGACCTGCCTCGCCCCGCCGCCGATCCGGCGCGCGACGGCGCTGCCGCCCCCGGGGATTTCGACGCCGGGCCCGTCGACCTCGCCACAATCGAGGCGGCGCGCGCCGCGCTGGGAGATCTCGTGATCGAGACGCCGGTCGTCACCTGGCGCGGCCGAGAGATCGAGACGGCGACCGCGCCGGGCACCGAGGTGGTGCTGAAGCTGGAGCTGATGCAGCTGGCCGGATCGTTCAAGGCGCGCGGCGCGCTGCTGAACCTGATGGCCCTGGACGAAGCGGCCCGGGCGCGCGGCGTGACAGCGGTTTCCGCCGGCAACCATGCGATCGCCACCGCCTATGCCGGCTGGCGCCTCGGCGTCCATGCCAAGGTGGTGATGATGAAGGCGGCGAGCCCGTTTCGCATCGACGCCTGCCGCAGCTTCGGCGCGGACGTGGTGCTGGCCGAGGATGTCCAGGCCGCCTTCGCGCACGTGAACGAACTGGTGGAGCGCGAGGGTCGGACGCTGATCCATCCGTTCGAGGGACCGCGCACTGCGCTCGGCACCGCGACCATGGGGCTGGAGCTGATGCGCCAGGCGCCGGGCCTGGATGCCGTCATCATCCCGATCGGCGGCGGCGGACTGTCCGCGGGCGCCTCGGCGGCGATCAAGCTGGCCGACCCGTCGGTCCAGGTGTTCGGCGTCGAGCCGGAGGGCGCCGATTCCATGCATCGCAGCTTCGCCGCCGGAGAGCCGCGGTCGATCGAGACGGTGCGCACCATCGCCGACAGCCTGGGCGCCCCGTTCGCGCTGCCGTACAGTTTCGGCCTCGTCCGCAGCAATGTCGACGAGCTGGTGATGATCGACGACGACCAGATGTGCCGGGCCATGGGGATGCTCTACCGCGAGGTGAAGCTGGCCGTCGAGCCGGCCGGCGCGGCAGCGACTGCGGCGCTGCTCGGCCCGTTGAAGGAGCGGCTGGCCGGCCGGCGCGTCGGGGTGATCGTCTGCGGCAGCTCGATCGACATCGACCGGTTCGCCGAGCTGATTCGCCGCGGCCGCGGCTAGCGGCGCCGGCGGTGCCTGTGACGCCGGTCACTGCGACGGCACGGAGCCGCCGCCAGCCTGCGGTGCGAGATCGATGGTGCCGAGCACGCTGCCGGAAGCCGGATCGACCACCAGGATGCGGTCGCGCCCGCCGGGCAGCAGCACGTGCACGATCGCCCGGCTGGCGGTGGCCGAGACGCCTGCCACGGTCGCGCCATCGGGCAGCGCTACGGTCGCCTGGAAGCCCTGGTCCTCGGCGGACCCGAGCATGCGGTTGACCAGTTCGGCCGCGATCACCACGAAGCCGGCGACCAGGACGACGGCCATGCCGATGACGAGAGCCTTGAGCGCGCGCAAATGACGGATCCCGTGACAGCGCTTCCCGGCGGAAGCGGGGCGGAGGAAGACGACCTGCCCGAGGACGCCTTGCTGGACGACGACCTGGACGGCGATGACCAGGACGGCGACGACCAGGACGGCGGGGCGCTTTCGGACACCGGCGCCGCCGCCACCACCTATCGGGTGGCGATCGGCGCGGACGCGGCGGGCCAGCGGCTCGACCGGGTGCTGGCATCGGCCCTTCCGTCGCTGTCGCGCTCCCGGCTGAAGGCGCTGATCGGCGACGGCGCGGTGACCGAGGGCGCGCGGGTTATAGACGACGCCTCGATGCGGGTCAAACCGGGGCAGTGCTTCGAGGTCGCCGTGCCGCCCCCGGTCGCGGCGGCGCCGGAGCCTCAGGCGATTCCGTTGTCGATCGTCTACGAGGACGACCAGGTCATCGTGCTGGACAAGCCGGCCGGCATGGTGGTGCATCCGGCCGCCGGCAACGCGGACGGGACCCTGGTCAACGCGCTGCTGGCGCATTGCGCCGGCGGGCTGTCAGGCATCGGTGGGGTGGCACGGCCGGGTATCGTCCACCGGCTCGACAAGGACACCAGCGGGCTGATGGTCGTCGCCAAGACCGACGCCGCGCATGCGGGGCTGACCGCCCAGTTCGCCGGGCATGCCCTGGCGCGGACCTATGTGGCGGTGGTCAGGGGCGTGCCCCGTCCGGCCCGCGGCACGATCGACGCGCCGGTCGGCCGCAGCCCGCGGAATCGGAAGAAGATGGCGGTGGTCGCCGGCGGCCGGCGCGCGGTGACCCACTATGTGGTCGACCGCATCCTGGCCGGCGGCGAGGCCTCCGTCGTCACCTGCCGGCTGGAGACCGGGCGGACCCATCAGATCCGCGTGCACATGACGCATATCGGCCATTCCGTGGCCGGAGATCCGCTCTACGGCGGCGCGCCGCGGGGCCAGGGCCCGGCCGCGGTCGCGATGCGCCGGTTTCCGCGCCAGGCACTGCACGCCGCGGGCCTGGCGTTCCGCCATCCCACGACTGGCGAGGCGCTGTCGTTCACGGCGCCTTTACCAAAAGATGTCAAAGAGTTGATCGACTGCCTCGCGGCGGCCGATTAGACTATACCCGACTGCCCAGCTAAGGTATTCTGACCCCGCATCGACGGATGCGCCCAGAGAGTTCCGGAGTGCCCCCCATGGCCCAGGTTCCCAGCCTTCCCGACGTCGGCCCGGAGAGCAATCTCTCCCGCTATCTGCAGGAGATCCGCAAGTTCCCGATGCTGGAGCCGGACGAGGAGTTCATGCTGGCCAAGCGCTGGCAGGAGCACGAGGACACCGAGGCCGCGCACCGCCTGGTGACCAGTCATCTGCGGCTGGTCGCGAAGATCGCCATGGGCTACCGCGGCTACGGCCTGCCGGTGTCGGAGCTGATCTCGGAAGGCAATGTCGGCATGATGCAGGCGGTCAAGCGGTTCGACCCGGACCGCGGCTTCCGTCTTGCCACCTACGCGATGTGGTGGATCCGCGCGGCGATCCAGGAATACATCCTGCACAGCTGGTCGCTGGTCAAGATGGGCACCACCGCGGCGCAGAAGAAGCTGTTCTTCAACCTGCGCAAGGTGAAGGGCCAGCTCCAGGCGATCGAGGACGGCGACCTGCCGCCGGAGACCGTGACGGAGATTGCGACCCAGCTCGACGTGTCGGAGCAGGATGTGATCAACATGAACCGCCGGCTGGCCAGCCCGGACCATTCGCTCAATGCTCCCCTGCGCCAGGACGGCGAAGGGGAGTGGCAGGACTGGCTGGTCGACGAGGAGCAGAGCCACGAGATCCAGATCGCCGACCGGGAGGAACTGGGCAAGCGCCGCAAGCTCCTGACCGATGCGATGGCGCATCTGAACGAGCGCGAGCGCCACATCCTGACCGAAAGGCGCCTGCGCGAGGAGCCGACGACGCTGGAAGACCTGAGCCAGCACTATGGCATCAGCCGGGAGCGGGTGCGCCAGATCGAGGTGCGGGCGTTCGAGAAGCTGCAGAAGGCGATCCGCAACGCCGCGATCGAGGAGAAGCTCGGGGTGTAGGCCGCCCCGCAGCCAACGCCGGAGCGCCGCCGGCCTGCGGGACGGTGCAGGGCGCTGATCCAGGCGCTCGCGGGGCGGTTTGGCGCTGCGGCGGAATGCGGCCGATCAGCCGCCGCTCGTCGCAGGGCCCGTCACCAGTGTTTCCCGCAGGACCTCGCCCGTGCGCACATCGACCTCCAGTTCGACGGCCCGCGCGTCGATATCCGTGGCCTGGAGGCGAAGCACCCCTCCCTCGTCGCGGTCGTCCATGATCACCGTGACCTCCCGATATCCTGCATGCTCCAGCGCGTCGATCAGCTCGTCTCGCGTGAGGTCGTCGCGATTCCGAGCCCGCTGGCGCAGCAGGGCCAATTCCACCAACCCGACGAACTCCTCGACGTAGCCCTCGGCGAAATCGGTGTTGCCACTGGCGCAGGCCTCGACCGCCGTGTCGCGTGCGGAGAAAAGGCGATTGAGCTGCCGTGAATCGATGCTCGACAAGGAGTCGTCGAGAGTGGCCCGGGCTGTCGACAGGCGGTCCTCGCAGGGGTCCCCACCGTCCGGGAGGGTCAAGGTTCTATCGCTGTCCTCGACCTGAGCGCTCGCGGGAACGCCGCCGACGGACCCGGCCAGGACCGCGAGAACGAACGCCATGCGAGAAATCGGCTGGAACACGAGCATCTCCTAATTGTTGTCGTCAGGATCGCCGGGTTCGGTGCGGCAATGCCGCCGTGACAGTCACCTTTCAGGCAGCACAGGGGTGTCGACCCATGGGATGAAGGGCCGTTCACTCCCGGAGGTCTTCACCCCATCATCCATCCTCTTCCGAATCACGTCGATCGGCCGCGTTCTCCGCGGCCGACAAGGTGGCACCGGCGTCTTCCGACCCGGCATCCGGTTCTGACCCACGATGACTTTCCATGACGAAGGCGGCGATCAGGATGATCACCACGACGGTTCCCCTGAGACGGGCAAGCGCCATCAGCCACAGCACGACTCGCTCCTGGTCTCGCGGGCGGCAGAACTCCCACAACCGGCTCCGCCCGATGGTCGGGCGGAGCCGGAGGGTTGCGCGGGCAGGTCCGGACCGACGATCACTGTCCGATGCCGCCGCCCGTTCCCGTCCCGGTGCCGGTTCCCATGCCGGTGCCCGTTCCCGTCGTGGGCTCGGGCGGCGGCGGGAAGTTGCGTTCGCGGAACTCGAAGGCGGATGCCTGTTCGGCCTCCTCGCGCGTCAGATCGATTTGGACCTCATTGGCGTCGAAGGCGAACTCGAGCTCCTGCCACTCAACGGCGATCTGCTTGCCGCCGATGCCGAGGAACCCGCCGACCTGGAGAACGGCACCGGTGACGCGTCCGTCCTCCTGGTCGAGGAGGATGTCGTCGATCGTCCCGACGGTCTCGTCGTCGAGGGAGGTGACCGTCGCCCCGATCACCCAACTGCCGCGGAGCTCATTCGAGTCCTGGCTTTCTCGGATGAGGTCCTGCGCGGCGGCCGTCCCCACCATCATGGCGAGTGCTGAGGCCGTGACTATCTTCCAGCGCATCGATCCGTCTCCTCTGTCTTGTGGTTCCGGGTAATCGGCAGGCGCGGGGTCACTGTAGCGACTCGATCCGCTCCTGCACTTCGGCGGCGAAATCGGGATCGGCCTGAGCCATGGCCACGAGCTGGTTGTATTTGTCGATGCTCAGATCGTGGTTGGCGAGTTCGTCGCGCGCGGCAGCGTTCCATTCCTGGCGAACCCGCTGCTCGTCCGTCGCTGTCTGCGCCTCGTTCAGGTCCTGCATGAACCCGCTCTCCATCTGGCGGATCGCAAGGATTGCCTCGGCGAACCGGTCGACGGTCTGCTCGTCGACCTGCATCGGCGCATCGGCCTGGGCAAAGGCCTGACGGGCGTCCAGCGAGATCACCGACAGGGCGACTACAACCGCGAGCGCGACAAGCCCCTTGTCGAAACCGCGCGACGGCCTGGTCCGGACCTGTGACCGCTGCTGCCCTTCTTTGTGTCGCATCATCGTCAACCTCTCAGGATCGTGTGAAAACTGAACGGAGTGCGCCGGAATGCGCACACCACTTCTGACACGCGCGGCATCCTTCAAGTTCCGCGCGCGCTCCTGATTCTTTGTCGGGGAACTTTCTCCGAGGCCGCGTGTCGTTACGGATAGGTGCCAATCATGGCCGCGGCGATGCCGGTGGCGGACTCGGGTTCGGGACAGAGAGGCGATGGGTGATTTCGAGGAGACCCTGGTCGATGAGATCCCGCGCCTGAGGCGGATGGCGCGGGCGATGGTGGGCGACCCGTCGCTGGCCGACGATCTGGTTCAGGATACGGTGGAACGCGCGCTTGTCCGGCGCTGGCAATGGCGCCGGCAGGGGCCCCTTCGGTTCTGGCTGGCCCGGATCCTCGTCAATCGGCTTCGCAACGGCAGCCGGCGCCGGGCACTGGAGCGCCGGGGCAGTGAGATTCTCTCGCTGGTCGCCGGGGCGGGGACGCAGCCGCCCGATCAGGTGCCGCGGCTTCGGGTCAGCGAAGTCGGAGAGGCCATTCAGCAACTCCCGGACGAGCAGCGGACCGTTCTGGTGCTCGTCGTCGTCGAGGGCATGGCCTATGACGAGGTTGCCGCCGTCCTCGACGTTCCGATCGGCACTGTGAGATCGCGCCTCGCGCGGGCTCGAACGGCGCTGAGCAGCCGGCCGAAATCGGATCGTCAGCGGTTGAGGAGAGTGAAATGACCGACGATCGCCATCCGAATCACGACCTGGAGATCGACGCCTACATCGACGGGCGGCTCTCCCGCGCGGATGCACGCCGGGTCGAGGCACGTCTGGAGAACGATCCAGCCTTGGCGGCCCATGTCGAAAGGTGCCTGGAGGACAGGCGGGTTCTCAAGGATCTCTTCGATCCGATCCTCGAGGAAGCCCCGCCGCAGCGACTGCTTGCCCCGATCCGTCGCCGCAAACACCCTTCGCCGACCACCGCCGGGCTCTGGGGTCGGCGAATTGCGGCGGCATTGGCTTGCATGATGATCGGCTGGCTTGCCGCCGGGCGTTTCGCCACGTCCGAGCCGGCACCGACATCCTCCCTTCAATTGGCGGCCGCATTCGCCGAGGGCAGCATCACCTCTCCGGTTTCAGCAGGCCCGGCCCCGGCCGGACTGTGGGGTGCCATGCCGGAGCGCCTCGACCATCAGCTCGATCTGCTCGGCGCGCGGCGAACCGACGTGCGCACGATGACCGGGGATCGCGGTCAATCGATCGTGGCGATGACCTTCGAAGATGCCGACGGCAGTCAGGTCCACCTGATCCTGCAGCCTCGATCCTTCGCCGATCCACCGGATCCGGAGATCGTCGATGTGGCGGGGCGTCCCGTCGCCTACTGGAACGACGGGCCGGTCGCCGCCGCCCTGGCCGGAGATCTGGACGAAGAGCGACTGGGCACCCTGGCGAGGAGCCTGGGCGAGGCCCTTCGCCGCCAGGAGGTCCAATGGCTGGTGACGCCGATTGATCCGTCGTTCGAAACCATCGACGATACGGTCGTCCATGACGAAGGCGCGACTCCCGGCTGATCCCAACGCGACCACCTGGATCGTCGTCGGACATCCGAGCACCTGCCGTCGAGGTCCCGGCTTCGACTTGACTTCCGGCTGAACGACCGGTCCGGCGGTCACCCCTCCCGCTCGGTGATCGCCTTGCCCCATTCGGCGACCAGCTGCTTCTGCCGGTCCTCGAGCTCCGCGATGCGGGCCCTGGTGCGCCAGACGTGCCACAGGCCGACCAGCGGCGGCAGGCCCATGTGGATCGCCCAGCCGACCGAGGCCGCGCCGAACGCCCAGAGCAGGGTATAGGGGTCGGCCACCATCGCGGCGGCCCGGCCGACCGTGTGCCCGGTCTGCCAGAGGTCCAGCAGACCCGGCAGCACCCCGCACAGGTTCATCACGCCGACCGTGATCGGCGCGTATTTCTCCTCGTCCCGGTCGATGATCCAGGCGACCACAGTCGGGACCATGCCGACCGCCAGGACGATGGTCGTCGGCAGCACCGCCATCGCCAGGATGGTCAGACCGATCAGCGGCACGGTCAGGCCGGCCTTCGATCCGGACGCGGGGGCGGGCGCGGCGGCCGCGGTCTTGGTGCCGGCCTTGCCCGCCGGCTTGGCACCGGGTTTGGGGGCAGCGCGCACGCTCATCGCCGACGCTCCGGATGTCGGGGGACGGGGGAGAGGTCGGCGCTCATGTCAGCCCCATGATCAGGATGCCGGCGAACAGGGCGGAGGCGGCCATGCTGGCCGTCACCGCGGCGACCCGGCGGCCGATCGTCTTCTCGAACGCCTCGCGCTGGTCCAGCAGGCCGCGGGCCTGGGCCGCGCGCCGGTCGTAGTCCTGCCACAGCCGCCGGGCGGTCTCGAAACCGGCGACGTCGCGCTTTTCCAGATCGGCGTTTCGGATCAGGGCGAAGATGTTGCGGACGAGCCCGGTCTGCGCCTGCCGGTCCAGTTCCTCGGTCAGCCGCTCGCGCAGGGTCTTGCTGTGGAACGCGGCGATCGTCGGCTTGTTGATCCGGACCAGCCACGTGCACAGTCCCGGCAGGGGCGACTGGCGGGTCTCCACCTGAAGCTCCAGCATCACCTCCAGCGCCGCCCGCGCCCGCACCGGTTTCGGCCGATCGGGGTCGAGATCCAGGAACAGCCGGTCGGCCATGCCCGGCTTGCGGCTCAGGATGAAGCCGGCGATGTGCCGGTCGATCGGGCCGGCCGGCGGCCGGTCCTGGCTGCCGATCTGGTCGAGCGCGCGGATCAGCCCGCCCAGGTCGACGACGTGAAAGCCCTCCAGCATGGCGCTCTGGCAGGGCAGGCCGGGGTTGAGCTCGTAGAGGCAGCGCTCCAGCCCCAGGCCGACGGTCTTCTTCTCCAGCCAGCCGCGCAGCCGGTCGAACTGCTTCGCGAGGGGGACGAATTCGGGCCGGAAGGCCGGCTGGACGTTGATCCAGAACATGGGCAGCTGGGCGGCCACCATTTCTGCGACCGGCTGGGGATCGCCGCCGTCGACCGCCGCCGCCGCCAGCGCCTGGCCCAGCCCTTCCGGCATGACCGCATGGCCGCGATAGCGGATCGGCGCCGCCGGGTCGAGCGCGGAGAGCACCCGCGCCAGGATCCGGTCTTCCAGCGTGCCGCCGCGGGTGGAGCGGGCGGTCTGCACCGCCTCATCAATCCGGCGGACCAGGGCGTCGTCCTCCAGCGACCGTCGGATCCAGCGCACCATGCCGCCGTCGTCGATCGTCTTGGCCGCATCGGTCGGCTGGCGGGCCATGGCGGCGGCCAGCTGGCGGGCGGTATGATACTCGCCGCCGGCGAAGGAGAAGCCGCGCTGGGCCCGGCGTGCCGGCTGCGCTTGCTTGGGACTGAGCCGCCGGCCGGACAGCCACAGATCCAGGTCGTCGAGATCCCAGCGTTGCGCCGGATCGTCCAGCAGCAGGCCGCGGATCGGCTCCATCACCGTGGGACTGAGCCGGTCATTGCCGATCAGGGCGGCATAGCTGCCCATCTCGATCCGCCTGTCGAGCAGTTCGGCTTCCGGCATGCCGGCGGCGGGGATCCGCCCGATCGCCAGCGCCAGGATGGTGACGCCGGTGGCGAACAGGTCGTCGGCCAGTGTCCCGGCGCCGCGCCCGGCGGGATCGGCCATCGACCGCTCGATCGGTTCGAACTGAGATGCTTGAGACAGGCCGGGCGGCGTGGCGAGGCAGTCGCCCAGCTGCAGCCCGTCACCGCCGGAGCCGATGAAGATGTTGGTCGGGTTGATCGCGCCGTGGAAGACGCGGCGCAGCTTCAGGTCCCGCAGCGCCTGGACGACCGGTTCGATGAAACGGCGGGTCAGCTGCGCCTCGCCCAGCGGCCGGAGCGGTGCCGAGAGGTCGCGCACCAGTCGCCCGCCCGCTGGCCGTTCGTAGATCAGGATGGGACGGGTCTTCCCGTCGCCCGGCAGCTCGGCGGCGGCGACCTCGACCAGCTTCATCACGCCGGGCATTTCGAAGCCGCGGATCGCGCTGACCAGGTCCAGGCGCGGCGGCGCGTTGCCGGTCGGCACATAGGCGAAGAGGTCGCTGTTGGCGCGCCTGAGGTCGCGGGCCGCGAAGGCTCGGACCAGCGGCGTCGCCAGGTCCGGATAGGGCGTGTCGGGAAAGATCTCGAACCGGTCGAGCACCCGCACCGGTTCCCCCGTGGGGGCGTGGCGCTTGCCGCCGCCGGGGGCCGTGTCGGCACCCTCTTCCGGCTTCCGTCCGCGGGAGGGGGCGGCCTCGGGATCGGGCGCGCGGCGCAGCCCGGGACGCGGCGCATCGCCGAAGTCTTCCCGCGGCGCGAAACGGCTGCCGGTACCGGGCGGGGCTTCGGCAGGCGGATCCTCGCCGGCGAGGAAGCTCGCGAGATCGGTGGGGGCCATGGGCTCCGGCCGGTGGTGGGTCGCGGGAACCGGAGTCTGGCCGCGGGATGGGAAAGGAAGGGTTAACGGCAACGACCGGAGCGGGCGGGTCAGCTCGCGCCGAGGCGTTCCTTCGCGGCTGGCGGAGGGCAACCCGAGCGGGTCGTCCTGGCGAACGCCAGGACCTTGAGGGACCCGGTGCCGATCTCGATCGGTTCCCGGCGCGTCGCGCCCTCGAGGTCCCGGATCGGCGCTGCCCGCCGTCCAGGATGAGCGGCATCACGAAAGGGCGGCTCTCCTCAGTCCGCCCTCAATCCGCGAAGGGGTCCTTCATCAGGATGGTGTCCTCGCGCTCCGGCGAGGTGGAGAGCAGGGTCGCCGGCGCCTCGATCAGTTCCTCGATCCGCCGAATGTACTTGATCGCGCTGGCCGGCAGCTGGGCCCAGCTGCGGGCGCCCTGGGTGCTTTCCTGCCAGCCCTGGAAGGTCTCGTAGACCGGTTCCACCCGCGCCTGCTTGCCGGTGCCGGCGGGCAGGTGGCGGATCTCCTCTCCGTCGAGGCGGTAGCCGGTGCAGACCTTGATCTCGTCCAGACCGTCGAGCACGTCCAGCTTGGTCAGCGCGATGCCGTGGATGCCGCCGGTCTTGACCGCCTGGCGGACCAGGACCGCATCGAACCAGCCGCAGCGGCGGGCCCGGCCGGTCACGGTACCGAACTCCCGTCCGCGCTCGCCCAGCAGGCGGCCGATCTCGTTCTCCTGCTCGGTCGGGAACGGTCCGGCGCCGACGCGGGTGGTGTAGGCCTTTGTGATGCCGAGGATGAAGCCGAGCGTGCCCGGCCCGACGCCGGCGCCGGTGGCGGCCTGGGCCGCGACCGTGTTGGAGGACGTGACGAACGGGTAGGTTCCGTGGTCCACGTCCAGCATCATGCCCTGGGCGCCCTCGAACAGGATGCGGCGCCCTTCGGCGCGCAGCCGGTCCAGCCGCTCCCACACGACACCGGCGAAGGGCAGCACCCGGTCACGCACGCCCTTCAGCTTCTCCAGCAGGTCGGCCAGCGCGACCTCCTCCGCGCCCAGGCCGCGCAGCAGGGCGTTGTGGTGCAGCAGCAGATCCTCGAGCTTGGCCGACAGCGCCGCCTCGTCGGCCAGGTCGCAGACCCGGAGGCCGCGGCGCGCGACCTTGTCCTCGTAGGCAGGGCCGATGCCGCGGCCCGTGGTGCCGATCTTGCGGTCCCCGCGCGCAGCCTCCCGCGCCCGGTCGACGACGCCGTGGGAGGGCAGGATCAGCGTCGCGTTCTCGGCCAGCAGCAGGTTCTCCGGCGTCACCCGGACGCCCATGCCGCCCAGACGGTCGATCTCGTCCAGCAGCGCCCACGGATCGACCACCACGCCGTTGCCGATCACCGAGAGCTTGCCCGGCCGGACGATGCCCGACGGCAGCAGCGACAGCTTGTAGACCTGGTCGCCGACCATCAGCGTATGGCCGGCGTTGTGGCCTCCCTGGAAGCGGACGACCACGTCGGCGCGGCTCGACAGCCAGTCGACGATCTTGCCCTTGCCCTCGTCGCCCCACTGGGATCCGACGACGGTGACGTTGGCCATGGCGGTGACTCTCCTGGTCGGATGGCGGCCGGAGATCCGGCCGGTTCTGTGGACGGGGCAGCCGAGGCCCCGGGGGGAAGACGCTTGAAGCGACCGGAAGTGGCCTCAGATCGGTCGGGCGCTGCCGTCGGCCTCGACAACGGCGGTGCAGCCGAGGCGCCGCGCCTCCGCCGCGGCGTCGGCCGCCGGCTCCAGCCCCGCGACCGTGCCCCAGCCTTCGGCGCGCAGCCGGGCCCCGGCCGCGGCCGGCGTGCCGGCGGGGACGAAGACGCGGCGCGGCGCGGCCGCAGGGGGCAGGGCGCGCAGCACGCTGTCCATGAACAGGGTGAAGCCGGTCGCCGGCTCCCCGCCTGCGGCCGGGTCGGCGGTTCCGGCGGTGTAGCGGCCGCCGCGCCCCAGCTCGCCGCGGACGCCGCGGGCGAACAGGGTGAAGCTGACGCCGGTCTGGTATTCGAAGCCCCGGTGCTCGACGAAATCGACGGTCAGCGCCAGATCGGGCAGGGCGGCGCGGACGCCGCCGACGACGGTGACCAGCCGGTCGAAGGCGGTGCGGGCCTCCGGCGACGGCAGGTCGAGCCGCCCGGCGGTCTCCAGCGCCGCGTCGGCCGGGCCGGTGGCGGCCATCAGCGCCGCCAGCAGCGGCGCCGCCCGGCCGCCGTGCGCCTCCACCTGCGCCGAGTCCTTGCGGTCGAGCGCGTGGCGCAAGGCCGCGGCGGCCTCGCCCTCGATCTTTCCCGCCGCCAGCAGCGCCGGCACCAGCGTCGGCACGTTGAGGTCGAGCGACAGCCGGGCGACCCCGATCTCCGCCAGGGCGCCGGCTGCCAACGTCGCCGCCTCAACATCCGCCGCGGCGGCGTCGGCGCCGATCAGCTCCGCCCCGACCTGGGCGAACTGCCGCTCCGGCCGCAGCTGGCTGCCGCGCACCCGCAGCACCTGTCCGGCATAGGCGAGGCGCAGCGGGCGCGGCGCGTTGACCAGACGGGCGGCGGCGATCCGGGCGATCTGCGGCGTCATGTCGGCGCGCACCGCCAGCATGCGCTGGCTGATCGGATCCATCATGCGGAAGCTGTCGCGCGCCAGCCCGGACCCGGGGCCGGCCAGCAGCGTCTCCTCGAACTCGACCAGCGGCGGCTTGACCCGGTCGTAGCCGTGGCCCGCGAGGATCGCCATCAGCCGCTCGACCGCCGCGGCCTCGTGCCCGGCATCGGGCGGCAGGGTGTCGTGGAAGCCGGCGGGCAGCAGCGCCGCCGGCCCCGGCGCCCGGCGGGGCGTCGGGTCGTCGGCGGCGGGCGCGGCGGAGCGGTCGGGCAGGTCGGCCATGGCGACCGGACCCTAAGGCCGAGGCGGCGCTGCTGCAACGGGTTTGGGGGAGCGCTTTCCCAAACCGCTCACCCCGGCGCACGCCGAGGCCCCGAAGGCAGGGGCGCGTCTTGCGGCGTCGAGGCGCCGACCGTCGAGGTCTCGGATCGACCCTGCGGGCCGCCGGGGATGACCGGTGAAAGGGAGCGGGATCACCACCCCTTGCCGGTCATCCCGGCGAAGGCCGGAACCTCGATGGATGGGGGCGTCTTGCGGCGTCGAGGCGCCGAGCGCCGAGGTCTCGGGTCGACTGCGGGCCGTCGGAAATGACACGTGAAGAGAGGCCGCCGCCTGAGCATGCTGCAACGCGAAGACCTCCCGCCGCTTGCGCCCGGCGCGCGTGGCCGGCATATTGTTTCAAACGCAACCATCAGTGCAGGGAGGCTGCGATGGCCGTTCCCAGGTCTGCCCCGGAAACCCGCGCGGACTATACCATCGACCAGGACTGGGAGGCGTACACCGATGTCGAGCACGGCACCTGGCGCACGCTGTTCGAGCGCCAGGCCAGGCTGCTGCCCGGTCGGGTGACGCCGGAATTCCTCGACGGCATGGAAAAGCTGGAGATCGCCGCCGACGGCATCCCTGACTTCCGCCGGCTCAACGAGATGCTGCACGCCGCCACCGGCTGGACCGTGGTGGCGGTGCCGGGGCTGGTGCCGGACGGCATCTTCTTCGAGCACCTGGCCAACCGGCGGTTTCCCTCGACCTGCTTCATCCGGACGCCGGAGCAGATGGACTATCTGCAGGAGCCGGACATCTTCCACGACGTGTTCGGCCACGTGCCGCTGCTGGTGAACCCGGTCTTCGCCGACTACATGGAAGCCTACGGCAAGGGCGGCCTGAAGGCGCTGGGCCAGGACGCGCTCCACTATCTGGCGCGGCTCTACTGGTACACGGTGGAGTTCGGGCTGATCAGGACCGACGAGGGCATGCGGATCTACGGCGCCGGAATCGTCTCCTCGAAGGGCGAGAGCCTCTTCTGCCTCGACGCGCCGGACCCGAACCGGGTCGGCTTCGACCTGATGCGGGTGATGCGGACGAACTACCGCATCGACGACTACCAGGAGACCTATTTCGTCATCGACAGCTTCCAGCAGCTGTTCGACGCGACGGCGCCCGACTTCACGCCCTACTACGCCCAGCTGCGGGCTCTGGGCGACCTGGAGCCGGGGGACCTGCTGCCGGAGGACGAGGTGATCACCCGCGGCACCGGCGAATACCACGCCGGGAGGCGGGCCGGCGCGTAGCCCGGGGCCGCAGGTCGCCGAAGTCGCGGAGACGCGACGACCCGACGTCGGATCGTCGCACCTCCGCTGCCGCTGCGGGGCGACCCGCCGCCCGGCCTAGAGGCGGTTCAATGACGGCTCCCCGTCGCCGAGCCACGCGGCCGCGAAACGCCGGCGGGCATCGTCAGCGGCGGTCCGATCGCCCGCTGCTTCGGCTGCTTCGGCGAGACCCCAGAGCGCCCAGCCGCTGTTCGGGTGGCGGTCGAGGGCGTCCTGGAACGCCGCCATCGCCTCGCCGGGTCGGCCGGCGCGCATCAGGGCGGCGCCCAGCGCCTGGCTGACCGGGGCGTCCCAATAGGGCGGCTCCATGTAAGGCAGGCCGTCCTGCAGCGCCGCGCCGCGGCGGAACGCCTCGACCGCCTGCTCCGCATCGCCCGCCGCGAGGGCCGCGCGGCCGTCGATCACCGCGAGCGCGATGTCCAGCACATCGCCCGCCGGGACGCCGCCGGCGTCGAGCGCCGAGAAATCGGCCCCGGTCCGGATCGCGGCCACGGCCTCCCGTTCGGCCGCGGCCGTGGCAGTGTCCCCGCCCCGGACCGCCGCGACGGCGCGGGCGTAGTGGCGGGCGGCCGCGACGAACGGGTAGGCCCGCTCCGCCGGCCCCTCGGGTCGCGCCAGCAGCGTCGCCGGGTCCTCGAACCGCGCGCGGGCGAGCCACGGGGCCTGCAGGATCGGCTGCAACCAGGCGGCCTCGCCGGCCGCCTCGACCGACACCAGCCCCGCCAGTTTCTGCGCCGCGTCGAGCGTCGTCGCGGCGTCGCCCGCCATCTGCGCCGACACCAGGGCGAAGTGCAGGTTGTGGGGGTAGTAGCCCTGGCCGTAGATGCCCCCGTCGCGCCGACCCAGGGCCGCGAAGACGGCCTCGTCGGCGGCGATGGCGTCGATGTTGGTCGCGACCGACTCCCGATACCGGCCGATCCGCAGGTAGATGTGCGCCGGCATGTGGACGATGTGCCCGGCCCCCGGCATCAACTCGGCAAGGCGGTCGGCGTAGGGCTCCGCGCGTTCGGGGCGATCGGAGGCTTCGACCAGGTGGATGTAGAAGTGGATCAGGCCCGGATGGCTCGGGTTGCGGTCCAGCGCGTCCTCCAGCAGGGCCAGCGCGTCGGCGGTGCGGCCCTTGGCCGCGCTGCCGCCGTCCGCCCAGTAGTCCCAGGGCTGGAGGTTCATCAGCGCGTCCGCCGCCAGCATGGCGAGGGTCGGCTCGTCGGAATCGGCCGCCGCCTGTGTCATGGCGTGGGCATAGGCTTCGGGATCCAGCCGCAGGCCGTCATCGGCATCGATGGCGTAGCGGGCGGCGACGGCATCGGCCAGCGCCTGTTCGACCGTCGAGCCGCCGTCGGCCAGGGCACGGGCGCGGCGGGCCGCATCGGCGGCCAGCGGCAGCGCTCCCTCCGCCATCGGGGCGTTGAGGTTCGGCCCCAGGACGTAGGCCTCGCCCCAGGCGCACAGGGCGCAGGCCGGGTCGAGACGCTGCGCTTCGCGGAATGCCCGCAGTGCCTCGGCATGGTTGAAGGCGACCGCGAGGGCCAGCCCCTGGTCGAACCAGGCCCGGGCGGCCGCGGTCATGGGCGCGTCCGGCAGGAGGGGTCGGCCGAGTCCGTCCAGCAGTACCGGCCGGTCTTCGGGACGCGGCGCGTACCATGGCCGGCCGTCCATCGCGGCGAGGCCGGGGTCGAACACCTCCGGCGTCATGGGCGAGGCGCCCGTGGTGGGTTCGTGTGCGCCGGCGGTATCGATCGTGGCGGCGAGGGCGATCGCCGCGGCGGCTGTGCCCTGCAGTACCAGGCGAGTGAGGTTTCGGACCGACATGGCGTTGCTCCTGAACATGGGGAGGTGACGCCTGCCGGTATGGTCCTGTGCCGTTTCGCGGCGATGTCGCGGCCGTGTTTCGGTTGTTTCCCGAAGGGAATGGCGGAGGCCGGCGCAGGAAGTCGGCGGTCGCGCCGCCGGCGCGGCTATGCCGGTACGGTGAGGCGTGCGGTCGGGATGCCGTCGACGATGTCGGCGAGCGTATGGCCATCGAGCGTGGCGAGAAAGCTCTCCAGGGCCTCGCCCAGCATGCGCTTCAGCCTGCACGACCCGACGATGGTGCAGGCGACCTCGCCACCGGCGAAGCACTCCACCAGGTGCAGGTCGGGTTCGCAGGCCCGGACGACGGCACCGACCCGGATCTGCGCCGGCGGCAGCGCGAGCGTGACGCCGCCGTCGCGGCCGCGGCGGGTGGCGAGAAAGCCCTCCCGACCCAGGTGGTGCACGACCTTGCGGATGTGTTCCGTCGAGACCTCATGGAACGCCGCGATCTCCCGGATCGAGGTCGGGCGGTCGCCCCGCGCGGCGGTGAAGATCAGCACCCGCAGGGCGAGGTCGGTGAAGCGCGTCAGCTGCATGGCGAGCGCCGGAGGCTCAGTAGCCCAGCAGCTTGAGCGCCAGGAAGATCAGCGCCGGCATCGGGGCGAGCCCCCAGACCAGCAGGACGGCGAGCGTCTTGGCGAGGCGGTCGGTCATGGCGATGCTTCTCCCGGAACCCGGTCACTGGAGGGCGAGCAGGGTGGCCGAGCCGACCACCAGCGCCCCGATCCAAAAGGTGAAGGCGGCGCGGCAGTGGGCGGTGAAGAACCGGCCCACCGAATCCGCCGATGGCACGACGCCCCGTCCGGCGCGGTACTGGTTCAGTACCAGCGCGGTGAAGAAGGCAAACCACCCGAACGCCAGTGCCTCTGCGACATAGATGACGAAGCCCATGCTGCATCTCCCGTTTTGAAGATGGATCCAGGATACACTTTTGAACATGTATTGTCAATGCATGTTAAAGCCTGCTCCAAACTGGCCGTGGGTCGAGCGCGACGAATAAAATTTTTGGTTGAAAATATTGAGATCCCTATGTACGGAAAGGGAGGCGGCGGATCGTCCTTCAGGTTACGCGGCGGTGCGCCAGGGATCGAGAGGCGGAGGGTCGGGAGGTGCTTCATCGGTCTCGCAGGGCAGAGGCGAACGCCGCGCGTATCGGCTTCGTCGGAACGGGGAACTTGACGCGATTCCTGGTTGCGAGGCTGTCCGAGCAGAGGGCGATTGCCGAGCCGCCGGTGCTGTCGCCAAGGAACCCCGCCGTTGCCCGGCACCTCGCGGACCAGTATGGCGCGATCGTCGCCAGGTCCAACCAGGACGTGGTCGACCGGTCGGAAACCCTCTTCCTCTGTCTTCCGACCTCGGTCGCCGCGAAGACGTTGGGGATGCTCCGGTTCGAGCACCATCACCGCGTTCTGTCGGCCATCGCCGGCATGCCGCACGGAATGCTTCGCGACCTCGTCGCGCCGGCCGAGGCGGTGTCGATCATGCTGCCGGGGGCGCCATCGCGTCTCGGTGTCGGCCTGACACTCGTCTATCCGGAAATGCGCGTCCTCGAATGTTGCTCGACGTGTTCGGACCGGTCCACTTCTGTGGCACGCAGGACGAGTACCGGAAGACAGCCGTTTTCGGCGGCCTGTCCGGCTGCCTTTTCCATCTCGCGCGCAACCTCGATTCAGGGCTGCGGCATCTCGACATCGATGCCCGGGCGGCAAGATATCTCGTCGCAGAAGCCTTCCGCGGCGTGGGGAGCGCCTATTCATCCGAGAGTGGCATGCCGGTCGATGACCTGATCGCGGGCGTGGCGACCAAGGGCGGCATGACCATGGAGGGCTGGCAACACTTGCTTGAGCAGGGCAATCCCGAAGCCTGGCGCGGCGCGCTCATCCGAATGGCAGCCTTCCAGTCGACCAGGGGGCGGGAGTCCGGAGGATGAAGGCCGAGACCAGAGCCGGGTGGATCGGTCTCTGTCTGTGCGTTCTCGCTGCGCTGGGAGCGAGCAGTGGCGGCGTCTTCGTCAGGATGATTGGCGAAGAGGCTGAATGGGCCGTGCTATTCTACAGATCGGTCTCTTTCTCGCTGGTTGTTCTGACTTACTTGTTTATTGCAAATGATGGTAATATCTTAAAAGAAGGGAGGCGCAAACAGAGTCTGAGCCCAAGTTTCCTGTTGGCTGCCTTTTTCCTGGGGCTTGCATTCATTTTTTACGTCGTTGCGATGAATCGAACGACCGTCGGCAACGTTCTCCTCATACTCAGCGCCGCTCCCTTCTCGATAGCGCTGATCCGGCGCATTTTCTTCGGAGCGACGATTTCCGGGGGAACCTGGGTCAGCATGATCGTGGGCGGGGCCGGCGTCGTGATCGTGGTGGCCGGCAGCGCCACGATCTCCCTTGAACCCGGGATCATCTTCGCCTTGGCCGCCACGCTCTGCTACTCGGCCTTCGTCGTCTGCCTGGGCGTCAAGGACGGCGGCGACTTCATGTGGTCGATCTTCTTTGCTGGCGTGATCGCAGCGACAATCAGTGCGTTTGTATCATTCACATTCGATGATCTTTCAATTTTTGCGATTGCCCCCGTCGTCATCGGCTATGCGAGCCTGATGGGGATCGTTCAGCTAGCCGTTCAGTACATCCTGATGACCAAAGCTGCGGGTTATGTTCCGCCCGAGACGATTTCGCTGGTGCTGCTCCTGGAGGTGGTGCTCGGCCCGATCTGGGTTTGGGTTCTCTTCGACGAGACTCTGGGTAAGGCCGCTCTTGTGGCCTTTCCGCTGATCCTGGGCGCTGCGATCGGCAATGTGCTTGTGGGCGGCGGGCGAGAGCGCCGGCGGATCAGTCGACCGGAAGCATGACGACGCTCGGATCGGTATGACGCGCGGGCGGTCCGCTCGTCCCTTTCGACCGGAGAGGACAACATGACCACCGAAAGCCCCGGCCCGACCGCTCTGCGATCCGACAAGGCATGGAGGGCGGGAGACCCGTCACCGGCCACCGCGGACGACCACGCGGATCGGGAGATGAGGAAATACGGCACGCCGACGGAGTACATTGCCGGCCGCGTCGAGATCGATGGACGGGCCTTCCTCGTCGACCGGCGGGTCTACATCCCAAACCGGGAAAGCCGCATCCTGCTGGATGCTGCACTGCCCTGTCTGAAGCCCGGAGCCACCGTTCTCGACGTGGGAACGGGATGCGGCTGGCTTGCCATCCTGATCAAGCTGGCCGTGCCGACGGCGCGCGTCCTTGCCACCGACATCGAAGCCGGGGCGTTGGAGGTCGCTCGGACCAATGCCAGCGTCCACGGCGCGCGTGTCGAGTTCTTCCGATCCTCCCTTTGTCGAGGCGTCGATCTCGACACGCCGCCGGACATCGTCATCGCGGACTTGCCCTACGGCGAGGAGCGTCACGCCCTGAGCCATGAGGCAGGACCTGCCCACGACCATCTTCCCGTCACCTCGACATTCCCGAAAGGGGGCCCTCTCTCGGTGTACGGAGACCTGCTGGACGCGGTGGCCGAGCGCGGCTGGCAGTGCCGCGTCTTCTGCGAAATCGGCTTGGTCGAGGATCACGTCGTCGCCGCCGATCTCGGGGGGTGGGGCTTCGGCGTCCAGATTCAGCGGCGCGAGGGGCACGGTGTCGCGGTCTTCACACCGGACCCGTAGCGCGAAGCGGGCGTGCCGGAGCGACCCGTCGCAGGCTCGTTCGACCGATGTCGCCGTGCACGCGCGCCCTACCGCCCGTCTCCGTCCGGATCCCAGCCGCGGGCGTCCAGCGCCTCGGCGACCGAGTCGGCCGTCTTGAGGGTGCGCACGATCACCGGTACCGCCAGGGCGATCATCGACCGGTCGAGGCCGCGGGCGCGTTGGGCGTCGCGGACCTCCGCCACGATGGCGGCGATCACCGGCAGGAACCGGAGCGCCAGCGACAGCGCCATGCTGACTTTCGCAGGCTTCACGCCGACCCGGGCAAGCGGCGCCAGGACGCGCTCGACCGCGGCGATCATGGCGCTGGTCGGCGTGGTCAACGTGACCAGGGACGCGAGCAGCACCAACGCCGCGAAGCGCAGCACGACGGTGACGCCTTCCTGCCACCCCGCCAGTGCCCACTGGACCAGGAAGAAGACGGCGAACAACCACGCCAGGGGCCGGATCTGGCCGAGCAGCCGTCGCCAGGGGATCCGCGCGACGGCATAGAGCGCCACCACTGCGGCCAGCGCCGCCGCCTGGCCGGCCGGGCCCGGGACGAGAAAGATGCCGGTGCCGCCCACGACCAGCGCCAGCACCTTCCACCCCGCACCGAGGCGGTGCAGGGCCGAACGGCCGGGCTGGTAGAGGCCGAAGGTCATCCGCAGGTCCGGACGTAGAACGGCAGGGCGGCGGCCGGCACGTCGTCGGCGACCAGCCGGCCCTCGTCGAACACCAGCACGCGCTCGAAGTCCTCCAGCAGGCTGAGGTCGTGGGTGACCAGCACCACGGTCTGGTCCAGCGTGTCGATCAGCGCCCGGATCCGTCGGGTGTTGCGCAGGTCGAGCAGGGTCGTCGGCTCGTCCATCACCAGGTAGGCCGGCTCGGTCGCCAGCACGCCGGCGAGCGCCAGCAGCTGCTTCTCGCCACCGGACAGGCGGTGGGTCTGCCGGTCGCGCAGGTGGTCGATGCCGTAGCGTGCGAGGACCGCCTCGACCGCGGCGGCGACCTCCGCCCGCGCTCGCCCCTTGCCGGTGAGCCCGAAGGCCACGTCTTCATGTACGATCGGAAAGACGATCTGGTTGTCCGGATTCTGAAAAATGAATCCGACCCGTGCACGGACCTCCTTCGCGTCACGGCGGGTGTCGAGGCCGTCGACCGTCACCCGGCCGTCCGTGGGCAGCGACAGGCCGTTGATCAGGCGGGCAAAGCTGCTCTTGCCGGAGCCGTTCGCCCCGATCACGCCGATCCGCCGTTCGGCCAGCGTCAGCGAGAGATCGGAAAGCACGTCGCGGCCGTCGAAGCTCTGCCGGACCGCGTCGAACCGGATGCCCATCGGCGCCCCTTTGCGCGGGTCGTGGGGGTGATCGGCGTTGACCCTATAGGCAATCGGGGTGTACCGCACAAGCGACCCCGTCCGATCCCGCCACTGGACCCTGCCAGAGGACCCCGCTCCGTGATGTCGACCAAGGATGTCGTCTACGTCGCCCTGTTCGCCGCCCTGACCGCCGCGCTCGCCCTGTTTCCGCCGGTCACCATGCCGGTTGCCGGCGTGCCAATCACGGCCCAGTCGATGGGCGCGATGCTGGCCGGCTCGATCCTCGGTGCGCGGCGCGGGGCCCTGTCGCAGGGGCTGTTCCTGGTCCTGGTCGCCGCGGGCCTGCCGCTGCTGGCGGGCGGCCGCGGCGGGTTCGGCGTGTTCCTGGGGCCGACCGGCGGCTTCCTGGTCGGCTGGGTGGTCGCCGCTTTCGTCATCGGCTGGCTGGTCGAGCGCTACTGGGACCGGATCGGCGTGATCGGGTTCGTCGGCGCCAATCTGCTCGGCGGCGTCGTCGTGCTCTACGCGATCGGCATCCCGTGGGTCGCCCAGGTTGCGGGTCTGACGCTCTGGCAGGCGACCGCCGGCAGTGCCGTCTTCATCCCCGGGGACCTGGTCAAGGCCGGGCTGACCGCCGTGATCGCGGTGGCGGTGCGTAGGTCGTACCCGCTCATCGCGAGGAACGCATAGGACGCACCGACGGGAGGCGGAGGCGCGATGGACCGGCGCTGGCCGTCCCTGCGCTACCTGTCGTAGAGCCGCTTGAGCCGGTCGCCGTAGGCCGACAGCACGATGTGGCGGCGAACCTTGAGGGTCGGGGTCAGTTGCCCGTTGGCGAGGCTGAAGGGCTCCGGCGCAACGAGGAACCGGCGCACCGTTTCGGGCGTCGCAAGCCGGCGGTTGGCGCGGTCGACGGCGGCGTCGAGCGCGCGGCGGAAATCCGGGTCGTCGGCCAGGGCGGCGAGGTCGTCGGCCCGGGCCTCGGCGGCGGCCCAGGCGGCCTGCCAGTCGGGATCGGGCACGATCAGCGCGACCACGAAGGGTCGGCCGTCGCCGGCGACCATCGCCTGGCCGATCTCCGGCTCGGCGACCAGTACGCCCTCGACATGCTGGGGCGCCACGTTGTCGCCGCCGCTGGTGACCAGGATGTCCTTCTTGCGGTCGGTGATCCTCAGATGGCCGTCCGGCTCCACCCGGCCGATGTCGCCGGTATGGAGCCAGCCGTCGCGCAGGGCCTGCGCCGACTCCTCCGGACGGTTCCAGTAGCCCTTCATCACGGTCGGCCCGCGCACCAGGATCTCGCCGTCCGCGGCGATCCGGACCTCGACCGAGGCGAGCGGCCGGCCGACCGTGTCGAGCCGCACGTCGCCCGGTGCGTTGCAGGCGATCACCGGCGACGCCTCGGTCTGGCCGTAGCCCTGGTAGACCGGCAGCCCCAGTGCGACGAAGGTCGCCGCCACCCGCTCGTCCAGCGCCGCGCCGCCGGAAACCAGCGCCTTCAGCCGCCCGCCGAACCGGGCCGCGACCTGCCGGCGCACCGCGGCGCCGATCGTGCGGTCCTGGAGGTCGAGCCAGAACGGCAGCCGGCCCTCGCGGTGCCGGCGCGTGCCGAGCGCGACGGTCCGGTTCCAGGCGCGCAGCGCCAGCCGCCCGCGCTCCGCCGCCTCGCGCTCCATCCGGCGCTCCAGGAGCTCGAACAGCCGCGGCACCACGGTCATCACCGTCGGCCGCACCTCGGCGATGTCGCGTGCCAGCCGGTCGAGCCGGGCAGCGTAGTGGATGGTGGCGCCGATCAGCAGCGGCAGGCACTGGCCGCCCGTGTGCTCATAGGCGTGGCTGAGCGGCAGGAAGGACAGGAAGACCTCGGGCTCGTCGCCGCTGCCCGTGCCGCCGGCGCCGTCGCCGGAGAGGCCGGCGCGGGCCAGCAGCGCCGCCGCGTCGCGGCAGTTGGCGAGGATGCCGCGATGGGTCTGCATCACCCCGCGCGGCGGACCCGAGGTGCCGCTGGTGTAGATCAGGCAGGCCGTGTCGTCGGGGGCGAGGGCGGCGACCCACGCGTCCAGAGCGGCGGCCTCCGCCGGCGTCGGCTGGTGCGTCAGCAGCGCCGCCCAGGGCGCGAGCGTGAGCCCCGCGGGCGGCGGGGCGGCCGTCTCCGGCAGCGGGTCGACCGGGATCAGGAAGCGGCAATCCGGAGCCTCGGCCGCCGCCGGCACGACCTTGGCGAGCAGGGCCGGGGTCGAGACGATGGCGCCGCACGCCCTGCTGTCGCGCAGCACATGGGCGTGGTCGGCGACCGAGTTGGTGGTGTAGGCGGGCACCGTGATCGCCCCGGCGGCCATGATCGCGAGGTCGGCGATCAGCCATTCCGGCCGGTTCTCCGCCACCAGCACGACCCGGTCGCCGTCTGTTACGCCCAGCGCCCGCAGCCCCACCGCCAGCCGCCGCGCCCGATCCGCCACCTCGGCCCAGGAGAGCGCCTGCCAAACCCCCTCCCGCCGCGCCACCGCCAGGGGCCGGTCCCCCAGCTGCGCCGCCTGGGCGAAGGCGAGGGCGGGGAGGGTGGGCCCGGCGGTCGGAGCGTCCGCCGGCACGTCCGGTTCGATAGCCATTCGTGCCCCTGAGCGTTGTCGCCGACACCGGATCGGCTCTCTGCCCCTCGCGCCTCAGTTCGTCAAGCGGCCATCTGCCGACGCCGATTCATCTCCAGCTGCCGGCGATCGGGCCGGGAATCGCTGCGGTCATGATGGAATCCGGCTTCGCCGATGTCTCGCACTGTTGTCTCTGCACGATGACAAAGCCACCGGCCTCGGACGGGCTCCATGGTCGACCCTTGCGGGCGGGACGACAATGGTCATGCCATCCTTCGTGAGGCCGGAGATTGCGCAGGCGCGCTCGTCGACGCCTTCACGCCCCGGGTTGGCCTCGCCCGCGGGGCGCGCCATATTGCGGGATCATGGGACCGCCGCGCGATCCGAACGGCGGCCGTCCGTTCCCCTCCAGGAGGCTTCATGTTCCGTTCCGTGCCGTCCGACCGCCTCTGCCCGCTGCCGGTGCGCGCGCCCGACGAGGCCGCGGCGCCGGCCGTCGCCGCCGACGACCTGCCGGGCTGGAACCTGGACGACCTCTACCCGGGCAAGGACTCGGCCGAGCTGAAGCGCGACATCGAGCGCGCGGAAGAGGCGGCGAAGGCGTTCCACGGGGCCTACCAGGGCAAGGTCGGTCAACTGACGGGCGAGCAGCTGGCGACCGCGATCGGCGACTACGAGGCGGTCGACGAGCGGATCGGCCGGATCATGAGTTATGCCTATCTGGTCTATGCCGGCGACGTGGCCGATCCGGAGAACGGCCGGTTCCTCCAGGCGATGCAGGAGAAGGCGACAGCCATCTCCAGCCATCTGCTGTTCTTCACGCTGGAGCTGAACAAGATCGAGGAAGGGCAGCTAGACCGGCTGTTGACGGTGCCGGCGCTGGCGCATTGGCAGCCCTGGATCCGCGACGTCCGGATCATGCGCGACCACCAGCTGTCGGATGAGCTGGAGCGGCTCCTGCACGAGAAGCAGGTGGCCGGCCGCGCCGCCTGGGTCCGGTTGTTCGACGAGACGCTGGCGGCGATGCGCTTTCCCATCGCGGGCCGGGAGATGAGCAGCGCCGAGGCGTTCGACTGCCTGTCCTCCCCCGACGGCGCGCGCCGCAAGGAGGCGGCGGAGGCGATCGGCACGGTACTGGGCGCGAACCAACGGCTGCTCGGCCACATCACCAACACCCTAGCCAAGGACAAGTCGATCGAGGACGGCTGGCGCGGCTTCAAGCATCCGTGGTCGGGCCGCAACCTCGCCAACCGGGTCGAGGACGAGGTGGTCGACGCCCTGGCGGAGGCGGTGCGCGAGGCCTATCCGCGGCTCAGCCACCGGTACTACCGGATGAAGGCCGGCTGGTTCGGCGGGGAGCAGCTGGACTACTGGGACCGCAACGCCCCGCTGCCCGACGCGGAGGAGCGGATCTTCACCTGGGATCAGGCGCGCGACGCGGTGCTGGACGCCTACGCCGGCTTCACGCCCGAAATGGCGGACATCGGCCGGCGCTTCTTCGACCGGGCCTGGATCGATATGCCCCCGCGGCCGGGCAAGGCGCCGGGCGCGTTCAGCCACCCGACCGTGCCGTCGGTCCACCCCTACATCCTGCTGAACTACATGGGCCGGACCCGCGACGTCATGACCCTGGCGCACGAGCTGGGCCACGGCGTTCACCAGGTCCTGGCGGCCGAGCAGGGCCACCTGATGGCCGACACGCCGCTGACCCTGGCGGAGACCGCCAGCGTGTTCGGCGAGATGCTGACCTTCCAGTCGCTGCTGGCGGCGGAGACCGACCCGAAGAAGAAGCGGTCGATGCTCGCCGACAAGGTCGAGGACAAGCTCAATACGGTGGTCCGCCAGATCGCCTTCTTCGAATTCGAGCGCAAGGTCCATACCGAGCGCCGTGAGGGCGAACTCCCGGTCGAGCGGCTGGGCGAGATCTGGCTGGACGTGCAGAAGGAGAGCCTCGGCCCGGCGCTGCGATTCGACGACGCGTACCGGACCTACTGGTCCTACATCCCGCATTTCGTCCACGCGCCGTTCTATGTCTACGCCTACGCCTTCGGCGAATGCCTGGTGAACTCGCTCTACGCGGTCTATCAGCAGTCGGGGCCCGAGTTCCCGCCGAAGTATCTCGACATGCTGCGGGCCGGCGGGACGCTCCGGCACAAGGAACTGCTGGCACCCTTCGGCCTGGACGCCACCGATCCGGCCTTCTGGGGCAAGGGCCTGGACATGATCGCGGACATGGTCGACGAGCTGGAGGCGTATGGTTGATCCCTCCGGCGCAGGCGCGGCCAGTAAGGGGGGGTGCTCTTAGAAGGGCGTGTCCAAATCCCCCTTCATCAATGCGGTCTTGCGTGATTTAGTGGCCTGACGGGGCGGTGGCCGCCCCCGACCGCCCGGACGGAAACGCCATGCTCGCTTCGGCCCTGGATGCCGCTACCCTGACCGCCTGCCTGGAAAGCCTGGGCCTGCCGGCGGCTCTGTGGGAGCGGGGCGGGGACGGCGACTGGCGACGGCTGGCCGCCAACCACCGCCTTCCGGGCAAGGCGCCGGAAACGGATGGCGGGACCCACGATGCCCTGTCCCGCCGGCTCGACCTCTGTGCGCGCGAACGGCAGGCGGTCGAGGACGTGGTCGCGGTCGCAGGACGTCCCGTACGCCATCTGCGCCGGTCGCTGGTGCCGGTGGTCGACAGCGGCGGTCCGGTGCGCCGGGTGCTGATGACCCTGACCGATGTCACCGACGAGGTCGCCCGGGAGGCGGTCCTGGTGGAGAGCGAACAGCGATTCCGCGCCTTCACCGAAGCCGCCTCCGACGGTCTCTGGGAGACGGGGCCCGACCTGCGCTTCGTCTGGTTCCGCGCACGGCCGGGCGACCGGCCGCTGCTGCCGGCCGCCACGCAGTTCGGCCTGACTCCGGACGAGGTGGTCGCCCGATCCGGCGCGATTCCCGACGATCGGCGGTCGCTGGCTGAGATCATGACCGCGCGGGAGCCGATCGTCGCCTACATCTATCGCCAGGACCGACCCGAGGGGCCGGTGTGGCGTCGGATGGACGGTGCCCCATTCTATCATCCCGACGGCCGCTTTCGTGGCTATCGAGGCGTTGTCCGCGACATCACCGAGAGCCGATGGCAACTGGCGGTGGTCGAGGAGGCCCGCCGCCAGGCGGAGCAGGCGGACCGGGCGAAATCGCGCTTCCTGGCCGCCGCCACCCACGACCTGCGCCAGCCGCTCCAGGCGGCGATCATGTTCCACGCCGTGCTGCAGCGTCAGGCCCTGCCGCCGGAGAGCATGGACGGGGTGGACAAGCTCGGCCGCTCCCTGACCGCCCTGCAGGACATGCTGACCCGGCTTCTCGACATATCGAGGCTCGACGCCGGCGTGATCGTCCCTGCCCGGATGTCGTTTCCGCTCACGCCGGTGGTCGAGCGGCTGGCCGACACCTACGGCCCGATCGCCGCCGACCGCGGGCTCTCGCTCCGGTTCGTCCGAACCGGGGCCACCGTCTACAGCGATCCGCACCTGCTGGACCGGATCCTCGAGAACCTCGTGTCGAACGCGGTCAAGTATACGCGGAGCGGCCGGATCCTGATCGGTAGCCGGCGGCGGGGAAGAACGCTGTCGATCCAGGTGATCGATACCGGGATCGGCATTCCGGAAGCCGAACAGGCGACGATCTTCGAGGAGTTCCGCCGCGGCGGCAACGCCCCCGGCGACGTCGCTGAAGGCATGGGCATCGGCCTTGCCATCGTCGAGCGGCTGGCGCGGTTGCTCGATCACCCGATTTCCCTCCGGTCGGTCCCCGGCCGTGGCACGATGGTCGAGATCAGGGTGCCGATTGAGCCGGCGGTCGCCCCGGCCGACCCGGCGTTAGGCGTGGTCGCGGCCCCCGCGCCGGTGCCGCCGGGCGCTGGCACGGTGCTGGTGGTCGAGAACGAGCCGGCAGTGCTGGAAAGCCTCGCCCTGGCGCTGGAGAGCGCCGGCTGGCGGGCGCTTGCCGCCGGCGATGCGCAGCAGGCGCTGGCGCGCGCCGCCGAAGTGGGAGGCCGGCTCGATGCGGTGATCGCGGACATCGGCCTGGGCGGCAGCCTGGACGGCATCGACGTGGTCCAGGCGATCCGCGCCCGGGCGGGTCATCGGGTCCCTGCGCTGCTGCTGACCGGGGATACCTCGCCCGACCGCCTGCGGACGATCGCCGGCGGGGGCCTGTCGGTCGTGCACAAGCCGGTGATGCCCGAGGCGCTTGGCGATATCCTGGCGCGGATGACCGGGCGGAGCTGAAGGCCGGGCCGCGAAACCGCATCCGCTGCGGCGCCGATGCACTGGTCAGACGCCGCGACATCCTCCATTTATGGGGCCATGGAACAGGATCGCGAAGCCAACTCCTTCGGCGGGCGGGTGCGCCGCTACGCCCGCGTCTCCTCCGCGATGGGCGGCCTCGCCGCGCGCGTGGCGGGAGAGCGCTATCTCGGCCTGAAGCTGGAAAGGAACCAGCACGCGGAGGAGATCCGCCAGGCCCTGGGCGGGCTGAAGGGACCGCTGATGAAGGTGGCCCAGATCCTCGCGACCATTCCCGAGGCCTTGCCGGCGGAGTACGCCGAGGAGCTTCGCCAGCTGCAGTCGAACGCGCCGCCCATGGGCTGGCCCTTCGTCAAGCGACGCATGGCGGCGGAGTTGGGGCCAGACTGGCGCAAGCGCTTCGCGGACTTCGGCCGCGACGCCGCGGCGGCCGCCTCGCTGGGCCAGGTGCACAAGGCGACCGGGCACGACGGACGCCTGCTGGCGTGCAAGCTGCAGTATCCCGACATGCAGTCGGCGGTCGAGGCGGACCTGAAGCAGCTCCGCTGGATCTTCACACTCTACGAACGCTACGACAGCGCGATCTCGACCAAGCAGATCCACGCCGAGATCGCCGAGCGCCTGCGCGAGGAACTGGACTACGAGCTGGAGGCGAACTACGCGCGGCTCTACCACGACATGCTTTCGGTCGAGGACTCGGTCCACGTTCCGGAGGTGGTGCCGGAGCTGTCGACCCGGCGCCTGCTGACCTCCACCTGGCTGGAAGGCCAGCCGATCCTGAGCTTCGTCGAAGGCCATGCCGATCAGCGCAACCGGCTGGCGATGAACATGTTCCGTGCCTGGTACGTGCCGCTCTACTACTATGGGGTGATCCACGGTGACCCGCACCTGGGGAACTATACGGTCCGGCCGGCCGACGATTCGATCAACCTGCTCGATTTCGGCTGCGTCCGGGTCTTCCCGCCGGGCTTCGTGGAGGGGGTCATCGACCTCTACAACGCCCTGCGCACCGACGACCGCGACCTGGCCGTCCATGCCTATGAGACCTGGGGCTTCCGCAACCTGAGCACCGACCTGGTCGATGTGCTGAACATCTGGGCGAGCTTCATTTACGCCCCGATCCTGGAGGACAAGGTCCGTACCATCGGCGAGACCAACAACGGCATCTACGGCCGGGAGACGGCGCAGAAGGTGCACGTCGCCCTGCGCGAGGTCGGCGGCGTCGAGGTGCCGCGGGAATTCGTCTTCATGGACCGCGCGGCGCTGGGCCTGGGCTCGGTGTTCCTGCACCTCAAGGCGGAGATCAACTGGTACCGCCTGTTCCAGGAACTGATCGCCGACTTCGACCGCGACGCGCTGGCCAAGCGGCAGAGCGACATGCTGGCCAAGCACGGCATCCGCCAGCCGGCTCCGGCGGGCGAGGAGACGCGGCCGATCTAAGCGACTGCGCCGGGGGGAAGGCCCTCTGCCGGGCGCAGTTTCAGGATGCCGCGCCTTGTGCCGATACGATTCCCACCAATGAAAGAAGCAACAGCACAAATAGAAAGAAGAACAGCATGTAGCTTGCGGGATCCCATGGACCGGTTTCCTCTTTTTGCGATTTCTCGACAAATTCACTTGAATTCACTAAATCGACAGATTCTCCGGCTGAGATCTGGCGCCATTTCTCTTGTGAATACTTGCAAATGTTGCTGCATCTTTTCTGCTGTTTCTGCAGCTCTAAATTCATTTTGAATATCAAGAAAAGAATTATCACGAAAAAATATCATAGGCCAAAAATAATTTCCAGTCGAGGCACCGAAGGCGGCCACAGCCGTCAAGGCGATCGTTGCCGGCGCATAAGCAATTCGTGCACGCAGTGTGCCAAAATATCGATAATGGCCCATGTTCTCTTTATAGATTTCCTTGCACATCTCGGCAATCATTGCCTGATGAACGTCCAATTTCTTTTCGCTCTCCGGCATGTGTCCGACCCTGATCCGGCAGTGTGCCTGTGTCGAGAAATGACATAGAACTGGAAACCTGCAAATGGAAATTGCGTATCAAGGCGATCTCGATCTCGGAACGCTTCGGTGACCGTTTGCTGGTGGCATCTTCTTTTTGGGGATTGCGATGCTTTCGTTCGCGTCGCAACGCCGAGCCCGCCGGTCGTCATCCCGTCCGGCAGTTCGGGCACACCCCGCGCACCTCGACCACCTGCCGGTCGACCGCGAATCCCAGAGCCTCGGCGCTTGCCTCGATCGCGGCGGCGACGGCCGGGTCGGCGCGTTCGGTCGCAGTGCCGCACCGCTCGCAGACCAGGAATTGGCTGGGATGGCGGGCGTCGGGGTGGGGGCAGCCGACGAAGGCGTTCAGGCTCTCCAGCCGGTGGACCAGCCCGTGTTCCAGCAGGAAGTCGAGTGCCCGGTAGACCGTCAGCGGCGCTGGCCGGCGGCCGCCGCGGCCCAGGTCCTCCAGGATGTCGTAGGCGCCGCGCGGCCGGTGGCCACGCCACACCAGCTCCAGCACCCGCCGGCGGATCGGCGTCAGCCGCGTGCCGCGCGCGGCGCAGAGCGCCTCCGCCCGGGCGAGCGCGTCGTCGACGCAGGCGCCGTGGTCGTGCTCCGCTGCCGCCAGGTCGAAGGCCGGGCGGTCGGGCGCGCCGGACAGGGGCTCGGCGCCGGCGAATCCGGTGGGGGCGTCGGTCATTCCGGAAGAGGATAGGGACGGCGGCCGGTCGGGGCAACCGCGGCACCGAGCCGCTTCAGCCGCTGACGGCCCCGGCCCCGGCCCCGGCATCCTGCCGATCCTGCCGCGCCTCCTCGCCCCAGAGGAAGGTGATCAGCGCATAGCGTCGGCCGTCGGTCACCGGCTCCACCTCGTGCAGCAGGCCGCCGGAGAAGACGATCGCGCCGCCGTCCGGCGGGCAGTAGCCCTCGTGGCCGTATTCCGGAAAGACCAGGCGGCCGCCGCGGTAGTCGCCGTGCCGCCCGCCCTCGTTCAGGGTGACGGTCAGCGCGAACCGGCGATGGGCGGCGTCGGGTGTCGTGTTGTCGCGGTGCGGGGCGAAATGGCCTTTTGTCTCCGCGTCGTAGGACACGACCTTGAACCGCTCGAATCGGGTGACCGGGTAGTTGAAGGCGCGCCGGATCTCGGGCAGCAGGCGCCGGGCGACGGCGTCGGTCACTTCCTTGACAAGGGCCTCTTCGGTCAGGGTGTGGTCCCGGCGGATCTTGGCTTCGGGATCCGGCACGAGCGCCGGCTTGCCGTCGACCATGCGGACCATGCCGCTCTCGGCGTTGTCGGCGTCGTGCGCGGCGATCAGCCGATGGCACAGGTCGACGGAGAGCAGCCCCGGCACGATCAGCACCGGCGCGGACCAGTGCTGCGTCTTCGACCGGCCGCGCTGCTGGTTGAGCCGGGACAGGAAGCGCTCGACCTTGTCGGCGGTCGGGCTGCTGACCCGCTGGATCATGCGAAGGGTGTCCTCGAACACCAGCGCGACGAGGTTCTGCCCGCTCGGCAGGCGATCCGAGCCGATCAACGCCCGGCGCAGCCGCCCGTCGTCCCCGATCATCCGGGTCTTCCCGTCGATCGGCTGTCCCGGCGGACCCGGCACGACCGCCAGCCAGCGCTCCCGACCCGCTGGCCAGTCGGCGAAGCGCTCCGCACCGTCGGCGAGCAGGATCGCCGCCGGCATGCCGCAGAACGCCTCGTAGAACGTGGTCGCGCCGCCATCCTCCCGCGGGAGAACGAAATCGGGCGCGCGTTCGCCGGGCTGAAGGCCGGGGTGTTTCGGAGGGCCGTTGGGGTCGGTCATGACGCACGCTCCACGGGCCGATGTCAGGATGATGGGGTGGACCCGTTGGCGCGAGCCATCCCGGCACTAGGTGTATGCGCGTTCGGACGGAGATCGCAACCATCCGAGGATCAGCAAGGACTGGTACTTCATGCCTGCACCCATCGTCATTTTCGGCGCCACCGGCGGCATCGGCGAGGCCCTGGCGCGGCGGCTCGCCGCGACCGGCCGGCCGGTCTTTCCAGTGTCGCGCGATGCCGGCGCCGTGGCCGCTCTGGCCGGTGAACTGGACGCGCCGGGCCATGCGGTCTGCGACGTGCTCGAGCCGGATCAGATCGAGGCGGCCGTGGCGGCGGCCGACGACGGAGATGGCATCGCGGGTCTCGCCTATTGCGTCGGCTCGATCGTGCTGAAGCCGCTGCGCAGCGCCACGGCGGAGGACTACCTTGCCGAGTATCGCCTCAACACGATCGGCGCGGCGATGGCGGTCAAGGCGGCGCGCCAGGCCCTAAAGAGGGCGCGGGGGGCCGTGGTGCTTTTCTCCACAGTCGCCGTTTCCCAAGGTTTTGCGAACCACTCGGTGATCGCTTCGGCCAAGGGTGGCGTAGAAGCGTTGGGACGTTCGCTCGCGGCGGAGCTTGCACCGGACGTCCGGGTCAATGTGGTCGCGCCCAGCCTGACACGCACCAAGATCGCCGGACCGCTGTTGGGCGGCAGGCAAGTCGAGGAGTCGATCTCGCGCATGCACGCTCTCCCGCGGATCGGCGAACCGGACGACGTTGCCGCGGCGGCCGCGCTGCTGCTCGGCGACGATGCTGCCTGGATCACCGGCCAGGTGCTGGGCGTCGACGGCGGGCGAAGCACGTTGAGGACCCCGGGCTGAGGCGCGCCGTCCGCGCCCGGCCCCTACCATCGAGGAGGATCGCATGATAACCGATCACCGTTCGCCGACGCGCCGCGGCGTGCTCGCCGGCGTCCTGGCCGGAGCCGGGTTGGCCGCGGTGGCGCCGCTGGTGCCGCGGGACGCGGTCGCGGCGACATTGCCGCCGGCGATGCAGCTGCCGTTCGAGGTGCGTCGCGGCGACAGCCCAATCGGGAGTCATCGTCTGACGTTCACCCGAGACGGCGATCGGACCACGGTCGAGATCGCCATCGATATGGAGGTCAAGTTCACCTTCGTGCCGGTCTACCGCTACGTCCACCGCAACACCGAGGTGTGGCAGGGCGACCGGCTGGTGTCGCTCGATACGCGGACCGACGATAACGGCGACAGCTTCACCGTGTCTGCCCGCCGCACGGCGGAAGGGATCGAGGTCGAGGGGGCGGAAGGCCGGGTCCTGGCGCCGGCCGACATCCTGCCCACCAGCTACTGGCGCGGCGACACGATCAACCAGACCCGCCTGCTCGATACCCAGAGGGGCGTCATCCGACAGGTCGCGTTCAGCCGTGCGGGACGGGAACAGGTGGTCGCCGCGGGCACCATGGTGCCGGCGGCGCGCTGGCGGATGACCGGCGATCTGACGGCCGATGTCTGGTATTCCGACCTCGGACAGTGGGTCAAGCTGGCGTTCGAGGTGCGCGGCGCGTCGATCGCCTACACCCTCGCTCCCGGATCGGCTGGCCGCGACACCCTCGCCAGGAACGGTTAGCCGCATGGCCGATCGCGTGCTGCGCGTCGTCCTGGGCGACCAGCTGACCCGGAGTGTCGCGGCGCTGAAGAATGTCGATGCCGAGCGCGACGTGGTGCTGATGGCAGAGGTCTGGGACGAGGCGACCTATGTCCCGCACCACCCCAAGAAGATCGCCTTCGTCTTCTCTGCCATGCGCCACTTTGCCGAGGCCTTGCGGGGCGAGGGCCTGACAGTCGACTACGTGACCCTCGACGCCGAAAGCAACACGGGAAGCCTGCGCGGCGAGGTCGAGCGGGCGGTGAGGCGGCGCAACGCGGCGCGCGTGGTCGTCACCGAACCCGGCGAGTGGCGGCTGGCCGAAGACATGCGCGGATGGGAAGAGGCCTGCGGCGTGCCGGTCGAGCTGCGCGAGGACGACCGCTTCCTGTGCAGCCACGCCGATTTCGACGCCTGGGCCGAGGGGCGCAAGACCCTGCGCATGGAGTATTTCTACCGCGAGATGCGCAAGCGCTATGGCGTCCTGATGGACGGGGACAAGCCGGTCGGCGGGCAGTGGAACTATGACCGGCAGAACCGCGAGCGGCCGCCGGAGAACCCAGATCCGCCGGACCCAGGCCGGTTCGGTACCGACGCCACGACCGATGCGGTGCTCGACCTGGTCGAGCGGCGGTTCGGAGGCGGCTACGGCACGGGTGGCCATTTCGGCGATCTGCGTCCGTTCCGCTTCGGCGTGACCGCCGGCGAGGCCGAGCAGGCGCTCGACCGGTTCGTCGAGCTCGCGCTGCCCCGGTTCGGCGACTATCAGGACGCCATGGTCGAGGGCGAGGACTTCCTGTGGCACTCCGGCCTGTCGGTCTACATGAACGCCGGTCTGCTCGATCCGCGGGAGGCGATCCGGCGGGCCGAGCAGGCCTATCGGGACGGCCATGCGCCGCTCAACGCGGTCGAGGGCTATATCCGGCAGATCCTGGGATGGCGCGAATATGTCCGCGGCATCTACTGGCGCGAAATGCCGGCCTACGCCGAGACCAACCACCTCGGCGCCACGCGCGATCTGCCGGCGTTCTACTGGACCGGCGACACTGACATGAATTGCATCAGGCAGACCGTGGACCAGACCCGGCGCGAGGCCTATGCCCACCACATCCAACGCTTGATGGTGACCGGGAACCTCGCCCTTCTTCTGGGCGTTGAGCCCCGGCAGATCAACGAGTGGTACCTGGCGGTCTTTGCCGATGCCTACGAGTGGGTCGAGCTGCCCAACGTCCAGGGCATGGTGATGTACGCCGACGGCGGCCTGCTGGCGTCGAAGCCCTACGCCGCCTCCGGCGCCTATATCGACCGGATGAGCGACTACTGCGCCACCTGCCGCCATTCGCCGAAGAAGAAGACCGGCGAGGGCGCCTGCCCCTTCAACTTCCTCTACTGGAACTTCGTGGTCGAGAACCGCGGGACCCTGGAGAAGAACCGGCGGACCGCGCCGATCCTGGGCACGCTCGACCGGATGACCGACGACCGGAAGCAGGCGATCCGCGCCGACACCGAGCGGTTCCTGACGTCGATCTACGGCGAGCGCCCGAAGCGCGCCGCCGCCGAATAGGAGGCCCGATGGCCCGTCCGATTTCCCCACCCGCCGAGGGCTGTGCCTGGGTCACCGGCGCCAGTTCCGGCATCGGCCGCGAAACCGCGCTGGCCCTGGCCCGCGAAGGTTGGACCGTCGCCGTCAGCGCGCGCAGCGAGGACAAGCTGGCCGACCTGGCGCGCGAGATGGAAGGGCTGCCCGGCCGCGGCGTCGTGGCGCCCTGCGACGTGACGGACGCCGACGCGGTTCGGCAGGCGGTCGACCGGATCGAGGCCGAGGCGGGACCGATCGACCTCGCCATCCTCAACGCCGGGATCTACGAGCCTGACCGGTTCGAGGACCTGGACGCGGCGAAATTCGCCAAGACGGTGGAGGTGAACCTGATCGGCACGGTCACCTGCCTGGCGGCCCTCAAGGACCGCTGGCTCGCGCGGCGTCGCGGCCATGCAGCGATCGTGTCCTCCGTCGCCGGCTATCGCGGACTGCCTCGATCGCTCAGCTATGGCGCAACCAAGGCCGCGCTGACCAATTTCTGCGAGGCGCTCAAGTTCGACTTCGACAGGCTGGGGCTCAAGATCCAGGTCATCCACCCGGGCTTCGTGCGCACGCCCGCGACCGAGGTGAACGACTTCCGCATGCCGGCGCTGATGGAGCCGGAGGACGCGGCGCGCGCGATTGTCGAGGGCCTCGCCACGAATGCCTTCGAGATCACGTTCCCCAAGCGCTTCACCTATGCGCTCAAGGCGCTGCGCATCCTGCCCTACGGCGCCTATTTCGCCCTCCTGAAACGTCAGACGGGACCGCGCCGATGACCGCGACCGCAATCCCCCTGGATCGCGACGAGGCGCTGCGCCGGCTGTCGGCCTATGTGGATTTCTGGCAGCGCATGACGCGCGACGACCTGGACCGCCTGGGCGACTGGTTTACCGAGGACGCGCGCTTCGCCGACCCGTTCAACGACGTGCGCGGGCTGCCGCACATCCGCGCCGTGTTCGCGCATTCGCTCGACCTGCTGACGGACGTCTCGATCGAACTCGAGGACAGGGCGGTGGGCGAGGAAGCCTGCTATATCCGCTGGATCTACCGCTATCGCACGAAGAAGGGCGGCAAGCCCTGGCGGATCGAAGGGATGACCGAGCTGCGCTTCGCCGAGGACGGCCGGGTCGCCGCCCATGTCGACCATTGGGACGCGGCCGGCCAGGTCTACGAGAAGCTGCCGGTGCTGGGGGCGGTCCTGCGGGCGATCAAGCGCAAGCTGCAGCCCTGAGCCCCTGTCGCCGGCCATGGGACCGGGGGCTCTCGGACGCCCCACTCCCGATGCTTGACAGGTCGCCGCGGCGTGCCCATCCTCCGGATTGTGCGCTGCAATATGAGCCTGGCTCGACCCCTCTGGGGTGAGGGCCGGCCAGTCGGGGGGACGCGCTTCCATTCCGTCGGGAGGCCCGTCGATGACCGAATTCCCCTGCCATGAACCCGTCGCGGCCCCTGCCGACCGCGATCTTCCCGGCAGTCACGAGGCGATCCGGGCCGCGATGCGCCGAGGCATGCGCATTCGCTCGGCATACTGGCATTTCTGGCTCCGCCGGGCAGTGGAGCTGATCCTGGGACGGCGCCGACCGCTGCCGCCCTATGCCGATCCCGCGGCGATCATTCCGGCCGAGGCGATCGACGATCTGCTCGCGATGAATGACAACGACCTGACGGCGCTCGGAATCCGGCGCAGCGATGTCGTCGCGTTCCAGACGGGCCGGATCAAGCACCTCAAGCGCTGGACATAGGCCGCCGGGGAAGCGTCCGGGGAAATCGCCTCAATCCGGTTCGTTGTCACGCCTCAACGGCGGTGGCTCGATCTCGGGCGGGGCGCCGACATTGTCGAAATCCAGCACCTCGTAAAGCGCCGCGGGCGTGATGAAGTCCCGCTCGAAGGTGATCGGCGTCGCATCCTCCAGCTCGTGCGCCGGCACGCGGCCGGTGATCCGGTGCAGCACCTGATAGACCAGGTTCTTCGGAATGCCGTTGATCCGGACATTGACGGCATCGGTCGGGCTCAAGGAATTCGCCACGCGATCGACCGAGGCGGGGTCGTCGCCGCAGCCGGTCAGGCACTTGCCGCTGGTGTGGCTGTAGATCGCCCAGCAGGAATTGCCGTCGCAGTCGATCCTGCAATCGTTGCCGGCATCGCAAGTGACCGCCATGCGCCGCCCTCCCTGTCGTTTCGCGTGGATTGCCGTGCGGCGAGCTGGACCGGTCCGGCCGCCCCCGATTCCAAGCGGCGCCCTTGAACGCCGCCTCACGCATTTGAGACTGGATGGAAGGCAGGCGCAACCGGAAACTGAGATTGCCGTCCCGTACTATAGCATGTGGTTTCGACGGCTACTGCGCCGCGATGCGCGCTTCGTCGTGGCCGGTCCCATCGCCGCGGGCTTCGGCCGCGGAGGGCTGGCGGCGAAAGACGATCGTCGCTTCTCCCAGTTCGATGCCGAACTTGGTGACCGTGGCCCGGTTGATCATGACGGTTTCGTCCTGGAGCCACATCCAGTCGGTGAACCGGACCCTCAGCGTCCGGTCACCGAGTCTCAGGCCGAAGTCGTAGGAGAAGTTGACCGCGTTGCCGTAGCTCTTCATCAGCGCCGTGCCGATCACGCCGTCCGGAGAGCTGCCTTCGTAGGTGTGCTCGTCGATCTTGCGGATCGTCCAGGTCCGGCGTTCGGTCTCGCCGTCGTCGTAGACGAAGTCCTCGACCAGGGTCAGGGTCTCGCCGTCCCACGTGCCCTCGATGTCCACGGTGAACTGCCGCCGCAGATTGCCGAAGCGGTCCTGGAAGATGCCCCAGGCGCGGGTCTGGCCCTCGAAATAGTCTTCGAGGACGAAACGCGGTTCCGCGTCGGCGAAGTCCTCCGGTTTCATGCCGCTGCACCCCACTAATAGAAACAGGCAGGTGACGCTCAGGACCCAGGTCCGAATCATGTGGAGACGGTTCCTTCCTGCGGCCGCGCGCCGCCGCGTTCTTCGATTTGGCGGCGAATGTCGCGCTGACGTTCGGCCGTTATCGGATACCCGAGGATCAGTACGATCGAGACCGCCTTGAAGATCACCGGCGCGAGGGAATAGAGGGCCGCCAGGGTGAAAAGGGCGAACCCCGCATTGATGGCACCGTCGGCGAAGCCGGCGACGTCCAGCAGGGGAAAGGCGATGCCGACGGCGCCCGCCAGCGCCAGCTTCGTCACCATGCCCCAGATCGCGAAATAGAGGCCGGTGCGCTGGCTGCCGCTCTCCAGCGTGTCGAGGTCGACCACGTCGGCCTGCATCGAGGAGGGCAGCACCAGATCGGCGCCCAGGCTGACACCGGTCAGCACGCAGACCGCCACGAACCACCAGAAGTCGCCTGGGCCGAGCAGCGGCACCCAGACGAAGACGGCGCAGGCCCAGACCATCGCGCCGGCCCAGACGCGATGCTTGCCGAACCGGTAGCTCAGGCGCAGCCAGACCGGAACTGCCAGGATGCCGCAGAGGAAATAGACGAACAGCAGGATGCCGGCGCGCGCGCCTTCCTGCAGCACGTTTTCGACATAGAGCAGGAACAGCGTCGCCGGCAGACCGTTGGCGATGCCGTTGAGCAGATAGGCCGCCACCAACCGCCGCATGGGGGCGTTGCGGGCCAGCGCCGCCATCCCGGCGCGCCAGGCGATCCGGCGTCGCGCGAGGGGCGGCAGCTCGGGAGTGCGCCAGACCGCAAGCGCCACCGTCGCCGGCAACAGGACAATGACGGCGATCGCCACCGACTTCAGCGCCGGTCCGGCCTCGTCGGCGTCGACATAGCCGAGCGCTGCCGGCAGGGCGAGGGCGAAGAGGGTGCCCAGGACGACGAAGCCCTCGCGGAAGGCGGAGATTCGGCTGCGTTCGTCATAGTCGTCCGACAGCTCCGCCCCCCAGGCGCTGAGCGGCAGGATCATCATGGTCCAGCCGAGATAGAGCAGCAGCGACCAGACCAGGAGATGCATCGCGCCCGCGCCGTCCGGCGGGACATAGAGAAACCAGACCCCCACCATGACCAGCGGCGTTCCCGCGACGATCCAGGGCCGCCGCCGGCCGAACGGTGTCTCCAGCCGGTCGCTGAGCATCCCGACCAGCGGATCCGTCACCACGTCCCAGATCCGAGCCACCACCAGGAGCGCGCCGGCCAGGGTGAGGCCCAGCCCGACCTCGGTGGCGTAGAACTTCGGCAGAAAGACGTAGACTGGCAGCACCAGGGCTGCCAGAGGCAGGGCCGGGGCGCCGTAGGCGGCGAGGATGAGGGGGGAGTACCGGCCGGCCGTCATGGACGGAGGAAGTAGATCAATCCCGGGCTACGGCCAGTTGCTTCACATCGATTGTTCCGACCGAAAAGCCGGCGGCGCAATAGTGCAGGTACTGCTCCCACAACCGCTTGAATCTTTCGTCGAAGCCGAGCGGCCGGATCTCCGGCCAGGCGGCCTGGAACCGCCGGTTCCATTCGCGCAGCGTCTCGGCGTAGTCATGCCCGTAGCCGCTGCTGCCGGCGAGCCGCAGGCCGGCCCGCTCGACCTCCCGCTGCAGGGCGGCCGGGGACGGCAGCATGCCGCCGGGGAAGATGTAGCGCTGGATATAGTCGGCGGAGCGGCGGTAGTCGTCGAAAAACCGGTCGGCGATGGTGATCACCTGCAATGCGGCGCGGCCGCCGGGAGTGAGCCGTTCGCGCAACACGTCGAAGAACTGGGGCCAGTATTTCTCGCCCACGGCCTCGAACATCTCGATCGAGGCGATCCGGTCGAACCGGCCGTTCGTGTCGCGATAGTCCTGCAGCCGAACCTCCACCCGGTCGGCGAGGCCGGCCTCGTGGATCCGACGGCTGGCATAGGCGTGCTGTTCCCGGCTGATCGTTATTGCCGTGACCCGCGCCCCGCGTTCTATTGCCGCGAATTCCGCGAAGGCGCCCCAGCCGCAGCCGATTTCCAGGACACGGTGCCCCTGGTCCAGGCGCATCTTCTCCGCCAGCAGGGCGTATTTGCGGTGCTGCGCGGCGGTCAGGTCGCGTTCCTCCGGTCCGAAGACCGCGGAAGAATAGGTCATGCTGGGGTCCAGCCACTTTTCGTAGAAGGCGTTGCCCAGGTCGTAGTGGGCCGCGATGTTCCGCTTTGCGCCGGTCCGGCTGTTCGGCCGCATCGCGTGGACGACCCGCTGCAAGGCGCGGAACCAGGTTCTGCCGGCCATCTCGCGGGCGATGTGGTCCTGGTTGAGGAGGAAGAACACGAACAGCGCCTCGACGTCGGACGATGTCCAGTCGCCGTCGATATAGCTCTCGCAGAACCCCAGGTTCCCGCCGGTCAGGAAGCGCCGCGCCAGCCGGTCGGAATGGATGATCAGGTCGGCCGCGGGGCCCGGCTCCGCGCCGCCGAAGCGCCGCCGGCTGCCGTCGGGCAGGGTCACGTCGATCGTGCCGACGCTGAGCCGCGGTCCGAGCGACAGCATCAGCTTCATGAGTCGGGACGGCCGATAGCGCCGGTCGGCCTGGAACATCGGGGAACGGCCGGAGGATGTGGTGGTCGCGGGATCGGTCATGGCGCAGGGACTCAGGCGATGGCGACGAGAAGGGGGGTCGAGAAGGGGGGCGGCGCAGGGGCAGTCGCCGGCGGCGGCCGGTCAGTTGCCTGATTCGACCGTCGGCGGGCGCGGGCGGCGGTGGAAGGTCGCCCCCTTCCGCCACAACTGCAGCGCTTCCCAATGGATCGCGGCGATCACCTTGAACGACATGAGCGGGTGGGCGAAGAACGCCCGGGCCAACTGCCGGTCGGTCAGGGGGCGGCGTTCGCCGGTCAGGGTGGCGAGCAGCAGTTCGCCCTCCGGCACCGACTCGCGGATCAGGACGCTGAGCCGGTCGTCCGGTTCCTTGATCCGGAACCGGTAGGTGGCTTCCGGTCCGATGAAGGGGGAGACATAGAGCTGCTTGTCGCAGCGCTGCAGCACCGGTGCGCCGGAGGGCCGGTCCGGATCGACCGGAAGCACATAGCAGTGCTGCTGGTCGAAGGTGTTGTGCACCTGATGGATCAACGCGGCCAGCCGGCCGTCGGCATGCCGGCAGAAGAAGATCGACAGCGGATTGAAGACATAGCCGAGCACCCGCGGAAAGCAGAGCAGCCGCACCTCGCCGCCCGCGAGGTCGATGCCATGCGCGGCCAGCTGGTGATCGACCCAGGGACGCAGCGGCGATCCGTCGCGCGGCCCGTGGTCCCGCTCGTCGAAGCCGAACGGCGCGAACCGACGGTGGCCGAGCAGCCGGCACGCCGCCGTGGCCTCGGCGATCCGGTCGATGTCGAGCAAGAGCGAGACGACCCGATAGGAGAAGCGATGACCGAACGGGATCAGCCGCCGGTGCATGACCCGACCGTCATAAAGCGCCCCCGCCGGCGGCATGGCGCGGGTGGGCGCCATGGCACCGGGGCGCGGGTCAAGGAGAAGAGAACCGTCCATCACCGCTCAAGATGGCCCTTCTATTCCGCCGCCGCCAGCACCTTCGACGCCGCCAGCGGTCGCGCATTGGCGCCGGCCGGCGACATGTCCTCGACCGTCCAGGGACGCCGGGCGCCCATGGCCTCCGCGACGGCAAGCCCGGCGCTCAGCCCATCCTCGTGGAACCCGTAGCCCAGCCAGGCGCCGCAGTACCAGGTGCCGCGGCGCCCCTGGATGTCGGCGATCCGGCGCTGGGCGGCGACGGCAGCGGAGTCGAACTGCGGATGGTCGTAGTCGAAAGCGGCGTGGGTCAGCGCCGGATCCGGCTCCCGCAAGGGATTCAGCGACACGAAGAGCGGCGCCGCCGGGTCAAGGTTCTGCAGGCTGTTCATCCAATAGCTGACCGACACCCGGGCCTCGTGGCCGCGGGCGCCGTCGGCCAGGTAGTTCCAGCTCGCCCAGGCCCGTCGGCGGCGCGGCATCAGCGCCGGGTCGGAATGCAGGACGGCGCGGTTCGGCTGGAACCGGAAGGCGCCCAGCACCGATCGCTCCTCCGGGTCGGCATCGCCCAGGAGGGCCAGCGCCTGATCCGCATGACAGGCCAGGACGACCTGGTCGAAGCGTTCGGCATGGCCGTCGGCATCGCGCACGGTGACGGCATCGGCGCCGCGTTCCACGGCGACCACGGGCGCCCCGCGCCGCAGCTTGCCCTGCGCGACCAGCCCTGCCGTCAGGCGACGGACATATTCCCGGCTGCCGCCCGTGACGGTGCGCCACTGGGGCCGGTTCCGGATCTCCAGCAGACCGTGGTTGACGAAGAAGCGGACGAAGGAGGACGCGGGGAAGCGCATCATCTCCTGCAGCGTCGCCGACCAGATCGCCGCGCCCATGGGCAGAAGATGATCATAGACGAAGGCATGCCCATACCGGTTCTCAGCCAGGAAGTCGGCCAGTGTCCCGCCGTGGCCATCCGGTGCGTCGCCGAGCACGGACGGTGCCTCGCGGTAGAACCGGAGGATGTCGCGGATCATTCCCCAATGGGCCGGCTTCAGCAGGTTGCGCCGCTGGGCGAACAGGCCGCCGATGCTGTTGCCCGAATACTCCAGCCGGCCGCCGTCTGCGGAGACGGCGAACGACATGTTGGACGGCTCGACCGGCACCTCCAGCCGCTCGAACAGCCTGATCAGGTTGGGGTAGGTCAGGTCGTTGAAGACGATGAAGCCGGTGTCGACCGGCACCGTGCCGCCGTTCGGGTGCGGTGCATCGACCGTGTTGGAATGGCCGCCCAGCCGGCCCTCCTTCTCCCACAGGACGACGTCGTTGCCCGCTTGGTCGAGCAGCCAGGCGGCGCCCATGCCGGTGATGCCGGCGCCGATGACGGCGATTCTCATGGGGGGTGCGATCTCCGGAGCGTGGTGGGGAGAGGGGGAAGGGCGATTGCCGGCCGGCGTTCAGGCGGCCCGGCGTGTCTTGATCGTGTCGTAGGCGGCCAGCGCCCGGATTCGGGCGACGGCGTGGTCGACGATCGGCGGAGGATAGTCCCTGCCGAGCCGCACGCCCGCCTCCTGCAGCACCAAGGGCGGCGCGCTCCAAGGCTTGTGCAGCCAGCGGTCGGGCAGGCGGGTGAGTTCCGGCACCCAGCGCCTGACATAGGCGCCGTGCGCATCGAACTTCTCGCCTTGAAGGACCGGATTGAACACGCGGAAGTAGGGCGCGGCATCGGCACCGCAGCCGGCCACCCACTGCCAGCCGGCGGCGTTCGACGCCGCGTCCGCGTCGACCAGGCAGTCGCGGAACCAGGCCTCCCCCTCCTGCCAGGGCAGCAGCAGGTGCTTGACCAGAAAGCTCGCCGCCACCATCCGCACCCGGTTGTGCATCCAGCCGGTGGTCCACAGCTCCCGCATCCCGGCATCGACGATCGGGTAGCCGGTGCGCCCCCGGCGCCAGGCGCTGAAATGCCGACGATCAGGGTCGGCCGCCCAGGGGAAGGCGGCGAAACGGGTGTCGAGCGGGGTCTCGGTCATCTCCGGGAAATGATACAGCAGGTGGTAGCAGAATTCCCGCCATGCGATTTCCCGGAGGTAGCTTTCCCGGGCGGCGTCACCCGCCTCCACACCGGCCTCGCCGCGATGGGCAACGGCGTGCCAGACCTGCCGTGGGCCGATATCGCCGCGAGCCAGATGGGGAGACAGTCGCGAGGTGCCCGGTTCCCCGGGCCGGTCGCGGCCGTCGGCATAGTGGGCCAGGGCGTCGGATCGGAAACGATTCAGGCGCGCCGCCGCGCCGGCCTCTCCCGGCGTCCACCCGGCGCGCAGCCCCGCGGCCCAGTCCGGTGCCCGCGGCGTCAGGCCCCAGTCCTCCAGCCGCTCGCTGTCCGGCCAACCGGCAGGAGCGGGGAGCGCCTTCGGGATGGCCGCCTGGTCGTTGGAGGCGGTCGCCATCCTCTCGCGCGCGGCGCGCCAGAAGGGCGTGAACACCCGGTACGGAGCGCCGTTGCCGGTCGCCACCGTCCATGGTTCCGCCAGGAGGCTGGCATTGTGGCTGGCAACGGCCAGGCCGCGGGCCTTGAGCGACGCCTTGAGGGCGGCGTCGGCGGCAATGCCGGCTGCGTCGTAGCGCCGGTTCCAGTGCACGGCATCGGCGCCGGTCTCGGCGATCAGGCGGTCGAGGACGTCGGCCGCCGCCCCCCGCCGCAGCACCAGCCGGCTGCCCAGTGTCGTAAGGTCGCGGGCCAGCGCATCGAGCGAACCGTGCAGCCACCATCGGGCAGCCGCGCCGGGCGCCGTCGCCATTCCCGCCTGACCCTCCAGGATGAACACCGGAACGATCGACCGCCCGCTCACCGCGGCGGCGGTCAGGGCGGGATTGTCCGAGAGACGGAGGTCGCGGCGGAAACAGAGGATGAGGGGCCGGTCAGTCATCGGCGCGCCGCAGGTGACGGGGCGGGGCGTCGGCAGGTCATACGTCGGCTTCGCGCCCTTTTGCGTTCCGCTCGCTCAGACGAACGACCCGGCACCACAGACAAAGCCCGACGGCGCCGCCGATCAGCAGCGTTTGATCGAGAAACCCGACAGTGGGGCGACGGTGCTTCACGGCCGAGGTCCTCGCTGTTTATTGCGCTGGTTCAGGATGAACGAATGCTTACGATGATACGAGCCGTCGTGGGCTTCGGATCACGGATCGCGACCAAAAAAAATTGGCGCGCGAATCGCTTGACCCTCGGGATCGCCGCGATAGGTCATGGTCACCGGCCGGGGCCCGCCGACGCCTCCCCTCCCTCCCCCTCGGCGAACGCGGCGCCGCCGGCCGGGATCTTTCCAGACACCCATCCATTCCTCATGGAGGACACGATGACCCGCGTTCGCACGCTGGCCATGACGGCCGCGCTCGCCCTGCCCCTGGGGGCCGGCGCTGCCACCGCCCAGGCCGCCGACATCGTCGACACCGCCGTTTCCGCCGGTTCGTTCGAGACCCTGGTCGCAGCGGTCGAAGCGGCCGGCCTGGTGGAGACCCTGAAGGGCGAAGGCCCGTTCACCGTGTTCGCGCCGACCGACGAGGCGTTCGCCGCGCTGCCCGAAGGCACGGTCGAATCGCTTCTGCTGGAGGAGAACCGCGACCAGCTCGTGGCGATCCTGACCTATCATGTCGTCCCGGGCGCGGTGTCCGCGGCCGACGTGGTCGAACTCGACACCGCCGAGACGGTGCAGGGCGACACCATCGACATCACCGTCGACGGCGGTACGGTCATGGTCGACGGCGCCACCGTGGTCCAGGCCGACGTGATGGCTGACAACGGCGTCATCCACGTCATCGACCAGGTGATCATGCCCGACATGTGAGCGGGACCGGGCGCCGACCGGCGTCCGGTTCTGTGGTAGAGGCGCCCGGCCCCGGCGACGGCGGCCGGGCGTTCTTCGTCTGCGTTGGCGCCCCGGGGCGGCCGGCCGCCGGGATGCGCGTAACGGTCAGTCGTCGCCGACCGTCGCGACCCGGAGGGCCGCTGCCTCCGGCTCCGGTGCCAGGCGCCGGTGCGGGAAGGCGTAGAGCCGCTCGCGCCCCAGCAGAACCACTCGGAACGACCGGTCGAGCAGGCCGCGGATGGCCGGGTTCAGCACATTGAGGCCGCCGGCATAGGCGCCGAAGGCCGGCAGGATCAGCCGTCGCCCGTCGGTGGCGAAGCAGGGGGCGGTGATCCGCCGCTCGCGCACCCGTACGGCGGCCTTTGGATGGAAGTGGCCGCTGATCTCGCCTGCCGCGGCGCCGGGGCCGGTCAGCGCCTCGTGCCGGAACACCAGCGCGTCCAGGACCACTTCTTCCGCCAGCCGGCCGCCCCAGGCGGCGGGCGGGAGAGGGTCGTGGTTGCCGGCGATCCATATCCAGTCGCGTCCGTCGATCAGCGCCGCGAGCCGCGACCCGTCCGCCGGCGACAGCCGGTCCGCCGCGCCGCGGTCGTGGAAGCTGTCGCCCAGGCAGATCACCCTTTCCGGACGCAGCCGCGCAATCGCCCGGCCCAGCCGCTCCAGCGTCGCCGCGCTGTCGTAAGGGGGCAGGAACCGGCCGCGCCGCGCCTGGGCCGACCCTTTCTCAAGATGCAGGTCGCCGGCGACCAGCGTCCGCCGCTCCGGCCACCACAGGACGCCCGCGAGGTCCGCCACGAGCGGCACTCCGTTGACCGTGACCGGCAGTTGATGGACGGCGTGAGTCGGCATGACGCTACCGGGATAGGGCGGGGGGCGGCAGAAGGCAAGTGAGCCTCAACGGTGCGACCGGGCAGTGTCGGTGCTCACGAAGCCGTCATTTGTCCTGAGGACCCGCTGTCGCCAGTTCTTTCGCGACACAATCGCCCATCGGAACGTTCCTCGCCGCCATGAACCGCCGCCGCCTGATCACCGCCGCGACCGCCGTCGCTCTCGGCCTGCCGTCGGCCGCCCGCGCCGCCCCGAACGCGGAGTTGTGGCCGCGGTGGCAGGCGCATGATCCGGCCGGCCGTCGCACGGTCGATCACTCGGCGTGGGCAGGATTCCTGAGCCGCCGGCGACGGTCCGGGCCGGACGGGGTGGCACGCGTCGCCTATGCCTCGGTCATCCGAGACGAGCGGGACGCGCTGAAGCGGTATCTGGATGCCCTGTCGCGGGTGCCCGTGTCCGAATTGGCGCGGCCGGAGCAGTTCGCCTTCTGGGTCAACCTCTACAACGCCCTGACGGTCGACGTGGTGCTGGATCACTGGCCGGTCGCCTCGATCCGCGACATCGACATCTCCCCCGGTCTGTTCGCGAACGGCCCCTGGGGCGCCGAACTGACGTCGGTAGAGGGCACCGCGCTGAGCCTCGACGACGTCGAACACCGAATCCTGCGGCCGATCTGGCGCGAGCCCAGGATCCACTACGCGGTCAACTGCGCCGCGGTCGGCTGCCCCGATCTGGCGGCGGAACCCTATGACGCCGCCACCACCGAGCGGCTGCTGAGCGAGGGCGCGCGCCGTTATGTCGCGGACCCGCGCGGCGTTGCGTTCGAGGGCGACCGGCTGGTGGTCTCCTCGATCTACCGGTGGTTCGACGAGGATTTCGGCACCGGCTGGCCCGAGGGCGTTCTGGCGCATCTCGAAACCTGGGCACCGCCGGAGACGGCCCGGCGGCTTTCGACGCGCGACCGGATCGACGGCGATCGCTACGATTGGTCGATCAATGCGGCCGAGCCGCCCGGCGGCTGACCGTCCTACGGGGCGCCGTCGCCGCCGATCGGCCGCGACGGGTGGACGGGCGGCCCCCTTCTTCGCCATGCTGGGTCGATCCGAAGATCGAGGAGAACCCCATGCTCGGCGCCGTTGCCGGCGACGTGATCGGGTCGGTGTGGGAGCACCGGCCGATCGAGACCACCGATTTTCCCCTGTTCCTGGAGGACAGCCGATTTACCGATGACACGGTCTGCACCGTTGCCGTGGCCGACTGGCTGATGGATGCGGCGCCGGATCCCGCCGCCCATCTCCGTTTCTGGGTGCGCCGCTATCCGGACGCCGGCTATGGCGGCATGTTCCTGGACTGGGCATTGGCCGACGACGCGCCGGCCTACGGCAGTTGGGGCAACGGTGCGCCGATGCGCAGCGCTCCTGTCGGCTGGGTGGCGCGCGATACGGCGGAGGCGAACGACCTGGCGGAGGCGTCGGCGCAGGTCAGCCACGATCATCCGGATGCGGTGCTGGCGGCACAAGCGGTGGCGGCGTCCGTCCTGGCCTTCCGCGACGGCGCGGGCTCGCCCGAGGTTCGCCAGATGCTGGAACTGCGCTTCGGGTACGACCTCGGAGCGGAGGCCGCCGCATGGCGGGGCCGCGGCTTCGACGTGTCGGCCGCCGGCAGCACCCCGGCCGCGCTGGCCTGTGCCCTCGAGGCGGAGGGTTGGGAGCAGGCGGTCCGACTCGCCGTCTCGCTGGGCGGCGACGCCGACACCCTGGGCTGCATGGCCGGTGCCGTCGCCGAGGCCCGGTTCGGCGTGCCGCCGGCGGTCGCGGCGGAGGTGGTGGCCCGCCTCCCGTCGGATCTGAGAGACGTGATCGATCGCTTCCGCCAGCGCTTCGTGCCGGTGTGAGTCCTGGGCGTCGATCCAGAGCAGGTGCCGGCACCGCGGGCGGAAGACCGGGGGCGATCGGGCTCGGGGCGGGTTTCATCGCCGGGCCGTCGCGCCCATCTTCGGGGAGACGGCCCGCAGCCCCCACGGGGGCTTCCGACATCCATTCCGGCACCAGGGAGATCGCGCCATGGCCGATCGCAGCATGCCGCGTATTCTGATCGTTCTGACCTCGAACGGTTCGCTCGGCGACACGGGCGACAAGACGGGCTTCCATTGGGTCGAGATGACCGACCCCTACTACGCCTTCCGCGATGCGGGTTTCGAGGTCCAGCTGGCCTCGATCCGGGGCGGCCGGCCTCCGCACGACCCGTCCAGCCTGGACGAGGCTCCGGCCGACCGGCCGGAGAGCGTGCGCCGCTTCCTCGACGACCCGGTCGCTCGGGAAGAGCTGGAGGCGACGCTCCCGGTCGCCGAGGCCGAACCGGACGAGTACGACGCCATCTACCTGCCCGGCGGCCACGGCACGATGTGGGACCTGCCCCAGAGCGCCGCACTGGGCGACCTGATCCGCCGGATGGATGCCGACGGCAAGGTCGTCGCCTCGATCTGCCACGGACCGGCCGCGTTCGTCGGGTTGACCCGCGCCGACGGCAGCCCGTTCGTCGAGGGGCGCCGGGTCAACAGCTTTACCGACCAGGAGGAGCGCAAGGTGGGCAAGGACGGCATCGTGCCGTTCCTGCTGGAGAGCCGCCTGCGCGAGGAGGGCGCCCGGTTCGAGCATGCCGGGCCGTTCGAGGCCTGCTGCGTCGAGGACCGCAATCTGATCACGGGCCAGAACCCTCCGTCGGCGAAGCCGGTCGGCGAGGCGGTGATCCGTGCCGTCGAGGCGCGCCGTCAGCACCGCGCCGCAGAGTAGCCGCAAAGGAGCCGCAGAGGAGATCGAGGCACGCGCCGCGCCGCGCCCGCCCGGAATTCGGCCGGGCGGTGCGTGGCGATTGGCGCATGCCGACGGTTGCGGGTAAGGTTCAGGTCATGACGACGCCATCCGATACGGCCCCAGCGGCCCCTGTCAGCCCCTATCTTCGCCTGGCGATCGAGGCCGGGCCCCTCGTCGTGTTCTTCATCGTCAACCGGTTCGAAGGCATCATGGCGGGCACCGGCGTCTTCATGGCGGCGACGCTGGTTGCCGTGCTGGTTTCGCTGAAGCTGGAGCGGCGGCTGCCGCTGATGCCGCTGGTCAGCTGCTTCTTCGTGCTGCTGTTCGGCGGACTGACCCTGGCCCTGGACGACGCGCTGTTCATCAAGATCAAGCCGACGGTGGTCAATCTGCTGTTCGCGGCGGTGCTGTTCGTCGGGCTCGCCACCGGGCGCGGATTTCTGAAGCTGCTGATGGGCACCATGCTGCAGCTCGACGATGCCGGCTGGCGCAAGCTGACTTGGCGCTGGGCGTTCTTCTTCATCTTGCTGGCGATCCTGAACGAGATCGTCTGGCGCGGTTTCTCGACCGATACCTGGGTCAGCTTCAAGGTCTTCGGTCTAATGCCGCTGACTCTGGTGTTCGCGATGGCGCAGGTGCCGCTGATCATGCGCCACCAGCCCGCCGACGCCGGGCCCGGCGACGCCATGGAGAAGGCAGCCGCCCAGGCCGAAGACACCGTGAATACCTAGGCTCGGGCGGCCCCGGTGGCGAAATCGAACAGCCAGCTCTCCACCGGGTCGGCGACCAGGGCCGGCCGGTCCGACCGGTCGGCGAAGTGGACCGGGTCGATCTCGTCGGTGGAGGCGATGATCAGGCTGGGTGCGCCGTTGCGGTCGAGGAACGGCAGGCGCACGATCTGCACCTTGGCGATGCGGCCCGAGGCGAAGCGATCCTGGACGATCGAGAAATGGCCGAGCCTGTCGTCGAGCATCCGCCCAAAGACGGCGCAGATCCGGTCCTTCTGGGCGTAGTCTGTGATGTCGAGCAGATTCGTATTGGTGGCGTCGTAGCCCAGACGCTCCACAACCCGGGTGCCGAACAGGCGGATGTGATAGTGGTCGTCGGCCCGGCGCTCGTAGATGACCAGCTGCCCGACCACCGCCTGGATCGCGAAGGGGTCGAAGTCGGTGCGTCGGAGAAAGCCTCGTTCCGCCGGGAGTGACAGGCAATAGTCGAGAAAGATTCGATTGGTGCCGGTGGCCGCTGCGCGGACGTCTTCGAGCGGTCGAGGAAGGGTTTCCAACATTCCACATTATTACCAAGGGGGACGCTTGACGAACAGCCCTGGTTGTCGCGTCCCGCGGGAAAGATCCCGATTATCGTGACCGGCGGCGGCGGTTCACCGGGATGTCGTGCGCGCCGCCAGCTCCGCACCCGACGTGGCCGCAGCGGCGAAGGAGAACGTGCCTTCGCTTCGGATCTCCTCGGCCGCCCGCAGCACCGCGCCATAGGCCGCACGCGCCAGCGCCCCGCCCACGCTGATTCGTCTGACTCCCGCGGCTTCGAGCTCCGTGACCGACAGGTACGGCGGGCGCAGGCCCATCACCACGTTAACCGGCCGGTCGACAGCCGCGCAGACGGACTGGATCGCCCCGAGGTCGGGCAGGGCAGGGGCGTAGAGCACGTCGGCCCCGGCGCTGGCATAGGCCCGGAGCCGGCGGATCGTGTCGTCCAGGTCGGGGTTGCCGACCAGGTAGTTCTCCGCCCGGGCGGTCAGCACGAAGGGTTGGCCGCGCGCCGCCTCCGCCGCCGCGGCAATGCGCTCGACCGCGGCCTCCACCGAGTATTGCGGCGCGCCGGCATCACCGGTCGCGTCCTCGATCGAGCCGCCGACCAGCCCGGCGCCGATCGCTGCGCGCACGGTCTCGGCACAGGCCTCGGGCGCGTGGCCGAATCCGTTCAGGAGATCGGCGCTGACCGGCAGGTCGGTCGCCTCCACCACCGTGTGCGCGTTGGCAAGGACGACATCGCGGGTCAGTCCCTTCGGGCCGTCGCGCCGGCCGGTGGAAAAGGCGACGCCGGCGCTGGTCGTGGCCAGGGCTTCGAAACCGCAGGACGCCAGCAGCCGCGCGGTTCCGGCATCCCAGGGGTTGGGCATGAGAAATGCCCCTTCGCGCTCATGCAGCGCACGGAAGGCGGCGTGCTTTTCGGCCTGGTTCCGGGGCATGCGAAGCTCCTTCTGGACGTGCCTACAGCCCGTGCACCGCGTCGGGCGGCGTGCCGCCCGGTTGGCCGAGGGGCCGGCCTTCGGTTTCCTTGAAGCGCCGCAGCGACCAGTGGACGGAGGGGAACGCGATGTCGTCCCAGGGGATGGCATCCCAGGAGAACAGATCGACCTCGGCCGATTCTGGCCCTGCCGCGATCTCCGGATGGACGAGGCGCGCGCGGAAGATCAGCTGCACCTGGCTGATCCGCGGGATGTCGTAGACTGCCAACAGCCCTTCGATCTCGATCCGGGCGCAGGCCTCCTCCCACGCCTCGCGCCGGGCGCCGGCCTCGGAGGTCTCGTGCAGTTCCATATAGCCGGCGGGCAGCGTCCAGAACCCCTTGCGCGGCTCGATCGCACGGCGGCACAGCAGGATGCGGCCGTCCTGCGCCACCACGACCGAGCCGACGACGACCTTCGGGTTCTCGTAGGCGACATAGCCGCAGTCGGGGCACATCAGCCGCTCCCGGTCGTCGCCGTGGGGCACGGCGCGGATCGACGGGCCGGACAGGGACGGGTCGGCCGGGATCGGGCCAGGGGGCTGAGGATCGCTCATGCCTCCATTAGGGCGCCGCCGGCCGCCCGGGGCAAGAGGCGATCGGCCGCGGCCAGGGAGGCGGCCAGGTCGATCGGTTCAGACCTTGAGGTCGACGATCATGCCGCGCGTGACCGGTGTGCCCGGAGGCGGTGCCTCCGTCCGGGCGACCTCGGTCACCGCCTTGGTTTCGAGCATCTGCTGGGCGCCGCCGGTGCCGGGCTGGGTCGTGCCCGGCGCGGCGGTGCCGCCGGGCCGCATCGCCTCGGCCGCCTGACGGGCGAAGGCGGTCCGGTCGGCGCCCTGGCTCTGGGGGCCCTGGGGGCTCAACAGCGTGCCGAGCGCCTGGAACAGAGCGCTGGTGGGAGGCACCTGCATCGGCGATGAATCCGGATGGTGGCGGCTAAGCGGACCATGCGCCGGCGCGGGTTAAGGAGAGGTGAACGCGACCGGCGGCGGGGAACGCCGCCCCCGCCGCCGGTGCGGTCACTTCTCCGCCGCTGACGCTCGCGCCTGCGGCCGTTGCGGCCTATCGGCCGGGCCGCCCCGCGCGGCGCTTCTGCGACGCGACGCGCAGGGAGCGCAGCTGCTCCCAGCCGAACTCCTCCGCCCAACGTGCCACCTCGTCGGCCTCCGCCCCGGCGAGACCCAGCTTCCCGGCCAGGTCGGCTGCGGTCGGCTGGGCGGGATCGGCGACGAAGAAGGTGCGGACGACATCGGCACCCGGTGACGGCAGCCGGTCGTTCTTGAACTTGAACCCGAACACCGCCGCATTGGCGCTGCCGTAGTAGCGGCTGACCCCCATCACCTTGATGCTGGAGAGGATCTCGTCCGGAAATTCCCACACCGAATCGCTGCCGCCGGGATAGTTGCCGCCGAGTTTGTTGCTCGTGACGCCGTTCTCGAAGTGAAGCCACATCGCGTTCAGGATGTCGCCGGTCCGGGCCGTCACCTTGACCACCGGTCCGGTTTCGGCGACCGAGAAGGTGCCGCCATGGGGCGGCTGGTCCGAGCCGCCGCCCGAGTTGCCCATGCGTCCGGTCGAGGTCTTTCCATCGGGACCGCCGCCGTCGGGGTAGTCGACGCTGATGGCGTCGATCCGGTCCCAGCCCCAGACGGTCACCTTCTCGATCGGCTGTGTCGGCGGCGTGGTCGGCAGGGAGATGCCGGTGTCGTCGGCGGTGCCGACTGCCTCGGAATAGATCTCCCGATCCAGGATCACCTCCACGGGCTTCGGATACTTTGTCAGATCGAAGTACGGCCACATGGTCATGAAGTCGAGAACGGTGAGGGTCATCTCGCGTTCGAACCTGTTGATCGTGTTGAACGGCTCCGTCTTTTGGTTGTTGGAAGGTGCATTTTTCTTGGTCTCTTCGAGACCAGCCTGATAGATGACGTTGGCATAGTCCGTGTAGTTGGAGATGGCATCCGCCAGTTGCTCCCTCACCCGGTCGACCACGGTCGGCGACCAGCCCCAGGTGCTGCCGAACGTCGCGCCGTCGCGCAGCAGCGAGAGGTGCAGGTTGGCGAACTGCGCGAACAGCGGCAGCAGCAACAGCTCGAAGTCCTTCGACTGGAACGCCGGCAGGTCATGCAGGAAAAGGCCCTGCGCGACGTTCCACTTCTCCGAAATGACCTTGGGATCGTCGGGGAAGTGGCGGGCGGCATAGAGATAATCGTCGGTGACGTTGTGCAGGCCGGCTAGGGACTCGGACACCTCCTGCCAGACCCGCTCGGCAATCTTGCGGTCGACCAGCGCCTCGACCTTGGCCTCGATCTGGCTCCACACATCCTGGCCGCTCTGGGGCCAGAAGATGTCAACGAGCGCCCCGAGCAGGAAGCCGACATAGGGCACCTGGCCCAGCGCCGTCGACACCACCACCTTGGCCGCGTTGTTGTAGTCGAACTCGAGTTCGACCTGGAATTGGACGATCGGATGATCCGCCGTCAGGGCGAGGGCAGAAGTCTCGGTTCTCGGCATCACGGACATCCTTCGATCGTATGAGTTTTTAATAATCCAACTATCTCAACTAAACGTTTCCATTGCTATCTGAAAAATCAACTCTCCGGGAGGGCGGCGGAGCAAGGGAGCCGGGGGCCGCTGCCGATCGATGCCGGCGACCGTTGCCGCGGCTCCGGCGCTCTCGCCGAGGCCGGTCGGTCGTCTCGGCGTCGGGACGGGCCGCCGGCCCCTGGCGGACGGCGGCGGCGCGATGCCGGGCCGATGCGTCGCCCACTCGGGCGTCTACCGGTGCCTGCGGAAGACCGCCGCGAGCTCCAGATGGCCCGACCAGAGGAACTGGTCGACCGGTGTCACGCCGGTGCAGGCATAGCCGCCGTCGATCAGCAATCGCGCATCGCGGGCAAAGCTTGCCGGGTTGCAGGAGATGGCGACCACCACCGGAACGGCGCTCTCCGCCAGGGCGGCGGCCTGGCTGCGGGCACCGGCGCGCGGCGGGTCGAACACGACCGCCTCGAACGGCGCCAGCTCTTCCGGGGTCAGCGGGTCGCTGTCGAGGTCGCGGACCGTGGCGGCCAGCCGTGGCGCCAGGCCGTGGCCGTTGGCGGCGGCGGACAGGGCGCCGATCGAGGCGGAGTCGCCGTCGACCGCGGTCACGACGGCGCCGGCGGTGGCGAGAGGCAACGCGAATGCGCCGGTTCCGCTGAAGAGGTCGGCAATCCGGCCGCCGCGCGCGGTCGCCGCCGCCGTCGCTTCCGACACCGCCGTCCCGAGAATCGCCTCTCCCTCGGCCGTCGCCTGCAGGAAGCCGCCAGGCGGAATCACGACCGGCACGCCGCCCAGCCGAAGGATGCCGGGCCGGCGGTTGGCCACCGGCTCCACCGGCCCGACCGGGCGGCCGCCGCGCGCCCGGCGCCAACCGATCCGCGCCAGATCGGCGTCCGCCGCCAGGGCCGCCAGCCGGTCCAGCACGGGCAGGTCGGGCTCGCGTTCGGCGATCACCAGCACGTCCAGCCCGTCGTCCAACTCGGCGACATGAACGTCCGCCGGCGCGCCTTCCTCCAGAAGGTCGAACAGCGCCCCGCGGAGGGCCGGCAGCAGGGCGATGATCGCCGGGCGCAGCACGTGGCAGGCGGCCATGTCGACGATCCTGTGGGTCCCCTCCTCATTGAAGCCGAGGAACAGGCTGCCGCGCCCGCGCCGGGCCGCGAAGGTGGCGCGGCGGCGGCTGTTGCGCGGGACCGAGACGACCTCGCCCACCGACAGTGTTCCGCGCCCGCGGCGCGCCATCGCGGTCGCCACGCGCTCGCGCTGCCAGCCGGCCAGCACATCGGGCCGGAGGTGCTGCATCCGGCAACCGCCACATTCGGGAAAGTGGGGGCAGGGCGGCTCGGCCCGGCCGTCGCCCGACTCCAGCAGTTCCAGTGCCCGGGCCGCCAGGCCATCGCCGCGGGGTTCGGTGAAGGCGATTCGGACGCGGTCGCCCGGCGCGGTGCCGGGGACGAAGACCGGTCGGTCCCCGAAGCGACCGACCCCGTCGCCATGCTGGCCGAGCCCGTCGATCGTCAACTCCGCCTCGCCCGGCAGTCCGGGCGGCAGGGCCGGCGGTGGCGCCCCGCGCGAAGCCTTCTTCGGGCGGCGATGCGAGCGTGATCGGATGCCGGGGCTGGACGGCTTGCGGTGTGGGGACATGCCCTGGCTGATGCCATGCCGCCGCCCGGGTGACAAGGCCGCCGTCCCCGTCGGGCCATGTCGCCTGCCGACGGCTTAACGCATCTAAGGCCTTCGTCCATGGTGGAAGCCGCGGGCGGATCGCGCATATCTCTTGTCCGGAGTGACAAAGCGGACTACGGGTGCGCCCCATGGACGTCGCGACATTCATAGCCCGGGTGCGCGGCATGCTGATGCAGCCGCAGGAAACCCTGGCGGCCGATGCCAGCCCCGCCCCGCCGTGGCAGATCGCCGCGCGCGAGCATGCGGTGCCGCTGATAGCGGCCAGCGCCGTGGTTGCCGCGCTGTTGTCGCTGGTGTTCCCCGGAAGTGCGGCGATGGCAGCGCCCGGGCTGATCGGTCTGGTGTTCGACACCGTCCTCCAGATCGTGCTCAATGTCGGTTTCCTGGCGATGACCGCGGGCTTTGCCTGTCTGTTCGCCGGCATGTTCGGCGGCACGACCCGATTCGATGCGGGCTTCGCCGTGGTGACCTTGGCGATGACCCCCGCCTATGTCGGCGAAGCGGTGTTGCCGATCCCGGTGGTCGGGGCGCTCGCTGCGCTGGGTGGGCTGATCTACGGCCTGGTGGTCCTCTACCAGGGCATGGCGGCGCTGATGGGCGTCCCGCCGGAGCACAGGGGCAAGCACTTTCTACTGACCGTCGTCAGCAGCTTCCTCACCGGATTGTTCCTGATCGCGCTGCTGGGGCCGCTGATCGGCTGACGTTGCCGGTCTGGAGAACGCGGGCGGCGGCCTCAGGCGAAGGCCGTCAGCCGCTCCCGCTGGGCGGGGCTCAAGGGCTTCGGCTTCCGGTCTTGAAGGTCGAACAGCACGCTGATCGTTTCCGCCGTGGCGAAGCACCGGTCGCCGCAGAACAGGCCCTGGCGATAGGCGAACGAACTGCGGCCGAGGCGGGACAGTCGGGTGCCGATCCTTAGATCGGCCGGATAGCCGAGCTCCGCCAGGAAGTCGATGGTCAGCCGCGCCACCACCGTGGCCTCGCGCCGCGACTCGGCACCGGCACCGGCGTTGGCCTCCTGATGCAGCCGAACCGCCTCGAAGAATCCCAGTCGCGCCGTCTCGAAATAGACGCCGAAGGCGTTGTTGTTGACGTGGCCGAGCGGATCCAGGTCGGAAAACCGCACCCGTTCGTCGGTCCATTGGCGATAGGCGGCCGGGTCGGCGGGATCGAACTCTTCCGGGGCGGTGGGCGTCTCGGTCATTGATTCTGCGACCTTCCTCGGCGGGCGCGGGCGTCTCGCGGCGGGTCATAGCGCGCCGGGAACCGGCGGTCCAGAGCGACCCGCCGAACCGTCGGCGGCGCCTGATCGGGACAATGTTTCGCTTTCCGCGACGGGCCGGCGGTCGGTACCCTTCTGCGACAGAGGAGGGAACTCCGACATGGCCGAGACCGCGCAGACCTGGACCGTCGCAGCCCCGCTCGATTCCGACCGGGATGCATGGCGCCGGCTGTTCGACGGCTACCGCCGGTTCTACGGGGTCGAGCCGGGCGACGCCGGGGCCGAGACGGTGTGGCGGTGGATCCGCGATCCGGCGCACCCTACCCAGGCGCTGGTGGCGCGCGCCGCGGACGGGCGGCTGGGCGGCCTTGCCCACTACCGGGCCATGCCGAGCCCGCTGCGCGGCATCGAGATCGGCTTCCTGGACGACCTGTTCGTGGATCCCGCGGTGCGCGGCGGCCGGCTGGGGGAGCGGCTGATCGAGGCCGTCGCCGCTGTGGCGGCGCAGCGCGGCTGGCCGACGCTGCGCTGGCTGACCGCCGACGACAACTACCGTGCCCGCACCCTCTACGACCGGGTTGCCGCCAAGACCTCCTGGAACCTCTACGAAATGACGATCGGCGGCTGAGCTCGCCGGGGGAAGGACAGATGACTGCGATCGGCACAGACGACTGGATCCTGCCGCTTGCCGACGGCTTGGCGCGCCTGCCGGGCCCGAACGGCGAGCGTTTCGCGGCCCTGCTGGCGCACGGCACCATGAGCGTGGAGGTCTACGCCCCGCGCGGCCATGACCCGCAGCAGCCGCATGCGCAGGACGAGATCTACGTCGTCGTGACCGGCACCGGCACGTTCCTGTGGGGGGAGGAGCGCCGGCCGTTCGGTCCCGGCGACCTGATCTTCGTGCCCGCCGGCATGGTCCACCGGTTCGAGGACTTCACCGACGACCTCACGGTATGGGTGATCTTCTGGGGGGCGACCGGCGGGGAGGGCGCCTGACCACGATCGACGGGACCTACGAATCGCCTGACCGCGCCCTATCTCCTCGCCCATGATCGACTTTGCCACACTCGAGAAGCGCCGGGAGCCGAGCCGCTGGCTGGCCGCGCCGGCCGGACTGTGTCGCGCCGCGGAGCCGGACGGCGACGCCCCGGTGTTCGAGGCGCCGCCGGACCGCCTGATCGCGGCCCTGGCCGCCGTGCTGGAGGATCGGCCGCGCACGGCGGTGGTGGAGCGCGTCGACGACGCGCTGGAGGCGGAGGAGCGCACGGCCCTCTTCCGCTTCCGCGACCGAATCAGCGCCCGCGCCGTGCCGCGGGAGGACGGCCGCACCGCGCTCGCCCTCTACAGCCGGTCGACCGTCGGCTATTGGGACATGGGCGTGAACCGGCGCCGGGTCGCGGCGCTGGTGGAGGCGGTGAGGGAGGCCATGGGCTAGCGTCGCGGCCGTTCTGAGGAGTGCCGCCAGTCGATCGGGGCCTTTCCGTCATGCGGCCCCTGGACAGGGATCGAGGAGCCGCCTAAGGGGAGGGATGACCCTCTCCACCCTCATCGCCGTGGCCGCGGGGGGCGCGGCCGGGGCGGTCGGGCGCTATCTGATGATGAGCGCCGTCGGCCACCTCGCCGGACCCGGCTTTCCCTGGGGCACGCTCGTCGTCAACGTCGCCGGCTCGATCGCCATGGGTGTGCTGATCGAGCTGCTCGCCCTGGTCTGGAGCCCGCCGGCAGAGGTGCGCGCACTGCTGGTGGTCGGCTTCCTGGGGGCGTTCACCACCTTCTCGACCTTTTCCCTGGATGCCTGGGTGCTGATCGAGCGGGGCGAGGTCCTGGCCGCCGCGGGCTATGTCGCGGCGTCGGTGCTGCTGTGCATCGGCGGGCTGGTCGCCGGGCTGCACGCGGCGCGCGCCGTGCTTACCTGAAGGACCCGCCCGATGTTCCCCCGCCCGTCCGGAGACCGCGCATGACCGCCGTCGAGCACCGCACCGTCGCCGGCGGCGAGGCCGAAATGCGCCTCGACCGCTGGTTCCGGCAGCACTTCCCCGGCCTGGGCCACGGGCGGCTGGAGAAGCTGCTGCGGACCGGGCAGGTTCGCGTCGACGGCAGGCGCGCCAAGGCGAACCAGCGCCTGGAAGCCGGCCAGACCGTCCGCGTGCCGCCGTTGGGCGACCTCGATGCGCCGAAGCCGAAGCCGGAGCGGGCGCCGGTCGCCGAGGCCGAGGCGGAAAAGCTGAAGAAGAGGGTGCTCTACCGCGACGACGCGGTGATCGCGCTCGACAAGCCGGCAGGGATGGCGGTCCAGGGCGGGGCCAAGACCGGCCGGCACCTGGACGCGATGCTGGACGCGCTGCGCTTCGACGCCGACGAGCGGCCGCGGCTGGTCCACCGGCTCGACCGCGACACCTCCGGCGTCCTGCTGCTGGCGCGCACCGGTGCGGCGGCGCGGGCGCTGACGGCCGCGTTCCGCGCCAAGGAGACGGTCAAGGAATACTGGGCGATCGTGGTCGGCGTGCCGAAGCCGGCGGAGGGGCGGATCGACCTGTCGCTGATGAAGGCGGCGACCGGCAAGGCCTTCGTGCCGGAGGACCTCGCCGACGAGGACGCCAAGCGGGCGGTGACCTACTACCGGATCGTCGAGCAGGCGGGCAAGCGGGCCGCTTGGCTGGCGCTGTGGCCGCAGACGGGGCGGACCCACCAGCTGCGCGTCCACGCCGCGGCGATCGGCACGCCGATCCTCGGCGACGGCAAGTACGGCGGGCGCGAGGCGTTCCTGCCCGGGGCGGAGATCGAGGGACGCCTGCACCTGCACGCGCGCCGGCTGGTCCTGCCGCATCCGCTGTGGCCGAAACAGACGATCGACGTGACCGCGCCCCTGCCGCCGCACATGGCGGCCACATTCGGTTATCTCGGCTTCGACCCGAGGGCAGAGGTCGGCCCGGCGCCATAGCCTGCGCCGTTGCGACCGGCCCAAGGGGCCATTCTCCCCGCCGACGACGGCGCCCGACAGCGCGGCTGCGCCCGCCGGCCCGATGCCTCTTTTCGAGCGCGGCGACCGAGTCCATGTACCGGTCAACGGGCGACGGTAGGCGGAGGTGGCGCAATGCTGCAGCGGTTGTGGGCCAATGGCGCGAACCGGCCGAGCCTCGTGCGCGTGGGCGCGGCGGTTTCGATTTCGGTGGTGATCCTGATCTTGATCGGGGCGCCGGGCGGGCTGGCGGCGGTGTCGACGCTGCTTTGGCTGGCGGCTCTGGTGTCCGCGGCGACCGGGGCGATCGCCAACGAGCGGGTGTCGGAGGACCGGCTGACCCGCTATGACGAGGCGGCGATCCTGATGCTGCTGAGCGTCGTTCTCGGGCTGATGGTGAGCCCCGTGGCTCGGCCGGCCCTTCCGGGGTGAGGATCGGCGGGGCCCTTGCGATCCCCCCTGGAGTTGCTGCGTTGACAGACCATCTTTCCCCTGCCGACCCGGCCGCACCGCTGCGGCTGGTGCTGTTCGACTGCGACGGCACGTTGATCGACAGCCAGGCCGCGATCGTCGCCGCCATGGCCGCGGCATGCACCGCCCACGGATTTCCCGTACCGGCGCGCGAGGCGGTCCGTCGGGTGGTCGGCCTGCCACTAGAGATCGCGATCGCCAGCCTGCTGCCCGAGGCGGAGGCGCCGACGCTGGCCCGGCTCGTGGCGAGCTACAAGGAGGCGTTCGGTGCCGACCGGCGCGCCCGACGGCACGAGTCGCCGCTCTACGAGGGGGCCGCGGAGGCGGTGGCCGCGATCGAGGCGACCGGCGCCCTGATCGGCATCGCCACCGGCAAGTCGCGGCGCGGCCTGGTCGCGACGCTGGAGGAACTGGGCTGGCTCGACCGGTTCGTGGTGCTGAGGACCGCCGACGACGGCCCAGGCAAGCCGGCACCCGACATGGTGCTGTCGGCCATGACCGAGACCGGTGTCCGGCCCGAGGAAACCGTGATGATCGGCGACACCACCTTCGACATCGCCATGGCACGCGCCGCCCGGGTGCGGGCCGTCGGCGTCGGCTGGGGCTACCATGACGGCGCCGAGTTGCATCGGGCCGGGGCCCATGCGGTGGTCGAGGCATTCTCCGAGGTTCCGCCTGCCGTTCACCGGCTGTGGGAGGGGGCGACGTGAGGCGCGCTCTCAAGGGTTTCGTCATCGCCCTGGCCGTGCTGGTCGTCGTCATCGCGGTCGGGCTTGGGGCCCTGGTCTGGCTGGTGGACCCGGCGACCTGGCGGGAGGAGCTGGAGGCACGCGCCTCCGACGCCCTCGGGCGCCAGGTGAGCATTACGGGAGAGATGAGCCTGGAGCCGGGGCTGCCGATCGCCCTCGTGCTGGGTGGTGTGCAGGTCGCCAATGTCGCCGGCGGCAGCCGGCCGCACATGGCAACGATCGACCGCCTGGCCCTGGCCGTCCCGATCCGACCGCTGGTCGGCGGCGACGTCCGGTTCGAGGACATCGACGCCGAGGGTGGCGACATCCTGCTGGAGCGGGGCGCCGAGGGGCGGCCGAACTGGCGGTTCGGAGGCGGCGGCAAGGGGGGCGCCATGTCGTCGCTCGACCGGATCGATCTCGCCGACATCGCGGTGACCTGGCAGCCGGGCGGCGGGGCGGCACGGTCGGCGACGATCGAGCAGGGGCTGATCGCGCGGGCCGATGGCGGCGACGGGCTGGCGATCGACCTGACCGGCACCTTCGGGCAGCGCGCCGCGGCGCTGCGCGGCAATCTCGGGGCGCCGGCGGCATTCGGTGTCGGCGACGAGGGTTGGCCGCTGGACCTGACGGCCGAGTTCGACGGCGCCCGGCTTGCCGTGACGGGCACCATCGACGCCGCGGCCAAGCCGGCGGCGATGGATCTTGAGTTCGGTGTCGAATCACTCGATCCGCAGCCACTGGCCGGCCTGATCGGTCGGCCGGTGCCGATCGGTGACGCCGTGGCGATCAGCGGGCGGGCCAGCGGCACCACCGAAGAGATCGAGCTCGCCGGCCTCGACGGCGCGCTCGGAGAGACCGGATTCGGCGGCACGGTGACCGTGGTGCTGAGCGGGCCGCGCCCCGGACTGATCGGCGACCTGACCGTCGAACGGCTCGACATGCGCGATTTCCGGTCACGCACCCGCGACGACGGCGGGGAGGCGCGCAGCACCGGCTTCGTGCCCCCGGTGGCTCTGCCGGTCGGTTGGCTGCAGGGGGTGGATGCCAGCCTCGATCTCACGATCGGCGCGCTGGACCTGCGGGCGATCGTGCTCGACAACGCGGCCGGCAGCCTGAGCATTTCCGACGGCCAGGGGACCGTGCGGATTGCCGAGGCGGAGCTTTGGGGTGGCACGGTGGAAGGCACCGTCTCCGCCGATTCCCGGGCCGAACCACCGAACTTCCGGATCGACGGCGCGGTGCGGCAGCTCGATCTGGCGGCAATGGTCGGCCCGGCGGCGGAGCGGCAGAACCTTTCCGGCAACGCCGATCTCGCGATGACGCTGACCGGCTCCGGGACCGATCTGGCCGGCGTGGTGGCGACGGCGGACGGGACGCTGGGGCTGGTGTCCGGCCAGGCGCAGATCGATAGCCGCTACCTCGACGTGATCGGCCGCAGCGTGCTGACGGCGGTGCTGCCGGTCGACAGCGCCTCCGAAGGCGCGACGCAGATCGAATGCGCGGTGGTGCGCTTCGACGTGACCGACGGGGTCGGCGATTCCCGCGCGCTCCTGCTGGCGACGCCTCAGGTGACGATCGGCGGTGAGGCGCGGGTCGACCTGCCAGACGGGAGGCTCGACATCGTGCTGCGGCCGCGGGCGCAGAATCCCCAGATCGCGCCGCTGACCGTGCCGGCGCGGATCTACGGGCCGATCGGCAATCCGACCGTGGAGGCCCAGCCCGGCAACCTGATCGGCGATGCGGCAGCCGGCCTGCTGCTCGGCGCGATCAACCCGCTGGGGCTGGTCGTGCCCCTTGTCACCGCCGGCCAGACCGGGGATAACCCCTGCATCGCGGCGCTGCGGGGCGAGGATGTCGGTTTCGACTCCGGCCCGGGCGGCCCGCTGGGCGCGGCGACCGAAGGGGTCGGAACCGTGCTTCAGGGCGTCGGCGAGGGGTTGCGCGAGCTGTTCGGGCAGTAGTCGCCGCGCCGCCGTTTCCGAGGAACCGGGACGACACTGGCCGATGAACCGCTTCTACAAGACCGCCGACGCCGCTCCGACTGAAGCCGGCGGGTTCGCCGTCACCCTCGACGGCCGGCCGATCCGGACGCCCGGCAAGCGTCCGCTGACCGTCCCGACGCGGGCGCTTGCGGACGCAATCGCCTTGGAATGGGCCGGGCAGGGCGACCGAATCCGGCCCGAGGGCATGCCCCTGACCCAACTCTCCAACATGGCGCTCGACCGGATCGCGCCGCAGCGCACCCTCATGATTGATGCGGTGCTGGAGTACGCCGAGACCGATCTGCTGAGCCACCGGGCCGAAACGCCGCTCGACCTCGCAGAGCGGCAGAGCCAGGCCTGGCAGCCGCTTCTCGACTGGGCCGCGGAGCGGCACGGCGCGGCCCTCGAAACCACCGCCGGACTGGTCGCCGTGCCCCAGCCTGCGCAGAGCCTCGCCGCCTTGCGCCGGACGGTCGAGGGGATGGACGACTGGCGCCTGACCGCGTTGCAGCAGGCGACCGGGCTGGCCGGTTCGGTGATCCTCGGCCTCGCGCTGGTCGACGGGCGAATCGATGCGGTCGCAGCCGATGCGGCGGCCCATATCGACGAGGACTTCCAGACCGAACGCTGGGGCGAGGACGCCGAGGCCCGCGACCGCCGCAACTCCCTGCGCGCGGAACTGGAGGCGGTGGAGCGGTTCCTGCGGCTGGTGGCGGCGTGAGGACGCAGGCGAGTCGGGCCGCATTTCAGGTCGGCTCGACCGATGGGAATGCCGACGGTCCACCCTCACGCCGGTAGCGGCTGACGGGGCCGGCCGTCGGGCTCCCGCCATACTTCTATCCCTCTGACCGGTCCGACGGCCTTGATCCGCGCCGCCCGAGGGGGCAGACAGGGAGGAACGATCCCCCATCCCCTTCGAGGAGGCTTCCATGCATCCCATCCGCACCGCTGCCGCCGCTTTGGCCGGGCTGACCCTGCTGACTGCCGGACCCGCGCTGGCCCATACCGGCCACGGTCCCACCAGCGGGTTCCTGGCCGGCGCGACCCATCCGATACTCGGTCTCGACCATGTGCTGGCGATGGTCGCCGTCGGCCTGTGGGCGGCAATGGCGGGCGGCCGGTCGGTCTGGCTGGTGCCGGCGGCGTTCCTGGTCGCGATGGCGGCCGGCGGCGCGCTGGGTGTCGCCGGTTTCGGACTGCCGGCGGTCGAGACGGGCATCGTGCTGTCGGTGGTCGCCCTGGGCGCGCTGGTGGCGGCGAAGGCGACGCTGCCTGCCGCGGCTGGGATGGCGGTGGTCGGCGCCTTCGCCCTGTTCCACGGCCATGCCCACGGCGCGGAGATGCCGATCGCCGACGACGGCCTGGCCTACGGCCTCGGCTTCCTGGTGGCGACGGCGGCGCTGCACGGGCTGGGCGTCGGCCTGGGCGCGCTCGCCGGGCGTCTTTCGCAGGAGCGGCTGCTGCGCACCGGCGGCGGCGCCATCGCCGCGGCGGGGCTGGTGCTGCTGGTGGCGTAGGGCGTCGGTCGGCTTCATCGAAGGGAAAGCCGACGGCCGACCCCCGCGCCCTTGCCCGCCGACGGGGGCGGCCGTCGGGTTTCCGCGACGCTCCAACCCGACCTACGATTCTCCTGCTGGCAGGCGGGCGCCTTTGCGGCAAAGGCGCTCCAGTTGCGATGCGCGCCGTCCATGAAGGTCTCTTATTGATAACAATAAGAAGAATGGTCGTGGCTCCCGCGCACGCTACTCCACGATCAACGCCTCCAGGGTCTCCAGGCGGTCGGCCTCTTCGGCCGGCTTGTCCCAGCGGATGCGGTGGACGCGGGGGAAGCGCATGGCGACCCCGCTCTTGTGCCGCGGCGAGCGGTGGACGCTGTCGAAGGCGATCTCCAGCACCAGCCCCGGCTCCACCGCGCGGACCGGGCCGAAGCGGTCGACCGTGTGGGTGCGCACCCATTTGTCCAGCTGCGCCAGTTCCTGGTCGGTGAAGCCGAAATAGGCCTTGCCGACCGGCACCAGTTCGCGCATCGGGCCCTCCTCGCCCTCGACCGGGCGCCAGGTTCCGAAGGTGAAGTCGGAATAGAACGACGAGCGCTTGCCGTGGCCGCGCTGGGCGTACATCAGCACGGCGTCGACGGTCAGGGGATCGCGCTTCCACTTGAACCACGGCCCCTTCGGCCGGCCGGAGACGTAGGGGGCGTCGCCGCGCTTGAGCATCAGCCCCTCGATCGCCGCGGCTCGGGCGCCGGCCCGGATCTCGGCCAGGTCGTCCCAGCCCCGGAACGCGATCACCTCAGACAGGTCCATGCGCGCCGGCCGGGTGCCGTCGTACCAGGCCTCCAGCCGCGCCCGGCGCAGGTCGAAATCGAGGCCGCGCACGTCCTCCCCGCCGACAAAGAGGATGTCGTAGAGCCGGACCCAGGCCGGGTACTGCTTCAGCATCTTCGCCGAGACGGTCTTGCGGTTAAGCCGCTGCTGGAGCTGGTTGAAACTCGCCACCGCGACCGCCGGGGCGCCGGTGACGATGCCGCCGGCGCCGCCGTCCGCGCCGGCCTGGGCCGGGTCGACCGGATGGGCGACCAGGAGCTCGCCGTCCAGCACCGCGTCGAAGTCCATGGCGTCGCAGATGTCGGGGAAGGCAGCGGAGATGTCGTCGCCGGTGCGGCTGTAGAGCCGCCGCTCGCCCCCGCGCGCGGCCAGCTGGACCCGGATGCCGTCCCATTTCCACTCCGCGCGGTAGGGCGCGATGTCGAAGCTGCCGATCTCGCCGTCGTCCAGCGGGTTGGCCAGCATCAGCGGTCGGAAGGTGGCGCGGTCGTCGATCGCCGGGCGGTCCGCGCGGCCCTCGACCCAGGCGAAGAGGTCGGTGTAGGGCGCCTCCAGCCCGTGCCAGACTTCCTCGATGTCCGACACCTCGCGGTCGCCGAGGCGGGCGAGCGCGGTCTTGGCGAGGCGGGCCGAGACGCCGACCCGCATGCCGCCGGTGACCAGCTTGATGAGGGCATAGCGCTCCGTCGCGGTCAGCGCGTCGAGCCAGCGTTCGATCAGCCGCGGCGCGTCGGAGCGGGTGGCGCCGCCCAGTTCCTCCACCACCTCGTGCAGGTCGGGGGCGCGGTTGGCGCCCGGCCGCTCGGGCCAGATCAGCGACACCGTCTCCGCCAGGTCGCCGACATAGTCGTAGGACCAGGCGAACAGCTCCGAATCGACCCGCTCGGCGGCCAGGCCGCGGATCATCCCGGCCTTGGCCGCCGGGAAGTCCAGCCCGTCGGTCAGCGCCGCCAGCGCCCAGCCGCGGTCGGGATCGGGCGCATGGGCGAAATAGTCCTCCAGCAGCCGCAGCTTGCCGTTGCGCGACGGCATGAAGGCCAGCCCCTCGATCAGTGCGGAGAAGGCCTTCATGCGCTCTCGTCCTCCTCGTAGCCGACCAGGCGCAGGGCGCGCGCCTTGCGGCCGTTGACGGTGGCCCAGTGGACCAGAGCCTCCTCCCGTCCGTGGGTGACCCAGACCTCGCCGGCGCCGACCTCCTCGATCGTCGCGGTCAGCTCGTCCCAGTCGGCATGGTCGGAAATCACCATCGGCAGTTCGACGCCCCGCTGCTTGGCGCGCTGGCGCACCCGCATCCAGCCGGAGGCGGCCGCGACCACCGGGTCGGGCAGCCGCCGGGCCCAGCGGTCGGCGATGGCCGAGGGCGGCGCGAGGACGATCTGGCCGACCAGCTCGCCCTTCTTGACCCCGGTCGCCGGGCGGAGCTCTCCCAGGTCGACCCCCAACTCCCGGTAGAGGTCGCACAGGCCCCGCAGCGCGCCATGGATCCAGATCGGACGGTCCCACCCGGCGGCGCGCAACAGGCGGATCACCCGCTGCGCCTTGCCCAGGGCGTAGACGCCGACGACGTGCGCGCGCTCCGGAAACACGGCGATCGAATGCAGCAGCTTCGCGATCTCCGCATCGGCGGGCGGGTGGCGGAAGACGGGCAGCCCGAAGGTCGCCTCTGTGATGAACACGTCGCAGGGCACGGGCTCGAACGGGGCGCAGGTCGGGTCCGGCCGGCGCTTGTAGTCGCCGGAGACGACGACCCGGCAACCGCGCCAGTCCAGCACCGCCTGGGCGCTGCCGAGCACATGGCCGGCGGGCACCAGCGTCACCTCCACCTCGCCCAGCGTCGCGGTCTCGCCATAGGCGAGCGCCTGGTGGCTGCCGCCCGCCGCGTCTCCGTAGCGCTGGCGCATGATCGCCAGCGTCTCCGGCGTCGCCAGCACGCGCGCGTTGTTGGGCCGCGCGTGGTCGGCGTGGCCATGGGTGACCACGGCACGCTCCGCCGGGCGGACCGGGTCGACATAGAAGTCGCCGGGCACGACGTAGAGGCCTTCGGGGCGGACCTGGATCCAGCTTTCGGCCTTCGGCGGGCCGATGCGGGGGGAGGCGATGGCGGTCATGGCGGGGAATATAGGCGCTGTGTCAGCCGGGTGCAGGCCGCCGCGACGGATGCCGGTTTCAGGGGAACGCGTAGGTCGGATTGAAGCGCAGCGGAAATCCGACAGGCGATGTCACCGTCAGCGCGGGCGGCGGAGTGGGGGGCGGTCTGGCTGCCGGAACGCGTCGGGTTTCGCTACGCTCAACCGGACCTACGGGAACTGCGTCGGGTTTCGCTTCGCTCAACCCGACCTACGGCATGGAAAGGACGACGATGACACCCTGGTGGCGTGGTGCCGTGATCTATCAGATCTATCCCCGCAGCTTCGCCGACGCGTCGGGCGACGGGGTGGGGGACCTGGCAGGGATCGCCGGGCGGCTGGAGGCGATCGCCGATCTCGGCGTCGACGCAATCTGGCTGTCGCCGTTCTACCCCTCGCCGATGAAGGATTTCGGCTACGACGTCGCGGACTACACCGGCGTCGACCCGCTGTTCGGCACGCTGGAGGATTTGGACCGGCTGGTCGCGAAGGCGCACCGGCTGGGCCTGAAGGTGATCGTCGACCAGGTCTGGTCGCATACCAGCGACCGGCACCCGTGGTTCCTGGAAAGCCGCTCCGGCCGCGACGGCGCGAAGGCCGACTGGTACGTCTGGGCCGACCCCAGGCCGGACGGCAGCCCGCCCAACAACTGGCAGTCGATCTTCGGCGGCGTCGCCTGGCAGTGGGACGTGAACCGGCGGCAGTACTACCTGCACAATTTCCTGGTGGAGCAGCCGGACCTCAACTTCCACTGCCCGGCGGTGCGGGCGGCGATCCTCGCCGTGGCGCGGTTCTGGCTCGACCGCGGGGTCGACGGGTTCCGGCTCGACGTGGCGAATTTCTTCTTCCACGACGCGGCGCTGACCGACAACCCGGCCCGGCCGGATCCGGAGGCGGTCAAGCCCTACTCGATGCAGGAGCATGTCCACGACCGCTCCCGGCCGGAGACGCTGGAGTTTCTGCGCGACCTGCGGTCGGTCCTGGACGGGTATGGCGGCGAACGGATGGCGGTGGCGGAGATCGTCTCCGACCGTCCGTTGCAGCGGATGGCGGAATACACCGGCGGGCCGGGGCCGCTGCACACCGCCTACAGCTTCGTCTTCCTGGACTGGCAGTTCGGCGCCAGGTTCATCCGGGAGTCGGTGGAGGCCGTGCTGGCGAAGGCGCCGGACGGCTGGCCGGCCTGGGCCTTCTCCAATCACGACAAGCCGCGGGTGGTGACCCGCTGGGGCGGCGGCGAGGGCGGTCCGGATTTCGCCAAGCTGATGCTGGCGGTGCTGCTGAGCCTGCGGGGGACGGTCTTCGTCTATCAGGGAGAGGAACTGGGGCTGCCGGAGGCGGAAATCCCTTACGAGCGGGTGCAGGACCCGGAGGGGCGGACCTTCTGGCCCGCCTACAAGGGCCGCGACGGGTGCCGGACGCCGATGCCTTGGGTCCACGACGCGCCCAACGCCGGATTCTCGGCGGCTGAGCCGTGGCTGCCGGTCGACCCCCGGCACCTGCCGCTCGCCCGCGACCTGCAGGAGGCGGACGGGGGCTCGGTTCTCAACTTCGCCAAGGGGATCATCGCCCTGCGGAAGGCGCACCCGGTGCTGGCGACCGGCGCGATCCGCTTCCTCGACGCGCCGGAGCCGGTGCTGGCGTTCGTGCGGGAAGGCGAGGGGGCGCGGATCACCTGCGTCTTCAACCTGGGACGGGAGCCGGTGACGGTATCGCTGCCCGACCTGGCGGGTGCCGAGGTATTGGAAACCGGCCTGCGTGGTGAGATCGAGGGCGAGACGGTGGTTCTGCCCGGCCATGGCGGGCTGGTCGCGGTGCTGCGATGACTGGAATTACAGAGGCGTAGGTCGGACCAACGGTCCGACAATCCCCACGCCGCCACGATCCGAACGTCGAATATTCAAGCCTCAATGGCACAAGGGCACGATCAAGAGACTCTTTGTGCCTTTGTGTCCTTGTGGTTCCAAATTTCTTGTGGTGCCCGTGATCGTCGGACCGCCGCTTCGCTCTGGTCCGACCTACGGGTCATGCATTTCCGCCCGCGCAGTCGATGCAGGTCGGGACGCTGGGGTCGTTTTCCAGGCGCTTGCGAGCGATCTCCTCGCCGCAATTGACGCACCAGCCGTAGTCGCCCGACTCCAGCCGCGCCAGCGCCGCGGCGATGCGCTTGAGCTCGATCTGGCGGCGGCGCTGCTGCTCCTGGCCCATGGCCTGGACCTGGAGCGCGTCCATGCGGCTGAGCCGGCCCTGAACCTGGGGGTCGAGCTCCACCGGCCCGCGCACGTCGGCCCCCGCCCGGCCGAGCGCCTCCAGTTCCGCCTTGCGGTCGTTGAGGCGCCGGCGGATGGCGGTCAGGTCCAGGTCGGGGCGGTCGCTGTCGGGAAGAGAGCTCACAACGGGATATTGTCGTGCTTCTTCCAGGGGTTTTCCAGGTGCTTGTTGCGCAGCATGGCCAGCGCCTTGCACACCCGGCGGCGGGTGTTGTGCGGCATGATGATGTCGTCGATGTAGCCGCGCGACGCCGCGACGAAGGGGTTGGCGAACTTGGCGCGGTATTCCTCGGTCCGCCGCTCGATCTTCTCCTCGTCGCCGATGTCGCCGCGGAAGATGATCTCGACCGCGCCCTTCGGGCCCATCACCGCGATCTCGGCGTTCGGCCAGGCGTAGTTCACGTCGCCGCGCAGATGCTTCGACGCCATGACGTCGTAGGCGCCGCCATAGGCCTTGCGGGTGATCACCGTGACCTTCGGCACCGTCGCCTCGGCATAGGCGAACAGGAGCTTGGCGCCGTGCTTGATGATGCCGCCGTATTCCTGGGTCGTGCCGGGCAGGAAGCCGGGGACGTCGACCAGGGTGACGATCGGGATGTTGAAGGCGTCGCAGAACCGCACGAAGCGGGCGCCCTTGCGCGCGGAATCGATGTCCAGGCAGCCGGCCAGCACCATCGGCTGGTTGGCGACGAAGCCCACCGTCTCCCCCAGCATCCGGCCGAAGCCGATGACGATGTTGGCGGCATAGGCGGGCTGGAGTTCGAAGAAGTCGCCCTCGTCGACGATCTTGGTGATGATCTCCTTGATGTCGTAGGGCTTGTTGGGGTTGGTCGGAACCACCGTGTCGAGCGCCATTTCCGGCCGGTCGGCGGGGTCGGCGGTGGGGCGGACCGGCGGCTTCTCCCGGTTCGACAGGGGCAGGAAGTCGAAGAACCGCCGCGCCTGGAGCAGCGCCTCGACATCGTTCTCGCAGGCCAGGTCGGCGACGCCGGACCGGGTGGTGTGGGTCACCGCGCCGCCCAGGTCCTCGTGCGTCACGCTCTCGTGCGTTACCGTCTTCACCACGTCGGGGCCGGTGACGAACATGTAGGAGGAGTCCTTCACCATGAAGATGAAGTCGGTCATGGCCGGTGAATAGACCGCGCCGCCGGCGCACGGGCCCATGATCAGGCTGAGCTGCGGGACCACGCCGGAGGCCAGGACGTTCCTCTGGAACACCTCGGCATAGCCGCCCAGCGAGGCGACGCCTTCCTGGATGCGGGCGCCCCCGGAATCGTTGAGGCCGATGACCGGCGCGCCGACCTTCATCGCCTGGTCCATGACCTTGCAGATCTTTTCGGCATGGGATTCGCTGAGCGAGCCGCCGAACACCGTGAAGTCCTGGCTGAACACGAACACCAGTCGGCCGTTGATCGTGCCGTGGCCGGTCACCACGCCGTCACCGGGGGTCTTCTGCTCCGCCATGCCGAAGTCGACGCAGCGGTGCTCGACGAACATGTCCCATTCCTCGAACGAGCCTTCGTCGCACAGGACGTCGATCCGTTCGCGCGCGGTCAGCTTGCCCTTGCCGTGCTGGGCCTCGATCCGCCGATCGCCGCCGCCCTTGCGGGCAGCGCCGCGCATCTCCTCCAGCCTTTCCAGGATTTCGCGCATGGGTATCGGCTCTCCTCCCCGGCTTCCCGTGCCTTTCCCGGTGCTTAGCACGATCGTTGCGCGATGGCGAGGCGCGAGGTGAGGGGCGGGTGTCGGTCGGTCAAACCGCCCCGACGGTTTGCCCGACGGCGCCGGACCCGTCGACCAAATCCTCCGGATTTGAGCGACCTACACCTCCGCCCGGCGGGGTGGTAGGGTCCGGCGCGGTTCCACCGGCAGCGAAAGGCAGCGGCGCATGAGCGGTTCTTCCCCCCGGCCCGTCCTCGGCATCATCGGCGGCAGCGGCGTCTACGACATCCCCGGTCTCGCGAACACCCGCTGGGAGACGGTGGAGAGCCCGTTCGGCAAGCCCTCCGACCAGCTCCTGTTCGGCGAGCTGGACGGCCAGCCGCTGGTCTTCCTGCCGCGCCACGGCCGGGGTCACCGGATCCCGCCGACCGAGCTCAACTTCCGGGCCAACATCGACGCGCTGAAGCGGGCCGGGGTGACCGAGATCCTGTCGGTCAGCGCGGTCGGCAGCCTGAAGGAGGAGTTGCCGCCCGGCACCTTCGTGATCTGCGACCAGTTCATCGACCGGACGGTCAGCCGGGTGAAGAGCTTCTTCGAGACCGGCCTGGTCGCTCATGTCGGCCTGGGCCACCCGGTCTGCGGCCGGCTGGGCGACGCGGTGGAGGCGGCGGCCGAGGAGGTCGGGATCGAGGCGGTGCGCGGCGGCACCTACCTGGTCATGGAGGGGCCGCAGTTCTCGACCTACGCCGAGAGCATGCTCTACCGGCAGTGGGGCTGCGACGTGATCGGCATGACCAACATGCCGGAGGCCAAGCTCGCCCGGGAGGCGGAGCTCTGCTACGCCACGGTCGCCATGGTGACCGACTACGACTGCTGGCACCCGGACCACGACCACGTCTCGGTCGAGGCGGTGGTCAAGGTGCTGCTGGCCAATGCGGACAAGGCGCGGGCGCTGGTCAAGGCGGTGGCGCCGAGGCTGGCCGGCCGCACCGACCTCTGCGACCGCGGCTGCCACCGGGCACTGGACCACGCCGTCATCACCCACCCCGACGCCCGCGACCCGGCGGTCGCGGCGAAGCTGGACGCGGTGGCGGGACGGGTGCTGTAGGTCGGGTTGAAGCGCAGCGAAAACCCGACGGCGGGCGTCGGGGAGGGGCGGGCCGCGTCGGGTTTCCCTGCGGTCAACCCGACCTACGATGCCGACAGGGACGCCCTATATTCCCGTCCCATGGACGACGGCCGCGCCCCCACCGATCCCGATGCCGAGGCCCTGCTGCCGCCGGCGTTCCGCGGCTGGTTCGCGGCGCAGGGCTGGGCGCCGCATGTGCATCAGCTCAAGATGCTGGAGGCCGCGCGCGACGGGGCGACCGCCCTGCTGATTGCGCCGACCGGCGGGGGCAAGACGCTGGCCGGGTTCCTGCCCAGCCTGGTCGAACTGGCGGAGCGGCCGCGGGAGGGGCTGCACACGCTCTACGTCTCGCCGCTCAAGGCGCTGGCGGTCGACATCCACCGCAACCTGGAATTGCCGATCGCGGGCATGCGCCTGCCGATCCGGCACGAGACCCGCACCGGCGACACCCCGGCCGCCAAGCGCGAGCGGCAGAGGAAGCGACCGCCGCAGATCCTGATGACCACGCCGGAAAGCCTGGCGCTGTTGCTGTCCTACGCCGACGCCGCGCGGATCTTCGGCGCGCTGCGCTGCGTCATCGTCGACGAGCTGCACGCGCTGGCGGGAACCAAGCGCGGCGACCTGCTGGCGCTGGGCCTCGCCCGGCTGACCGCCCTGGCGCCGAAGGCCCGGCGCGTCGGGCTGTCGGCGACGGTCGCCCATCCGGACGCGCTGACCGCCTGGCTGTCGGCCACCGGCCGCGCCGAGGGGGGCGACGTGCGCCGGGTGATCGGCCGCTCCGGCGCGCGGGCGGACGTGTCGATCCTGGAGAGCGAGGCGCGGCTGCCCTGGTCCGGTCACATGGGCCTGCACGCCCTGGCCGAGGTCTACGAGCAAATCCGCGGCGCCGGGACGACGCTGGTCTTCGTCAACACCCGCGCCCAGGCGGAGCTGGTGTTCCAGGAGCTCTGGCGGATCAACGAGGACGGCCTGCCGATCGCGCTTCACCATGGCAGCCTGGCGGCCGAGCAGCGCCGAAAGGTGGAGGCCGCGATGGGGCGGGGGGCGCTGCGCGCGGTGGTCGCGACCTCGTCCCTCGACCTCGGCATCGACTGGGCGGCCGTCGACCTGGTGATCCAGGTCGGCGCGCCGAAGGGCGTCAGCCGCCTGTTGCAGCGGATCGGCCGGGCCAACCACCGGCTCGACAGCCCGTCCAAGGCGCTGCTGGTGCCGGCCAACCGGTTCGAGGTGCTGGAGTGTCGCGCCGCGCTGGACGGCGTCGCAGAGATGACCCTGGACGGCGACCCGCCGCCGCCGGGCGGCCTCGACGTGCTGGCGCAGCACGTGTTCGGCACCGCCTGCGCCGGGCCTTTCGACGCCGATGCGCTCTATGCCGAGGTGACCGCGGCCGCGCCCTATGCCGACCTGCCGCGGCGTGACTTCGAAGACGTGCTGACCTATGTCGCGACCGGCGGCTATGCGCTGGGCGCCTATGACCGGTGGAAGCGGCTGGCGCGGGGGGAGGACGGCCGGTGGAGGCTGGCCGACAAACGCTTTGCCCGGCTCTACCGCATGAACGTGGGCACCATCGTCGAGGCGGTGACGATCAAGGTGAAGCTGAGGCGCGGCCGGGTGCTGGGCGAGATCGAGGAGTACTTCATCCAATACCTGCAGCCCGGCGACACCTTCGTCTTCGCGGGCCAGCTGCTGCGGTTCGAGGGCCTGCGCGACACCTTCGCGGAGGTGACCCGCGGCGGCGAGGGGGAGCCGAAGGTCCCTGCCTATGCCGGCGGCCGGCTGCCGCTGACGACGCATCTGGCCGACCGGGTTCGCGGCATCCTGGAGGACCCCTCGGGTTGGCCGAAGCTGCCGGAGCCGGTGCAGGAATGGCTGAGGCTGCAGCGCTGGCGATCGGTGCTGCCACGGCGCGACACGCTGCTGGTCGAGACCTTCCCGCGCGGCGGCAAGCAGTTCCTGGTCGCCTACGGCTTCGAGGGACGCAACGCGCACCAGACGCTGGGCATGCTGCTGACCCGCCGGATGGAGCGGGCGCGGCTGTCGCCGCTGGGCTTCGTCGCCACCGATTACGTCATCGCGGTGTGGAGCCTGCGGCCAGCCTTCGACTATCCGGGCGGGATCGCCGAGCTGTTCGACCAGGACATGCTGGGCGAGGACCTGGAGGCGTGGATGGACGAGAGCTCGCTGCTGCGCCGGACCTTCCGCAACGTGGCGGTGATCGCCGGGCTGATCGAGCGGCGCCATCCCGGACAGGAGAAGACCGGCCGGCAGATGACCTTCTCCGCCGACCTGATCTACGACGTCCTGCGCCGGCATGAGCCGGACCACGTGGTGCTGCGCGCCACCCGCGCCGACGCCGCCCGCGGTCTGACCGACATCGGCCGGCTGGGGGCGATGCTCGGCCGGGTCCGCGGGCGGATCGTCCACAAGGCGCTGTCGAAGGTCTCGCCGCTCGCGGTGCCGGTCCTCCTGGAGGTCGGCAAGGAACAGGTGCATGGCGGCGCCCTCGACGACCTGCTGGCCGAGGCGGAGGCCGAACTGGTCGCCGAGGCGATGCCGGAGCTCGCCGGGGGCGGGGCGGGCCGGCTGCCGCTGTAGGTGGGACCGGCGGTCCGATATCGCGGCGCCCGAACAGGTGGGGGCGTCGGAGGTCGGACCGCCGCTGCGCTCTGGCCCGACCTACGGAATGCCTGTAGGTCGGACCAACGGTCCGACATCGCGCCTCAACGCTGTCACCGCCGCCAGTCGGGCGCGTCGAGCAGGCGCCGCACCTCCATCGGATCGAGTCCGACGTCGCGCATCAGGTGGCGGTTCTCCGCCAGCCGGGCCAGCGCGTCGCGCTCGCGCCTGCGCGCGGCGTGTCGTTCCGCTTCCTCGACCACGCCGCCGGCGAGGCCGGCGAAGGCGGCCCCGACCAGCGCCGCGGCATCGACGGCCATCCGGGCGGCCGTGCGGACCGCATCGGTCCAGGCCTTGGCGCGCAACCGACGCGCCTCGACCAGGCCGCGCCCCACCCGCTCGGCGAGATCGGGCGCGGCCGTCCGCGGCAGGACTACCGACGGCATGGCGCCGGAGCCGGCGATGGAGGGGCGGGGATCGTCCCCGCCGCGCAGGCGTGCTGGCCGTACCGGCGACAGCGGGGACGCGGCCTCAGTCTCGGCGCTGCGGGAGAGAGCGTGCTTCAGCGGGCTTTCCATGAACATGGCCCGGTCCTCCGTCTCGAGAGGGCGAGGCCGCCACCCTCCTGCGGAGGCAGCGGCGGGCTGCCGGATGGCAGCAGGGCCATCTTCAGGAACCGGCGTTTCGCGCGGATTGCGCTGTCCGGCCGAAACGGTCACAGCCGTTTCAGCGGGATTGCTGAATACGCGGGCCGCGCATTCAGCCGCGACGCGCGACGTCACGCCGGCCGCTCGCGCCGCGGCGGCTCGCGGCGCGCCTACGCCTCGAATCCCAGTTGGCGGTCGTCGCGGCCACGGCGAGGCGCGGTCGAGGAGGGCAGTCCGGAGCGGCGGCTGCCATGGCGGGCCTGGATGCGGTCCGCCTCGGCCTTGAATGCCGGTCCGCGACGGGCTGCCCAGATGCGCTCGCGGGCAAGGCGGGCGGCGGCCAGGTGGTCGACCACCGGCTCGGGATATTCGCGGCCCAGCACGCAGCCGGCGGACCGCTGCTGCGTCCGGTCCATGCGCCACGGTTCATGGAGGAGGCGGTCGTCCACACCTGCCAGTTCCGGGACCCAGCGGTGGGTGAAGCGGCCGTCCGGGTCATGGTCCCGCCCCTGCTTCACCGGATTGTAGATCCGCACGGTGTTGATGCCGGTGGTGCCGGACTGCATCTGCATCTGGTTCCAGTGGATGCCCGGCTCGTAGTCGGTGAACAGCCGGGCCAGATGCTCGCCCGGCTCGCGCCAGTGCAGCCAGAGGTGGTAGCCGGCGACGGCGGCCAGCATCGCCCGCATGCGGAAGTTGATCCAGCCAGTGGCCGCGAGCGCGCGCATGCAGGCGTCGACGAAGGGCAGGCCGGTGAGGCCGTTGCGCCAGGCCTCGAACAGCGTCCTGTCGAAAACTCTCTCGCGCAGCCCGTCATAGGCGGGATGGACGTTGCGCCATTCGCTTTCCGGGCGGTCCTCGAGTTTCTGGATGAAGTGGCAGTGCCAGTGCCAGTGCAGCCGGCCGAGGACTGCGTCGAGCGCCGGGCGCCAGGACGGGTCCGCACCGGGCGCGTGCGCTGTCTCCTGGGCGGTCCGCGTCGCCTGTGCGACCTCCCGCATCGAGAGGCAGCCATAGGCGAGCGGAGCGGACAGGCGCGAGCAGGCATCGAAGGCGGTGACCGGGCTCGACATCTCCCGGTGGTACCGCCGCCCGCGCCGCTCCAGGAAGCTGTCGAGGGTCGAAAGCGCCGCGGCGCGACCGCCGGGCTGACGGCCGGGGCAGGGGTCGGGCCCCAGTCCGAGGGCGCTGGCGGAGGGAATCGGTCCCGGCTCGATGCCGGCGGCGGGAGGGATGCCGACAGGCGGCGACACCATCGGACGGGCCATGAACACATCCCAGTGGCGGGCCCAGCCGTCCCGGCTCTTCAGTCCGCGCACGACGCCGGACTGCGGCCGCTCGACCCATGGTACGCCGGCCGCCCGGGCCCAGGCGGCCACGGCCCGGTCACGGTCGAAGGTCCAGGCGTTGCCGGTCTCCTGATGCGACCAGAGGCCGGCGATCCCGCAGGTCCGGTGCAGGCCATCCAAAACGTCGACCGCGCCGCCGATCCGTACCACCAGCGGCTGGCCGCGGGCGGCGAGTTCGGCGCGCAGCTCCGCCAGGCTCTCGGCGATGAACGCCCAGTGGCGGCCGCCGGTGTCGGGGAGGGCCCAGTACTCCGGTTCGGCCAGGTAGAGCGGCAGGACGGCGGCACCGGCCCCGGCCGCGGCGGCGCAGGCGTCCGCCAGGGGGGCGTGATCGGCGGCGCGGAGGTCGCGCTTGAACCATACGACATGGATCATGCCGGGAAAGCTAGGGCTCCCTCGCAGGGTGGCCAGTCGCCCGGCCCGCGAGGGTGGATCGCACTGCCCCGCTGCCTGCATGCGCCACGAATGATCCCCGGCGCCGGCCGCGCTGACGACGATATATTCCCATTCAGCCATGTAGATTAGCTGCCCAGGGTGCAAACCAAGTTGTTTATTTTCACGACGGCCGGAATGCGTTAACGAGAGGGCGGCGGTGCCGAGAAGGTGCACCGCCGAAGGAGACCCGCGATGCCCGACAGCCGATCCCCCCGACGCCCGTGGGGCGCGCAGACCCGCCTGGTTCGCGGCGGCCAGAGCCGCAGCGGCTTCGAGGAGACGTCGGAGGCGATGTACCTCACCTCCGGCTATGTCTACGGCTCAGCCGAGGAGGCGCGGGCGGCGTTCGACGGCACCACCCAGCGCTTCGTCTATTCGCGCTTCGGCAATCCGACCGTCGCGACCTTCGAGGAGCGGCTGCGCCTGATCGAAGGGGCCGAGGCGTGCAAGGCGACCGCGACCGGCATGGCGGCGGTCTATGCCTCGATGATGGCGGTGCTGAAGCCCGGCGACCGGGTGGTGTCGGCACGCGCGCTGTTTGGCAGCTGCGAATGGATCCTGGGCCAGCTGCTGCCGAAATGGGGCGTCGAGACGGTGTTCGTCGACGGCGCCGACCTGGACCAGTGGCGCGCGGCACTGGCCGGCGGGGCGACCCTGACCTTCCTCGAAAGCCCGGCCAACCCGACCCTGGAACTGATTGACATCGCGGCGGTGGCGGAGCTGAGCCGTTCGGCGGGCGCGCGGATGATCGTCGACAACGTGTTCGCCACGCCGATGCTGCAGAAGCCTCTGGAGCTCGGCGCCGACATCGTCGTCTATTCGGCGACGAAGCACATCGACGGCCAGGGCCGCTGCCTGGGCGGCGCGGTGCTGGGCAGCGCCGACTACGTCAAGGACGAGCTGACACCGTTCATGCGGCACACCGGCCCGTCGATGAGCCCGTTCAACGCCTGGGTGTTGGCCAAAGGTCTTGAGACGCTGGGGCTGCGGGTCGAGCGGCACTGCGCCAACGCCCAGGCGGTGGCGCAGGCGCTCGAGGGGGCGCCGGGGCTGGCCCGGGTGCGCTATCCGTTCCTCGACAGCCACCCGCAGGCCGGCCTGGCGCGCCGGCAGATGAGCGCCGGCGGCTCGATCGTGACGCTCGAGTTCGCTGATGGACAGCCGGCGGCCTTCGCCTTCCTGGACGCGCTGGAGCTGTTCGACATCTCCAACAACCTGGGAGATGCGAAGAGCCTGGCGACCCACCCGGCCACCACGACCCACCAGCGCCTCTCGCCGGACGCGCGGGCGGCCATGGGCATCGGCCCGGGGCAGGTGCGCCTGTCGATCGGGCTGGAAGATGTCGAGGATCTGGTCGAGGACGCCTTGCGGGCTGCCACTGTCGCGGCGACGGTCAAGGCGGAGCCGGCCTGAATCGGGACGGCCGCGGCGAAAGTCACGGCGGTTTGAACGGTTCCGGGTTGCCATGGCGCGGATTCGTCGCACCCTTACCGTCCAAAGGCCGGCCGCAACCACGCGCGTCCGGCCGTCCATCGACCAGGGGAGGCCAATCGCCATGTATGCCCGCCGCACCGTTCTCAAGACCGCCGCCGGAACCGCCGTTGGCCTGCCGCTGGCGACCGTGCTGGCCGATCCGCTGGTCGCCCGCGCGGTCGCCCAGACCACCGACACCGTCAGCCTGACCCTGCCGTCCGGCCGCGAGGTATCGGCCACACTCGCGATGCCGGAGACGACGCCGGCCCCGGCAATCCTGCTGATCCACGAGTGGTGGGGCCTGAACGACCAGATCAAGTCGGTCGCGGCGGAATACGCCAACCGGGGGTATGTCGCCCTCGCCGTCGACCTGATGGGCGGAGAGGTGGCGGCCACGCCGGACGAGGCGCGGGCGCTGACCGGCGCGGTGGTCGAGGAAGAAGCGGTGGAGACGCTGGTCGGCTGGATCGACTGGCTGAAGGGCCACGAGGCGACCACCGGCCGGGTCGGCACCGTCGGCTGGTGCTTTGGCGGCGGCTGGTCGATCCGCGCGTCGATGGAGACGCCGGTCGACGCGACGGTCGTCTACTACGGTCGGGTGCCCGGCGATCCGCAGGCGCTGGAGAGCCTGGAAAGCCCCGTGATGGGCCATTTCGGCACCGAGGACTCGTTCATCAACGAGGAGATGGTGTCGACCTGGGCGGCCGCGATGAACGAGGCGGCGAAGAGCTATACCGTCCATTGGTACGACGCCGACCACGCCTTTGCCAATCCCACCGGAAACGCCTACGACAGCGAGGACGCCCAGCTGGCGTGGCAGCGGACCTTGACCTTCTTCGACCGCTACCTCAAGCCGGAAGAAGCCTGATTCCGTGGGCGGGCAGGCGGCGGGGCGCCTACCCTGCGCCGCCGGCCGCCGGAAGGACGACGCTGACCGTGGTCCCATGGCCGGGCGTGCTGTCGATCTCCAGCGTGCCCCCCATCAGCGCTGCCAGCCGATTGGAGAGGGGCAGGCCGAGGCCGGTACCGCTCTGGCTTCGGACAGTGGGCCTGCGCACCTGGCCGAACGGCTGGAGAATGTGGGCGATGTTCTCCGGTTCGATGCCGATGCCGGTGTCGGTGACGGAGATCACCACGCGGCCGCCGGTGGTCCGGGCCTCCACCACCACCGTGCCGCCGGGCATCGTGAATTTGATCGCGTTGGACAGCAGGTTGAGGGCCACCTGCTTCAGGGCCCGCGGGTCGGCGACCACCCGACAGCCCTCCGGCACCCTCAGATCCAGGCGGAGGCGGCCCTGTTCCGCCTTCAGATTGACGAGCCGCACCGCGTCGTGCAGGACCGGGGCGACGGGCATTGCCCGGCATTCCGGTTCCAGCCGTCCGGCCTCGATCTTCGACATGTCGAGGATGTCGCCGATCAGCTCCAGGAGGTGACTGCCGCTGTCGTGGATGTTCTGGGCGTAGTCGCGGTAGCGGCGGATGCCGACCGGGCCGAATATCTCCTCCTTGATCAGTTCCGAGAAGCCCAGGATGGCATTGAGCGGGGTGCGCAGCTCGTGGCTCATGTTGGCGAGGAAGTCGCTCTTCGCCTTGTTTGCCGTTTCTGATTCCCGTGTCTGGCGCCGCAGCTCCTGCTCGATGCGGTAATGGTCGGTCACGTCCTGCGTGACGCCGAAGACGGCGATCGCCCGGCCGTCTGAATCGACCTCGACATCGGCGCTGGTGTGCACATAGCGAAGGACTCCGTCCGCCCCGCAGATCCGATAGTTCATCTCGATGCGGTCGCGGACGTCGACCATCGCCGTACGGATCTGCTCCATGACCCGCCCGCGGTCCTCCGGATGGACCAGCGACAGGGCCCGTTCCACAGTCATCGCCTCGCCCGGCGCCAGCCCGTAGAGGCGGTAGTTGTTGTCCGACCAGGTGACCTGCCGTTCGCCGACCGTGACCCGCCAGTGCCCGAGGCGGGCCACCTCCTGGGCACGCAGCAGCAGGCGTTCGCTCTCCGCCAGGCGGGCTTCGGCACTGTCGAGCGCGGCCCGCCCGAGCTCGCGTTCGGCGGTGATGTCGACGACGGTGCAGAGAACGAGCCGGCTTCCGTCCGCCGCCCGCAGCATCCGCGGAGTCACCAAGACCTCGACCCTTCGGCCGTCGCGCCGGCGGCCCGACCAGCACACCTGGACGGTCCCGCCCCGGGCGAATTCGGAGAATGCCGATTCGGCCGTCGGCACGTCGCTCTCCGGCAGCAGAACGTCGAACCGGCGACCGAGCAGGTCGTCGGGCGCCCTGCCGCAGAGATCGCAGAACGCGTCGTTGGCGTCGATGATCCGGCCGTCGATGCCCATCAGAACCATGCCGGCTCCGGCGGCGCGAAAGGCTGCCTCCCAAGGCATGGATTTCCCGGGCATTCCGGCGGTACCGGACGCATCGGCATCGGCATCGGCATCGGCATCGTCCATCGGCTGCGATCCGCGCCGGCTCAGCGCACTTGGCAGGGTTTTCCTGGAACCGTCCGGCGAGAAGGCGGCCGGGTCATTGCTGGCGTCGGTCGACATCGGGTCCTCCTTCCCGAAACGGACTATATCGGTTTTGCATATTCAGTGGAAAATTACACGCCATAAGGTTGATATTTGTCCGCAGTCGTCCGGTACCCCCGGGGCGCCGACGATTCTCCGCATTTGCAAGCGAGAACGGTTCGCATTAAATCGGAGGGGCAAGCCGCCGCCTCGGCGTTTCCCGACACCCGTGCCGGACATCGTCTTGACCGCCCATCCTCCGACCAGCGACACGACTGCCGCTGCCGTGCGTCGCCGGCCGCAAGGGCGCGGCTGGACCGTGCTGACGCTGACGGTCGCCGGGCTGATCTCGCTGCCGGTGCTGGTGGTGTTCAGCCGCATCTTCGCCGACACCGGCGGGGTCTGGGCCCATCTCGCGTCGACGGTCCTGCCGCAGTACGTCGCCAACACCCTGCTGCTGATGCTGGGCGCGGGGGCACTCGCCTTGGTCATCGGCGTGGCGACCGCGTGGCTGGTGACCATGATGCGGTTTCCACTGGTCCGGGTCTTCGAATGGGCCCTCCTGCTGCCGCTGGCGGTGCCGGCCTATGTCATGGCCTATGTCTATACGGACCTGTTGTCCTTCGCCGGGCCGGTGCAGGCGGCGATCCGCGACCTGACCGGCTGGGGCTACGGCGATTATTGGTTCCCGCGGATCCGGTCGCTGCCCGGGGCGGCGCTGATGCTGGGGCTGGTGCTCTATCCCTATGTCTACCTGCTGGCCCGGGCGGCGTTCATCGAGCAGTCGATCTGTGTCCTGGAGGTCAGCCGGACGCTGGGGCGCGGGCCGTGGCGCAGCTTTTTCGGCGTGGCGCTGCCGCTGGCCCGGCCGGCCATCGCGGCGGGCGTCGCCCTGGTGCTGATGGAGGTGATCGCCGACTACGGCACGGTCCAGTATTTCGGCGTGCCGACCTTCACCACCGGCATCTACCGCACCTGGTTCGGCCTGGGGCAGCCGGACGCCGCGGCGCAACTGGCGGCCGTGCTGCTGATGTTCGTCGCCGTCCTGTTCGCGTTGGAGCGGGCGTCGCGCGGCCGGTCGCGCTATCACCACATGACCCGGCGCTACCAGGCGCTGACGCCGCGGCTGCTCCGGGGCTGGCACGCCGTCGCGGCGGTCGCGGCGTGCGCCCTGCCACTGCTCCTGGGCTTCGTGGTGCCGGCGGCCGACCTGGCGCATCTGGCGGTGACAAGGGGCGATCCACTGTTCGGCCGGGCGTTCCTGCCGTTCGCCCTCAACAGCCTCGTGTTGGCCCTGGTGACCGCGGCGATCGCGGTCGCGGTCTCGCTGCTCCTGGCCTATGGCATCCGCCAGCGGCCCACGCCCTACAATTGCAGCGCCATCAGGGTCGCCTCGCTTGGCTATGCTGTCCCGGGATCGGTGATCGCGGTCGGCGTGCTGATCCCGTTTGCCGCCTTCGACAATGCGCTGGACTCGCTCCTGAGGGCAACCCTCGGGATTTCGAGCGGTCTGCTGCTGACCGGCACGATCTCGGCACTGGTGTTCGCCTATCTCGTCCGCTTCCTGGCGGTCAGCTACAACACGGTCGAGGCCAGCCTGGGGCGGATCAGCCCCTCCATGGACATGGCTGCCCGCACCCTCGGCCACGGCGCGCGGGCCACGCTGATCAAGGTGCATGCGCCGATGATGCGCGGCGGCATCCTGACCGCGGCCCTGCTGGTGTTCGTCGACGTGATGAAGGAGTTGCCGGCGACCCTGATCGTGCGGCCGTTCAATTTCGACACGCTGGCGATCCGGGTCTACCGGCTGGCGTCGGACGAGCGGTTGGCGGAGGCGTCGACGGCGGCGCTGGCGATCGTGTTGGTCGGCGTCCTTCCGGTGATCGTGCTCAGCCGCGCGATCGCTCGATCCCGGCCGGGGGCGGCGGCCGGGACCATGCCCGTCGAGGACCGTGCCGTGCGCCGGGTCGACGGGATGACGTCCGTCTCGGTCGAGCGGCCGGCGGAGTAGGCGCGCCACGCCGCCGGCGGCGTCAGGTCATCTCCTGCAGAACACCAACGATGTGCGTTATCCGGCCGGTGGCCGGGTCGGCGAGGGGACAGTCCACGGATTCGACCGACAGGTAGCTCTTGTCGAAGACCGCTGCCGACCCGCGGCAGCGCCATGCCGTTCGCGAACCCACGACCCGCGCGTAATGTTCGGCGATCTCGTACTCCTTGGCGTCGACGGTCTTTGCCAGTTTGAATACGCGGCCCATGTTCGACCGGCCGATCAGGGAGATGACGTTGTCGCCCTGCACCTTCATGCGAAAGCTGGTGTCATCGATCACCTGGACCAGGAACAGGTCGGCGGCGATGCGGGTGTGGTCGAGGATGTCGAAGGCCCGACGCGGTGGGAGGCCGCCCTGGCAGGTCGCCGACGCGTCGCGCCACCAGACGAAGAGGGCGCGGGTCGCGTCTCCCCGGAACGCGTCCGGATCGCTGGCGGTCTCCGCAACGATCTCGACGAACTGGTCGAGGGCCGCAGTCTCCGGAGGGGCGGTCGAAGCGTTCACGATCATCCCGGCCTCTCGGCGTCCTCCGGGGGCGAGGCGGGCGTCCGCCTCTCGCCTCGTGAGAACACTCTACGCGATAAGATTGTGCTTCGAAAGGCTTTGGCAAGGTACGGTCCTGTCGAAAGCGCCTCTCCCGTCGGCCACGGAAGCAGGAAAGCGCGCGCCCGGACCGGCATGGCATCTCGGCAAAGCCTGGGATCCGTACGGAATCGGACAGGCGCGGCCCTTCTCGTCGACGGGGCACGAGCTCGCAGAAGGGCGTGTCGACGCGGCCGTCAGGGTTTCCAGAAGTCCGGAACGAGGAGAATCGCCAGCGTGACGATCTCCAGCCGGCCCAGCACCATCCCCAAGCTCAAGAGCCACTTCGCCGCGTCGGGCAGTGAGGAGAAGTTGCCCGCCGGCCCGATGATCGGGCCGATGCCCGGTCCGACATTGGCGACGGCCGTCGCCGCACCGCTGAAGGCGGTCTGGATGTCGAGACCCATCAGCCCGAGCGCGAGCGCCAGGATCAGGATCGTGGTGACGAACAGGATCATGAAGGTCGCGACGGACTGGACGACGTCCTCGTCGATCGGCTTGCCGCCGTAGGTGGCGAAGAAGACGCCATGCGGCGTCAGCATGCGCCGACCGGAAACGGCGAAGAGCTGCGCGATCACCTGGAACCGGTAGATCTTGAAGCCGCCCGACGTCGACCCGGAGCATCCGCCGACGAAGGTCAGGAAGTAGAACGCGACGACGGCGAACGTGCCCCAGACCATGTAGTCCGATGTGGCGTAGCCGGTGGTCGTCACGACGGATGTGACGTTGAAGGCCGCGAGGCGGAGAGCGACGAGGAAGTCGAGGTCAGTCCGCGCCACGAGCCAGAGCGCCAGGGCGACCGTGAAGGCCGCGAGGAGGCCGAACAGCGCCTGCACCTGGCCGTCGTTGACCAGAAGCAGCGGCCGCCCCCGCAGGGCCTGGATATAGAGCACGAACGGCAAACCGCCGGAGAGCATGAACAGCGTGGCGAGCCAGTGGATCGTCGGGCTGGAGAAATAGCCCATTGACAGGTCGGAGGTGGCGTAGCCTCCCGTCGAGATCGTCGTCATCGCATGGTTCACGGCCTGGAAGGCCGTCATGCCTGCCGCCCCGTAGGCGATCGCGCACAGGGCCGTCAGGCCGAGGTAGATGCTGACGAGCAGCAGGGTGAACTGGCTCGCCTTCGGGACGACCTTGTCCGATCGGTCCGACGATTCCATGCGGAAGACCTGCATGCCGCCGACCCTGAGGAACGGCAGGATGGCGATGCCCATGGCGATGATGCCGATGCCGCCCACCCACTGCAGCATCGACCGCCACATCAGTAGACTGGGCGCCATGCCGTCGAGGCCGGAAAGAATGGTGGAACCGGTCGTCGTCAGACCGGAAACGCTCTCGAAGACGGCGTCGGTCACGCTGAGATCGAGACCCGACCAGAGCAGCGGCAGGGCGCCGAACAACGGCAGGCCGGACCAGGCGAGGCTGGTGACGACGAAGCCCTGGCGGCGGTCGATCGCGATCTGCTCCGGCCTCAGGCCGAGGATCAGCATTCCGCCGACGAAGACGGACGCGCCCATGGCCCCCGCGAATGCAGGCCATTCGCCATCGCCGGTCAACACGGACACACCAACGGGAATGATCATGGCGCCGGCCAGCGCCATCACCAGGTAGCCGAAGATGAAGCCGACGGGGCGGAGATCCATGTCACTTCCCACGCGATTCCCGGTCCCCGGGACCGGGACGTGGCGGGAAAGCTAGGCTCTCCGCCCCATGGCGGCAATCGACTCTCTGTCAAGGCTGGCTTGCCGGTTTTCCTCGACGACTCCCGCCCGATGCCCAACCGCCTTGCCGGACGGGTGGGGGCCCGTGTCGCCGTCAAGCGACGCCGCGACTCCGACGGCAGTCGATCAGGGCCAGCCGACCCGGTCGAAGATGCGCACGGCGGGCGGATTCAACTCCCCCAGGGCGGCGGCATTGACCTCGTCCTCGACGAAGTCGGTCCCGAACTCGAAGACCGGCCCTTCGACGTCGACGCCCTCGACCACCGGGTACTCGTTGTTGCCCTCGGCGAAGATGCGCTGGGCCTCGTTGCTGGTCAGGAATTCGATGAAGCGCACCGCATTCTCCGGATTCGGCGCGGTCGCGACGACACCTGCGCCGGAGACGTTGACGTGGGTGCCCCTGCCGTCCTGGTTCGGGAACAGGAAGGCCACCTTCGGCGCCGCCTCGGCATCCTCCGGATCGGCCCCTTCCTCCAGCATGGCACCAAGGTAGTAGGTGTTCGCGACCGCCACGTCGCATTCCCCGGCGGCGACGCCGCGGATCTGCGCCCGGTCATTGCCGGCCGGCGGCCGGGCGAAGTTGTCGACCACACCGGCGGCCCATTCTTCCGCCTCGGTCAGGCCGTGCGCGGCGATGATCGACGCCAGCAGGGACTGGTTGTAGATGTTGGAGGACGACCGGATGCAGATCGTGCCGTCGAAGGTCGCCAGGTCCTCATAGGTGCTAACGCCTTCGGGCGGGCCGGCGTCCTTGGCGTAGTAGATCACGCGGGCGCGCTTGGACAGCCCGAACCAGTGGCCGTCCGGGTGGCGCAGATAGTCGGGCACCCGCTCCTCCAGCGTGTCGCTGTCGGTCGGCTGGAACAGGCCGGCCTGATCGGCGCGCCACAGGCGGCCGGCATCGACGGTGATCAGCACGTCGGCCGGGCTGTTGGCGCCCTCGGCCTCGATCCGCGCGATCAGCTCGTCGCTGTCGCCCTCCAGCAGGTTGATCTCGATCCCCGTCTCCTCGGTGAACGCGTCGTAGAGGGCGAGGTCACTGTCGTAGTGGCGGGCGGAATAGACGTTCAGTTCTTCCTGGGCCCCGGCCGCGGTGGCCGCGCCGATGGCGAGCACGGCGGCGGTGGCGGCAAGGCTGCGGGAGAGGTGGCTCATTTGTCGTTGCCTTCCTGTCGGTTCCGTGCGGTCCAGTCCGGCTTTCCGGGTCGGCCGGGCAGTCGGGCCGGACCATCGGGTACCCCCTGGATGTCGTGCCGAAACCGGGGGTGCCGCAAGGGCACCCCCGGCCTTTCCGGGCGGGTAGATGCGAATGGATCGCATTCGCGGGGCGCAAGATACAGCAGCCGTGCGGCCATGCAAGCTGAAAATGAGAACGGTTTGCAGAAAATCGGCGCCTCAACCGCGCCGGCCGCCCCGGCGCCGCAGCGACAGCGCCACCGGAACCAGCGCCGCGGCGGTCAGCAGCGCCAGCGGCACCAGGGTCTCCGGCGCCAGGAACATCCGCCAGTCGAGCCGCGTCGCCTGGGCCAGGTCGGCCAGCCGGCTGCCGACCGCAGCGGTGACCAGCGACAGCGGCAGCACGCCGAGGAAGGTCGCCAGCATCACCGACAGGGTGGGGATCGCCACCACCAGCGGCAGCAGGTTTGCGAGCCAGGCCGGCGTCATCGGCAGCAGCCGCAGCGCCAGGATGGCGGCGAAGCCGTTGCGCTCCACCGCCACGGTCGCCGCGTCGAGCCGCCGGCGCCAGTCCGTCGGCAGGACATCGCCGCCGCCGGCCTTGGGCCGCGGCCGCCGCCGCCCGGGCGGCCCCAGCACCAGCCGGCCCAGCGCCGCCACCGCGCCGGCCGCCAGCGCCGCTCCGGCCGCGGCCAGGGTGCCGCCGAGCCAGGGGCCGAACAGGAAGCCCCCCGACAACATCACCACCATGCCCCCCGGCAGCGGCGAGATCTTGCCCAGCGCCGCGGCGGCGAGGAACAGCACGGCGGCGGCGACCGGCCGGGCGTCGGCCCAGCCGGTGATCGCCTCCGCGCCCTCGGCCAGCCGCTCGCGCAGTGCCGCGCCGTCGACCGCCAGCCCGAGCGCCGCCAGGGCCGCCGCCAGCAGCGCCACCGCCGCCAGCAGCCCGAGCCGCCGCCGGCCGCGCCACCGCGGCGGCGGGGCGGCGGGGAGGGGATCGGCGCGGGGCGGCTCGATACGGCTCATGGCGGTGCGGGCGGCGGCGGAAAAGGCGGGCGGCTGGCCCTTGCCGTCGGGTTGGCCGCGCGGTCGCCCGGCATAGTATCATGCGCCCGGGCGCCCCATGTGAGTCGCAAGCGCCCCAGAAAAGGCCTTCCGAGGAGGATCCGGCCCCATGGCCGACATCGACGCGCGCGACCGGGCCGCGGCCGACTGGTCGCACAGCCTCGCCGAGGCGATCGCCCGCATGCCCCAGGAGACCGGCGCCCAGCAGTGGGTGGAGGTGCTGCGCCGCACCGGCATGAGCGTCGGCCTCTACGCCCCCGGCGACAAGGACGTCCAGGGCCCGCACGGCCGCGACGAGCTGTACTTCGTCGTCAGCGGCACCGGCATCGTGCGCCGCGAGGACGAGGAGCGGCGGTTCGGACCGGGCGACATGCTGTTCGTGCCGGCCGGGATGCGCCACAGCTTCGAAGGCTATTCCGACGACCTGATGCTGTGGGTGGTGTTCTGCGACGGCGGCGAGACGATGGACGAGGACATGCCCGGCCAGGGGATGTGACCGCGGCCGCCGCGCCGGCTCAGACCACCATCACCTCGAGCCCGCCGCGCCGCAGGGCGCGCAGCGGCTCCGGCGCGGCGCCGTCGTCGGTCAGCAGCAGGTCGGCATCCTCCAGCGCCGCCACCTTGGCGGTGGCGACGTTCATCAGCTTGGACGAATCGCAGACGAAGATCACCCGGCTCGCCGCCTGGATCATCGCGTGCTTGACCTCCGCCTCGGCCAGGTTGGTGTTGGTGAAGCCCTTTTCCGGATGAACGCCGTTGCAGCCGACGAAGGCGACGTCGGCGTTCATGTGGCCGAGCAGCAGCGAGCCGTAGGGCGCCACCAGCGAATGCTGCATCGGCCGCAGCGTGCCGCCGGTGACCACCACCGTCACCCCGGGATGGGTCTCGAGCGCCAGCGCGATGTTCAGCGCGTTGGTCACCACAACCACGTCGGAGAGGCTGCGCGGCAGGGCGTTGGCCAGTTCGGTCATGGTCGACCCGACATCGATGATCACCGTCTCGCCGTCGCGCACCATGGCGGCCGCGGCGCGGGCGATCCGCTTCTTGGCCTCCGCATTGTCCTGGCTGGTCAGCTCGAGCGGCTGTTCGAACCGGCGCGGCCGCACCGGTACGGCACCGCCGCGGGTGCGGCGCAGCAGCTGCTGCGCCTCGAGATAGTCGAGGTCGGCGCGGATCGTCACGGCGCTGACAGAGAGCTGGTCGGCCAGGTCCCCGACGCGCACGTTGCCGCGGGCGTTCAGGGCATCGATGATCGCCTGGTGGCGCAGCGTGGCTTGCAGGGATGGCATGCCCCACAGCTTTCGCGGTTTTGTCATTTTCTGTCAATGCGAAAATCGGCATAAGCCGATGCCGGCATGGTATCCCGGTTGGCCGAGGCCGGCGGTTCGCGCTATCCCGATCGCTCACGCCTTGTCCGCCCGGCGCCACCACCCGACATGGCGGGGGATCGACAGGCACGGCGAAGGAGAGGCTTGATGAAGATTGGCGTCGTCGGAGCGGGGTTCGTCGGCTCGACCGCGGCCTATGCCATGGTCATGCAGGGTGTGGGGTCGGAGATCGTGCTGGTCGACAAGGATGCCGCGCTCGCGCTGGCGCAGGCGCAGGACATCACCCATGCCACTCCCTTCGCCCACGCCACGGCCGTGCGCGCGGGCGACTACGATGCCCTGGCCGGCGCCGGCGTCGTCCTGCTGGCCGCGGGCGTCGCCCAGAAGGAGGGCGAGACCCGCCTCCACCTGCTGGAGCGCAACGCCGACGTCTTCCGCCAGATCATCCCCGAGGTGCTGCGCGCGGCGCCGGAGGCGGTGCTGCTGGTCGCGACCAACCCGGTTGACATCATGACCTGGATCGCCCAGCGCCTGTCCGGCCTGCCGCCCGAACGGGTGGTCGGCTCGGGCACGGTGCTGGACACGGCGCGGTTTCGTTCGCTGCTCGGACACTTTCTGGAGATCTCGCCGAAGTCCGTCCATGCCTATGTCCTGGGAGAGCACGGCGACAGCGAGGTGCTGCACTGGTCGGGCGCCATGGCCGGCGACATGCCGGTGGCGCGCTTCGCCCGCGCGGTCGGCAAGGAGCTGTCCGGCGACGTGATGTCCTCGGTCGACGAGGGGGTGCGCCGCGCCGCCTACCAGATCATCTCGGGCAAGGGCGCGACCTATTACGGCATCGGGGCCGGCCTGTCGCAGATCGCCCGGGCGATCCAGAACGACAGCCGGGCGATGTACACGGTCTCGATCGTCACGCCGGAGATCGTCGGCGTGCGCGACGTGCCGCTGTCGCTGCCCCGCATCGTCGGCCGCCACGGCATCACCGCCACCCTGGAGCCCGAGCTGACCGCCGACGAGGCCGAGGCCCTGGAGACCAGCGCCGGCGTGCTGAAGGACGCGACGGAGAAGCTCAGCGTGTAGGTCGGACCACCGGTCCGACAGTGCGGCGCCTCGACGTACGCCCGGCGCCGGGGCGGATGTCGGCGGCCGGCCGTGTCGGACCGCCGCTTCGCTCTGGTCCGACCGACCGGTCCAGGTCCTATGCCTGCCGGAAGCCGCTCTCGCCCGGTTCCGCCGCCGGGCTGACGTCGACGGCGTCGACGCGCGCGGCGGAGGAGCCTTCGCGGCAGGCCTCGACGAACCGGTCGACCGCGTCGGCCGGGCCGGCGGCGACGGCTTCCACCGTGCCGTCCGGGTCGTTGCGCACCCAGCCGTCGAGCCCCAGCCCGGTCGCCGTCTCCACCGCCCAGGAGCGGTAGAACACGCCCTGCACCTTGCCGGAGATCACCAGGCGCACGGCCTTGCGGCCGGGGGAGGGGGCGGGCGCGGTCATGGGTGTCGGGCCTCCGGCTGCGATGGCGGATGGATCGGGCTTTTTCCGGGACGTGGGGTCGGGCTTCCGATCACGAAACCCACGGCGGCGCCTACCGGAACTCCAGGATCTTCTGGTCCACGCTCAGGCTGTCGCCCGGCGCGGCGTGGAGCTTCTCGACCGTGCCGCGGTCGATGGCGCGCAGGATGTTCTCCATCTTCATCGCCTCCACCACGGCCAGGGTCTCGCCGGCCTCGACCTCCTGTCCCTCCGCGACGGCGACCGAGACCAGGAGGCCCGGCATCGGCGACAACAGGAACTTCGACATGTCCGGATCCGGCTTGTCCGGCATCAGGTCGGCGAGGGCCGCGGCGCGCGGCGGCAGGACCAGGGCGTCGACCGCCGCGCCACCATGGGTCAGCCGCCAGGCGACCGCCGGGCGTTCGGTCTGGACCACCATTGGCACGCCGTCGACCCGGCCGTCGAACAGCCGGTCGCCCGGCCGCCACTCGCCGATCACCGGAATGTCCCGGCCGTCGATCAGCACCTCATGCCCGCCGGCGACCGGGCGGACGGTGACGGCCGTGTTCTCCCGGCCGATCCTCACCACCCAGTGGTCGGAGACGGTCGTGGCGGTGCCGGCGAGCCGGCCGGCCACCATGCGGTCGCGCTCGGCCGTCAGGCGGTGCAGGGCGGCGGCCACCGCGACCAGCCGGGTGCGCGCCGCCGCCGGCAGGTTCGCGCCGTGGAAGCCGTCGGGGAACTCCTCGGCGATGAAGTTGGTGGTCAGCCGGCCCTCGGCGAAGCGCGGGTGGGCCATCAGGGCCGACAGGAACGGCACGTTGTGCTTCACCCCGCGGACGTAGCAGGCGTCGAGCGCGCCGCGCATATGGCCGATCGCCTGCTCCCGGTCGGGGCCGTAGGTGACCAGCTTGGCGACCATCGGGTCGTAGTACATCGAGATCTCGCCGCCCTCCGCCACGCCGGTGTCGACCCGGACATGCGCCGTCTCCTCCGGCGGGCGCCAGTCGGTCAGGCGGCCGATCGAGGGCAGGAAGCCACGGAACGGGTCTTCCGCATAGAGCCGCGCCTCGATCGCCCAGCCCCTGATCGAGAGGTCCTCCTGGCCGAACGGCAGGGCCTCGCCCGCCGCAACCCGCAGCATCAGCTCGACGAGGTCGGTGCCGGTGATCAACTCGGTCACCGGATGCTCGACCTGCAGGCGGGTGTTCATCTCCAGGAAGAAGAAGTTCTTGTCCCGGTCGACGATGAACTCCACCGTCCCGGCCGAGCGGTAGTTGACGGCCCTGGCCAGCGCCACCGCCTGGGACCCCATGGCGGCGCGGGTCTCGGGGTCGAGGAAGGGCGACGGCGCCTCCTCGATCACCTTCTGGTGCCGGCGCTGGATCGAGCATTCGCGCTCGAACAGGTGCACCGCGTTGCCGTGGCCGTCGGCCAGCACCTGGATCTCGATGTGCCGCGGCTCCTCGATGAACTTCTCCACGAACACCCGGTCGTCGCCGAAGCTCGACTTCGCTTCGGATCGGGCGGAGGCGAGACCCTGCGCCACCTCCCTGGCGGACCAGGCGATGCGCATGCCCTTGCCGCCGCCGCCGGCAGAGGCCTTCAGCATCACCGGGAAGCCGATCTTCTCCGCGACGGCCTGCGCCTCCTCGGGATCGGCGATGGCGTCGGGGTGGCCGGGAACGGTGGAGACGCCGGCCTTCGCCGCCAGCTTCTTCGATTCGATCTTGTCGCCCATGGCGCGGATCGCGTCGGGCGGCGGACCGACGAAGACGATGCCGGCGGCGTCCAGCGCCTCGGCGAAGCGGGCGTTCTCGCTGAGGAAGCCATAGCCCGGATGGACCGCCTGGGCGCCGGTGTCCCGGCAGGCCGCGACGATCCGGTCGATCACCAGATAGCTCTCCGCCGCCGGCGCCGGGCCGATGGCGACCGCCGTCCCGCCCGCCTCCAGTGCCATGCGCACGTGCAGCGCGTCGGCGTCCGCCTCGGAATGCACCGCGACCGGGCGGATGCCCAGGCGGCGGCAGGTCTTGATGACGCGGCAGGCGATCTCGCCGCGGTTGGCGATCAGCAGGCTGTCGAACATGCCCTGGCGGCCCCGGATTCTTCCTGTTGCTTCCCGGCCCGCCCCCACGGGCCCGCGCGATTGGAGCAAGACCGGCGCTTCGGGGCAACCGGCTTTTGGCCCGGCGGCGGCTTCGGGGGGCGGGTTTGGAGGGCAACCACGGAGGCACGGAGACCCAGAGATGATTCAATCTGATCCAATCGAAAAAAGCAGGTCTTGAAATCGAGAGAATTCTCTCCTGTCTTCCCTGTGTCTCCGTGCCTCCGTGGCCCCATCAATCCATCCGCGTCTCCAGGCCGGTGCCGGGGAGTTCGCCGATCACCGCATCCTGCAGCGTCGCGCCGCGCAGGTTGGCGCCGGCCAGATCGGCGGCGCGCAGGTCGGCGCCGGTGAAGTCCGCGTCGACCAGGTTGGCGCCGGTCATCTCCGCGGCCGACAGCAGGGCGCCCCTGAAACGGCAGCCGGCCAGGACCGCACCGGCGAACCGGACGGCCGCCAGCAATGCACCGGAGAAGTCGCGGCCGGAAAGGTCGAGACCCGAGAAATCGCCCCGCACGCCCTCGGCCCCGCCGCTTTCGACCCAGCGGGCATGCTCGGCCAGGCGCCTGTCGAGCACCTCCGCGCTCGGCTGCGACAGGGCGGGGGTGACGGCCTTCGAGAGGTCGATCCCCTCCGCCGTCGTGCCGCGCAGGGCGGCGCTGCGGAAATCGGCGTCGGCCAGGCGGGCGCCGCCCAGCCGCGCGTCCTTGAGCTCGGCCCCCCGAAAACTGGCGGCGCGCAGATCGGCACCGGAAAAGTCGGTCCGGTCGAGGATCGCGGCATCGAAGTCGGCGTTCTTGAGCTTGGCCGAGCCCATCCTGGTGGCGGTCAGCTTGGCGCCCTTGAACGTGCTGCCCCGGCTCTCCGCCTCGCCCAGGCGGACCGAACGCAGGATCGCTCCCTCGCGCAGGTCCGCGCCGTCGAGCCGGCAGTCGGTCAGGTCCGCCCGGTCGAAGGTGGCGCCGCGCAGGTCGGCCCGCTCGAAATCGGCGCCCGAAAGATCGGCCTCGTCGAACCGGGCGGTGAACAGGCTGGCGTAACGGAAGGTCGCGCCGCGCAGATCCGACTTGGAGAAATCGCAGTCGGCGAATTCCGCCGAGGTGAAGTCCATCCCGCGGAAGTCCAGCCCCGACAGGTCGCAGCCGCGGAGCACCGTGCGCACGCCCTTCGGCATGCCTTTGGAATAGCGGCGATGCAGTTCATGGAGGCGGGCGAGGATTTCCTGGGTCACCCTGATCCCGCTGATGCCGCTGCCGGCGATGCCGCCGGGGGACGTCCTTGCGCCCGCGCTGCCGTCCATGTCGCTGTTCCTCTCCCGCGTGCCGGCCCCGGGCCGGTGGTCCGACTGCCGTCATGCGCGACCGGCAATGAAGGAGGGGTTAACGCTTGGCGGGTGCACTTCATTACAGTACAATTATTTAGAATGCACACTATCTATTCCCGGCCGCAAAGAAGCATTTTTCACTCTTCCGGGGCGGCCTCGCGGGACGCGGCATCGGCCGCCACTTCGTCCAGCAGCCATTGCCGGAAGGCCTGGGCCCGCGGCAGCTGGGCTGCCGCCTCGGTCGTCACGACCCAGTAGCCGAACTCGGTGGGCATCACGGTCTCGAACGGCCGGACCAGTCGGCCGGCGGCGATGTCCTCGGCGACCAGCACCGATCGGCCAAGCGCCACGCCTTCGCCCTCGATCGCAGCCTGCACCACCATGCTCGCCGGCTCATAGGAAGGGCCACGTTCCGCGTCGATGCCCTCGACGCCGGCCGCGCGCAGCCACATCCGCCAGTCCGGGAACGGCCCGGACCGGCGCGGCGCGACGTATTCGTGCAGCAGGGTGTGGTGGATCAGGTCGGCGGGCGTGCGCAGCGGATGGGAGCCTTCCAGCAGGCGGGGACTGCAGACCGGAAACATGCTCTCGCCCAGCAGCCGGTCGCCGCGCAGTCCGGGATACGGCCCGGCGCCATAGCGCACCGCCAGGTCGACCTCCTCGCGCTCCAGGTCGACCAGCCGGTCGGTCGCGCTGATCCTGACATCGATCTCCGGATTGGCGGAGCGGAACCGCTCCAGCCGGGGCATCAGCCACTTGACGGCGAAGCTGGGCGGCACGGTCACGGTCAGCGGGCCGCGGGAGCAGACGGCATGGACCCGTTCCACCGCCGCGGCCATTGCCGCCAGCCCGTCGCGGATGCCCGGCGCCAGCGCCTGACCCGCGTCGGTCAGGAGCACCTGCCGATTGTAGCGGCGGAACAGCGGGGTCCCGAGCTGTGCTTCCAGCCCCTTGATCTGGTGGCTGACCGCGGCCGGCGTGACCGCCAGCTCGTCCGCCGCCTTGGCGAAGCTCAAATGGCGGGCAGCGGCCTCGAAGGCGCGCAGGGCGTTCAGCGGCGGCAGTCGGGCGGCCATGACGATCCTCCGGCTCAGAGCCCGAGCAGATTAGCGCGGCTAATGCGAAACGTGAAGAAGCATCGTTTGTCGCTTGTCCGGCGACGGCGCAGATTGGGGGCATGTCGCGTTCGGCCCGTTCGTGGGGCCGTTCCGTCACATCAACCGGCCTGGGGCGAATCCCGGCACCGGCCCCAGTCTCGGCGGGCCGATGCGCGGCCGTCCAGACCGGTCCGATCCGGAGGAGCCGTCATGATCCACTGGGACCCTGCCAACCCGGAAGGCGCCCTGTTCCACCATCGTGCCGCCGATGCCCGATCCGTCGCCTGGCGGGAGGCCGTCGCCCGCACCGCCTCCGCCCTCCGGCGGCTGGTCGGGGAGGGCAGGCGATGGGTGCGACCGGCTGTCGCAGGTCTGCGGGGGCGTCGCCGCATGGCGGGAGCGGGACGGTTGGCCGGCCCGTGTCCGGATGGCTGATCTGCGACGCGTGATGCTCCCTCTGCGACGCGGGCTGACCCGTCGGACAGATTCGCCGAAACGCCTTTCGTGAGTTGGCTTTCGGTGGCAACGACGGAAAGTCATGCGGCGATTGCATGTCTCGATTGCGACACTTGACGAGAGGCCCGAAATGACCGATTTGCGCACCAACCGTCGCACTCTGAAAGTCGACCCCAACCGCCACCCGGCCGACCTCCTCCCGGCCGCCGACCTCGCGCTCCGTGAAAGGACCGCCGCCATGACCCGCCAGACCGTTCCGTTCGCCGCCGTCTTCACCCCCGCCGACGATGCCCGCGCCGCCGGCGCGACGGGCGAGCTGAGCAATGCCGAGATGGTCTCCGGTGGGTTCTACCGGCTGATCCTGGCGGTCGAGACGGCGATCGACGCGCTGCGCGGTCGCACCGGCGCGCGCGACACCTGCCGCGCCTGACCCGCTTCCCCCTCCGCAGGAAAAGGGCCGGCCCCCATGGGGGCCGGCCCTTTTTCCGTCAGGGACTGCCGCCCGGGCCGTCCCGCCGGTGTTCCGTCCTACCACGGCGCGCGTGTTGCGGAATGTTGGCATTTGTCGACAGCGGCCGCGCCGTCAGCTACCCCGGCGGCCGCGGACGGGCGCTGGCCCGGTGCCGGAAGCTCCCCGCCGTGGATGCCGCCCGTGTGCGCCGGGGCGCCGTCTGTCCGCGTGCGTCGTGGCGGTCGGCTTCGCGGGCGTGGCCGGCCCACGGAAAAGCCGTCGGGGCGTACCTGCCCCGACGGCGACCGGCAGTCTAGCCGATCCGCCGGGGCCGCGCCAGCCCGCCGTCTGGACCCGGGCGCCCGCCGGGGCCATAGTGGGCGCCATGATCGACGACCCTCGCCGCGAGGCCCGCCGCCGCAGGCGCAGCCAATTGCTCAACCACTTCATCGCCTATTTCGCGGTGATGGTGGTTCTGGTGCCGGTCAACTACCTGACCACGCCGGAGCGGCCATGGTTCCTTTTCGTCCTGGTCGGCTGGGGCGTCCCCCTGGCGCTGCACACGGCCTGGGTGATGGAGCTGTTCGGCAATCGGCCCGACGCATAGCCCGACACACCGGGTCATGCCCGTGCAGGCGGGCACCTTCCGGGCAGGGGCGCTCCCGCCGCAGGGCGCGCCGACCATCAAGGTCCCCGCCGGCGCGGGAATGACTTCACAATAGAACTGCAGCAAAATGCGTCTCAGAACCGGTCCTCCGCCACCTCCGCCGTGATGAAGACGTAGGCCCGCTCGTGCCGGGTTGGGGGGCGGGGGGTGACGCCGTGCAGCGCGTGCGGGTGGTTCGGGAACAGTACCAGCCGGTTGGCGCCATAGGGCACCGTCGCCACCGGCTCGATCTCGTCGGCGCCGATCTCGTACCGCGCCACGTCGCGCGGCTCCCGACGCCAGCGGTGGAGGTCCAGGTCCCCGCCGGGCGTGTCGTCGTCCTCGGCCCGCAGGTAGTAGAGGCCGGAGAAGAGGCGGTTCGGCGTGTCCACGTGGCCTGATCGCACGCTGCTCGGCCGCTCCAGCACGGGCGTGTTGAGCTCGATCCGCGCGTCGACCGCCAGCATGTCCGGCGTCGTCTCCGGATCGTCGAGCAGGCCCCAGCGCATCGCACGGATCGCGTCGGGCGATGGCGGGATCGCCGGCCAGTGCCCCTCGAACAGGTCGAGCACGCGTCCGACGAAATCGGCCGAGGCGTGGGCGCGGGCGAATCCGGCCCAGACGGGGTCGAGCCTCGCATCGCGCAGGATCCGGAAGGCGGAGCAGGGCAGCCGAATGTTCGACGGCTTCGGCCCGACCCAGCCGATCACGTCGGAGGCGGGCAGGGTGGCCCGCAGCCGGGCGTAGAGGTCCGCCGGCAGGGCGTCCTCGATCACCACATGCGGGTACGGGTCGGTGCGGATGTCGGCACGCGTGGCCCGATCGAGAACCGTGGTCATAGGGTCTGGCGGCATGAATTGGTTCCCGTGGATGCTACCACCGCACGAGATCCCGGACAATCTTAGGTCGGACCAACGGTCCGACAGGCCCCGTCGACCGTCGGACCGCCGCTGCGCTCTCCGAATGTGGTAGCTCCCGTCGACCGTCGGACCGCCGCTGCGCTCTGGTCCGACCTACGCATGCGACGTAGGTCGGACCAACGGTCCGACAGGGTGCCGCTGCCGGACCGCCGCTGCGGTCCGGCCCTACGCCAGGTCCTTCAGCACCTCGGCCAAGGTTTCCATCATCTGGTCGATCTCCGCCTTCTCGACGATCAGCGGCGGTGTCAGGGCGATGATGTCTCCGGTGGTGCGGATCATCAGCCCGCGGTCATAGGCCTTGAGGAACGCCTCGAACGCCCGCTTGCCGGGCTCGCCCGGCCGCGGCTCCAGCTCGATCGCGCCGACCAGGCCCAGGTTGCGGATGTCGATCACGTGGGGCAGGCCCTTCAGACCGTGCAGCGCGTCCTCCCAATGGGGCGCCATGTCGGCGCAGCGCTGGAAGAGCCCCTCCTCGGCATAGGTGTCGAGCGCCGCATGCGCCGCCGCACAGGCCAGCGGATGGGCCGAATAGGTATAGCCGTGGAACAGCTCGATGACATGCTCCGGCCCGTGCATGAAGGCGTCGTAGATCTCCTTCCGGGCGAACACCGCGCCCATCGGCACGGCGCCGTTGGTCAGGCCCTTGGCCGTGGTCATCAGGTCGGGGATCACGTCGAAATAATGCCCCGCGAAGGGCGTGCCGAGGCGGCCGAAACCGCTGATCACCTCGTCGAAGATCAGGAGGATGCCGTGCCGGTCGCAGATCTCCCGCAGCCGCTGGAGATAGCCCTTCGGCGGCAGGATCACCCCGGCGGAGCCGGCGAACGGCTCCACGATCACCGCCGCGACCGTGTCGGGGCCGTGCAGCTGGACGATCCGCTCCAGATCGTCGGCCAGATGCGCCCCCCATTCCGGCACGCCGCGGGTGAACGCATTGTGCTCCAGGTCATGGGTGTGGCGCATGTGGTCGACGCCGGCCAGCAGCGAGCCGAAGAACTTGCGGTTGTTGACGATGCCGCCGACCGAGATGCCGCCGAAACCGACGCCGTGATAGCCCTTTTCCCGGCCGATCAGCCGGGTCCGGCCGCCGTCGCCGCGCACCTTGTGGTAGGCGAGTGCGATCTTCAGTGCCGTGTCGACCGACTCCGACCCGGAATTGGTGAAGAACACGTGGTCCAGGTCACCGGGCGCCAGGTCGGCGAGCCGGCTGGCCAGGTCGAACGCGCGCGGGTGCCCCATCTGGAACGCCGGCGAATAGTCGAGCGTCGCCGCCTGGGCCTGGATCGCCTTGGTGATCCGCGGCGCGCCGTGGCCGCAGTTGACGCACCACAGCCCGGCGACCGCGTCCATCACCTGGCGGCCGTCATGGGTGGTGTAGTACATGCCGTCCGCCCCGACGATGAGCCGCGGCGCCGCCTTGAACTGGCGGTTGGCGGTGAACGGCATCCAGAACGCTTCGAGGTCGTTCGGCACGCCCTGGCGCGTGGCGGCGGCGACGGCGTCGTCCATGATGTCCCCCTGACCTTGAGCCCTGACCGCGATATGAGGTCCCGATAGCCTACGGCCGTTCGGGAAAACCGACAAGACTCATTCGGGGCGGGCAAGCCGATCCCCGCAGGGCTTGCATCCTGCGTTCCGGGTGTTCAGAATTTCGAACAGTGAACCGACCTGACGGAGGCGGCATGGACGATGCGGCGGGTGCCCCGGCGGGCGGCGACGGCGGCCCGGACGCCCCGGGCGGCGCCTCGGCGCCGGGCGGTCCCGACATCGGGGCGCGCCTGCGCCGCCTGCGCGAGATGTTGGGCCTCAGCCAGCGCGAACTGGCGAAGCGGGCGGGCGTCTCCAACGCGACCATCTCGGGCATCGAGCAGAACCGCGCCAGCCCCTCGGTCGGCAGTCTGAAGAAGGTGCTGGACGGCATCCCGATCAGCCTCGCGGATTTCTTCGCGCTAGACGACCGTCCGCAGGGGCGGGTGGTGTTCCGCGCGGCGGAGCTGACCGAGATCGCGGGCGGCATCGAGGGGCCGAACGGCTGTTCCTTCCGCCAGGTCGGCCGCGACCTCTCCGGCCGGGCGATGCAGGTGATCCATGAACGCTACGCCCCCGGGGCCGATACCGGCCACCACCTCCTGACCCATGGCGGGGAGGAGGCGGGGGTCGTCGTTCGCGGCACGGTCGAGCTGACCGTGGCGGGGCAGGTCAGCGTGCTGTCGCCGGGCGACGCCTATTATTTCGACAGCCGCCTGCCGCACCGGTTCCGCAACCCCGGGCCGGGCGAGGCGGAGATCGTCTCGGCATGCAGCCCGCCGAGCTTCTGAGCCGATGCATAGTTCTAGAATCGTTGCAATTTCAGGACGTTTGGCGCAGATCATGGTTTTCGAATAAACCCCTACATAGGGTGGGTGCATCGGGGATGGACCGATCCCCGCCCGCCCGGCGGGCCGCGACGTCTTACGGGGGAAGGACGGCGCAGCGCCCGCCGGGCACCTCCCGCTCCTTCCTGGCGGCACGGCCTCCCCACCCGGCACCCCGTGCTGCATGCGGGACGCGGCCGCGGCGCCGTTCCGGGCTCCGCCTCCAGCCGTCTCCCATGGCGGCCCCGGGATGGCGGAGGCCTACCAGCCCATCGTGCCGGGGCCGCCCTTGAACGGCCCTTCCAGCTCCGAGGTGATCCAGCCGCCGTAGAAGTCGCCTTCCTGGGCGCGCACGCGCTCGCCGTCGACGAAGCAGGCGTCCATCTTCGACGGATAGAAGCAGTAGCAGTCGGCGATGTCCTCGAACCCGTGCCGCGGGTCGGGATAGCACCAGCCCGCGAGCGCGATGGTCCGGTCGGGCAGGACGATGTCGACATACCGCGCCTGGCCCTTGAACTCGCAGATCGTCCGCCGGCCGGCCGGCCGGAGGAGGTCCGTCGCGACGTCGGCGGGCGGCAAGTACCAGGTCGGCGGGTGGCTGGTCTCGAGGACGCGCCAGGCGCCCCGCGTATCGGCCAGCGTCCTGCCCCCGACCTCGATCACCACATGGCGGCGCGACGGCTCGACGCGCGGCGGACGCGGGTAGGACCAGACGGATTCCTTCGGGCGGTCGGTCATGCGGGCTCCGTTCTCCTTTGGTCAGGACCGTGATGAGATAGCCCGCGGATCGAGAGCCGACCATCCTGGCCGCGGCATCCGGTCCGGTCGGACGGCGGGCGCGGCGTGCGCTATCTTCCTCCCCATCGTCCTTGCCCGGGAGCCGCCGATGCCCACGCCGATCGACCGCGCCGCCTATGCCGCCGCCACCGGCCTCCGGGTCGGCTGGTTCTTCGGCCAGTATGTCCTGGCCAGCCGGCTGTCGCGGCGCAGCTTCCCGAAGCCGGAATCCGCCGCGCGCACGCCGTCCAGCCAGGAGCTCCTGGGCGAGCTCTACCGCCTCTTCGCCCGGGACTGGCAGGCGATCGCCGACGGCCTCTACCGGCCGGCGCGGCTGGTCGAGCGGCCGGACCGGGCGATCGCCGCGGCGCGCGCCTATTTCGCCGACCTGCCTTCGGTCAACCGCCGCCGGGCCGCGCGCGGCAATGCCGAGGTCTTCCGGTCCCCGCCGCCGGACGCGCCGAAGGGCCTGCCGCGGTACTACCGCCAGAACTTCCATTACCAGACCGGCGGCTACCTGACGGCGGACTCGGCCCGGCTCTACGACCACCAGGTCGAGGTGCTGTTCGGCGGCGGCGCCGATGCGATGCGCCGGCGGGCGCTGCCGTTCCTGCGCGCCCATCTGCAGCGGCTGGGCCGGCAGGCGCGGCACGCCCGGCTGCTCGACGTCGCCTGCGGCACCGGCCGGTTCCTGGACGAGGTCCGGTCCAACCACCCGTCGCTCGACCTCACCGGCATCGACCTCTCGGGCGCCTATCTTGCCGAAGCCCGCCGGCGGGGCGCGGGCGCCGGACGGATCGGCGCCACCCGGTTCGCCCAGGCCAATGCCGAGGCGCTGCCGCTGGCCGACGCCTCGGTCGACGCGGTGACCTGCATCTACCTGTTCCACGAACTGCCGCGACGGGTGCGGGCCACCGTGGCGGCGGAGATCGCCCGCGTGCTTCGGCCGGGCGGGCGGCTGGTCTTCGTCGACAGCCTGCAGCACGGCGAGCATCCGCCGTTCGACGGGGTGCTCGAATACTTCCCGCAGGGCTTCCACGAACCCTATTACGCCGACTACATCCGCCAGGACCTGGCCGCCCTGTTCCGCGGCGTGGGGCTGGAGCCGGCCGGGCGGGAGCGGGCGTTCCTGTCGACCGTGGCGGCGTTCGACAAGCCCGGCCAGGCGCCGTCGGGCTCGAACCGGCCGCGGCTGGCATGAAAGGGCATGTCATAATACTGTCATAAAACCTTCACTTTTTCGCCATCTGCGTTCGGCCGAAGATCGCCGCGTCGTCGGCCGGACAGTGCAGAAACCGGAAACCGCGAATCATGCCCCCCGCGTCGCCCGATCCCCGAGAGGCACCGAAACCCGCACAGGGTTCCGGTGCCGGGCGCGATGGCGCCTCCGGCGACGGCGGAGGCGAAGGGCCGGCGGACGGTTCGGCGCCCTCGCCCGGCCAAGCCCGGGCCCTGGCTTCGCCTCCGGCCCCCGACGCCGCGGAGCCCCAGGCGCTGCCGGCCGATACCGAGATCGAGCTCAAGCTCGCCGCCGACCCGGCGGTGCTGAAGCGGCTGTTCCGGTCACCGCCGATCGCCCGCCACGCGACCGGCAAGCCGAAGCGCAGGATCCTCGACAGCGTCTACTGGGACACCCCCGACCGCCGGCTCGCCAAGCGCGGGATGGCGCTCAGGGTGCGGCGGTCCGGCACGACCTTCTCTCAGACGCTCAAGGCCGAGGATACCCGCGTCGTCCGCGGCGAATGGCAGGCGCCGGTGCCGGGGCCGGCCCCGGACCTGTCGTTGATCGAGGCGCCCGAGGCGCGCGAGCGGCTGGGCCTGATCCTGGCGGACGAACTGGCGCCGGTGTTCGCCACCCGCTTCGCCCGGCGCTCGGTCGACCTGCGCGTCCCCGACGGCGACGGCGGAACCGCGGTGGTCGAGGTGGCGCTGGACGAGGGCGTGATCGCCGCCGGCGAGGCGGAGGCGCCGATCGCCGAGCTGGAACTGGAGCTCAAGGCCGGCCGCCCGGTCGCGCTCTGGCGCCTGGCGGCGGCGCTGCACGCGGTCGGGCCGGTCCGGATCGAGACCGAGGCCAAGTCCGCCCGCGGCTACCGCCTCGCGTCGGGGGAGCGGCCGCGCTGGGCCAAGGCGGAGAAGCTGTCACTCGACCCGGCCGCCTCGCTCGACGCCGCGATGGCCGCGGTGTTCCGCCATTGCCTGGAGCACTGGGCGGCGAACGAGGCGGCGGCGGCCGACGGCACCGATCCGGAGGGCGTGCACCAGATGCGCGTCGCGCTGCGGCGGCTGCGCTCGGCGCTGGTCCTGTTCAAGGACGCCCTCCCGCCGGACCGGCTGGAGGCACTGAAGGCGGAGACGAAATGGGCGGCGGACGGCCTGGGGCCGGCGCGCGACTGGGATGTCTTCGCGACCGAGCTGCTGCCCCCGATCGCCGCCGCCCTGCCGGACGCGTCGGAGCTGGCGGCGCTCGCCGCCGCGGCGGAGGCGGAGCGGGCGCGTGGCTACGAGCGGGTGCGGCAGACGCTGGCCGATCCGCGCTACACGGCGCTGGTGCTGGCGGTGGGCGCGTTCGTCGACGGGGCGGAGTGGCGCGGGCCCCCAGTCCTGGCGGAGGAGCGCCCGGCGGGGAAGGACCCGGCGGGGGAGGGGGGCGACGCCGGCGCGGCGGCCCAGCGCGCGCTCCAGGCCGCGCCGGCGCGCGACCTGGCCGATCGCCTCCTGGCCCGGCGGCACAAGGCGCTCCTGAAGAAGGGCCGGCACTTCGCCCGGCTCTCGGCCGAGGCGCGGCACGAGGTGCGGATCGCGGCCAAGAAGCTGCGCTATGCGGCGGAGTTCTTCCGCTCCCTCTACAAGAAAAGGAAGGCAGCCGACTACATCCGCAGCCTCGCCCGGCTGCAGGACGACCTGGGCCACCTGAACGACATGGCGAGCGCCCGCGCCCTTCTGGAGGCGCTGCGCCGCGGCGCCAGGCCCCGGGGCAGGGCCGCGGCGGTGGACCGGGCGGCCGGGATCGTGCTGGGATGGTACGCGCGCGCCGCCGGGGACGCGGAGCCGGCGATGGTCGCCGACTGGCGGGTCTTCGCCCAGGCGGCGCCGTTCTGGAAGAAGCCGAAGAAGGCGCCGGCGCAGACGGTCTGACGGCCGCGCTGCCCCGGGGCGCCCGGCGCGGCGGTCAAGGGGGAGACGCGGGCGATGCTGACGGTGCTGGTGGCGAATACCAAGGGCGGCTGCGGCAAGACCACGATCGCCACCCATCTGGCGTCGGCCTTCGCGGCCGGCGGCCTCGCGACCGCGCTGGCCGATGTCGACCGCCAGCGCTCCAGCCTCGGCTGGCTCGACCGCCGGCCGGCTGAGGCGGCGCCGATCCGGGGCGTCGACTGGGCCAAGGACATCGGCGACCCGCCGAAGAAGACCGCCCGCCTCGTCATCGACGCGCCGGCGGCGATGAAGATCCGGCAGGTCGAGGACCTGATCCGGATGGCCGACGTGATCGTGCTGCCGGTGCTGCCCTCGGCCTTCGACGAGGCGGCGACGGCGAAGTTCCTCGGCCGGATCGAGGAACTGAAGCCGATCCGCAAGTCGAAGACCCAGGTCGCCGTGGTGGGCAACCGCCTGCGCCCGCGCACCCGCGCCGCCGCCCGCCTCGACGTGTTCCTCGCCGGGCTCGGCCATGACGTGGCCGCCCGGCTGCGCGACAGTGCCCTCTACACCGACATGGCCGACCAGGGCCTCAGCCTCTTCGACCTCTCCGCCAAGCGCGCCCGCGAGGTCCGCGCCGACTGGACCCCGTTGATCCGCGTGATCGAGGGGGCGTAGCGCACCGACCGGCCGGCGCCTCGGCCTCCGGCGGCGCCGGGCCTGTCGGACCGCCGCTGCGCTCTGGTCCGACCTCCGTGTTGCACGATTCTTCTTCTAATATCGCGTGTCCTTACCGTATCATCGTCTGCATGCGCTATCGACGGCTCTTCGTGCCGGGCGGGACCTGGTTCTTCACCCATGTCACCGCGGATCGCCGGCCGCTGTTCCGGGACGCGGCGACGGTGGCGCTGTTGCGGGAGTCGTTCCGGCAGACGGCGCGGCGGTTTCCGTTCACCCTGCATGCGGCGGTGGTGCTGCCGGATCATCTGCACGTCGTCCTGTCGCTGCCGGAGGGCGATGCGGATTTCCCGCTGCGCTGGCAGCAGATCAAGGGCCGCTTCACCAAGGCGCTGCCGCACCGCCCGTCTTGCAGCGCGGGCCAGGCGGCGCGGCGGGAGCAGCCGGTCTGGCAGAAGCGCTATTGGGAGCACCTGATCCGCGACGACGACGACCATGCCCGGCACGTCGACTACATCCACCTCAATCCGCTGAAGCACGGACTGGTCGAGGATCCGCGCGACTGGCCGTGGTCGAGCCTGCACCGCTGGCTGGACGCCGGCTGGTACGGCCCCGAGGGGCCGCCGACCGAGGCGCTCGACAGGCTGACCGTGGTCGGCGATCCGTGACGGCAGTCGTGATGTCGGCCGGTTGCGGTGCGATGTCGGACCGCCGCTGGCGCTCTGGTCCGACCTCTGATGTCGGTTTTCAAGAGCTGACGGCGCAGCTGTCCGTCCCGCGCCTGCCAGGGGCGCAGGGGGATGGCGCGGTGTGAAGACGCCTGCCCAAGGCCGGAGGCGGTGCGCGTCGT
>Ga0208112_100098_pt1 | contig 156991 bp, 117 predicted proteins | sample HotLakConsoUCCLE_FD_184736 | JGI IMG/M metagenome (GOLD analysis project Ga0208112, IMG submission 184736) | Hypersaline microbial mat communities from Hot Lake, Washington, USA - Hot Lake Consortium UCC-LE (SPAdes) (version 2) ...
TGATGGACCCGTTGTGGTGCGGAACCTCCCCCCACCCGACCCGAAGCTTCGCTTCGGCCCACCCTCCCCACAAGGGGGAGGGACAAGGAAGGCGAGTCTTCTGTCCTCCCCCTTCATGGGGGAGGTGTCCGCGAAGCGGACGGAGGGGGTGCGGGCGCCGTGATGGACCCGTTGTGGTGCGGAACCTCCCCCCACACCCGACCTGAAGCTTCGCTCCGGACCCCCACAAGGGGGAGGGACAAAACGCGCCGCTCAGATCCCGTCGCCGGCGAAGGCTTTCTCCACCACGAAGTCGCCGGGCTTGGCGTTGGAGCCCTCGTCAAAGCCGCGCGCTTCCAGCATGGTTTTGAGCTCGGCCAGCATCGCCATGGAGCCGCAGATCATCACCCGGTCCTCGGCCGGGTTCAGCGGCGGGCGCCCGATCGCCTCTGCCAGGGCGCCGGTCTCGATCAGCGTGGTGATGCGGCCCGTGCTCTTGCCCGCCTCCCGGGTGACGGAGCTGAAATACACGAGGCGATCCCCGGCGAGCTCGCCCACCAGCGGATCGGCTCTCACCGCCTCGACAAGCTGCTCTGTATAGGCGAGCTCGGCGGCCGTGCGGCAGGTGTGGGTGAGGATCACCTCGTCAAACTGTTCGTGCACGGACGGCTCGCGAATCAGGCTGGCGAACGGCGCCGCGCCGGTGCCGGTGGACAGCATGTAGAGCCGCTTGCCGGGTTTGAGCGCATCGGTCACCAGCGTGCCCACGGGCTTCCTGCCCACCAGCACCCGGTCGCCCGGCGCGATATGGCGCAGGCGCGAGGTCAGCGCGCCGCCCTCCACCTTGATGGAGTAGAATTCCAGCGTCTCGTCCCAGCTTGGGCTCGCCACCGAATAGGCGCGTAGCACCGGCTTTTTCTCGCCCGGCATGCCGATCATCAGAAACTCGCCGGGACGAAAGCGCAGCGTGCCGGGGCGCGCGGTGCGGAAGCGGAACAGCGTGTCGGTGTAATGCTCCACCTCGGTGACGCGGCAGGAGAAGAATGCGCCTTCGTCGATGATGTCGGGGGCGACGCCTTCGGGCGTGTCGAGCATGGCGGGGCCTCTCAGGCTTCGGTTCTGGCTTCGGGAGGGCGCGCAGCCGCCTCCTCGCTCCAGGGCGGAACGGGCAGGCCGCGGGCCTTGAGGTAATCGGGGTTGAACAGGCGCCCGGCATAGCGCGCGCCGGTGTCGCACAACAGCGTCACGATGGTCTTGCCGGGGCCGAGATCTTTCGCCAGCCGCATCGCGCCGGCGATGTTCACGCCCGCCGAGCCGCCCAGCGACAGGCCCTCCTGTTCGATCAGATCGAACAGGATCGGCAGGAACTCCGCATCCTCGATGCGGTAGGCGTGGTCGACGGCGAGGTCTCTCAGCTGTCCGGTGATGCGGCCCACCCCGATGCCTTCGGTGATCGATCCGGCGCCGGCCTCCAGCACGCCGGCGGTGAACCAGGAGTAGAGCGCGCCGCCCGACGGGTCGGCGAGGCCGATGGTCACGCCGGGCACGGCCGCGCGCAGGGCCTGGGCGATCCCGGCCAGCGATCCGCCCGTGCCGGCCGCACAGATGAACCCGTCGATGGCGCCGCCGGTCTGCTCCAGAATTTCCGCGCCGGTGGTGCTGGCGTGAAACGCCTTGTTGGCGGGGTTGTCGAACTGGTTCGCCCAGACCGCGCCGGGCGTGGACTCGGCGAGCCGTCTCGAGACATGGACGAAATGGTGCTCGCTGGAATAGGGGGCGGGATCCACCTCCATCACCCGCGCGCCGGCGGCGTTCAACGCCTCGCGCTTGGCCGGGCTCTGGCCGCGCGGCATGACGATGAGAGTTCTGTAGCCCAGCGCCCCCGCCACCATCGCCAGGCCGACGCCGGTATTGCCGGCCGTGCCTTCGACGATCGTCCCGCCGGGTCTCAGCGATCCGTCGGCCTGCGCCGCGCGCACCAGCCCCAGCGCCGTGCGGTCCTTCACCGACCCGCCCGGATTGAGAAACTCCGCCTTGCCATAAATCTCGCACCCGGTGGCGCGCGAGGCGGCCTCCAGCCGGATCAGCGGCGTGTTTCCGATGAGATCAATTACGGACATGGAGGCTGTTTATCAGATCAGCCGGACGGTTCCAGCGCGCTCGGCGCGGGCGGTCTTGGCGGAGTCGAAAATCCCGCACTCGTCGCGGTTCTCGCCCGCCCAGCGCCCGTCGCGCGATCCGGGCTCGGACGCCGGGACGGTGCAGGGCCAGCAGCCGATGGAGGCGTATCCGGCTTCGGTGAGCGGATGGCGGGGCAGATCCAGCGCCTTGAACCTCTCGGCGACCTCGTCGGGCGAGAGGAAGGCCAGCGGATTGATCTTCACGCGCTCGCCGTCGAATTCGACGGCCTTCAGGGCGCCGCGCTCGCCGCCATGATAGCGCTTGCGCCCGGTGATCACCGCGTCGAACGCCTCAAGGCCGCGCGCCAAGGGGCGCACCTTCCTGAGATCGCAGCAGGCCTGGCCGTCGCGGGCGTAGAGCGCGCCGTCGGCGTCCTCGCGGGCGGCTTCGCCGGCGTCCGGCTCCAGCACGCGCAGATCCTTCAGGCCCAGCACGGCGGCCAGCGTGTCCTTGTAGGTCAGCGTCTGGGCGAAATGGCGGTGGGTCTCCAGAAACAGGACCGGGGTTTCCGGATCCGCGTCCGCCAGCAGTTTCAGGCCCAGCGCGGCTTCCGCGCCGAAGCTCGACAGAAGGGCGATGCGTCCGGCGTAGACCTCAAGAGTCCGTGCAAGGATGGTTTCCGGCGCCGCGCCGTCCAATTCTTCGGCCAGCGCCTCGGCGCGGGCCTTGCGAGCGGCGAGGGCGCGCTGATGCAGGGCCGTGCGCCGGGTTGCGGGTGAGCCGGGATCGGGCTGATAGATGTTTGCGGCGCCCGGCCGGCCGTCGCGCTCCGGGCCGGGCCGCGCGTCGCCGGCGATGGCGTCGAATCCAGAGCGGAGCAGCGCGTCGGCCTGGTCGGGCAGAAGCGGTCCGAGGGCGCGCAGTCCGCCGTCATAGCCGTAACCGCGCAGCAGAGCGGCGAGCGAGAAGCCGCGCCCGTCCTTGAAGCTGGAAAAGCGCACGTCGATCCGGTCGGCGTAGGCGGATGCGGCGATCGCTTCGGCGGGATCGATGTCGGCGGGCAGCTCCAGGGGAGCGGGCGCCAGCTGGCGGGCGGAATCAAGCGCCATAGACGGCCTCCTTGAACGGATCGGTCCCGATGCGGGCGAGGGTTTGAGAAAAGCGCTCGTCGTCATGGCCGTGATCGGCGAAGACGCGCACGCAGGCGATCACAGCGCTGACCGCGTCGTCGGCGGAGAGGCCCGGCCCGAGGATCTTGCCGATTGCGGCCTCGCCGTCCGCGACGCCTCCAAGGGTGAGCTGATAAACCTCCTCGCCCTTCTTATCGACGCCCAGCAGGCCGATCTCGGCCACATGGTGATGGCCGCAGGCATTGATGCAGCCGGAGATTTTCACCGTCACTTCGCCTGCGGTCTCGTCCAGCCCGGCGGCCTCCAGCCCGGTGGAGATCGCCTGCGCGATGGGGATGGAGCGGGCGTTGGCGAGATTGCAGTAATCCAGCCCCGGGCAGGCGACGATGTCGCTCGCACGTCCGGCGTTCGCGGTGGCGAGGCCGGAGTCCTTCAGTGCCCGGAACACTTCCGGCAAGGCGGCTTCGTCCACATGGGGCAGGACGAGATTCTGCTCTTTCGTGACCCGGATCTCGGACTCTCCGTGGCGTTGGGCGAGATCGGCGATCAGCTCCATCTGCGCCGCGCTGGCGTCGCCCGGCGCCTGGCCATAGGCTTTCAGCGGGATCACCACGATGGCGCGGCCGTCGACCTTGTGCGGCTTCACGTTCATGCGGCGCCAGCGGGCGAAGGCGGGGTCGGCGGGCGCGGCCTCAAGGGCGCGTCCGGGCGCGGGCGGCGCGAAGAAGGCCGAGACCCTTTCGATCTCTTCGGCCGGCACGGCGAGATCGCGGCCGCGGATCGCTTCGAAGGTCTGTTCGACCTCGGCGGCGAAGGTCTCCGGGCCCATGTCCTCGACCAGGATCTTGATGCGCGCCTTGTAGAGATTGTCGCGTCGTCCGGCGAGATTGTAGACACGCAGAGTCGCCGTGAGATAGGCCAGAAGGTCCCGCGCAGGAAGGACGTCGCGGATCTTCGCGGCGATGCGCGGCGTGCGGCCCTGACCGCCGCCCACATGGACCTCGAACCCGGTCCCGCCCGTCACGTCGCGCACCAGCTTCAGCCCGATATCATGGACACCGATGGCGGCGCGGTCGGCGGGCGAGCCGGTCACGGCGATCTTGAACTTGCGCGGCAGCCAGGTGAATTCGGGATGGAAGGTGGACCATTGGCGGATCAGCTCGCACCAGGGGCGCGGATCGGCGATCTCGTCCCGGGCCGCGCCGGCGAACGGATCGGTCGTGGTGTTGCGGATCGTGTTGCCCGAGGTCTGGATGGCATGCATCTCCACCCCGGCCAGAAGGTCGAGCACGTCGGGAATGTCCACCAGGGCCGGCCAGTTGTACTGGATGTTCTGGCGCGTGGTGAAATGGCCGTAGCCCTTGTCGTAATCGCGCGCGATCCGCGCCAGCAGGCGCAGCTGGTCAGAAGACAGCACGCCATAGGGGATCGCCACGCGCAGCATGTAGGCGTGCAGCTGCAGATAGACGCCGTTCATCAGCCGCAGCGGCTTGAACTCGTCTTCGGAAAGAGCGCCGGAAAGCCTTGCGCCGACCTGCTCGCGAAACTCGGCCGTGCGGGCGTTCACCAGCTCGCGGTCGATGAGGTCATACTGATACATGGCGGCCTCCCGGCATCACCTTGGTGGAGCCTGTGGTGGGCCCCGAACGCCGGATCGTCTCGCGCACATGCTTGCGCCCGGCCGGCGTGAAGGCGCCCTCATCCTCCACTTCGATCAGATAGGGGCCGACCACGGTGAGGCCGTCCCGCAGCCCGGCCTCCAGCGCCGCGTCCGCCGCGGCGTCGGCGAGTCGCTCGGCGGCGTCCGGGTCTTCGCTCCAGGCGCCGCCGGGCGCGCGATAGACCACCTTGCCGTCGGTGAGGCGGTTGGCGGTGACGACCTTCATGCCGCAGCCTCCAGCTCGGCGTTCCTCGCGAGGGAGGCGAGAGCGCCGGGGGCGTGATTGACCACCGCGCCGATGACGATGGCCGCCGGTCCAGTGACGGCGTGGCGCGACAATGCGGCGGCGAGATCGTCCAGCGTCGTGAACACGGTGCGCTCGGCCGCAAGGCTGGCGTTCTCCACAACGGCCACCGGGGTGGCGGCGGGGCGGCCCGCCTCGATCAGGCGGCGCGACAGGGTCGCGGCGGTGGCGACGCCCATATAGACGACCAGCGTGTGGGTCACCGCCGCCAGCGCGGCGTAGTCCAGCCCCGGACCGCCGGTCTTCGGCCGGCCGGTGACGAAGGTGACGGCCTGGGCGGCGTCGCGATGGGTCAGCGGGATCTGGGCGTTGGCGCCGGCGGCCAGCGCCGCGGAGACGCCCGGCGTGACCTGAACGTCGATCCCTGCAGCGCGCACCGCTTCGGCTTCCTCTCCGCCGCGCCCGAAGATGAAGCTGTCGCCCCCTTTGAGGCGCACCACGCGGCGGCCGAGCTGCGCCTGCTCGATCAGGATCTCGCAGATGCGCGCCTGGGAGACGGGATGGTGGCCGGCGGTCTTGCCCACGTCGATGCGGATCGCGTCGCGGCGGGCGCGGTCGATGATCTCCGGCGACACGAGGCGGTCATGGACGATCACCTCGGCGTCGCGGATCAGGCGCGCGGCCTTCACCGTGAGCAGTTCGGGATCGCCCGGCCCGGCGCCCACAAGATGAACGACTCCAGGAGCGGAGACGGCGTTCCCACGAGAATTCGGGCCGGTTATCCGCCGAAGTTCGGCGAGGATCTCGCCCCGCGCTCCGGCGGCGTCGCCGGCGTCCGCGCGCCGCGCCGCGGCCCCGCGCAAGGCCCGCTCCCAGAACCGCCGGCGTGTGTCGACGGTGGGGAAAGCGTCCTTGACCTGGTCGCGAAGGCTCGCCGCGGCGTCGGCCAGGTGTCCGATTCCTTTAGGGATTACGGTTTCCAGCGCGCTTCTGAGATCGCGCGCCAGCACCGGCGCGGAGCCGCCGGTGGAGAACGCCACCGTCACCGATCCGCGATCGATCAGGGCCGGGGTGTAGAAATCGCACAGGGGCAGGTCGTCGACCACATTGACCAGCGCGCCGGCGGCCTTCGCCTTGCGCACATAGCGCCGGGCCAGACCCTTGTCTTCGACCCCGATAAAGACCAGCCGCGCGCCCTTCAGCTGCCCATCGGCTTTCGCGTCCGTGACGATCAGCGTTCCGGCCTTGAGATCATTGGGTTTTTCGATGGGCTGGCCGAGCGTGCACCAGACCAGATCGCAGGGCGCGGTGCGGAACAGGCGCAGCTTGTTGAGCGCGGCTTCTCCGGCGCCGATGACGACGATGCGGGCCCCGGCAAGGGGAATGGCGGGCATGAACTGGTCCATGGACGGGCCTCTTCGAGCAAACGAACTGCACCCTCATGGCCATGGAAGCTTTTTACAAATCAGAATATTTACGCATATAAGAAAGAATATCTTTTCAAAGGGCCCGCCATGTCCGCACTCCCCCCCCTGAACGCCCTGCGCGCCTTCGAGGCGGCCGCCCGCGCTGGAGGCTTCGCCGCCGCCGCCGAGGAGCTGAATGTCACGCCCGCGGCGGTGGGACAGCAGGTGCGCCAGCTGGAAGCCCTTGTGGGCGCACCGCTTTTCGAACGCCAGGGTAAGCGGCTGATTCTCTCCGACCGCGGCGCAGCGGCGCTGGAGCCCTTGCGCCGGGCCTTTCAGCTCATGGGCGAAGCCAGCGCGGCGCTGCGCGAGAGCGGCGATGTGGACGAGGTGACGCTCGCCGCGTCGCCTGATCTCGCAGGCGCCTGGCTGGCCGAGGATCTCGCCGGATGGAGCGGGGCGAGGCTCGTCATGACCGAGACCGGGGCGGGCGACTTCGATCTGGCCCTGGTTTACGCCCATGGCCGGTATGAGGCGCCAGGATCGGAACGGCTCATGGGTGAAACCCTCGCCCCGCTCGCCGCGCCGGGCCATGTCAGGCCGGGCGCAGGCCTCGACCGGCTGGACGGGGTCGACCTGATCGAGGACGCCTCGGCGCCGGGGGGCTGGGCGGGCTGGCTTGCGGCGCGCGGCGGATATGGCCGCGACAATCGATCGGCCGTGCGCACGGTGAGCCCCGTCATGGCTTTGCGCTTCGCAGAAGCCGGGCGCGGCGTGGTGCTGGCGCGAAAGGCGTTGGCTTACGGGGCGTTACGGGAAGGTCGCCTGGCCCCGGTCTTCGCTGACGGCGACTGGAGCGTGGAGGCGGGCTACCACCTCGTCATCCCGCGCGGCCGGCGGCTGTCCGCGCCCGCCGCCGCGCTCGCCGCCCTGATCCGCGCCGGCGCGGCCGCACGCGGCGGGTTCGCCGGTGAGCTTTAGCAAAGCGGGAAACGGAACGGCGCCGGCCCTGAGCGGGTTCGTCTGACCCCGCCACGCGAAAGGAGACGCCCATGAAACGCACCGGAAACGCCGTCTGGAACGGTGATCTGAAGACCGGACAGGGCAGGCTCACCACCGGGTCCGGCGTGCTGAAGGACACCCCCTATGGCTTCAAGACGCGGTTCGAAGACGCACCCGGCACGAACCCGGAAGAACTCATCGGCGCGGCCCACGCCGGATGCTATTCCATGGCCCTGTCCATGATCCTCGGAGAGGACGACCTGACGCCGGAAGAGATCCGCACCCAGGCTGACATGACGCTGGAGAAATCCGGCGACGGGTTCGAAATCACCGCCATCAATCTGAAAGTGCGAGCAAAAATTCCCGGCGCCAGCGGCGAGGCGTTCGAAAAGGCCGCCGAAGCGGCCAAGTCCGGATGTCCGGTCTCCAAGCTCGTGAACGCGAAGATCAGCCTCGACGCGGCGCTGGATTAGGCCGGTGCGCGGCACGCCAGGACGCCGGCCTCAGACCTTCGTCGCCTGATGGAAGACAAGCACCCAGCGATCGTCCATGCGCCGCCAGATTGAGCTGCGCAGGGTTGATGACTGCGGAATCCGGTAGGTGACCAGGACCACCCCTGCGGCAAGCGCGCGCGGTGTGAAATCCTCGACCGTTCGGACGCTCTCAAACCGCGGAGACGCCGTCAGAGCGTCGAGGATCGCCGTCTTGTCATAGACCCGGCCGGACGCGCCGAACTCAACGAACTCGTCGGCGAACAGGGGTTCAAGCGCCGATCGGTCGGCCCGCACGGCCGGATCCAGCAACTACGTTTCCAGCGCGAGGAGCGCCGCCGGGTCCTCCTCGTCCTCTGGAAGCGCGCTCATGCCGGCCCGGCGTCGGCCAGGCGATGCATTTCCTCCACCAGGCCCGGGTCCAGCTCCAGCCGGGCGGCGAGCATTTGCAGATAGGCGCGCTCGGCTGCGGTGTCGGCCTCGATGGCCACAAGGCTTGCCGCGTAGATCTCCGCCGCGATCTCCGGAGTTTTCGCCGGTTCAATGACGGCGTTGATGTCCAGCGGCGCCGACAGCTCGTCGAACACGAAGGCCTTCGATTGGGCGTCGAGATCCATGGCGTTCAGGCGCGTGAAGATCGCCTCCTTCTCGTCGGCGTCGATCTTGCCGTCCGATTTCGCCGCCGCGATCATGGCGCGCACCAGCGCCTTGCCGAGCGCGTCCTGGGCCGCTTCGTCGGACGGGGCGGGCAGGAAGGCGCTGGACGCCGGCGCGGCGGCGTAATCGCCGGTCTGGTCGGACACCGCCGGCACGGAGCCGGCCGTCGCGGCGGCGGGAGCGCCATCGCTTGTTTTGGTGCGGTTCTGCCAGGCGTGATAGGCCAGCCCGCCCAGGGCGGCGACCGCGCCGTACTTGGCCGCCTTACCCATCATCTTGCGGCCCTTGCCGCCCATGAGCATGGAGGTGGCCAGCCCCGCCGCGAACCCGCCGCCGCCCGCCATGGCGGTGCGCTGTGTGTTCGGGTCGGTCTGGAGGGCGTGGAGAATGCGGTTCACGTCGAACATGAAAGGTCCTTGTGTCAGGGCCGGACGGCGCTTTTGATCGCAAGGCAAGTGGGCGCCGCGCCATCGGCGCGCAAGGCGGCTCCGGACGATTTCCAATCATCGCGCGGCCCTTGTACAGGCAGCTGCACACCCGTGCGGCGGGGCGGCGGCGCCCGCTTGACCGGGGTCCGGTTTTCGCTAGGTTGCGCGGCCTTATGGTGAGGTGGCCGAGTGGTCGAAGGCGCACGCCTGGAAAGTGTGTAGGCGGGAGACCGTCTCGTGGGTTCGAATCCCACCCTCACCGCCAGGATTTTCCCAGATTCCGGTCTCCGTCCCGAAAGGGGCGGAAGACCCGCCAGAAGAAAACCGCTTGAGCGGCCACGCCCGGCTCCATAGCGTCGGTGGATGAGCCGGCGAATGCGAAGTCTGCTGACGTTCACCGCCGCCCACGCGACCGTCCACACTCACTTCAATCAAAACCGATCCCTCGAACGCCGCTCCCGCTTCAAAGACATCCGCAACGCGGCGCACGCCGAGCGGCGTCAGCTGCTGGCTGCGTGAGCTGGCGCGCCGTAGTCGTCGAGACCCGGTCGCGTCTGTCTGACAGCACACCGCCCGACGCTTCCCTTGTCGTCCCCGCAGTGAAGGTGGAAAGCGGATTTCACCGTATCAATGCTGATTGATTTGACACTCGTTGTGCGGGCAAGGCTATCGGGCCATGCGACGCCCTAGATAAATGCATAAAATATTGAAACTAATATAATAAGATATTTTTCTATCACTATGCTCTCCGAGGTTTTGTCTGCGTATCGAGCAGTGATGGACGGACACCTATTCATGCGCTAACCTTTCATTAACGAATGAAGTGACAAGGCGGTCGCCGCCGCGGCGCCGGTCTTCACGGGCTCCCGGATCTTGCGCGCCGCCTACGTCACCGGTTCAGGGGAGGCGGGACGCTGAACGAGGCGGGATTACTGACGCAGGAGTCGCGGGCGCTTGGCGTTCCAGACGCCCACGCCTGGCGCGAGATGCGCGCGGCGTGTCTTGACGATCCCGGCGCCTTTCATGGGGATCTGGCCCGGCGTCTCCTGTGCTGGTTCCTGCCCGACCAAGGCGCGGCGGGTGCGTGGGCCTTCCTCGATCCGGACGCCGGCTGGACCGGTTGGGACGCCGTAACCGGCGCGCCGATCGTCCTGGACCTGCCGGCCGGGTTCGAGCCCTGGGACCGCGCCTTCAATGGCGACGACCCGCCGAACTGGCGCTGGTTCGAGGGCGGGCTGACCAACGCCGCCTTCAACGAGGTGGACCGCCATGTGCTCGCCGGTCACGGAGACGAGGCGGCGCTCCTGTTCGAAGGCGACCGCTGGAACATGTCCGACAATGACGGTCGCGGCGGACCGGTGGACGCCTTTGCGGTCTCGCGAAAACGCCTGCTCCTGGAAAGCGCGAAATGCGCCTTGGCGCTGAAAAATCTCGGTCTGAAGGCCGGCGATCGCATCGCGCTGAACATGCCGAACATCGTCCAGCAGATCTATTGGACCGAAGCGGCCAAGCGGCTGGGAATTCTCTATACGCCGGTGTTCGGCGGCTTTAGCGACAAGACCCTGTCGGACCGCATCGCGGACGCCGGCGCGCGCGTGGTGGTCACCGCCGACGGAAGCTACCGCAACGCCCAGCTCGTGGCGTTCAAGCCGACCTACACCGATCCTGCGCTCGATAATTTCGTCGCGGTCTCGGTGGCGCGGGAGATCCTGCAGGAGACGTTGCAAGACCCCGCCTTGGGAATCGGCGCCGCCGACGTCGCTCGCATCCTTGCGACTGTGGACGAGACTCTGAAAGGCGAGGTGACGGTCGAGCGCTCCGACGTGATGCGCGGCGTGGGCCGCGCGCTCGCCGAGATCGGCCGCACCGGTTCGATCGACGCCGAACAGGCCGCCCGGCTGCGCATCGCCGCGGCCGCGGCCCTGGTGGCCTCGCCGCCGCGCGCCGACACCGTGATCGTGGTGCGCCACACCGGGCAGGCGGAGCTGAACTGGACGCCGTCGCGCGACCGTTGGAGCCATGAGCTGACCGATGCGGCGTCGCAGGACCTGCTCGAGGCCGCTCGAGGAGCAGGGTTCGATCTGGCCGACGAGGCGGCGCTGCTGGCTCTGCCGGACCGCGACTTCGTGCGCGCGGTGTGGGCGTCCTGCCCGCCGCTTCCGGTGGACGCCGAATACCCCAATTTCATCATCTACACCTCCGGCTCCACCGGGAAGCCGAAGGGCGTCGTCCACGTCCATGGCGGTTATTGCGCCGGGATCGCGGCGACCATGGCCGTCTCCTTCGGCGCCCAGCCCGGCGACGTGATGTTCGTGGTGGCCGATCCGGGATGGATCACCGGCCAGTCCTATCTGATCGCCGGCGCGCTCCTGACCCGGGTGACCAGCGTGATCGCGGAAGGCTCGCCGGTCTTCCCCCACGCCGGGCGCTTCGCTTCGATCATCGAGCGCTACGGCGTGTCCCTGTTCAAGGCGGGCGTGACCTTCCTGAAATCCGTGATGACCGATCCGGAAAACCTGCGCGACGTGAAGACCTACGACCTGTCCTCGCTGAAGGTGGCGACGTTCTGCGCTGAGCCGGTGTCACCGCCGGTGCAGGCTTTCGCCATGGAGCATCTGACGCCGCGCTACATCAATTCCTACTGGGCCACCGAGCATGGCGGGATCGTCTGGACCCATTTCCATGGCAATTCGGAGTTCGCGCTGAGACCAGACGCCCACACCTATCCGCTGCCCTGGATCATGGGCGATGTCTGGGTGGAGGACGCGGGCGCGGCCGAGACTGCGATCCTGGAACGCTCTGAAGACGGCGGCGCGCCCTGGCGGCGCGCGGCGCCCGGCGAAAAGGGCGAGATCGTCATCGCTGCGCCTTACCCCTATCTCGCCCGCACGATCTGGGGCGACGCCGGCGCGTTCGCCGTGGACCATCACGGTCCGGGCCTACGCGTGGCGCCGGGATGGAGGGGCGACGCGGCGCGCTACGCCGACACCTACTGGCGGCGCTGGCGCGGCGCATGGGCCTACACTCAAGGCGATTTCGCCATTGCGCACCTGGACGGGTCGTTCTCGCTCCACGGCCGCTCTGATGACGTCATCAACGTATCTGGGCACCGTATCGGCACCGAGGAGATCGAGGGGGCGATCCTGCGCGACAAGGCGCTCGACCCCAACTCGCCGGTGGGCAATGTGCTGGTGATCGGGGCGCCGCACCGCGAGAAGGGGGCGACGCCCGTGGCCTTCGTCACCCCGGCGAAGGGCGCGAAGCTCACCCTGGACGACAAGCGCCGGCTCACCGACCTGGTGCGCACGGAAAAGGGCGCGGTGGCTGTGCCGTCCGATTTCCTCGAGGTGCCGGAATTTCCCGAGACGCGATCGGGCAAATACATGCGCCGCATGGTGCGCGCAGTAATGGAAGGCGGCGAGGTCGGCGACACCTCCACCCTGCGCAATCCGGAAAGCCTGGACACGCTGCGCGCCGTCATCGAGGCTTGGCGCACGCGTCAGGACTTCTCTGACGCGCAGACCCTTTTCGAGCGCTACCGCTATTTCGTCGTCCAGTACAATGACGCCGGCGAAGGCAAGCGCGCCGCGACGGTGACGGTGAACAATCCGCCGGTGAACGCGCTGAACGAGCGCGCCATCGACGAACTGGCCACCATCGTCGAGCACTTGTCGCGCAAGGACGACGTGGCCGCCGTGGTTTTCACCGGGGCCGGATCGACCTCCTTCGTCGCCGGCGCCGATATCCGCCAGATGCTCGAAGAGGTGAACACCGTCGCAGAAGCGCGCGCGCTGCCCGCCAACGCCCAGCTTGCGTTCGCGAGGATCGAGGGCATGAACAAGCCCTGCATCGCCGCGATCCAGGGCCTGGCCCTGGGCGGCGGGATGGAGTTCGCCCTGGCGTGCCACTACCGCATAGCGGAAGGCGCGGCGCGGTTCGGCCAGCCGGAGATCAATCTGCGCCTGCTGCCCGGCTATGGCGGGACCCAGCGCCTGCCGCGGCTCCTGGCCGACCGGGACCCGGAACATGGCCTCACCTGTGCGCTTGAGATGATCCTGGGCGGGCGGGCGATCGACGCGGACACCGCCCTGGCGTACGGCGCGATCGACGCCGTGGCGGGCGGCGCGGACGACGTGCTCTCGCTGGCCCACGCCGCGGTGCGCAATTTCGTGCGCCAGGGCGCTGACAGCGCGCTTGGACAGGCCTTCGCCGAGCGCAGGGACGCCGCCACGCGCTGGGAGGCGCCCGGCGCGGCCGATCTCGACGGTGCGCTTGAAGACGGTTTCGTCCAGCGCCTCATCAGGCAGCTGAAATGGGCCGGGCGCGACCTTGCGGGCGCCCGCGCGCTGGACGCGATCCGCACCGGCTGGACCTCGGGGATGGCGGCCGGGCTGAAGCGGGAGGCGGACAAGTTCGCCGAAGCGGTGATCGATCCCGCGGGCGGCAAGACGGGCATCCGCCTGTTCATGGACAAGCAGGCTCCGCCGCTGCCAGTGCGCCGCGACGGGGTGCGGATCGAAGCTGAGCATGAGGTGCGCAAGGCCGCGCTGATCGAGGCCGGCGAGATGCTCGCGGTAGGTGCGCCCTTCTATCCGGGCGTCACGGCGATCCCGCCCTGGCAGCTGGCCTTCGGAGTAGCGCGCGATCCGGACACCGGCGCACCGCGCTTCGGCCCTCCGGCCACCCATGAAAAGGAGCTGATCGTCCCGGTCAGACAGCCGGCCCCCAACGAGGCGCTGGTCTATATGCTGACCAGCGAAGTGAATTTTAACGACAACTGGGCGCTCACCGGCATTCCGGTCTCGCCGTTCGACTCCCATGACGAGGACGTGCAGATCACCGGATCGGGCGGACTGGCGCTGATCGCGGCGCTGGGCGGCGAAGCCAAGGCCGAAGGCCGGCTGAAGGTCGGCGATCTTGTCAACGTGTATTCCGGGACCAGCGATCTGCTCTCGCCCGCGGCGGGCGAGGATCCGATGTTCGCCGGGTTCGCCATCCAGGGCTATGAGACCGAAACCGGCAGCCACGCCCAGTTCCTCAATGTCCAGGCGCCCCAGCTGCACCGGCCGCCCGCTGATCTGACGCTGGAGCAGGCCGGCGCCTATACGCTCAATCTGGGCACCATCACGCGGTGCCTGTTCACCACGCTGCAGATTACACCAGGCAAGACGATCTTCGTCGAAGGCGCCGCCACCGGAACCGGGCTCGACGCGCTGAAAAGCGCCATCCGCACCGGGCTCGCCGCCACGGGCCTGGTCTCCAGCGAAGACCGAGCCGCGTTCGTCACATCCCAAGGCGCGACCGGCGCGATCAACCGCAAGGATCCGCAGATCGCCCGCGCCTTCACGCCCGTGCCCGATGCGCCCGAAGACGCCGGGACGTGGGAGGCCGAAGGCGCGCCGATCCTGGAGTGTTTCCGGGCGATGAATGACGGACGGCTCGCCGACTATGTGGTGAGCCACGCCGGCGAGCGGGCCTTCCCGCGCAGCTTCCAGCTTCTGGCCGAGGGCGGGACGCTGGCCTTCTACGGCGCGTCCTCAGGCTATCATTTCAGCTTTATGGGCAAGCCCGGCGAAGCGGCGCCGGCCGACATGCTCGCCCGGGCCGGCTTGCGGGGCGGCGAGAGCGTGCTGCTCTACTACGGGGCCGGCGGCGAGGGTCTCTCCGATCCGAAGGGCCTGGAGATGATCGAGGCGGCGCGCCTGTTCAAGGCGCGGGTCGCGGTGGTCGCCTACACCGACTCCCAGCGTGAATTCCTCCAGTCGCTGGGGCTGGAGGACGCTCTGGAGGGGGTGATCAGTCTTGAAAGCCTAAAGCGAAGGGACGGGGAGAATTTCGAGTGGCCGCTCACCTTGCCGCGGCTTCCCGATGCGAAGACCGACACCGAGGCCTTCAAACGCGGCGTGCGCGACTATCAGCAGAAAACCATGAAACCGTTCGGATCGGCGGTGGGCAAGCTGCTGCGCTCGGCCGGAAATCCGCGCGGGGCGCCGGACCTGATCGTGGAGCGCGCCGGGGTGGATACGCTCGGCGTCTCCTCTTCGCTGGTCAAACCCTTCGGCGGGCGCGTGGTGTACGCCGAGTCCATGCAGGGCCGACGCTACACCTTCTACGCGCCGCAGGTGTGGACGCGCCAGCGGCGCATCTTCATGCCCACGGCCGCCATTCTCGGCACCCATCTGTGCAACGCCCATGAGGTGACGGTCATGAACTCCATGATCGCCGCCGGCCTGCTGGATGTCACCGAACCCGTCGTGACCGCCTGGGACGGGCTGCCGGCGGCGCACCAGGCCATGTGGGACAACACCCATTCGGGAGCGACCTACGTGGTCAATCACGCCCTGCCGGCCCTGGGCCTGCGCACCCGCGACGAGCTTCTGGAGCACTGGGCCGCACGCAAGGGCGTCTAGACCCCCGCCCTTAATCAAGGAGACCGGTATCATGGACGACACATCGAACGCCGCCGCACCGCGCCTGCACCCCGATTTCGGCGGACGGCTCGCCGGCAAGGTCGTCCTGATCACCGGGGCGGCGGGTAATCTGGGCAGTGAGATGGCCCGGCGCTTCGCGTTGGAGGGCGCCGTCCTGATCCTCACCGGCCGCACGCGCGAGCGCATCGAGGCGGCGCGCGACGCGCTGGTGAACGAGACGGGTATTTCCCGTGATCACGCTCATGTGGCGATCCTCGACGGCGGCGATCCCGCTTCCGTGCGTGCCGCCCTTGCCGAAATCGAGGACACCCACGGCCGCATCGACGTACTGATCAACAATGCCGGGTCGGCCGGTCCGAAACAGCCGCTGGACACCGTGCCGTTCTCCGACGCCGAGCGCGAGCAGAACGGTGACGCCGAAACCGTCGGCGACGCCATGCGCAACATTCTCGCGGTAACCTGGAATCTGGCGCGCGGGTCGGCGCACCTGATCGCGCCGGGCGGCTCGATCATCAATATTTCGACGATCTTCTCCCACACCCGCTATTACGGACGCACCGCCTACGTCGTCCCGAAGGCGGCGCTGAACGCGTTGTCGGCCCAGCTCGCCCACGAGTTCGGAGCGCGTGGGGTGCGGGTGAACACGGTGTTTCCCGGGCCGATCGAGAGCGAGCGGATCCGCACGGTGTTCGCCGCCATGGACAAGATCCAGGATCTGCCCGACGGCGCGACCGCAGACTATTTCATGGGCCGGATGTCGCTGAACCGCAGCCGTGACGGGTCGGCTCCGCAGAAGGACCTGCCGACGCCCGCCGACATCGCGCGCACCTGCCTTTTTCTGGCCAGCGACGAAAGCGCGGCGCTGAACGGCGCCGAGATCGACGTCGCCCACGGCATGGGAGTGCGCAAGGAATCCCGCTCCACCTACAAGGCGCGGCCCTCCATGCGCGCGCTGGACGGGGCGGGTCTCAACGTTCTCATTATCGCCGGCGAGAACTGGGAGGACGCGCTGGAAACCGCGCGCATCCAGATCGACTGCGGCGCCGGCGTGCTTCTGGGCATGGCGCGCGAGGCCGACGCGGCCCAGGCGCGGGCGCGCACCAAGGCCCAGGGGCTTGTGGACGGGCTCACCATCATGCGCTTCAACCGGTCTGAACCGGATGCGATGGCCGAACTTCTTGACGCCTACAGCGCCGAGCACGGACCTGTGACCAGCGCCATCGTGCTGCCGGTCAAGCCGGCGCGTTACTTCGCCGGAGCGCTGCTGGACGCCGAGGATGCGGCGATCGAAGAGCTGATGGACATGGAGCTGACCGGTGCGATCGCGGTGGCGCGCACCCTGTCGCGCTACTGGAAGCGCCGCGATGACCTGCAGCAGGCGCCGCGCTGCGTGTTCATGACCAACGCCAGCGACGGCGCCGGCGATGTCTACGCCCGGGTGCTGGCCGCCGGGATCACCCAGCTCATCCGGGTCTGGCGCGACGAGGCCCGCGTGGATCTGGAGGCGGGCCGAGCGAAGCACGCCGTGTGGGGCAACCAGATCGTCCGCTTCAACAATCGCGAGGCGGAGAACATCCGCTTTTCCGCCGGCCACGCCACGCGGATCGTCTTCAAGGAACAGAAGATCGCAGAGATCGACCTCTACGTTCCCGCCAATATCGGCGAGGAGACCGGCGCCAGCGCCGCCATGGTCGGGTTCGCGGAGAACATCACCGGCCTGCATCTTGGCAAGGTGGCGCTGATCACCGGCGGTTCGGCCGGCATCGGAGGTCAGGTGGCGCGGCTGCTGGCGCTCGCCGGCGCCAAGGTGATGATGGTGGCCCGCCGCCAGGGCGAGCTTGAGGCCGCCCGCGAGCGCATCATCGGGGAGCTGCAGAGCATCGGGTTCTCCGGCGTGGAGCGGCGCGTACGCATCATGGCCGACGTGGACGTCAGTGATTTCAAGTCGCTGAAGCGCGCGCTGGACGCCACGGTCGAGGCCTGGGGCCGGGTGGATTATCTGATCAACAACGCCGGGGTGGCCGGCGCCGAGGACATGGTCGTCGACATGGACATCGACGCCTGGCGCTTCACCCTGGACGCCAATCTGATCTCCAACTACTTCCTCGCCCATCACGCCGTTCCGCTGATGAGAGCGCAGGGCGGGGGATACGTGCTCAACGTCTCGTCCTATTTCGGCGGCGAAAAGCTGCGCGCCGTGGCCTATCCAAATCGCGCCGATTACGCGGTCTCCAAGGCAGGTCAGCGCGCCATGGTGGAAAGCTTCGCGCGCTTCCTGGGGCCCGATATCCAGTTCAACGCCATCGCCCCTGGTCCGGTGGACGGCGACCGGCTGTCCGGCGTCGGCGGTAAGCCGGGCCTGTTCCAACGCCGCGCCAAGCTGATCCTGGAAAACAAGCGGCTCAATTCGGTCTACGCGGCGGTGATCAAGGCGGTGCGCGCCGGCGCGTCGCTGGAGACCGTGCTCGCCCGGCTCGCCCATAACACCGCCGGCGTGCTCTCTCACGACATGCAGGCGCCCGAAGGGCTGCGCCGGCTGGCGCTGGCTTGCGCGCGCGAGGGCGACGGCGTGTGCACCTGGGACCAATATCTGCTGACGCCGGAGCTGGCGAAGCGGCTGTTGTCGCGCCTGCATCTGGGCGGGCGCCTGCTGGACCTGCCGGACTGGCGCGAGCGGGCCGAAACGGGCGCGACCTGGCTGAAGATCGCACCGCCGGACACCGCGCCCTTCCTGCCCCAGGGCCTGATCGACGAGAACGCCGAACAGATCGGCAAGGGCGTGCGCTCCCAGCTTTTCCTGGGCGCCATGCCCACAGAGGCCGACGTGGCCCAGGCCACCGTCTTCTACCTGGCCGACCGCGCCGTGAGCGGGGAGACTTTCATGCCCTCCGGCGGCCTGAATGTGGAGCGCTCCACGGTGGAGCGCGAGATGTTCGGCGGTCCGCGCAAGGAGCGGCTGGAGCAGATGCGCGGCAAGACCGTCTGGTTCGTCGGCGATCATCTCGCCGATTATGTCGCCGCGGCTGCGACGCGCATGATCGAAGAGTGCGGCGTGAAGACGGTGGCGGTGCTGGCCCGCGACAAGGCCGGCGGCGAAGCGGTGAAGGCTCAGATCACCGGCGGCGCGGCCAAGGCGGTTCAGGTGCTGGTCGCCGGGGACGATCTGGAGGCGGCCATGGACAAGGCGCTCGCCAAATGGGGCCCGCCCACCACGGTGGTCTCCCTGCCCGGCGAAGCTCTGCCAGACCAGCTGTTCGACGCCGAGGACCCGCTCACGCCGGAGGCGTTCGCCCGGGTGACCGACCAGAACCTGACCCGGCATTTCCGGGTGTCTCGCAAGGCGTCGCTCCATGACGGCTGCCAGCTCGTTCTGGTGAGCCCTGACGTGCCGTACGGTGATCGCGGGCCTGCGTTCGCCATCGCCAACTTCATCAAGACGACGCTGCACGCTTTCACAGCGACGCTGGCGGTGGAGAACGAGCGGCTGGTTCACAACGTGCCCACCAATCAGATCAATCTCACCCGCAGGGTCCGGTCCGAGGAGCCGCGCAACGAAGAAGAGCACCAGGAGGAGCTGAAACGGTTCGCAACCGCCGTGCTGCTGGTGGGCGCCCCGCTCCCCGACTCCCAGGATTCCCGCTACCGCGCGCGAATCTATCGCGGCACATCAATGACAGTGTAGAGCGGAGGCCGGAGTTCTCAGACGAGTGACAGCCAGTCTGCGAAGTCACGAGGCGCGCAGCTATGCGGCCAGCAGCTACGGCCTTCAACTATCATCAGCTGCTTTTGAGTTCGTCTTTCTCATTCGATCAATCCGATAGGGCGGTGGGTTTCTTTCAAGAAAGAGCCCGGTGGGTCCTTTCAGATTAGACGCCTTGGAGGTGTCAGAGGAAAACCGCTTGAAGCGCGGCGCCCGGCTCCATAGCGTTCGTGGATAAGAAACCCGTTTCGCTATTTCAAAACCTCGCACGAGATCACCCGGCCGGCGGCGATGATGTAGATCCGCTTCCTGCTGTCGCTGCGCAATGTGGAGGACCTGCTCCACGAGCGCGGCGTCGACATCAGCCACGCGACGGTGCGGTTCTGGTGGTGCCTGTTCGGGCCTCTGATGGCCCGCGCGGCCATGAATGCGATCGGACGCGCGGCCAGGCAGATCACGGCCCTGCATGAAGACAATCGCGCTGAAAACTCACACCCCGTTCCGGGGAGGGGAGCGGGCGATGGCGCGATTCCGGCGAATGCGACGTCTATAAAAGTTCGCCGCCGCCCACGCCTCCGTCCACAACCATTTCAATCACGACCGATCTTCCGAACGCCGCGCCCGCTTCAACGAAGGGGGTGGCTGCTGGCTGGATGGGGCGCCCTGACCAGGTTTCCGAGACTGGTCCACGTTCTTCTGAAAGCACCGTCCGACGGGGTTTGAGGACGTTCTGCGCTAAGCTGTGCACGGGCAATCTGGAGCCGCTCTCCTTAAGGGTGAGCCCAATTTCATTGACAGAGCGAAGCTTAAGGCGTTTAGTTTTCAGTAAGATTTTTTGGTTTGCGCCGCGGTGTGAGCCGGTCTTGAGGGGCGTACATCATGGTTGAAACTGTCAAACGCGCTCCGGGCGCGGCCGGAATCCGTGCGGGCGAATCGGAGCGCGGCGCGCCCCGGTCTGCGAGCCTCAAGGCCCGGCTGCTTTCCCAGACCGCGGCCCTCGCGCTCAGTTCGGCCACGGCGATGATGATCGCGGGGTCGCCTGCGGCGCACGCCCAGGCGGTCGGCGACACGATCACCAACCCCCAGACCAACACCAGCGAAACGATCGTGGAGGTCACCCCGGAAGGCGTGATCACCCAGAGCGGGCTTTTCATCCTGACAACGCCGGGGGTGGGCGATTTCATCCCTGATCCAGCTGGAAGCGGGACAGCTGAGGTTAAGACCGCGCTGACCAACGCCACCACAGGGCTGGTGGACCGGGTCGAGCTGGTGGACGGGCGTATCGTCGCCATCGTCCAGTCGCTGGAGAGCACGGTCGCGCAAGTCAGCCCGCCGGTCGAGCCCACGCCGGGCGCGGGCGACTTCAACTCCATCCGCCTCGCGCCCAGCGGCAATCGCGGCTCGAACGGCCGCGGCGGCGCGGTGTTCATCCCCGCCACCAGCGGCGGCGACGGCGGCTCGGGTCCGGACATGCCCCGGTCCGGCGACCCGTCAAGCTATGCGCTGGGCGGCCTCGCCATCACTACCGTGACCAACGGCCTTGCGGGCGTTGAATGGTCCAGCTCCGGCGGCAATGGCGGCAATGGCGGCGGATCCACTTTCAACCTGGCTGGGGGCGGCAAGTCCGGCGGCAAGGGCGGCGCGGGCGGCGACGTCACCCTTGTCCTCAATGGCGGGACCATCGCCACAAGCGGCGAGGAGGCCCACGGCGTCGTGGCCCAGAGCCGGTCCGGCGTGGGCGGGCAGGGGGGGAGTTCCTTCCTGGCCACCGGCGGGGGCGGCTCCGGCGGGGCCGGCAATGATGGCGGGGCGGTGACGCTGACGGTCGGCGCCGACACCAATATCACGACGACCAACGACGGTTCCGTGGGCGTGTTCGCCCAGAGCCTCGGCGGCGGCGCCGGCGCGGGCGGCAGCAGCTATAATCTCTTCGCCTTCGGCGGCGGCGCCAAGGACGGCGGCGACGGCGGCGACGTCACGCTCAGCTTCGCCGGAACCGCCCGCACGCAGGGCCTCGGCGCCCATGGCGTGTTCGCGCAGAGCCTCGGCGGGACCGGGGGCCAGGCCGGCAATGCGGGCGGCCTCCTGGCGTTCGGCGATGACGGCAGCGGCGGCGGCGACGGCGGCGCGGTGGCCCTGTTCCTGCGCTCCACCGCCTTTGTGGAGACCGACGGGTTCGGCTCCCACGGCGTGTTCGCCCAGTCGGTGGGCGGCGGCGGCGGGGCCAGCGCCACCAGCGTCGGTCTTGCGGCGTTCGGCGCCGAGGGCGGCTCCGGCGGCGATGGCGGCTCAGTCAATCTCGTCACCGAAGCCGGCGCGCAGGTCACCACGCTGCAGGGCTTCTCCCACGGCGTGTTCGCCCAGTCGGTGGGCGGCGGCGGCGGATCGGGCGGCACCACGGTCGGTGCGGTGTCTCTGGGCGCGGGCGGCGGTGGGGGCGGTAATGCGGCCTCCGTGACGGTGAATTCCGCGGCCGACATCAGCACCAGCGGCATCATGTCCCGCGGGATTTTCGCCCAGTCGGTGGGCGGCGGCGGCGGGTCGGCGAACGCCGCGGTGGGGCTGATCGCGATCGGCGGAAGCTCCAGCGACGGCGGTTCCGCCGGCGATGTCACCGTCGAGGCGAGCGGCCTGATCGAAACAGACGGCGGGCTCTCCACGGGCATCCTCGCCCAGTCCATCGGCGGCGGCGGCGGCGATGGCGGCATGGCGATTTCCGGCAGCGCGTTCGCGGGCCTGGCTATTGGCGGCCAGGGCGGCGGCGGCGGCGATTCCGGCGTCGTCACCCTGCGCATGCGTGACCGCACCGTGATCACGGGCGGCGTGCCCACCCAGGTCGATCCCGCCATATCCACAATGGGCGCTCTCGCTCGCGGAATCCATTTGCAGTCCGTGGGCGGCGGCGGCGGCAATGGCGGCCTTGCGGTCCAGGCCTCGGTGGGCGCCTTCGGCGCGGCGAGCTTCGCCATCGGCGGCGACGCCGGGGCGGGCGGTGACGGCGGCCTGGTGCGCATGTTCGGCGACGTCAACGTCCAGACCGAAGGCTTCGGTTCGGAAGGCATCGTACTGCAATCGGTGGGCGGCGGCGGCGGTTCCGGCGGCGGCGCGGTGTCCGTGGCGGTGTCCGGCGGTATCGGGTTTTCCGGCTCGTTCTCGCTGGCGTTGGGCGGAAGCGGCGGCCAGGGCGGCGACAGTCTCGGCGAGTTTCTGAACGCAAACGGCGATGTCGTGGCGTCTGGCGGAACGCGCTCGGCGGTGTTCATGGACTCCGGCGGTTTCATCGGCACCGACGGCCAGTTCTCCACCGGCCTGTTCGTCCAGTCCATCGGCGGTGGCGGCGGCAATGGCGGATTCTCCGTGGCCGCGCCCCTGGCGTTCTCCGATACGGTGGCGCTCAGCGTCGGCGTGGGTGTCGGCGGCGGCGGCGGCGACGGCGGCGACGGCGGACGCGTGGACGCGACCTTCGACGGCGCGATCGTGACGCGCAGCGACGACTCCCTCGGCGCCCTGATTCAGTCGACGGGCGGCGGCGGCGGCAATGGCGGCTTCAACGTCACCGCCTCTCTGGCGGGCGCGGGCGTGGTGGGCGGCGCGGTGGCGGTCGGTGTCGGCGGGGCCGGCGGCGGCGGCGGCGAGGGCGGCGAGGTCACCGGCCGCGTGCTGGGCGCGGTCACTACTGAGGGGGATCGCTCCAGCGGCGTGGTGGTGCAGTCCACCGGCGGCGGCGGCGGCAATGGCGGCTTCAACGTTTCGGGCAGCATCGGGGCGGCGGGCACGGTCGGGGCCGGAGTCAGCGTCGGAGTCGGCGGATCCGGCGGCGGTGGCGGCGACGGCGGAAACGTGACCGCCACGGCCGACCGGGTCACCACGTCGGGCGAGGCGTCCGACGGCTTCCTCGCCCAGTCGGTGGGCGGCGGCGGCGGCAACGGCGTCTTTAATGTCAGCCTCGGAATCGGTGCGAGCGGGACGGCGTCCGGCGCCGTCACGGTCGGGGTCGGCGGCTCCGGCGGCGGCGGCGGCCGGGGCGGCGCGGTCGACGCCCGCCTGCAGGGCGACGTCTCCACCAGCGGGCTGAACAGCGACGGCGTGACCGCCCAGTCCCTCGGCGGCGGCGGCGGAGCGGGTGCCTTCAATGTCAGCGCCGGAATCGCGGCCTCGTCGGTCGGATCGGGCACGGTCGGGATCGGTGTCGGCGGCTCCGGCGGCGTCGGAGGAGACGGCGGCGCGGTGACGCTCGCGCTCCAGGGCGACCAGGTGGACGAGTTCATCAGCGTATTCACCGGCGGGGACGCGTCGGCGTTCGCCGAGAGCGACGCCATCGTGGCGCAGTCGGTGGGCGGCGGCGGCGGCAATGGCGGCTTCAACATCACCGGCGGCATTGCGGTCGGCGGGAATGCGTCGGGCAATATCGGCGTGGGCGTCGGCGGATCCGGCGGTGGCGGCGGCGACGGCGGCCAGGTGATCCTGAACGCCAACACCGGCTTTGACCTGCTCGACGGCATGCTCGCCCAGACCACTGGCGACCGGTCTCGGGGCGTGATCGCCCAGTCGGTGGGCGGCGGCGGCGGCGCGGGCGCCTTCAACGTAACCGGCGGTCTGGCCGTGACCTATAGCGGCGGCTTCAGCGGCAATCTCGGCGTCGGCGTCGGCGGCGCGGGCGGTGATGGCGGCGATGGCCGCGCGGTGTCGGCGGATCTGACCGGCGGCGTTCTCACCCAAGGCGCCAATTCGGGCGGTGTGGAGGTGTCGAGCCTGGGCGGCGGCGGCGGCTCCGGGGCGTTCAACATCACCGGCGGCGTGGCGATCACCGCCTCCAGCGGCGTCAGCGGCAATATCGGGATCGGCGTCGGCGGATCCGGCGGCGGCGGCGGCGACGGCGCGCGGGTCGACGCCCTCGTGAATTCGGCCATCGACACGTTCGGCGCGGACTCCGACGGCGCGGTGTTCCAGAGCGTCGGCGGCGGCGGCGGCGCAGGCGGGTTCAACGTCACCGGCAATATCGGCGTCACGGCGGGCAGCGGCGTCACCGGCAATATCGGCGTCGGGATTGGCGGCTCGGGCGGCTCGGGCGGCGATGGCGGCGCGGTGGACGCGGGCCTCACCGGCCTGGTGCTGACCCGTGAGGCTGGCAGTGACGGCGTGATCGCGCAGAGCCTGGGCGGCGGCGGCGGGTCCGGCGGCTTCAACGTCACCGGCAATATCGGAATTACGGCCGGCTCCGGCCTCGCCGGCAGCATCGGCGTGGGGATTGGCGGCAAGGGGGGCCTCGGCGGCGATAGCGGCGCCGTAACGCTCAGCGTGATCAAGGGGACCGGGCTGGAGGCGGCGCGCGGCGCCGCGGACGAGCTCGCCGTGGTCACCACGCTCGAGGACCGGGCCAAGGGCGTCGTCGCCCAGTCGCTCGGCGGGTCCGGCGGGTCCGGCGGCTTCAACGTCACCGGCGACATCAATGTCACCGCGGGCAGCGGCGCGTCCGGCGCGATCGGGGTCGGCGTGGGCGGATTCGGCGGCGGCGGCGGCGATGCCGGCGATGTGGGCCTGACTCTGGTGGGCGACGTGCACACGGGCGGCGAGGCGTCTTCGGCCATCGAGGCGACCAGTTCGGGCGGCGGCGGCGGTGCAGGCGCGTTCAACATCACCGGCGGGGTCGCGGTCACCACCGGCAGCGGCGCGACGGGCAATATCGGGGTCGGCGTGGGCGGATTCGGCGGCGATGGCGGAAACGCCGGCGCCGTCACCGCGGACGTGCGCAGCGACGTGATCACGCTGGGCGACGACGCGGCCGGCGCCCTGTTCCAGAGCACGGGCGGCGGCGGCGGCGGGGGCGCGTTCAACGTCACTGGCGGAGTCTCGATCAACGCCGGCTCCGGCATAGGCGGCACGGTGGGCGTGGGCATTGGCGGATTCGGCGGCGAGGGCGGGAACGCCGGCGCCGTGGACGTGTCCTTCGACGGCGTGGTGCGAACCTCCGGCGTCGACGCGACCGCCGTCACGGCCCAGTCGGTGGGCGGCAGCGGCGGCAACGGCGCCTTCAACATCACCGGAGGGGTTGCGGTCTCCAAGAGCGCTGCAGGAACGATCGGTGTCGGTCTTGGCGGCTATGGCGGCGGCGGCGGCGACGCCGGCGACGTGGCGTTCCGGATGAACCAGCGCGATGCGGCGGGGGCGGTGGCCATCCAGACCACCGGCGAGGGCGCGCGCGGCGGCGTGGTGCAGAGCCTGGGCGGCGGCGGTGGGTCGGGCGCGTTCAACATCACGGGCGGACTCTCATTCTCCAAGAGCGGCGCCGGCAATATCGGCGTCGGGATCGGCGGCAGCGGCGGCGATGGCGGCGCAGCCGGTTCGGCCAGCGCGTTCGTCAATGGCGGGATCTTCACCGGCGACGACGAGGCTGACGCCTTCCTGCTGCAATCGGTGGGCGGCGGCGGCGGCAATGGCGCCTTCAACGTCACCGGCGGCATTTCCGGCTCCAAGGGCCCCACCGGCAATCTGCTGGTTGGCGTCGGCGGCGCGGGCGGCGGCGGCGGCGACGGCGGCGCGGTGGTCGGCGTGTTCAACTCCAGCGTCACGACCCTGGGACAGAACGCCTACGGCCTGACCGCGCAGTCGAATGGCGGCGCCGGCGGCAATGGCGCGTTCAACATCACCGGCGGGATCAGCGTTTCGGGCAGCGGCAGCGGGGCGGGCGCCGGCGTGCTGGGCGTCGGGGTCGGCGGCGCCGGCGGGGATGGCGGCGACGGCGGCGCGGTGGACGTCAGCCTCGACGGCGACATTTCCACGCGCGGCGCGGCCTCCCACGGCGCGCTGGTGCAGAGCCAGGGCGGCGGCGGCGGTCGCGGCGGCTTCAACATCACCGGCGGCGTCTCGGTCGCCAACTCCAATTCAGCCACGATCGGCGTGGGCGTCGGCGGCTTCGGCGGCGGCGGCGGGAATTCAGGAACCGTGCTGGCCGATTTCGACGGCGATGTGACGACGCTGGGCGCGGATAGTTTCGGGCTCGCCCTGCAATCCATCGGCGGCGGCGGCGGCGCGGGCGCGTTCAACGTGACCGGCGGGCTGACCCTTGCGGCGCGGTCGGGCAACAGCGCCTCGATCAGCGTCGGAATCGGCGGCTTCGGCGGCGATGGCGGCCAGTCCGGCGCCGTCACCGGCTCGGTCACCGGGACCTATGCGACGCAGGGCGCCGACAGCACCGGCGTGCTGGCGCAATCGCTGGCGGGCGGCGGCGGCAATGGCGGCGTGAACGTCTCCGGCGCGGTGGCGCTGAGCTCCAAGGCGGCCGGCGTGGTCAGCGTCGGCGTGGGCGGCTTCGGCGGCGGCGGCGGCCAGTCGGCTGCGGTGGACCTGCGCCGGGTTGGCGACACGGCGACCAGCGGCGCGCGGTCCGATGCGATCCTCGCCCAGTCCATCGGCGGCGGCGGCGGCAATGGCGGCGTCAACGTCGCCGGCGGCCTGTCGGGCAGCACCAGCGGCAATACCGGGGGCCTGGTCCTCGGGGTCGGCGGGTTCGGCGGATCAGGCGGCGACGCCGGGGCGGTGACCGCCCATGCCACCGGCAATGTCATCGCCACCGGTCTTGCAGAAGACATCGCGCGCGACACGTTCGGCGTCACCATTCCGGGCGCCGCGGATCCCCAGGAAATCGTGGTGGAGCGTCAGCGCATCGGCGGGTCCCACGGGCTCGCCGCGCAGTCCCTTGGCGGCGGCGGCGGCAATGGCGGCGTCAATGTCTCCGGCCAGTTCGCGGTGACCGGATCGCAAGGATCAGGGCGCGCGGTGACGCTGGGAGTCGGCGGCTTCGGCGGCGGCGCCGGAAACGGCGCTGATGTCAGCGTGACCCTCGACGCGCCGGGCGCCGACCGGGTCCAGGCGGCGGCGATCGGCGACGGCAAATCGGCCGTGCTCGCCCAGTCCGTGGGCGGCGGCGGCGGCTCTGGCGGCGTGAACATCACGGGCGGCATGGCGGTGACCGGCCAGGTGGCGCTGGGAATTGGCGGGTTCGGCGGCGGCGGCGGGCTCGGCGGCGACGTCAGCGCCGCTGTGGACGCAGATCTGTTTGCATCCGGACGCTTTGCGCGCGGCCTGTTCGCACAGTCTGTGGGCGGCGGCGGCGGCGACGGCGCGATCAACATCACCGGCGGCGTGACGGCGGGAACGGGAACGACCGGCCCGTCGCTCAGCTTCGGCATGGGCGGTCAGGGCGGGGCGGGCAACCGGTCCGGCGCCGTCACAGTCACCCAGTCCGGCCTGATCCGTGTGGACGGGATCGACGCGACAGGGCTCCTGGCCCAATCGGTCGCCGGCGGCGGCGGAGCCGGCGGCCTGAACGTCACAGCGAATATCAGCGCGGCGAAGGCCGGCCAGAGCGCGCTGGCCGGCTTCGGAGCTGCGGTGGGAATCGGCGGCGACGGCGGGGACGGCGCGGACGCGGACTCCGTCAGCGTGAGCAGTGTCGGCGACATTCTGATGAATCTCGCCGCGGTCCCGAATGCGGGGGCGGGTGATGATCCCTTCGAGGGCGTCGCCTTCATGCATTCCGCTCCGGGCCTTATCGCCCAGTCGGTGGGCGGCGGCGGCGGGGTCGGCGGCGTCAATGTGGCTGCGGCGATCTCGCCCCAGGGCAGCCCCGTCGTGGTCGGCGTAGGTGGAACCGGCGGTTCGGGCGGGGCCAGCGGCGACGTGACGGTCAATCGGGGCTGGACCCTCGACGGGTCCGGCGCGCGGGTCGATCAGGCAGGCCTGATCCGCACCAGCGGCGATTTCTCCACCGGCCTGTCGGCGCAATCCATCGCCGGCGGCGGCGGACGCGGCGGGGTCAACGTGACTGGCGCGCTCAGCCTCGGCGGCCCGTCGAACGCCAAAACCTACGCCGCCCAGTTCGGCATTGGCGGCGGCGGCGGCGACGCGTCGGACGCCGGCGACGTCACGGTGGATCATGTGGGCGCCATCATGACCGACGGCGACGCCTCCGATGGGCTGTTCGCCCAGTCGGTGGGCGGCGGCGGCGGCAGCGCCAACTACAATCTCGGCCTTGGATTCGTGAAGGACGCCAGCGCGGTCAATTTCACTATCGGCGGGGCCACGGGAATCGGCGGCGCGGCCGGCGGGGTGACCGTGGATCACATTGGCGACATCGCCACGCTCGGCGCGGACTCCGCGGCGATCCGCGCCCAGTCCATCGGCGGCGGCGGCGGCAACGCCGCGTTTGACCAGAATCTCGGATTCGGCTCGGAGAATGCGCTGGACATCGGCATCGGCCGACGCGGCGGCGAGGGCGGCGAGGGCGGCGCGGTTTCGGTGACCAGCACCGGACAGCTCGACACCAGCGGCGATCGGTCCAGCGGCGTGTACGCCCAGTCTGTGGGCGGCGGCGGCGGCGGCAGCAGCGCCACCTCGGTCGGCCTCAGCGTCGCAACCGGCGAGGGATCGAACGCGAAATCCCTCTCCGGCTCCGTGTCAATCGGCCTCGAAGGTGGAGAAGGCGCCGTCGGCGGGGACGTGAATGTCGACACAAGCGGGCGGATCGTCACCAGCGGCCGCGAGTCTGCGGGCGTGTTCGCCCACTCGATCGGCGGCGGCGGCGGCACCGGCGGCACGGCGTCGTCCTTGCTGCTGGGCGATGATCTGGCGGCGTCGGTCGCGGTGGGCGGCGCCGGCGGCGTCGGCGCGCGCGCCGGAGACGTCACGGTGGCCAACCAGGCCACGATCATCACCGAGGGTGACCGGTCCGAAGGCATTTTCGCGCAGTCCGCGTCCGGCGGCGGCGGGCTTGGCGGCTTCACCTATCTGCTCGGGATCGACAATCCGCTGCTGGGGTCCGACCACAGCGTTTCGGCGGTGGTGAGCGTCGGCGGAACCGGCGGTGAAGGTGCAGTGGGCGGTGCGGTTGACGTGACCCAGTCCGCCGTGATCTCCACCCTCGGCGAGGAAAGCCACGCCGTGCGCGCCCAGTCGGTGGGCGGCGGCGGCGGGGTCGGGGGCGCCGTGGTGGCCCTGCGCGCCCAGATCGGCACGGAATCCAAGAGCGCCGACATCAATATCGGCGGCGCCGGTGGAACCGGCGCGGGCGGCGGCGGCGTCGACATCACCAATACCGGCATGCTGTTCACCGAAGGTCGCGCCGCCCACGGCGTCTACGCCCAGTCCATCGGCGGCGGCGGCGGGGATGCGGGCCTGATCCTGAGCCTGCAGACCGGGTCGGCGGGCGCGTCGGGATCCAGTCACCGCGCAGTGACCAATATCGGCGGCTCGGGCGGGACCGGCGGCGCCGGCGGCGATGTCTCGGTGTCCAACCTGATCCGTGACGGCGAGGACGGGTCCGGTCAGATCGTCACCGCCGGCGAAGGCGCCCACGGCGTGTTCGCCCAGTCTCTGGGCGGCGGCGGCGGCAATGGCGGCTCGATCGTGCAGGGCGCCTTGTTCTCCCCCACCGCCAACACCGTGACGGTGGGTCTCAATATCGGCGGCGCCGGCGGATCCGGGGTCGGCGGCGGGTCTGTCGACGTGGTCAATGAAGGCCTGATCGACACGTCCGGCGACGGCGCCCATGGCGTCTACGCCCAGTCCATCGGCGGCGGCGGCGGCAATGGCGGCCTGGCGCTGGCGGTCTCCACTGCGGTGTTCGCCGAAGTCGGCGCCCCGCTCATCGCCATTGGCGGCGTGGGCGGCGACGGGGGCGACGGCGGGGATGTCAGCGTCACCAATTCGGGACGCATCGTGACCCGCGGCGCGCGCGCCCACGGCGTGCTCGCGCAATCCATCGGCGGCGGCGGCGGCAACGCCAATCTGGGCGTCGCCGCGGGTACGACGATCGCGTCCAACGTTCTGTCTTCCGCGCTCTCGGCGCTGGTCGGCTCCACCGGCGGCGGCGCGGGCGGCGCGGGCGGCGCTGTCAGCGTCATCCATACGGGCGACATCACGGTGCTGGGCGACGGCGCCGAAGCGATCAAGGCGGAAAGCATCAATGGCGGCGGCGGCGGGCTCGTCTTCGACATGGAAGGCGTGCTGGGCCTGACCGGCGTTGCGGACCCGGTGACCGGAACGGTGGCGCCCGACGCTGCGCCTGAGGTTTCGTTCACGCTGGGCGCCGAAGGCGCGCAGAGCATGAACGCCGGACAGGTCACAGTCACCTCCACCGGCACGATCGGCGCGGCCGGCGACCATGGCGCGGCGATCGCCAACAGCGCCATCGGCGGCGGCGGCGGATCGCTGGATCTGGTCGTCGATTTCTCCGAACCGGCGGCGGGCGATCTCGGCGTGCAGAGCGCCGGCGGGACTCAGGGTCTGAAGCGCGCGGCGACCGATTTCAACACCCGCTTCGGCGAGCGCGACGGCGTGGACAATGGCGGCGCGGCCATCGACAGCGTTCACACGGGCGCGGCGATGACGGAGGGGCTCAACAGCCCGGCGGTGCTGATCCAGTCCGTGGGCGGCGGCGGCGGGCGCGGCGTGATGAGCCTGACAGGTCCGTCCGGCGCGCTTGGCGACGTATCTTTGAATCTTGGATCCATCAATTCCACCGGCGGGCTTGGCGGCGACGTGACCCGCAGCCAGACCGGCGCGGCGGCGACCCTGGGCGATTTCTCCAACGCCGTGGTGGTGCAGAGCCTGGGCGGCGGCGGCGGACGGGCCGGCTTGTTCCTGGACGGCGACGGTGCGGATCAGGCGGCGGTGTCGCTGGGGCTGGGCGCGGACGGCGGATCCGGCCTCGACGCCGGCGCGGTGACCGGCGCGTTCTCCGGCGGGCTGTCCACGGCGGGCGCGGACGCCACCGCGCTCCTGGTGCAATCCATTGGCGCGGGCGGCGGCCAGATCACGGTGTCCGGGGCCGATGCCCCTGAAATCGCGGTTGGCGGCGGCTCCGGCGCGGCCGGCGACGGCGGCGCGATCAGCCTGGACCATTCCGGCCGGATCGAGACCGGTGGCGCGCGCAGCCATGGCGTGCTGCTGCAGTCCATTGGCGGCGGCGGCGGTGCGGTGTTCGGCGCGCTGGACGGCGCGACCCTCGCCCTCTCCGGCGCCAATACCGGCGATGGCGGCGCAGTGTCCTTCGATCAGGCCGGCGATATTGTCGCCATGGGCGCCGGCAGCTATGGCCTGATCGTGCAGTCGCTGGGCGGCGGCGGCGGCTGGGTCGACGGCGCGGTCTCGGCCGGCGGCGCAGGCGCCGGCGGCGCGATCGCGATCGATGTGGACGGGGCGATCTTCACACCGGGCATGAACAGCACCGCGGTGTTCGCCCAGAGCCAGGGCGCGGACGGCGCCGGCGACATTCTGGCGCGCATCACCGGGCTTGTGCGCGGCGGCGGCGGAACCGGCGCGGGGGTCGTGTTCGAGGGCGGGGCGGCCAACACGCTCAACGCGTTCGGTTCGGTCTCGGCGATTTCCGGGCTCGCCATGTCGGCCGGCGCCGGCGACGACACGGTGAACAATTACGGGCTGGTGGCCGGCGATATCGATCTCGGCGCCGGCGCCAACCGGTTCAACAATCAGGAGGGCGCCACCTTCGTCGCCTTCAGTGAGATTGATCTGCGCGATGAGGCCGGCGCCGCAGGGGCCGCGTCAGCTTTCGAATCCGGACTGGCCTCCGAAGACGCTGATCGCGGGCCTGATATGGATCATGCCGGCGTGTCACGTCAGGCTGTGGCTCCGGACGGGGGTCCCACGGCTGGTCCCTCCGGCGCAGCGGCTCCGGTGATGCGTTCCGCCGGCGAGGCGATCGCGCTGGCGGCGAGCCCGACGGCGGCGAGCTCTACAGCCGCCATTCCCGTGACCGGCGCTGCGGCGACCTTCACCAATGCCGGCGACTTCCTCATGGGCCTGTCTGCGCCGCGCTTCCCGCTGGATCTCGCCAACGGCGACACGTTCGCAAATCTCGACGGCGAGGGCGATCCGGCGACCAATTTCCTTCTGGGCGCACGGGTCATCAACACCGTGGCGCTGGACGGTAACTTCGCCCAGACCGAAGCCGGCCACATGGCCTTCGACGTGGCCTTCGGACCCTATGGGTCGGACGTGGTCAATGTCACCGGCGACACCACCGTGGACGGAACCGGCGAGGTGATCCTCACCTGGCTGGAGAGCGATGAAAACATCACCTTGTTCGCCACGGACGGGACCGCGGTCGACAACGGTCTGGAGATCGCCGACACGATGGCCATCGATTTCGGGATCGAGGCCAATGACGCAGGTATCCAGCTCACCCTGCTGAGCGATTTCGGTCTGGATTTCCTGACCCGGAACGGCCAGGCGCTGGGCGGCCATCTCGACAGCGCGATCCGCGCCGACGACTCGGCCGGGATCGGCCGTCTGGCGGCGCTGCTCGGCAATCTGCAGGCGGGCCAGGAGGACGTGTACGCCGAGATCTTCACCGAGATTGATCCGTCCGGCCATCTGGCGCCGCTGCAGGCCCAGCTCGACAATGCGCAAGGCTTCGCCGGCGAGCTGTTCTCCTGTGAAAGCCCGGTGCGCCGCGTCGACGGCCAATGCGTCTGGACGCGTCTGGAAGTCTCCACCTCCCTGCGCGACGGGACCGCCGAGGAGTTTGAGGTGGACTCCAACGCGATCCACTTCCGCGGCGGCTTCGAGCAGGAGATGGACGAGCTGTGGACCGTGGCGGCGGCCATTGGATACGACACGCTCTCTGGTTTCCGCGTCGACGGCACGCGCATGCGCACCGACGGCCAGGCGCTTCACGCCGGGCTCGGTTTCGAACGCACCAGCCCCTCCGGCGTGATCGTGGGGGGCGGCGCGACGCTGGGCTGGCAATGGACCGACTCGGTGCGCCGCCAGACGGTGTTTGTGCCCGGCTTTGGGGAGTCTTCGGCGAATTCCGGCTATCTCACCACAGAGCTGCACCTGGCCCAGGTCTTCCGGTCGGGCCGCGTCTTCGCCCGTCCCGAGCTGAGCGCCAGCGCCACGGCGTTGCACCATACCGGCTTCACCGAGACCGGGCTTGACGGGCTCGGGTTCGAAGGGCTCTCCGACACCCAGGTGATCGCGCGGTTCAGCCCCGAGCTGGCGGTCGGCGCCGTGCTGCACGAAGGACCGGCGAGTTCCGCCACCTTCACGGTGACTCTGGGCGCCGAGCTGCAGTCGCGGGACCGCGTGGACCTGCCGCTGCGTTTCCTGGGCGCCAATCCGGATGCAGACCCGGCGATGATCGGAACGACGCTGGATCAGGAGTCCTACCGGATCTCCACCGACCTGCATCTGGTCGGGTCGGATCGGATCGGGCTGCGCTTCGGCTATACCGGCGAGTTCGGAGACGCAGTCCAGGATCACCGCGCCGGATTCGACTTCCGGGTGAAGTTCTAGATCGCAGTCGGAAAAGCGGGGACCGAAGATTCCGTAAGTGTCAGAATGTGCTGAAAATAGCGTTCACACGTTTGGCATGGGCGATGTTTCGAGCGACCCTCGCTCCTTCCATCACCGGCTTTGATCGCGGTTGGCGCGCCGTGAAATACGCATGCGGCGCCTCCGGGCGGGATGTCAGTCAGCCGAGGCGTAGAGCAAAGCAATATCGCGCTGATAGAGCGCGCAAACATCGCTTTCTGTCCGGAGCACGGCCCGGTCGGGCTCCAGCACGATCACGCAGCCGTTTGTGAAACGATATTCCCGGCCGCCGTCCGCAAGCGCCTGCTCCACAGGGACTTCGTCCATCGGGCGTTCAGGGGCGGGCGATGCCGGCGCAACCGGATCGGTGCAGGACACAAGAGGTAGTAATAACAAAAAGGTGAGCGTTTTCATGAGTCGGTTATTCCCAATATGAGTGTGGATTGCTGAAACAGGAATTCGAACGTTCTCGGAACCGAGCCACCGCGCCTGAACAAACGGCGCCCATGGGTTCTTCTATCTGTGGATCATTGCGAGAACAGCGACAAGCGCGCTCTGGTCCGCCGGGCGAGGTGCTCGCGCCGCATGTCCGCAGGCAGAAGGCGGGCGTGAGCGATCATTCCGAAGGTGCATAAAGACCATAAGAATCCGTCGCATCGGGCGATCAGGGCGGGCTCGGGCAGTGCGGCGCGCAGAACGGCCAGCGAAGTTTCGCCGCGCGAGGCGATGAGCGATCGCGACAGCTGCGCGAGGGCCGGGTCATTCATGGCGAGGATGAAGAGCTCGTCGATGATCGCGAATGTCTCGCCGATCTCATCGCCGGGCCCGAGCAGGTTTTCTGCAATCAGTTCAGCGAGGGAATCCGGCTCAAGCCCCTGAGGCGGCGACAAAATCTGGTCCCGGTTTCCGACAAGCGCGGCATAGGCGCGCTCGAACGCGCCGTGCACGATGTCCGCTCTCGAGGCGAAATGCCGGGTGGTGGCGCTGAGCGGAACGCCGGCCTGTTTTGCGACGCTCCGGTGGGTGAGGGCGTCTGCGCCGTCGTGGGCGACCACCCGCAGGGCCGCCTGAAGGATGCGTTCGGGGACGCCGCCGGGCTCGGCCCATGTCGTGGAAGCGGGCCCCCGCGTCCTGTCGCCGTTCATCAGCGCGGCGCGCCAGACCTCGAACACCCGGTCGGCGGTGTCCCCGGACGCCGCCGCGCCGGTGAGCTTGTCGGCGAAGCGCGCCGCCGTCAGGCAGGCGAGGGTCAGGCCGGTCTGGTCGAGCATGGACGGCGATACGAGGAGGTCGGTCGACAGATGGAACTCGGCGATGTGATCGCGAGACCCCGGCGGCAAGCGGAACAGCGCCTCGGTCCGAGCGGCGAAGTCGAGAACGGTCGCCATCCAGGCCTGCGCCACCGGTTCAAGTCCAGGGACCCTCGCGGCGTTGATCCAGAGCGTGCGCTCAAGCCCGATCAGATCGGTGTGCATCGCCCGCCGCACGAGCAGCGCGATCAGCCAGCCGCTCAGGTGCTCCGGCCCGGGCCGCACATCCGCCGGGTCCGCCACTGCGGCGCCGAGCCAGGCGCGGTGCTCTGCGAGCGCCTGCTCGTACACGGCGCGTATCAGGCCGTTGCGGTCGCCGAAATGGTAGTTGACCAGAGACACGCTGACATCGGCGTCCACCGCCGTGCGCCGGGTCGTCGCCTGTCGCAGCCCGCACCGGCTGATCAGGGTGCGCGCCGAGGCCAGCAGGCGGTCGCGTACGGAAGGCGGCGATTTTGCTTTCATGGTGAAAATCTAGGCGTGTTCGACCCGGTGAGCCAGTCCAGAAGAGCTTTGGTACATCCGTTTAATTTGAAATGGCCGAGAGCTCCGGCGCGGTGATCCGAAACCGGAGACGCATCGAACCAATCCTCTGCCAGAGCAAGCATATTATGGAAAAATATCGTCCGGGAGCTGAGCGCTCGTCATCAAGGCGTCGCGAATTTGTCGAGAAAACTTGACTCGGTACGACCGTTCAATTCGGCGAGTGTCAGCCCATCGCTGTCGTGATCTCAGGGGGCTTCCATGCGACGTTTCACACTGCTTTTGACCATTTCCACCGCCGCGCTTCTGACCGGCGCCGCGTCGGCTCAGGAGGCCGGCGACCAGACCGAGGACTCCGGCGCCACGACGGACGTCATTCGGGTCACGGCCTCGCCGATCCGCGACGCCCAGGCCGCGGCGCTCACCGTGAAGCGCAACGCCGAGAACGTCGTCGACGTCATCTCGTCGGACACGATCGGCCGTTTTCCCGACCAGAATCTCGCCGACTCCCTGGCGCGTCTGCCCGGCGTTGCGGTGGAGCGCGACCAGGGTCAGGCCCGCTATCTGAACCTGCGGGGCGCGCCGTTCCGCTACACCGGCATCGCGTTCGACGGCGTTCCCGTCCCCGGCGCCGAAAACGGCCGCATCCCCCGCTTCGACAGCCTGCCGTCCACCATCACCAGCCGGGTCGTCGCCAACAAGGCGGTCCTTCCCAGCATGCCGGGCGAATCCGTGGCCGGCTTTGTCGACATCCAGACCTTCAAGCCGTTCGATGTGGAAGGCCTCTCAGCCGCACTCGATGTCGGGCTGGGCGAACAGGATCTGGGCGGCGGCGACGTGTCGCGCGCCAGCGTTCGCGCGTCCTATTCCGGCGACCAGTTCGGCATCGTGGGCTTCTTCTCCAACAATTCGCGCGCCCAGGTCACCGACAACCGAGAATACGATCTCGAGCGCAACGGCGCCGGCGATCTGGTGGTCAACGAGCTTGATTACCGCAGCTATCTGGTGGAGCGCGAGGACACCGCCTATGGCGGCCGCGTGGAGTATCGGGGCGACGGCGCGCTCAAATCCCTGTTCGCCTCCACGCTCTATACCGAGTTTCTCGACAGCGAGGACCTGACGCAGTTCGTCTTCGAACCGCTCGCGGCGCAGGCCGGCGTCCAGGTGGCCGGCCTTCCCTTGCTCACCACGCGCTTTATCCGCTACGGCGAATATGAAAACTCCACCTTCACCAACACGCTGGGCGCCGATTTCGCGCTCGCGGGATGGGATGTGGAGGCGCGGGCCAACTATACCGAGACCGAATACTACTTCCGGCTGCCCATCGCGCTCAGCGCCGCCGCCTTCAATGTCGGCAGCTATGATCTGAGTGATATCGAGGATCCGGTGCTGACGCTTGCCACGCCGCTGGCCCAGTCGGCCTATGCGGTGAATCTCGGGATCGATCTGGGAACGCGCAACGACATCGAGGCCTGGATCGGCAAGGTGGATGCGAGCCGCGACCTGGCCCTGTTCGGCCGCGACAGCACCGTTCAGTTCGGCGCCCAGCTCGAGCAGCGCGACGCCTCGGGATACGGGTTCATCATCCAGCAGGGTCCGTTCCCGAACATCGACATCGCCAGCTTCGACACCGGCCGGGCGTGGGACACCAATTTCACCAACTCGTTGGGCGGCACCTATTATGACAGCGAGGCCCTGCAGAACGCCTGGCTCGCCTCGGGCCTCCTGGCGCCGGCGCTGACGCCGCCGTCCGACCAGCAGGTGCTGATCGAGGAGACCATCCTGGCCGCCTACGCCATGGCGACGACGCGGTTCGACTGGGGCAATGTCGTCTATGGCGCGCGCCTGGAGCAGACCGACTACACCAGCGCGGGCCTCGCCGGCGATCAGCCGCTGTCGGTGGACGGCGACTTCCTCAACGTGCTGCCGTCCCTGCACGTCAATGTCGATCTGAGCGACACCATGAAGCTGCGCCTGTCGGGCACCAGCGGCGTGAACCGTCCCACCTATAACGAGTGGCGCGCCGGCTCGACCGTGGACCCGATCGACGAGCAGATCGGCGGCGGCAACCCGTATCTCGATCCCGAGGAAGCCTACGGCCTGGACGCTTCGCTTGAGTGGTACTACGCCACGGCGAGCATCCTGTCGGTGGGCGCCTTCCACCGCGAGATCGACAATGTCATCTACCAGGACGTCACCACCGTGGACGCCGGGCGCTACCTGCCGTCCGCGGCCGGCGAGCAATGGACGTTCAGCGGTGCGGCCAACGGGCGGAACGGCAAGCTGACCGGGCTGGAAGCCAACTTCATCTTCTCGGCGATCGATTATCTCGAGGGGCCGCTCGGCGGTTTCGGCGTCAGCGCCAACGTCACCCTGGTGGACAGTGAGTTCGAGACCCTGGACGGCCGGGTCCTCGACCTGCCGGGCACGTCGGACCTGATCTATAACGTGTCGGTTTTTTACGAGAACTACGGCCTCTCCGCCCGTCTGAACTATCAGTACCGGGATGAGTGGATCTCCCCGATCGAGGACCCGGAAGAGTTCTGGGGCGCGGTGGCGCGGATGGACGCCAGCGTCAGCTACCAGCTTCCGTTCGATCTGGGCGTGAATGCGTCGGTGTACGCCAACTTCAACAACCTCACCGACGAAACCGACACCCGGTTCGCCGGCAACGGCACGATCAACCAGGCGGAAAGCTTCGGACGCCACTACCTCGTCGGTCTTCGCCTGAGCTACTAGCCGCTTCGGGCCGGCGGGGCTGGGGATCAGCCCCGCCGGCTCGCACCGCGTCCACTTCACCTGCCGGCGCCGCCCGTCCGTGCGGGGCGCGCCGGCGGCCGAGGCCGGCGAGACGCCGCTGGCGGTCCGGCCGCTCCGATTCACCCGATCACAGGAGGCGCATCATGCTCGCCGCAATCCTCGCTCTGGCCGTTTCCGCGGACCCGGGTTACACAAGTGTCACAATCGAAGAGGGCGCCCACGTTGTTCGCTGGGAGTCCGAGGCCCCGGTGGACGTGCTCGTCAGCACGGACCCTGATGGAGCGAACGCCCGCATGATTTCCAGAGACGATTCCGACCGGGTTCACATCGAGCCCCACGACTCCCTGTCGGAGCGCCGCTACTTCGTGATCCGCGCCCAGGACGGCGCCGAGACCGTCACGGCCGCCCGGCTCCTGCCCCTGGAGGGCGGCAAGAATTTCAGGGATCTCGGCGGATATGAGACAGCCGACGGCCGCCGGGTGCGCTGGGGCCGCCTTTACCGCTCCGGCGTCATGTCCGGCCTGACCGCCGGCGATTACCGCTATCTCAGCGGGCTCGGCATCGGCGTGGTCTGTGATTTCCGGGCCTCCAGCGAGCGGGTCGCCGAACCCACCGACTGGCGCGCCGAAGCCGTGGAGACCTTGAGCTGGGACTATGAGATCGACACCAGCGCCTTCGCCGCCGCCTTCGCGGACGGGATGAGCGAAGCCAGCTCCGTCGCCGCCTTCACCGGGTTCTACCGGTCCATTCCTTCGGCGTTCTCCGACCGCTACGCCGACCTGTTCCGCGCGCTGGAGAGCCCTTCGGGCGCCACGACCTTCCACTGCTCGGCCGGCAAGGACCGCACCGGTGTGGCCGCCGCGCTGATCCTGACGGCGCTTGGCGTGCCGCGCGAAACCGTTCTGGCCGACTATGCGCTCTCGGACGTCTATGTCGACTACATGGCCGATATCGAGGCCAGCCGCGCCGACGTCGCCGCGGATGATCCCGCCGCGTTCTGGTACGCGCTTCCCGACGAGGTGATCGCGCCCTTCATGCGCTCTGACCCCGCCTATCTGGAGGCGGCGCTCGACCAGATCGAGGCGGACCATGGCGGCGTGGACGCCTATCTCACCGACGTGCTCGACGCCGATCTCGACGCGCTTCGGGCGCTTTATCTGGAATAGGCGGCGACGTCACGCTCAGGACGCGTCGCTCGCCGGGCGGCGGCGGCGGCTGGCTGCACGATCCGGTGCGTCGTGATTTTCGAGACCGATGTGAATCGTCCGACACCACCGCCAGGACTCCAGATCAGCGCATCGGTCCGGCCGCGAGCGGTTGCGGAGGGCGCGTCCCGGCGGTTTTCCCGGCGCCGGAGCGACGGCCTCTCCAAAAATTAACTCCCGGCGCAGTGAGGTTCGCTTTAGCGTTTTCGCGAATGCAGAACTGTGACGCGCGGGGGCTGGCATGCTGACGATATCCGGACTGACGAAAACCTATCCCAACGGGGTGCGGGCGCTGGACGGCGTCGAGCTTGAGGCCCCGGCGGGCATGTTCGGGCTGCTCGGCCCCAACGGGGCGGGCAAGTCGTCGCTCATGCGCACGATCGCGACCCTGCAGACGGCCGACCAGGGGGCGATCAGGTTCGACGGCGTGGACGTTCTGAGCCAGCCGGAAAAGCTGCGGGCCCAGCTTGGCTACCTGCCTCAGGATTTCGGCGTCTATCCGCGCATGTCGGCGCGCGCCATGCTGGATCACCTTGCGGTCCTGAAAGGGGTGTCGGACTCCCGGCGGCGCAAGGCCCTGGTGGAGACGCTGCTGGAGCAGACCAATCTGACCAAGGCGGCCAACAAATCGGTGGCGAGCTATTCGGGCGGGATGCGCCAGCGCTTCGGCATCGCCCAGGCGCTGATCGGGGATCCGCGCCTCATCATCGTGGACGAACCCACCGCCGGGCTCGACCCGGAAGAGCGCTACAGGTTCCAGAACCTGCTTTCGGAGATCGGCGAGAACGTCGTCGTGATCCTCTCCACGCACATCGTCGACGACGTGGCCGAGCTCTGTCCGCGCATGGCGATCCTGAACCAGGGCCGGATCGCTGCGCGCGGCGAGCCGCAAGCGCTGATCGATGCGGTCGACGGCAAGATCTGGCGCAAGCGGGTCGAGCGCTCCGAACTGGAAGCGCTGCACGCCGCGCACCAGGTGATCTCCGCACGCCTGGCTCAGGGCCGCACCGTGGTCCATGTCTATGCCGATGGCGATCCGGGCGACGGGTTCGAGGCGGCCGCGCCGACCCTCGAGGACGTCTATTTCGCGGTGATCCGCGGCGGCGCCGTTCTCGGCGAACCGGCCTGAACGGCCGGATCAGGAGGACGCGCCATGCTCGCCAGCATCATCCGCTTCGAATTTCGCTATCAGTTGTTTTCGCCCGCTTTCATCGCGATCACGCTCATCTTCGGGCTGCTCGTGTTCGGCGGCGTCACGATCGACGAGATCCAGGTCGGCTCCAGCGCAGCGATCAACGTCAATTCACCCGCCGCCATCATGACCAACGTGCTGATCTTCTCGCTGTTCGGAATGATCATACCCACGGTGTTTCTGGCCAGCGGCGTTCTGCGCGACACCAGCATGAAGACCGCGGAGCTCTTCTACACCACGCAGGTCAGGGAGCGCGACTATCTGCTCGGGCGCTTCATCGGCGGTTTTCTCGTCACGGCGCTCGCATTCTCGGTGGTGCCCCTGGCGGTGATGCTCGGCTCGATCATGCCCTGGCTGGACCCGGAGAATGTCGGTCCGTTCAATCCGGCCGATTACGCCTACGCCTATTTCGTGTTCGGCCTGCCCAACATGTTCATCGCCGGCCTGATCATGTTCACCGCGGCGAACGTCACGCGCTCGAGCATCGCGACCTACACTACGCTGGTCGCGCTTTTGATCCTGTACCTCGCCGGGTCCTCCATCGCGCAGAATCCCGATGTCCGAGACCTGGTGGCGTTGATGGATCCGTTCGCGCTCAACACGTTCTTCGAGATCACGCGCTACTGGACGCCTGCCGAGCAGAACAGCCAGCTTCCCCCGCTTGAAGGCTTGCTGCTGCACAACCGGCTGCTCTGGGTCGGCGTGGCGCTGGCGTTGTTCGTGTTCAATCTTGTCACCTTTCGGTTCCGTCGCAGCGGCCGGGCGCTGTTTCGGCGCAAGGCCAAGGCGCAGGGACAAGCAGACGTGGCCGCGCCGGCGCCGGCCGCCATCTCGCTGCCCCGCATCACCCCGACCCTGAACGCCGCTACGGCGCGCCGGCAATTCGCCGCTCGGGTCGGTTTTGAAGTAAAGGGCGTCGTCTTCAACGTCGCCTTCTGGGTGCTGCTGGCGCTGGGCGTGTTCAACGCCCTTGGCGCGATCCTGTTTTCCAGCTCGCTCTACGGCACGCCGAACTATCCGGTGACCCGGATCATGATCGACACGGTCACGGGCTCGTTCGCGATCATTCCGATCGTGGTGGCGGCCTACTACACCGCCGAGCTTGTCTGGCGCGAGCGCAGCTTGCGCTTCAACGAGGTGATCGACGCCACACCCACGCCAAGCTGGGTCTTCGTGCTGGCCAAATACGTGGCGATGACGCTGGTGCTGCTCGGCCTGTTCGCGGCCAGCATGCTGGCGTCGATCGGAACCCAGCTGGCGCGGGGCTACACGATGCTGGAGATCGACCAGTATCTGCTGCGCCTGTTCTGGGATTTCGGGCTGCCCTTCGCCCTGCTGGCCGCCTTCGCCTTCTTCCTGCAGGTGCTGTTCAACAATCGCTGGCTCGGAATGATGGCCTTCGTGGGATATTTCATCCTGACGCTGGTCATGGACAATGTCGGGCTCGACCACAATCTCTACGATTTCGCGGGCAGTCCCGGCGCGCCCTATTCCGACATGAACGGGCACGGCCACTTCATGGGCGTCACCGCCTGGTTCATGCTCTACTGGGGCGCCTGGTCGGTGGTGCTGCTCGTGCTGTGCTTCCTGCTCTGGAATCGCGGCGCCCTGACGCCGATCATGCGCCGGATCGCGGCGCTTCCCGGGCGGCTCACGCCGGTCAGCGGCGGGATCGCAGGCGTCGCGGCGCTCGTGGCGGCCGGATCGGGCGGCTGGATTTTCTACAACACCACCATCGTGAACGACTATGTCTCCGGACCCGCTGCGGAGCGGCGCGCCGCCGAGTTCGAACGGCTGTATCGCGACCGCCTTGTGGATCTGCCTCAGCCGAAGATCGCCAGCGTGTCGGTGGACATCGACCTGTACCCGAGCCGGCTGAGCTATGAGGCTCGCGGCGAGTACGTGATCGAGAACCGGACCGGCGAGCCCATCGACCGCGTCTGGATCGACTATGGCGACGAGGTGACGGTGAACGCCCACGCGCTGGACGGCGCGACGCCGGCCGAACACGACGAAACCTATCAGCTCTACGCCTTCGATCTCGATGCGCCGATGGCGCCGGGCGAAACCCGGGTCTTCACCTGGGACATGGGGCAGGGGCTCACGGGGTTCCGCAATTCAGGCAACGGGTCGCCGGTCGTTTACAACGGAAGCTTCGTGAACAACGCCGCCATGCCGTCCATCGGCGTGGCGCTCGGCTCGTTCATGCAGGATCCCCAGGCGCGCCGGCGGCAGGGTCTGGAAGAGATCCCGCGCGCCTATCCGCTGGAGGACGAAGACCGCTGGTACACCAACTATATCAGCCATGACGCCGATTTCGTGGACTTCCGAACGACGGTGTCCACCGATGCAGGCCAGATCGCCGTGGCGCCGGGCTATCTTGAACGTGAATGGGAAGAGGGCGGCCGGCGTCATTTCGAATACGTGATGGATACGCCGATCCTGAACTTCTATTCGTGGCTCTCGGCGGATTACACGGTGGCCGAGGAAGACTGGAACGGGGTGAGGCTCCAGGTCTTCCACCACGGGCCCCATGACTGGAACGTGGCGCGGATGCTCGAGGCGTCCCGGGAGTCGCTCGCCTATTTCTCCGAGGCGTTCAGCCCGTATCAGTATCGCCAGTTTCGGATTTTCGAGTTCCCGGCCTATTCGACGTTCGCCCAGGCCTTCCCGAACTCCATCCCCTATTCGGAAGGCATCGGGTTCATTGCGGATCTGCGCGATCCTGACGATATCGACTACGTGTACTACGTCACCGCGCACGAAGCCGCGCACCAATGGTGGGCCCACCAGCTCATGGCCGCCAACGTCCAGGGCGGCACGATGCTGATCGAGAGCTTCGCTCAGTATTCCGCACTCATGGTGATGCGCCAGGAATACGGCGAGGACGCCATGCGCCGGTTTTTGAAGTTCGAGCTCGACGCCTATCTCTCCGGCCGCTCGAGCGAGGCGCGCGAGGAGCTGCCGCTCTACCGGGTGGAGAACCAGCAATATATTCACTATCGCAAGGGCGCGCTCATTCTCTATGCGCTGCAGGACTATCTCGGCGAGGAAACGATCAGCCGCGCCATGGCCCGCCTCATTGAGGAGAAGGGCTTCCAGGGCGAGCCTTACGCCACCTCGCTCGATTTCCTGCGCATATTGCGCGAGGAGGCCGGTCCTGAGTGGGACGATCTGATCACCGACTTTTTCCAGCGCATCGTGCTTTACGATCTGGCCGCGACGGACGCCGTGGCGCGTCCGGCGGACGGGGGCGGCTGGGAGGTCGAGATCACGGTCGAGGCGCGCAAGTTCGCGGCGGCGGGCGACGGTTCGCAGACAGAAGAGCCGCTCGATCTTGCGATCGATATCGGCGTGTTCGACCGGGATCTGGACTCCGCCCTGACGGGTTCCGACCATGTGCTCTTCCTGGAGAAGCGCCGGGTGAATGAAACCGGGATGGTGTTCGTCGTACGCGTCGACGAGCGGCCCGAATACGCCGGCGTCGATCCGTACAACACGCTCATCGACCGAAACTCCAACGATAATCTCGTCGCGGTCCGTATCGAGGAGTAAGGTAAAGGCCGCCGCGGGAAGCGTCAGCCGGCGTCCGATCCCGGGAGGGGAGCTGGGCTCCGCCTCGCCGCATCGCGCCGGGCGCCGCTCATCCATTGAGCGCCTCGCCGGTACCCGCGCCTAGAGTCGCAGGCGGAGCCGGCGGGAGCCGGGGCGACCTGACCGGCGGTCGCTCAAGCAGCGGACATGACAGACGACACGACCTGCCGCCTCGACGCATGCGGCTCGTCCTTTCGTGAGATGCCGAGATACGGCGCCTGGGAGTACGAGGTCGCCGCCCAGTGCTTCGAGGAAGTCGACTACATCTCGCTGCACCAGTCTTTTCGCAATGACGACAACGATATCGCGAAATCCCTGACCTGCATCGACGATCTGGAGCGCTTGATCAAGGACGTCACCGCCATCGTCGACGCGGTCGCAGCGACACCTTCACTGCAACGCTGAAGCCGCTGTCCTGGACCGTGTTCGTGCTGGACCGGGCCTAAACCAGGTCCGCTTCGATCGCCCAGAGCCGGTCCTGTCCCCAGCGGACAGGGCCGGGGGCTGCGCCGGCGCGGGTGACGCGGAAGGCCGGCACGCCCCATATCCCGCTCTCCAGCATGTCTGTGCGGTTGGCCTCGGCCACCGAACGCCAGCTGTCGTCGCAGAGCGCGCCGCGCACCGTCTGGGCGTCCAGCCCGGCGCGCCCGGCGATCACCTGAAGCCCCCGATCCGTTCCCGCATCGACGCCGTCGGCCCAGACCCCGCGCATGAAGGAGCGCAGGAAGGCCTCGCCTTTGCCCTCCGCCATCGCCCGGTGCAGCACGGCCAGGCCGCGCTCCACCGGCGCGCCGACCGGATCTGAAATCCGTCCGAAGGGCAGGCCCAGCCGCTCCGCCTCCCGCTTCACGTCGCGCATGATGTAGAGCCGCTTGACCAGCGGCACGGGCAGGCCGCGCATCACCATGGGCAGAACCGGCCGAAGGCGCACCGCGGCGCCGGTGCGTTCGGCCAGGGCGAACAGCCGCGGCAGGGCGATATAGGTGTAGGGGCTGCGCAAAGACACAAACGCTTCGATCACCGCGTCCGGGCGGGCCGGGAGAGGTTTGTGGCCAGCCTCCAGGCGGGCGACGAACGCATCGCCCCCCGGCCGGATCCTCGCCAGACGCGCCTCCAGATCGGGAAGGCGGTCGAGCCCCCAATACCATTCCCCTTCAAAGTGGAAAGTGGCGCCGAGATAGTGTCCGCGCCGCCGCCGCTCCCGGGCGCCCGCAGACAGGGCCGCCTTCGCGTCGCTTCCCGGTTCGGCTGACGGCGCCATGGGCGCGCCGCTGCGAAACGCCGCCTCAATCTCGCCCGCGCGCGCAGCAAAGCCGGCGGCGTCGCGCAGCCCGGCCAGCGCCGCCTCGCCCGCCCGAACCGCCCCCGGCGGCGGCGCGGTCTCGAATGTGGGCGCCAGGCCCAGCCCGTCGGCGAGCGTGCGCGCATCGCGCAGCGACCAGGCTGCAAGCCGGTCTCTGTCCGGCGCCGCGGCCGCATCCGGCGGCGGAACGATGAAGGGCCGCACCTCCACGCCCCAGACCGCCTCCAGATGGGGCAGGGCCCGGACCGCCAGGGCGGAATAGGGATCGTCGACCTGGTGAAAATATCGCACGATCGCACGGGCGCCGGTCACGCGCCGACCCGCCGCCGCCAGTCCGCGCTGCAGAGCGCGCAGGGTGGGGCTCGTGACGATCTGCGGGACGAGGGCGGCCATCAGTCTATCAGGTCCCGGCCGGCCTGCTGCAGCCCGGAAAGATCGCCCAGCGGCGGGATGGTCAGCCCCTTCTGGACGGCGGGTCGGGCTTCCATGCGCGCCTTCCAGTCCTGCAAGGCGTCAAGGCCGTCCAGCGGCACGCCGGCCCAGAAATGGGCGAACACCCACGGCAGGCAGGCGATATCGGCGATGGAATACGCCTCGCCCGCCAGCCAGGGCTGGTCGGTCAGCTGTGTGTTCATGACCTCGTAGAGCCGTCGCGTCTCGCTCTGATACCGATCAATGGCGGGCTGGATCGTCTCCGGCATGTAGCGGAAGAAGACATTGGCCTGGCCCTGCATGGGGCCAAGCCCGCCCATCTGGAACATCAGCCAGCTGATCGTGCGCCACCGGCCCGCCGGATCAGCGGGAATGAGCGCGCCGGTCTTGTCGGCGAGGTAAAGCAGGATCGCGCCGGATTCGAAAATCGCCAGATCGCCGGCGTCTGGATCCACAAGCGCCGGGATGCGGCCGTTGGGGTTGATCTTCAGGTAATCGGGCTGCTTCTGGTCGCCCTTCTGAAGCTGGAGCACATGGGTCTGGTAAGGCAGGCCCAGCTCCTCCAGCGCGATGGAGATCTTCCAGCCGTTCGGCGTGGGCGCGGTATAGAGCTGAAGCATGGCGGTCAGTCCTCAAACAGAGTCAGCAGGCCGGCTTCGGACAGCCAGTCGCGCACGGTTTTACGATCAGCGTCGGGAAGAGCGGCGATCTCGGCCGCCAGGGCCTGGCGCGCGGCTTCGGCCGACGGGCGGGCGCGCACCGACAACGACTCTCCGTCCGCCGTCTGGAACACCGCGAACCGCTCCCCCGCCTCCAGCGCGGCGCGGTTGGCGGGCAGGAAGCGGCCATAGCCGCCCTCCAGAAGGGCCAGGATTTCCGGCATTTCCGGCGGCAGCGCGTCGCCCCCGTCGAAGCCCTCCGCCCCCTGCCGCCGATCCCAGGCCGTGTCGGTCCAGTTCAGCAGGGCGGGCGCATGGGCGGCGATGAAGGCCCGCGCGTAGTCATCGGCGGCGAAATGGGCCTTCATGGCGCCCAGAAGGGTGAGGTCGGCCATGGACAGGCGGGCGCCGAACAATCCGCCCTTGCGGCCGATCGTCGAAGCGCACAGCGTCAGGAAGCGGGCGAATTCGGCGCGCAGGGCCTCCTGATGGGAGTCTCCCGCATCCATGGCCCGCATGGCCTTGCGGCCCCAGGTCATGATGAAGTCCGCGGCGGGCTCGGGCGGTTCGCCCCGCGCCAGATCCCGGGAGATCTTCAACGCGCAGGCGTGGGCGTCGGTATCGTCGATCCAGCGCAGATGCAGCGCGGCGCGCACGAACCATTCATCCAGCAGATCGTCGATGAGCCGGCAGGCGAGTCTTTGCTTCGGCGAACGGGGGATGACGAAGCGATCCGGGAATCGCGCGTCCAGAAGCTGCACGATGGCGGTGGAATCGTGGATCACCCAGTCTTCAGGCGTTTCGACCACAGGGATCAGATGGGTGCCGGCGCGCGCGTCCAGCCGGTCGCGAACGTCCGGCGATTTCGCCCGGACGTCATGGGGCACGCCCATGTAGCGCAGCGCCGCCTCCACCATGCGCGTATAGTAGGACGGGGCGCATCCATAGACGATATAGGGGCCGGGTTGCATTCAGGTCTCCTGGGTTCGGGCGGTTTTCGGCGTGCGCAGCATGCCGTGCGTCAGGACCGTGATCAGCGCGTCCGCATAATCGTCTGCGACGTCCGGGTCCGACAGGTCCATGTCGGCGAGGGCCCGTGAGTTCGAGCTCTGAGTGAACGGGCCGACAGCGGCGTTTGTGGCGATCAGGAATGCGAAGTGCGGCTCGATCGGCGGGGTGCGCCCGGCCGCGTTCAAGCTGTGAAAGGGTTCCAGCGCGAAGGTGTAGGCGGGCCGCAAATGCCGCTCCACCAGCGCCTCGTACCGCGCCCCCCCGGCCAGACCGGCCTGCATCGTGAAGCCCGCCAGGTGCGGAATGCGCGACGCGGTGCGCACGCTGGCGCGTATCTGGGCCTCGAACCGCGCCACCGGATCTGCGGGGTCCACATCCTGCATGGCCAGGATCACCGCTTCGGCCATCTGACCGAACAGGAAGTCCGCCGTGGCGTCCCACAGATCGGCCTTGGAGCCGAAATAGTGCCGGATCACCGCGTGCGAGAGGTCAACCGATGTCGAGATCTCACGCAGCGAAGAGCCGTCATAGCCGCGCCGGGCGAACAAGGCCGCCGCGGCGTTCAGGATATGGCTGCGCTGACGTTCGGGATCGGCTTCCTTCGGCCGTCCTGGCGGACGTGAGGTGGCGGCCTGAGGGGGGGTCATGACGGGACTCCAAAAAGTATGGACGAAGGGAAACTATAATAATACACTCGTAAAATAACAAGCGTGCTGGCCGGTCGTTATACCCCGGTGAAGCGCGGTGGGAGGAAAAACATGTCCGCCTTCAGACCGGGTCCGCGTACGCTGTCGGTTGTCGCAGCGATCGTCCTCTTGGCGGTCGCCGGCTGGGCCGCCTTCGATCGGTACTTCATCTATCTGCCGGGAATGGTTCAGGACCTGCGAGATCCGATCGGACCCGCGCGCGAGGTGAACTGGGAGCCCGGCCCGGAGACCGCGCCGGACGGTGAGCGGCCTCCCAATATCGTGCTGATCGTGGCCGATGATCTGGGCTGGAACGACATCACCCTGCATGGCGGCGTGGCGAACGGGACGGTTCCGACGCCGAACATCGACAGGCTCGCTCGAAGCGGCGTCCAGCTGACCAACGCCTACGCCGCCAGCGGCACCTGCGCGCCCTCGCGCGCGGCGTTGATGACGGGGCGCTACCCGACCCGGTTCGGCTTCGAGTTCACGCCGACCCCGCCGGGCATGGGCCGCGTGATCTCGCACATTGAACAGGGACAGACCGCGCGCCGCCCCTTCATCTTTCATGATGTCGGGGAGTCTCCCGCCTTCGCGGACATGGCCATGCCGGCCGAAGAGGTGACCGTGGCCGAGACGCTTGCGGCGAGCGGCTACCACACCATCCATATCGGCAAATGGCATCTGGGCGGCCGCGAAGGCTCCGACCCGCTGGGGCAGGGCTTTGATGAAAGCCTCGATCTTGCCGGACTGCTGTACGCGCCGCCGGGATCGCCGGACGTGGTCGAGGCGCGCCAGGATTTCGACCCCATCGACCAAGTGTACTGGGCGATCGGCCGCGCGGCGGTGAGGCATAACGGCTCGAACCGGTTCGCGCCCGACGCCTATCTGACCGACATGTTCACGCGCGAAGCGGTGGAGGCGATCGACGCCAACCGCAACCGGCCCTTCTTTCTGTATCTGGCGCACTGGGCGCCGCATTCTCCGCTGCAGGCGTCGCGCGCCGACTACGAGGCGGTCTCGCACATCGACGACCACGCGCTGCGGGTCTACGCGGCGATGATCCGGGCGCTGGACCGCGGCGTCGGCGAGGTCCTGGACGCGCTGGAGGCCAACGGGATCGCCGAGAACAGCGTCATCGTCTTCACCTCCGACAATGGCGGCGCGCACTATATCGGCTTGCCGGAGATCAACCGGCCCTGGCGGGGCTGGAAGGCGACCTTCTTCAACGGCGGGGTGCGTGTGCCCACCTTCGTCAGCTGGCCGGGCGTGATCGATCCGGGAAGCGAGATGGCCGGTCTTTCCCAGCATATCGATATCGCACCCACCCTCGCCTCCATCGCCGGGGCGTCACGAGACGGCGCGCCGGCCCAGGACGGCCGCGACCTCGTCCCGTTCCTGACCGGCTCGGCGCAGGGCGATCCCCACCGAACCCTGTTCTGGCGCAGCGGCCACTACAGCGCGGTCCTCCATGACGGTTGGAAGCTTCAGCGCGCAGGCCGGCCGGAGCGCACCTGGCTGTTCGACCTGGAAGCCGATCCCGAAGAGCGTCTCGATCTGTCCGCGGCCGAACCGGCGCGCGTCGCGGAGCTCTCAGCGATGCTGGATACGCACAACGCCGCCCAGGCGGAGCCGCTCTGGCCGTCGGCGGCGGAGATGCCGGTGACGATCGACCAGCCCCTGGGCATGCCGGAAACCGAGGAGGACGAGCATGTTTACTGGCCGAACTGATTTGCGCGCCGCGCTTCTCGCCGGACTTCTGACCGTCTGCGCAGCCTCCGCCGCGCCGGCCCAGGACCCGGAAGACCCGGCGCCGCGTCCGAACATTCTCGTGGTGGTGCTCGACGATATCGGGTTCACCGATCTGGGCGCCTTTGGAAGCGAGATCAGCACGCCGAATTTCGACCGTCTGGCGGCCGGCGGCGCGATGTTCTCCAATTTCCATACGGCGCCCACCTGCGCGCCGACGCGCGCCATGCTCCTGACCGGTCTGGACAATCACGCCACCGGCGTTCCGACGCTGGAGCATCTGATGATCCCGGCTTATGACGGGCGACCCGGATATGAGGGTGAGCTGCGCCCATCGGCGAACACGATCGCCGAACATCTCGGCCAGGCGGGCTACCAGTCCTTCGCCGTGGGCAAATGGCATGTCGGCCGGTCGCAGACCAGCCTGCCCGCCCATCGCGGATTCGAGCGCAGCTTCATCCTGGATTCCTCCGGCGCCGACAACTGGGAGCATCGCCCCTACATTCCGCACTACACGCGGGCTGAATGGTGGGAGGATTTCGAACCCGCCACAGAACTGCCGGACGATTTCTACTCTTCGGAGTTTCTGGTGGACCGGCTGATCGGCTATCTCGACGACCGCGACGGCGAACGGCCCTTCTTCGCCATGCTCGCCTTTCAGGCCAATCACATTCCTCTTCAGGCCCCGCGCGAGTATGTCGAGCGGTATGACGGCGTCTATGACGCCGGCTGGGAGGCGCTGCGTGACGTGCGCCGCGACGCCGCCATCGCCCACGGCCTGGTTCCGGCGGGAGTCGAACTCGCCGCGCCGCCGCCCGGCCTCACCGCCTGGGCTGATATGGACGAGGCCGAGCGGGCGCTCAGCATCGCCAGCCGCCAGGTCGCCGCCGGCATGCTGGAGGCGGCCGACCATCATTTCGGCCGCCTTCTTCAGCGGCTGGAGGAGACCGGCGGGCTTGCGAACACCGTGATCGTTCTGCTGTCCGACAACGGTCCGGAGCACAACGCGCCCACCGATAACGTCTCGTTCCGATTCTGGCTGGCGGCTCAGGGGTATTCCCGTGATCCGGACCGGCTGGGCGAGCGTGGAACCTACGCCTTCATCGGGCCGGAATGGGCCGTGGCCTCGGCGTCGCCGCTTTCCCTGTTCAAGTTCCATGCGGGCGAAGGCGGTGTTCGCGTTCCGCTCATCGTCTCCGGTCCCGGCGTCGCGGCGCGGGGCGTGCAGCCGCACTTCACGATGGTCACCGATATCGTTCCGACGCTGCTTGATCTGGCCGGTGTGGAGCCTTTGGGCGACGGTCTGGAAATCACCGGCCGGTCTCTGGCGCCGCTGCTTCAGGGCGGCGACACGGTCTCGCCCTACGGACCGGAGGAAGCGGTCGGGATCGAGATGTCCGGGCAGGTCGCGCTCTATCGCGGCCGCTACAAGCTCACCCGCAGCCTGGCGCCCTACGGCGACGGCGTGTTCCGCGTCTATGACATGGAGGCCGATCCCGGGGAGGCCAATGATCTTGCTGCGGCGCGGCCGGACCTGCTCGCCGATCTGACGCGCGCGTACGCGGCCTGGGCCGAGGCCAACAATGTGATTGCGGCTCCCGACGGGTTCGACGCGAGCGCGGAGATCGCCCGGCGCGGCTGGCAAGCCAGCATCCGCAATTACGGGCCCTGGCTCGCCGGAGGCGGTCTGGCTGGTCTTGTGTTGCTTGCTGCGCTGGCCGTGTTTCTTTCCCGTCAGCGCCGGCGCTGGCGCCTGCGTCCTCGCGGGTGAGGGCCGCCGGTCAGGGCTCGCCGTCGCCGGTGATCACCCGAAACCCCACATGGCTGGCGGAGAAATCCCATTCCTGGGGCTGGCGGGCTGCCGGGCGAAAGCGCGCGCAATAGTTCGGCGCGCACAGGAAGGACCCGCCGCGGATCGTCCCGGCCGCATCTGACGCGTCGAACGGGCTCGCCGTCCATTCCCAGACATTGCCGGCCATATCGTACAGCCCGTAGCCGTTCGGCTCGTAGCATCCCACCGGAGCCAGACCCTGATGGCCGTCATCCCCGGTGTCGATCACCGGGAACGGGCCTTGCCAGGTGTTCGCGCGCCAGGTCCCGTCGGGCCGGAAGTCGTCGCCCCAGACATAGTCGGCGCCTTCAAGTCCGCCGCGCGCAGCGATCTCCCATTCCTCCTCGGTGGGAAGACGCCCGCCCGCCCACGCTGCGTAGGCGGCCGCGTCCTCATACGCCACATGGACCACCGGCAGCGCCTCGCGGCCCTCGATATGGCTGCCGGGGCCGTAGGGGGCGCGCCAACTGGCGCCCGGCGCGAAGCGCCACCAGAACCCGCCTTGCTCCACGTTCACGCCGAACACCGCGGAGCCGGGAACCAGAAGATCCGGATCGACGCCGGGATGGTCGGCGGGATCCGGAGTGCGCTCGGCCACCGTCACATAGCCGGTGGCGTCCACGAAGCGCGCGAATTGCGCGTTGGTCACCTCTGTGGCGCTGATGGAAAATCCGTCAGTCTCGACAGTTCGCGCCGGACCCTCCTCGCGGTTGCGGGCCGGTTCGCCGATCAGATAGGCGCCTGGCGCGATTGTGCCGGCGTCCAGATCGGCCGCAAGGCAGGCGGCGGGTGCGTCCGTCTCCGCCTCGCGCGGGGTGCAGGCCGTCGCGGCCAGAGCCGCCGCGATGAGGTGGGCGAGGCGTGTCATGGATCTGCGTTTCACGAAAGGGCTCCCGGCGTTCGGGTGGGCGCGCAAACGTCACACCAGATACGCCACACCCTATCGGGCCGCGGCGCGCCGCTCCAGCCTGTATCGAGTCTGCATCAAGGTCGCGCCTGCAGCGGCCCGCGCCGCGTCCGCCCATTGCGCCGCGCGCAGTGTTGGTTAAACCGCACCCCATGCTTACGATCACAAATCTGGACTACCGCATCGGCGGCCGCCCCTTGTTCGAAAATGCGTCCGCGCAGATCTCGAATGGATGGAAGGTGGGCCTTGTCGGCCGCAACGGTACGGGCAAGTCCACCCTGCTGAAGCTCATCCGCGAGGAGATCGAGCAGCCGTCCCCGGACTCCTCCATCCGCCTGAACAAGGGCGCGCGTCTGGGCTGGGTGGCGCAGGAGGTCGCGCCGTCCGAGGAGACGATCCTCGACGTGGTGCTGGCCACCGACACCGAGCGCCACGCCCTGATGCAGGAAGCCGAGACCGCCGTCGATCCGGACCGGATCGGCGAGATTCACATGCGCCTGGCCGATATCGACGCCTGGTCCGCCGAGGCGCGCGCCGCCGACGTCCTGATGGGTCTGGGATTCACCGACGCGGACCTGTCGCGGCCGACGCGGGAGTTTTCCGGCGGGTGGCGCATGCGCGCAGCCATCGCCGGGGTCTTGTTCTCCCAGCCCGACCTTCTGCTGCTGGACGAACCCACCAACTATCTCGATCTTGAGGGCGCGGCCTGGCTCGAGTCTTATCTGAAGAAATATCCGTTCACCGTGCTCATGGTGTCCCACGACCGGGAGATGCTGAACCGCTGCGTCACCCACACCATGGCGCTGGAGCATTTGCAGCTGTCGATCTCGCCGGGCGGCTATGACGCCTGGCTGAAACTGCGCGCCGCCAAGACGGCCATGCTGGAAAGCCAGCGCGCCAAGCAGGAGGCCGATCGGGCCCATCTGCAGGCCTTTGTGGACCGCTTCCGCGCCCAAGCCTCCAAGGCCAGTCAGGCGCAGTCGCGCGTCAAGATGCTCGAGCGCATGACCGAGATCACCATACCGCTGGACGAGCGCACCACGCCGTTCTCTTTTCCCACCTCCACCGACAAGCTCGCCCCGCCTCTGCTGCAGCTACGCGACGCGACTGTGGGCTACGGCGAGGATGCGGTGATCCTGTCGAAGGTGGAGTTGCGTCTGGATCCCCAGGACCGCATCGCCATCATCGGCGCCAACGGTCAGGGCAAGACGACGCTGGTCAAATCCATCGCCGAACGCCTGACGCTGATGTCGGGCGAGCGCGTGGCGCCGCGCTCCCTGCGGATCGGATATTTCTCCCAGGACCAGATGGACGAGCTGAGAAACGGCGAGACGGTGCTCGACCATGTCCGCGACGCCCTGCCGGAAGGCGCGCCCGTCTCCAAGCAGCGCGCCGCCGCCGCCGCCATGGGGTTCGCCCACGAAAAGGTGGGCACGAAGATCGAAAAGCTCTCCGGCGGCGAGAAGGTGCGCCTGCTCCTCGGCCTGATGGCGATGGACAAGCCCCATGTCATGATCCTGGACGAGCCGACCTCGCACCTCGACATCGACAGCCGGGAAGCGCTGATCTACGCGCTGAACGATTATAACGGCGCGGTCGTCCTGATCACCCACGACGTCTATCTGGCGGAGGGCACCGCCGATCAGCTCTGGCTGGTCAAGGACGGAAGCGTCTCGCGCTATGACGGCGACCTGAACGATTACAGGAAGCTGATCCTGCAGGCGGATCGCCGCTCCGCCGACGCCTAGAGGCGGCGCTTCCAGCCGCGCCGGTCTCGCCCCGAATCCTGCAATGCGAATGCGCAGTTCGGGTGACGACCTGAATGAGATCATTCCGCCTCAAACCGGCCCTGAAAATGTGCGATGGGAGATTTATGAACCACGCCATGATGGGCCTGTAACCGACGCTTCGAGCGTCCGGTCCGGCGGTCTCGAAAGCATGGTATGTGGGGTGTTCGGCTGATCGTCTTCCGGGGACCGGGGCGGGGCCGATGTTTTGGGGGATGAGATGAGTTCGCCTTCGCGCCGCACCGTGGTGTCATCGGGGCTCGCCGCGCTCGCAGCGGCGGCGTTTGCGTCGCCTGCATCGGCGCGGGGGTCCGGCCAGGCGCGCCGGTTTTCCCATGACGCCGTGATCGAGGAGGCGCGCAGGCTCGCCCGCGCCCGGTTCGAGGCGCCGCCGGACCTGCCGGCGGGGCTCTCCGGGCTCGACTACGACGCCTATCGCGCCATCAGATTCCGGCCCGAGCGGGCGGTGTGGGCGAATACGGCGTCAAAATTCTCGATCCAGATGTTTGCGCCCGGATCGATCTATCAGCAGCCGGTCGATGTCCGGTTGGTCGAGAGCGGCGTGGCGCATTCCGTCGCCTTGCCGGCTGACGCGTTCGATACGCCCGACGCCGCGACCGCCGCGCTGATCGCCGAAGTCGGCCGTCTGGCGGGTTTTCGTGTGCACTATCCGATCAATACGGCGCGCCGCGCCGATGAATTCGTCGTGTTCCAGGGCGCCAGCTATTTTCGTGCGGTGAGCCGGGACCAGATTTACGGCCTGTCTGCGCGCGGCCTGGCCATCGACACCGGCGAGCCGGGCGGGGAGGAATTTCCGGTCTTTCGCCGGTTCTGGATCGAGCGGCCGTCGCCATCCATGGACGCCATCGTGATCCACGCCTTGCTGGACAGCCGCCGGGTCACCGGCGCCTACCGCTTCGCCATCGCGCCGGGCGCGCCGACGGCGATAGACATCGAGGCGACGCTGTTTCCGCGCGTTTCGCTCACCCATGTGGGGCTCGGATGCCTGACCTCGATGTACATGCACGGCCCGCTCGATGCGCCCGACCTGGCCGATCATCGTCCCGCCGTCCACGACTCTCTGGGTCTTGCGATCCATACCGGCGCCGGCGAGCGGCTCTGGCGGCCGCTTTCCAATCCGCGCAGCCTTCAGATGGCGGCCTTTCTGGATCGCGATCCGCGCGGGTTCGGTCTCGCCCAGAGGGATCGCGATTTTGCGGACTATCAGGATCTCGAGGCGCGCTACGAGCGGCGCCCTTCGGCCTGGGTCGAGCCGCGCAGCGGCTGGGGCGAGGGCCATGTGCAGCTGGTGGAGATCCCGTCTGAATTCGAAGGCAATGACAATATCGTCGCCTACTGGCGCCCCGCCGCCGCGCTGGAGGCGGGCGGCGAGCACCGATTCAGCTATCGGCTGACCTGGCCGGACGATATCCGGCCCGGCGCTTCGATCGGCGCCGTCACCCGTAGCGCCTTCGGCCGCCGCCTCACGGACCGGAGCCCGCAGCTGGTCGTCGACTGGTCCAATCCCGGCGCGGCGAATCTGGAGGAGATCTCCATAGAGGTGTCGATGTCCGGCGGCGCGCGGTCGCAAGTCACCGTGGCGCCCAATCCGGTCACGAACGGGTTTCGCGTCTATCTCACCCTGGTGGCCGACATCCCGGCGATGACCGAGATCCGCATGCGCCCGGTCGTGAGGGGTGAGGCGGTCGGCGAAACCTGGCTCTACCGGCACATCCAGCGTGGCTAGAGCCCTGCCGCCGGAAAGTCCGCTTGATATGCCGCGCGCGACCGTCGACGGGCCGCGCCTGCGCGCCCGTCCGATGACATGGACGCGGCGGGTCGAACTGTACGCCGGCCGGATCGCGCTCATCGCTCTGACTGCGGTGATCACCGGGTACGGCGTGGTCGAGGCGCACGGCGTGATGACCGTGGGCGGCGGCCTGACCGTGTCGCAATGGGTGTTCCTGGTCCTGTTCGCCCTCAGCTTCGGGTGGGTGGCGTTCTCGGCGGCCCAGGTGATCCTCGGCTTCCCCGCCGCCGTGCTGCGAACGAAGCGGCAGCGCCTCGAAGCCGATCGGCCGGCCCGGACCGCCATTCTGATTCCGGTCTATAACGAGGAACCGGCCCGAATCGCGGCCGCCGTAGAGGCCATGGCCGGCGAGCTGGCGCGCGCCGAGCCGGGGTGTTTTGCGGTCTTCCTGCTCTCCGACACCAACCGCCCGGAGGCGTGGATCGCAGAAGAATCGCTGTTCTCGACGCTGATCGCGAACGCCTCGCCGGACTGCCCTGTCCATTATCGCCGTCGCCCGGTCAACACCGAGAAGAAGGCCGGCAATGTCGCCGACTGGGTGGAGCGCTGGGGCGCCGCCTACGAGGCGATGCTCGTGCTGGATGCGGACTCGGTGATGGGGACGGATGCGATCCGGGGCCTCGCCCGCCGCATGGCCGGCGATCCGGGGCTCGGCCTGCTGCAGACGATCCCGCGCATCGTGCGCGCCCGGACGCTTTTCGGGCGGCTGCAGCAATTCGCCAATCGCTGCTATGGCCCGGTGTTCGCGGCCGGGCTCGGCTTCTGGCACGGGCGCGAGGCCAATTACTGGGGCCATAACGCGATCATCCGCACCGAGGCGTTCGCGCAGAGCGCCAAGCTTCCGGTGTTGTCCGGCAAGCCTCCCTTTGGCGGGCCGGTGATGAGTCACGACTTCATCGAGGCGGCCCTGATGCGCCGGGCCGGCTGGCGCATCGAACTGGCGCCGGACATCGTGGAGACGTACGAGGAGGCGCCGCCGGCCCTGTCGGACGTCATCATCCGGGACCGGCGCTGGTGCCAGGGCAATCTGCAGCATGCGAGATTCGTTCTGGCGGACGGGTTGACGCTGGTGAGCCGGATCCATCTGCTCATGGGAATCATGAGCTATGTCAGCGCCCTGATCTGGCTCGCGCTGATCGGCGCCGGCCTCGTCATCGCGATCCAGGCCGGCCTCACCGAGCCGGACTATTTCGCCGAGCCCGGCCTGTTCCCAACCTGGCCGGTCTTCGACTCCGAACGGGCGGTCTCGCTGTTTGTGGTGGCGATGATCGTGGTGCTTATTCCCAAGGCGCTTGGCTGGCTGTCGGTGATGCTGCGTCCGCGCAGGCTGCTTCAGTATGGCGGCCCGGTCGCCTTCACGGCGTCGGTTCTCGTGGAGACCGTGTTCAGCGCGCTCTACGCGCCCGTCATGATGCTGGCCCAGGCGAACATCATCCTCGACATCGTGCTGGGACGCGACGCCGGATGGAAGCCGCAGCGGCGCGAGGACGGTCCCATCGCGTTTCTCGCCGCTTTGCGGGCGCACGCCTGGCATTTCATCACCGGCGTGGCGCTCGCCGTCCTGACCGCCATGATCGAGCCCGGCCTGTTCTTCTGGACCCTGCCGGTGACGGCCGGCCTCTTGCTGGCGCCCCTTCTGTCCTGGATCAGCGGCATGCGCAGCTTCGGGCTCGGCCTGAAGCGGGTCGCGATCCTTCGCACGCCCGAGGAACGGGCCGGGTCTGCGCCAGCCCTTGATGCGATGGTGGATCGTCTGGCCGTGTGGCGCCGCCGTTCCACGGTCGACACGATCCTGGACCTTGTCGGCGACCGCGCGCTTCTGGGTTTCCATCTCGATCAGGTGCAGGGGGACGAGCCCGCATTCTCCGAGACGGCGATCGTCGCTCGCGAAAAGCTTGCACGCAGCGCCACGCTTGTTGAGGCCTGCGCCTGGTTCAGTCCGGCGGAACGCATGGCGGTGTTGTCGTCGCCCTCCCTGCTGGCCGAAGCGGCACGGAAGCACGGGCGTCCGGCGCTGCAGCCGCAGGCCTGATCGAGGCCCGTCTTTTGAGGGCCTGTCAGCGGGGCAGGGCGACGCGTAGCCGGTTGACCGGCATCTCGTAGCGCGGACGCTCCATCCGGGCGAACTGAGCAGTGAGGTCGGCGAGCATGAGCGCGCGCTCCGGCGGCGCCAGCGTATAGGCTGAATAGAAGAAGTCGGCGGCCAGGCGTGCAAGCGAGGCCGGCTCGCCCTCGATCGAGAACACTTCGGTCTCTATCGCCACGTCAGCGCCGGGAAAGCTGTCGCGCGCCAGCCCGGCCAACGCGGCGCCGTCCCTGGCGCGGGGGTCGCCGAGCTCCGCGCGCTCCGGCGAGGCTCGTCGCACATGGTCCGCAATGAGATCGGCGACCTGGACATAGCCGGGGGCGGCCTCGCCGGGACCGTCGACGATGGCGCTGAACACGCCGCCGGGCCGCAGCACGCGCGCAATTTCGGCCAGAACCGGTTCAAGCGGATCCATCAGCGTCAGCGCCCAGTGGCACAGCACCGCGTCGAACGAGTCGTCGGCGGCGAAGTCAAGCGACTGCGCTACCCCTTCGTGAAGGGTGATTTCGGCGTCGGTGAGCCGCTCGTGAGCGAGGCGGAGTTCGGCCGCGCTCATGTCGAGCCCGGTCAGGGCGACCGAAGCCTCGTAGCGTGCTCGGCAAAGCTCCAGCAGGACCCCGCTGCCGCACGCCAGATCCAGCACGCTTCCGCCCGGCGGTGGGGTGACGGCCTCGCTGATCCAGGCGTAGCTGTTGCGGCCATGGCGGTCCACGCAGGCCGATGCGCACGCCTCGGTGAAGCCGGCGGCCTCTTCATGCAGCGCCTTGAGGTGGCCGCGCAGGCCGGCGCCCCCATCGCCGCGTTTGGTGTCCGCGGGCGCGGCCGCCCGATCGTCTGCGGAACCCAGGGAATCCTTCACAGGCGCTCTCGCTCGATGGAGATCAGCGTGACGGTCTGGGAGAACGACCACACGCCGTCGCGCAGGCATCCCGCCAGGTAGGGTCCGGTCACCTTGTTGGACATGAGCGCGTCGAGGCTCACCGAGTCGTCGAAGATGCAGCGTTGCAGGAACCCCTCCACGGCGCTGCGTTCGGCGTCGGGCGCTCCGTTTTCATACTGGATGTCGCGGGCCTCTAACGGGACGCCCAGGCGGTGAAGCGAGGCGGTCAGGTCTTCGCTGGCGGTGTAGACCTCGCTCTGGGTGCGTTCGAAACCGTCCAAGAAGGCGCGGTGGAATTTCAGGTAATGGGCCTGCTCCGACGCATGGGCGATGAAGCCGCGCCCGCCCGGCGCAAGCGCCTCGACGAAGCGCGCCATGCCGGCGTCGAGGTCCGCGCGCGGCAGGGCGTAGAGCGCATGGGTCGCCCAGACCACGTCATAGCGCTCTGCGGGCACGATCAAGTCCTGCAGCGTGCAGACATGTTCTCCGGCCGGCGTGAAGGGCGGCCTCAGGACCCGCTTCGCCTCGGCGACGGAAAACGCCGCCGGATCGAGCAGGTCATAAAGGATGGGTGCAAGATCCGCCTCGCCCACGCCGGCGTGATCGATCAGGGCGTTGGGAAACTTTCCTGATCCGCAGGCCACGTCGAGCAGGCGCAAGGGGCGGTCGCCGGCCGCTTCGGCGCGCTCGGCGAGCCAGGCCGCCCAGTCTCTGGACTCCGCCAGATGGCGATAATCCTTTGTGGCGAGGCGGTAGAAGGCCTCCATGCCGGCGCGTCGGGCCTCGTCCCAATGGGCAAGGCTTCGGGTGACAGTATCGGACATCAGCGCTCCGTCTGGGCTCGCCAGCATACGGGATTGAGGCGGCTCGCCGCCGTTTCGCCCGGTTCGGTTTCAGGAATGAACTTGCGCCAGTCGCCGGAGACTTGCGTCGGGGCGTCGACGACACGTGCGCCGTCGGCGAAATACGTGTTCGCCAGCACCACCCGGCTCAAGGTCGTAGAGTTTGCGCCCGCGGTATGGAAGCTCAAATTGTGGTGGAAGCTGACTTCGCCTTCCTCGAACGGTCCGTCCTCGACATCCACCCCGGCGTTTCGAAAGGTTTCCGCCACCCGCCGGTCATAGCTGTCATCGGTCTTGTCGAAGGGGATGTCAGCGACCCGGCGCCAGGCGTCGATGGGCCGGGCGAAGGCCAGCGGGCCCATTTCGCGGGGGATCGCCTGGGCGGGGATCCAGGCGGTGACCACATCGTTGGTGGCCAGGGGAAAATGGTGCGCGTCATAGTGCCAGGGCGTGCGCCCGCAGCCCGGCTCCTTGGACAGGAGATTGTCGTGATAGAGCCGCACCGCATCGACGCCCAGCAGCGCGCCGCAAATGCCGGCGATGCGCGGGCTCAGGGTGAAGGCGCGCAGCACCGGGTCGTCCAGCCAGACCATTTCAAGGCTCAGAAACCGCCCGTCGGCCCCGCCGTCCAGGGTCGTTGAAAACGCCGTGGCGAGCCGCTCCGTCATCACCTGGCGCAGGCGCGCCGTCGCGGCCGCCGACACGACGCCCTTCAGCTTGACCGAGCCGTCGCGGCGAAACTGCGCGATGTGATCGGCGGTCAGCGCGTAGGGCGCGTCGAGCTCGGCGATCAATTCGGCGACGCCGGCCGGTTTCGCCATGGGGGGAGAGGCCGTGATGCGCCGATCGGCGGGCTCGGCGTTGTGCGCCAGCGAGACATACCAGTCCCACCAGGCCTGATTGTCGCCGCGCCAGTCGCCGGACACGTCATACCGGTCCGTTTCGCCGCCTTGATGGGTGTCGTGCATGCATCATCCGCCCGCTTGCTGAGCCCGCATATAGGCCGTCGCGCCGGTGAGGCACGCGCAGATGTGGAAACGGCGTGAGCGAGCGGACTGACCGCCGGACAAATCCCGTCAGGCGGTGGACGCGGCGTGCTGGTCGCGAAGTTTCATGAAGAAGCCTTCGACCTCTTGCGCCGTGGCGCGCTCCGCGGCGCCGGCGGCGACGTCCTCCGGCGGCCAGATCCAGCTGACGGCCGGATCGTGAAGCATCGACCAGCGGGCGAAGACGCGCTCCGGCGCGGTTCCTTCGCTCTGGACGGTCACGTCGATATGGCGGTCGTCGCGTCTGATGCGGTCCACGGCCGCCCTGACCTTGTCTTCAGGCCCCTCGAGCCATTGCAGGTAGATGTCGTCCCGGCAGATCAGCGCCCCGGTGATGTCGTCGCGGACATTGGCGGTGCGCGCGTCCATCAGGATGCTGTTCAGCATGGCGCTGTCATACCCGAAAGGGCGCGACGTATAGATGACCCTGTACACAGTCATGGCGGCGGTCTCTCCCTGATTTCAGGCCATGGTGGCACGATATCGCGCCGCGCGCATCGGTTCCGTTTATCGCACTGGACGTCAATCCGGCTTTACGCGAGGCTCGGCGGTCAGCGTGCGGGGAGGCCGACATGACGTCCAGTTCAACGCAAGCCGGCGGGCGGACCAGCGGCGCGGTCGAGGCGCCGCCGGTGCGCGAGCCGGTGGCGCGCCATCTGTGCACCGATTGCGGCGTGTCGCGCATGGAGGACCCCAAGGCTTGCGGGCGGGCGTGCCAGTTCATCAAGCCTGACTATGACGGGCTGGAGGCCAAGGTCCACGGCCGGGTCCGCGACCCGGAGCGGCCGGACGAGCTGCATTTCGGTCCGTTCCGGCGCATGGTCAGGGCCGGCCTCACTCATCCGCGCGAGGGCGCGCAATGGACCGGGATCGCCACCCGCCTCGCCGAGGCCTTGCTGGAGCGCGACGCCGTGGACGTGGTGCTTACCGTGGCGCCGGATCCCGAAGATCGCTGGAAGCCGGTCCCCGTTCTCGTGACGCGCGCCGAGGGCATGCGGCATGTGCGCGGCATGCGCATGGGCTACGCACCCTTGCTGGCCCTGCTCGAGCCGGTGCGGGCGCGCGGATACAAGCGCGTTGCGGTGATCGGCATCCCGTGCCAAGTCTACGCCCTTCGCGCCCTGGAGGACGAGCTGGGGCTGGACAAGCTCTACGTCATCGGCACGCCGTGTTCCGACAACACCACGACCGAGCGCTTTCACGACTTCCTCGCCCTGCTGTCCGATCAGCCGGAGACGATCACCTATCTGGAGTTCCGCGCCGATTATCAGGTGGAGCTGCGATTCGAGGACGGGCGGTCGAAGACCATTCCCTTCCTGAAGCTGCCGATATCGAAATTACCGCCGGACTTCTTCCCGCTCACCTGCCGCACCTGCGTGGATTACACCAACGTGCTCGCCGACATCACCGTGGGCTATATGGGCGGAGAGGGCGCGCAATGGCTGCTGGTGCGCAACAAAACCGGCGAAGAGCTGCTCTCGCTGATCGAGGATGAGCTGAAGATCGAAGCGCCGGGCTCGGCCGGAAAGCGCGCGTCCGCCGTCACGGGGTTTATCGCCAACACCGAGCGCGCCGCCGGCGGGCTGCCGCTGCGGGGCATGCCGGACTGGGTGCGCCCGCTGGTGGCCTGGCTGATGCCGAGAATCGGGCCGAGAGGACTGGAGTTCGCCCGCGCGCGGGTGGAGATGAAGGCGGCCGAAACCGTGCTGCACCTGCGCCGCCAGGAGAAGCGCCGCATGAAGTCGATGATCCCGGACCATGTCTGGAAGCTCGTCGCGCCCTACGGTTTGCGCCGTGAGCCCGGGGAAGCGGCCGGCGATCCGGAGCCGATCCCCGAGCCTGCTCCGTGGCGCGAACGAGACTGAACCGGTCCGCAGCGCGGTCGTGAAGACCGATTTCAAACGCCCGGGTGTCAAACAAAATAGTTTGTGCCAGTGTCCAATTTGTTGGACACTTCTCTCCGACGGGCAATCCGAGGCGCTTCATGACACCAGCTTTTCCCTTCCCCGCCATCGTCGGGCAGGAGGACATGAAACAGGCGCTGCTGATCGCTTGCGTGGAGCCGCGCGTCGGCGGCGTTCTGATTCTCGGCGACCGGGGGACGGCGAAGTCCACCGCGGTGCGCGCCCTGGCCGGCCTGTTGCCGCCCATCGAGACCTTCGAGTCCTGCCCTTACAACACCGCGCCCGGCGAGCCTGCGATCAATGGCGACGAGAAGGCGCGCGGCGCGCCGGCCACGAAGCCCACGCCGGTGGTCGATCTGCCGCTGGGCGTGACCGAGGACCGGGTCGTGGGCGCGCTCGATATCGAAAAGGCGTTGCGCCGGGGCGAAAAGGCCTTCGAGCCCGGGCTTCTGGCGCGCGCCAATCGTGGCTTTCTGTATATCGACGAGGTCAATCTGCTCGAAGACCATATCGTTGATCTTCTGCTGGATGTCGCCGCCACCGGCGAGAACGTCGTCGAGCGTGACGGGCTGAGCGTGCGCCATCCGGCGAAATTCGTCCTGGTGGGCAGCGGCAACCCGGAAGAGGGTGAATTGCGGCCGCAATTGCTGGACCGGTTCGGGCTTTCGGTGGAGGTCACGACGCCGCGCGATATCGAGCAGCGGATCGAAGTGGTGCGCCGGCGCGACGCCTTCGAACGGGACCCGCTGGGATTCTGCGAGCGGTGGGCGGAGGCCGGCGCCGAGCTTCGCGGCCGCATCGACGCCGCAAAGCAGCGGATCACAGGAATCGACTCCAACGAGCCGGTGCTGCGCAAGGCTTCCGAGCTGTGCATGGCCATGGGCGCCGACGGTCTGCGCGGCGAGCTGACGCTGATCCGCGCCGCCCGCGCCATGGCCGCTCTGGAGGGCGCTGACGACATCACGGTCGACCATCTCCGCTCGGTCGCTCCGTCCGTGCTCCGCCACAGGCTGCGGCGGGATCCGCTGGACGAGGCGGGCTCGTCGGCCCGGATCGAGCGCGGCCTCGCCGAGGCGTTCGCGGGGTGAGCCCGGCCGGCGATCCGCAAGGGGTCTGGGCGCAGGCGCGCCTGGCTGCGGCGATTCTGGCGGTTGACCCGGGGCTTTGCGGGATCGTGCTCACGGCGCGCGCCGGCCCGGCGAGAGACGCCTGGCTGGACTGCCTGAAATCCCTGTTCCAGGACGACGCGCCCTGGCGCCGCATTCCGGCCGCCGTCAATGACGACGCGTTGCTGGGCGGGGTCGATCTCGCCGCGACCCTGAAGGCCGGGCGCGCGGTGATGCGGCCGGGCCTGTTGTCGGAAATTTCGGGCGGAGTCGGCGTGCTGGCCATGGCCGAGCGCGCCGAGCCCGGCCTCGCCGCGCGCCTCGCCGCGGCGCTCGACGGCGCAGCCGCGCCTTTGCTCATCGCCCTGGACGAAGCCTCGGAGCCGGACGAGGGGGCGCCCGCGGCGCTCGTGGAGCGGCTCGCCTTCCACATCGATCTCTCCGGCGTCGCCTTGCGCGATCTGGCGGCGGCGACGCCGGAGATCACCTGCGAGGACGTGGCGATGGCGCAGGTGCGCCTGCCCCATATTCTGAATAACGGCGCCGAGCGCGCGCTGACTGAAACCGCCGCGGCGTTGGGGATCGACTCGCTGCGCCCGCCCCTGCTGGCGCTGCGCGCCGCGCGCGCCGCGGCCGCCCTTGAGGGCCTTGACGAGATCGGCGAGGCGCAGGCCGAGCTGGCCGCGCGCCTGGTGCTGGCGCCGCGTGCGACCCGTATCCCCATGGAGGACGCGCCGGAGGACCACGCGGACGCGCCGCCCGAATCCGAACCGCAGGATGATGCGGCAGACAGCGCGCCGTCCCAGTCCGACGCCGAAACCGGCGATGACCGCGATGAAGAGACGCAAACCCCTGACGCCCTGACCGAACTCACCACCGAGGCGGCCAAGGCCGCCATCCCCGCCGGACTGCTCGCCCGTCTGGAGGCGGGGGCCGGCGCGCCCAGGGCGCGCGGCGCCGGGCGCGCGGGGGCGGTGCGCAAGGACGGTCTGCGCGGACGGCCCGCGGGATCGCGGCGCGGCGATCCCGGCGGCGGCAAGCGCCTTGACGTGCTCGCGACGCTGCGCGCCGCTGCGCCGTGGGGGCGGGTGCGCCGGCGCGGCTGGAAGCGGTTCCAGTCCGGTCCCGCGCTGGAAGTGCGCCGGGAGGATTTCCGCATAAAACGCTTCAAGCAGAACGCCGAGACCGTGACGATCTTCGTCGTCGACGCCTCCGGCTCGCTGGCGTTGAACCGGCTGGCCGAGGCCAAGGGTGCGGTCGAGATGATGCTGGCGGAGTCCTATGTGCGCCGAGACCAGGTGGCGCTGATCGCCTTTCGCGGACGCGGAGCGGAGACCCTGCTGCCGCCGACCCGCTCGCTCACCCGCGCCAAGCGAAGCCTCGCCGGACTGCCCGGCGGTGGCGGAACGCCGCTGGCCAGCGCCATCGAGGCGGCCGAGGCGCTCGCCCATTGCGCGGGCCGTCAGGGGCGCAGCGTCTCGCTGATCTTTCTCACCGACGGGGCGGCCAATGTGTCCCGCGACGGGACGGGCGGGCGCGAAGTCGCCCAGGCCGAAGCCCGCGAGGCGTCGCGGCGCCTGCGCGCGGCCGGCCACGCCGCGATCGTGGTGGACGTCTCCAAGCGCGGCGCCGAGGCGGCGCGCGGCGTCGCCCAGGACATGGCCGCGCGCTATGTGCGCCTGCCGGCCGCCAATATGGGCGCCCTCGCCGACATCGCCCGGCAGGCGGCCGCATGACGGGCGCGCGAATCCCCGCTGACTGGCCCCACCGGCAGGCCAGCGAGCAGGTGTCCGCCGGCGGGGTGAGCTGGCACGTCCAGCGCCTTGGATCCGGACCGGCGCTGCTGCTGGTTCACGGCACCGGCGCGTCGACCCATTCCTTTCGCCGCGTGGCCGACGAGCTGGCGTCCGAATTCGAGATCGTCATGGTCGATCTGCCCGGCCACGGGTTCACCGGCCGGATGGAGTCGCCGGAGCTTCCCAACGTGTCGCGGGGCCTCGGTGCGCTGTTGCGCCAGATCGGCGTCGATCCTGCCGTCGCGGCCGGCCATTCGGCCGGAGCGGCGGTGATCCTGCGCATGGCGCTGGACGGCCATATGGCGCCCCGCGCGCTGGTGGGGCTGTGTCCGGCGCTGACACCCTATGGCGGCGCGGCGGACGGGCTCGCCTCCAAAGCCGTGAGGCTCGCTTTGCTCAATCCCCTGGCGCCGCGCCTTTTCGCCCTGCGCGCCAACCCCCGAAGCGTCGCCCGCCTGATCGCGAAGACCGGATCCCATCTCGATTCTGACGGCGTCGCGCTCTACGCAAAACTCCTCAAGCGTCCCGGCCATGTGGAAGGCGCGCTGCGTTTGATGGCGCACTGGAAGCTTCGTCCTCTGCTCGACGATCTGGGGCGGCTCGACGCTGCGGTGACCCTGGTCTCCGGCGAACGCGACCGCGCGACGCCGCCCGGCGATGTCGAAGCTGCGGCGCGTCATATTCGCGATTGCACCCTCGAACGCATGGCGGGCCTGGGCCATTTGGCCCACGAGGAGGATCCTGTGGCCGCCGCAAGCCTGATCCGCCTCGCCGCGCGCAACGCAGGCGCCCTGAACATGATCGAGCCCCGGCTCGCCGGAGGGACCTGATGCCCGCCTTGCGCCTCCCCGCCGACCATCCCCACCGCGAGAGCCTGAGCGAGGAGGTCCACGCCCGGCCGCCTCAGCCGCTCGCCGCGCCGCTGAGCGCCTCCTATCTGGTGCTTTACACCGGGCCGGGTAAACGGGACTCCGACTTGGAGGCCATCGCCGACCTCGCCCAGCGCTACTCCGCCGCGCCCCCGATCGAAGGCGCCACCCATTACACCGCCCTTCTCGGGAATATCCGCGTCATCTGGGAGCGGCACACCGAATTCGCGCGCTACACCTTCATCCGTCAGAGCGTCGACGACGGCGCGCCCTTCGATAATCCGCCCATATCCGAAATTCCGGGAGATTGGCTGTCCAGCGCGCCCGGCGAAGTGATATTCGCAGCCCACGTGCTGATGGTCGGCGCGCCCGACGAGGGCCCGGTCATCGACGAGACCGTCAAGCGCCTGTTCGGCGGTGCGGAGCTTATCGGCGCCAAGATCGCAGCGGGCGGCGGCGTCGCCCTGACGAATTTCCGCAGCTACCCCGATGGGTTCAACCGCTTCCTCATCCGCAATCGCAGCATGTCGCCGATGCAGGCGGGCCGCGCCCTGCGCAGCCTTCTGGAGATGGACACCTATCGCATGATGGCGCTGCTCGGCCTGCCGGTGGCGCGTGAGCTCGGCCGCCTGCTGACCGAGCGCGAACAGGATCTGGCGGCCGTGACGCGCGAAATGGCTGACGAGATTCACGCCGACGAAAGCGAGCTGCTTGACCGCATGACGCGGCTGGAGGCCGATATCGAGCGCCGCCATTCCGAACAGTATTACCGGTTCAGCGCGTCGGCGGCCTATTACGGGATCGTCCAGGCCCGGATCCGGGAGCTGCGCGAGGAGCGGGTCGCCGGCCTGCAGACCTTCGCCGAGTTCACCGAGCGCCGCCTGGCGCCGGCGATGAACACCGTGGAAGCCGTGGGCCTGCGCCTTGAATCCATGTCCAAGCATCTGTCGCGCGCCACCCAGCTGCTCTCGACGCGGGTGGCGATCACCCAGGAACGCCAGAGCAGTCAGCTGCTCGAAGCCATGGCGCGCCGGGCCAAGCTTCAGCTGCGTCTGCAGCAGACCGTGGAAGGGCTCTCTATCGCGGCGATCACGTATTATGTCGTCGGACTGATCGGCTACCTGGCCAAAGGCGGTGAAGTCCTTGGCGTGCCGGTGAGCGCACCTATCATTACGGCTGCGGCGATCCCGATCATTGCGATCGGCCTTGCCGTAGGTTTGAGGCGCGTGCGGCGCTCCCTTGAGAAGGCGGAAGAATAGCCATGCCGAGAGGCGAAGACATGGGTGACGAGCGGCCCCACGCCGTGGTGATCGGATCCGGGTTCGGCGGGTTGGCGGCCGCGGTGCGGCTGGGGGCCCGCGGCTACCGCGTCACGGTTCTCGAAAAGCTCGATGCGCCTGGCGGACGCGCCTACGTGTTTCGCGAGGGCGGGTATGTCTTCGACGCCGGGCCCACCATCATCACCGCGCCGTTTCTGTTGACGGAACTCTGGGAGCTCGCCGGCCGGCGCATGGAGGACGATGTCCGGCTGGAGGAGATCAGCCCCTTTTACGGCATCCGCTTCGACGACGGCTCGGTGTTCCACTGTTCGCGCGACGCCGAGGCCATGCGGGCCGAAGTGGCGAAGTTCTCTCCCGACGACGTGGCCGGCTATGAGCGCTTCCTGAAGAAGAGCCAGCAGATTTTCGAGATCGGGTTTGAAAAGCTCGGTCACGTACCGTTCCACAAGCTGAGCGATATGGCGCGCATCGCGCCTGACCTGCTGCGGTTTTCCGGCCACCGGTCGGTCCATGCGCTGGTGTCCCGCTACATCAAGAACGAGAAGGTGCGCATCGCCCTGAGCTTCCATCCGCTGCTGATTGGCGGAAATCCGTTCTCGGCAAGCTCCATCTACTGCCTGATTTCCTATCTGGAACGCCAATGGGGCGTGCATTTCGTCATGGGCGGCACCGGTGAACTGGTGACCGGGCTCGCCGGGCTGATCGAAGGCCAGGGCGGCGAAGTGCGCTGCAACGCGGAGGTCGAGGAGATCCTGGTCGAGGACGGCCGCGCCACCGGGGTCCGCCTTGCGAACGGCGAGACGATCGCCAGCGACATCGTGGTGTCCAACGCGGAGACCGGGCACACCTACAAGCGCTTGCTCTCCAAAGCGAAACGCAAGCGCTGGAGCGATTCGAAGGTGGACGGCGCGCGCTATTCCATGAGCCTGTTCGTCTGGTATTTCGGGACGCGCCGACGCTATGACGATGTCGATCATCACACCATCGTCCTGGGGCCGCGCTACAAGGGCCTGCTCGACGACATCTTCAAGCACAAGACGCTGGCGGAGGATTTCAGCCTCTACCTGCACCGCCCCACCGCCACCGATCCGTCGCTGGCGCCGGAGGGGTGCGATGCGTTCTACGTGCTTTCTCCGGTGCCCAATCTCGACAGCGGGACCGACTGGGAGACCATGGCCGAACCCTATCGCCAGGCCGTCGAGAAACGCCTCCAGGACACGCTGCTGCCCGGGCTGAAGGACGCGGTGGAGGTGTCGCGCGTGATGACGCCGCTGGATTTTGAAGGCCGGTTGAACTCAACGCGCGGCGCTGCGTTCGGACTGGAGCCGGTGCTGACGCAGAGCGCCTGGTTCCGGGCCCATAACCGAAGTGAAGACGTGAAAAATCTCTACCTTGTAGGCGCGGGAACCCATCCCGGCGCCGGCGTACCCGGGGTGTTGTCCTCGGCGCGCGTGCTTGACAGCGTCGTACCCGATGCGAGGACCCATGCCTGACTCCTACGCCAGCCCCGCCGATCTCGACGCCTGCCGGCGCGCCATACGCGGCGGATCGAAAAGCTTTTTCGCCGCCTCCCTCCTGCTGCCGCGCCAGGTGCGCGAGGAGGCTTACGCCCTCTACGGATTCTGCCGGCGGGCCGACGATGCGGTGGATCGCGGCGGCGCGCCCGGAGCGGCCTGCCTGGACCTGGCCTGGCGGCTTGACGAGATCTACGCGGGCCGGCCCGGAGACGACCCAGTGGACCGCGCCTTCGCCGATCTGGTGGAGGCCCGCGAGATCCCGAAAGCCCTGCCGGCGGCGCTGATCGAGGGCTTCGCCTGGGACGCCCATGGTCTGCGCTATGACACGATCTCCCAGCTGCGCGCCTACGCCGCCCGGGTGGCCGGGTCGGTGGGGGCGATGATGGCGATCCTGATGGGAGCGCGATCGCCCGAAGCCCTTGCGCGGGCAAGCGACCTCGGCGTGGCGATGCAGCTGACCAATATCGCCCGCGATGTGGGCGAGGACGCCCGGGCCGGGCGCCTGTATCTGCCGCGCACCTGGGTGCGCGAAGCACGCATCGATCCGGAGGCGTGGCTCGCCGCGCCGGTGTTCACGCCGGAGCTGGGCCGCGTGGTCGACCGGCTTTTGGCTGAAGCTGAAAGGCTTTACGCGCGAGCGCGTCCGGGCGTGGCGCTGCTGCCGCTGGGGTGCCGCCCGGCGATTCATGCGGCGTCCCGGATCTATCGCGAGATCGGACAGGAGGCCCGGCGCGCCGGTTGCGATACGGTGAACGGCCGCGCCAGAACGTCCACGGGGCGCAAGCTGACGCTGGCGGTCCTGGGGATGGCCGACACCGTCTGGGCTCGCGGCGAGGCTGGTGAGGGGGCGCTCATGGAGACCCGATTCCTCGCCCAAACCGTTGGTCCTGTTCAGGAAAAAGATCGGGAGCCGGCCTGGTGGCGGGTCGACGAGCAGTGGGGACGGATGGTGGATATCCTCCATGATCTGGAGATGCGCGAGCGGGCCTCCACCCCGGCGGGCGGATTGCCGCGCAGCGGCCGCGGCTGATGCGGGCCTATCTGCCCCTGGTGTTCGAGATCTTGATCGCGGCGGCGGTGATCGGGTGGGGCGTGCGCGAGCTTATCCTTTTGAAAAACGACGAGAAATCCGAGAGCGGCGGGGCCGGCGAAGGCGGCCCGGCGCGGGGGCGCGATGAGTCGTCCTGAACGGCATTCGGCCTTGAAACGTTCTTTCACCTGCGGTCCGCGCCGGTCTTCGGCGCCTGTTCCGGCCGCGCCGTGGAGACCGCTCAATGTCCGTGGAAACCCTCGTCCCCGTCCTGGGCCTGTTCACATTGCTCGCCGTTCTGGCGATCAGCGTCTATCGCCTGATCCGCATCTGGGCCAAGCAGAAGCACCCTGAATCCGCCCGGTGACGCGCGCGCCCTCGCCATGGCGGATCGTGAGCGATAGGGTCCAACCGGTCGTCTGCGCATCCGCACCCCTATCCCGGGCCGGCCGAGGCGACGCCGTTAAGGAACCCGCCCCATGATCGACGCGCCCCTCTGGACGATCCTGCCTTTCATCGGCGTGGTGTTCCTCACCTCCCTGTCCGGCGCGATGTTCCGGCCCGGTCAGTGGTACAAGGATCTGGAAAAGCCGGGCTGGACCCCGCCCGACCTCGCCTTCCCCATCGCCTGGAGCCTGCTCTACGTCCTGATCGCCTATGCGGCCTGGCGGGTCTGGGACATTGCGGGAGTCAATGTCGCCCTCGCGGTGTGGCTGGTGCAGCTGGCGCTCAACGCCGGCTGGTCTGCCGTGTTCTTCGGACTGCGCAGGCCGGGCCTCGCCCTGGCCGAGGTGTCGTTGCTCTGGCTTGCGGTCGCGGCCAATATCTACGCGTTCGCGCAGGTCGACACGATCGCCGCCTGGCTGCTGGCGCCCTATCTGGTCTGGGTGAGTTTCGCAGCGGCGCTGAACGGCGACATCGTGCGGCGACGGGCGGGCAAGGGCGCCGAAAAAGCATGACGGATTTCATCTTCATCATCGAGATGGCGCTGGTGTTCGGCGGCGTGCTGGCCTTCGCGGTGTGGGAGCTGGTCAAGCTTCACCGGGACGAGAAGCGCGAGAAGGCCGGCGAGGACTAGAACGCCCGCGGCATGCGGAAGGGCAGCAAGCCCTTCACCCAGGGCGCGGAAAACCGCTTCAGATCCAGGCTCTCATGCATGAGCAGGCGCGGCCCGCCCAGAAGCTCGGTCTCCACCAGCGAGCGCGAATAGAAGGGCGTGTCCTCCAGCGTCTTGACGATGCGCGCGCCCGCGTCCGACCGGGTCTCGCGGGCGACGCCCCAGCCCACCTTCGGCAAGGCGTGGCGCGGCGGAGCCTCGAAGGGCTGCGCCTTGCCGTCCGGGCCGATATGGAGCGCGAGGGAGCGCTCGCCGCCGTCCGGCCATCTGGAGTCATAGAGGATCGCGGCGCCGTCCCGCACCGGGGTCCGCGCCCAGTTCCAGCTGGCGAAGGCCGCCTCCAGCGGTTCGCTTCCCGCATTCATGTCCACATAGCCGTCGCCGTGAAATTTCAGGTCCGGCCGGTCGAACGTCGCTTCGACCCGGGCGCGTGGCCAGACCGGGCGCCAGGCGTGGCGGCCGCCTGAGTCCAGGGTGAAGGTCTCAGCCTGCTCGATTTCGGGGCGGATCACGACTCGCCCGCGCACCGGGCGGGGCAGGGGCGCGCCGTGTTCGGCGATATCATAGACGAGGGCGCCGTCCTCGAACCGGACCTGGCTCGGCCCCAGCGTCAGGACATCCGCGCCGGCCTCCACCGCGCTCGCGCGCCGTTCGGTCATGGCCCATCGGGTGACGCCGGGACCGTAAAGACAGACGTTCAACGCGCAATGGTCCAGCGGCGATGCGCGCCCCGACCAGGCGTAATAGGGCGAGAAGACGCTGCCGATCAGGGCGATCAGGACGAGGCCGTAACGCCCGTCTTCGCTGACGGCGTCGGCGTAGAGCCAGCGATACCCGCCGGGCGCAGGCGCGGCGTCGAAGCCAAATCGGCCAAGATCGAGCGCGCCGCGGTCCGGCCTGACAGCATGGAGGTCGGCACGCCCGGCCCGGGATGGGCCGCGCCGCCCGCCAGATACAGCCCCGGCAGACGCGTGCGGGCGCCGGGCCGCTGGAACGCGGCTCGCCAGCCATGCAAGGCGCGCCCGTACAGGGCGCCGCCCGATCCCGGGAAGCGCGCGGCGAACCCGTCCGGCGCGGTGGTGCGCACCGCATCCAGGGTGAGCGTCAGCCCGCAAGCCTTCAGGCGGTGAATCGTTCGTGCGAGCCATGTCTCGGTCTCCGAAGGCGGATAGGGGCGGGTGTCGCCGTCCGGCGGCGCATTGAGCAAAATGAGAAAGCGTTCCGGCCCGTCCGGCGCGGGGCCGGCGCCGCGATCCTGGGCGCAGACATAGATCGTCGGCGCGTCGGCCATGCGGCCGTCCTTGAAGAGGGCGTCGAACTCGGCGCGGTAGTCGCCGGAGAAAAACACGGTGTGCCGGTCCAGGTCGAAGCCGGAGGCCCGGCCCGTGGCGGTCCATACCAGCGCGGAAAGCGCGCGCGGTCCGGCGGCGGGCGGCTGCGCCGCTGCGGCGCGCTCGCCCAGCAGCCCGGCGCGCAGGGCGTCGGGATCGGCGTTGGCGAGGACGGCGCGGGCCGGCAGGGTCTCCCCGGTGTCCAGGCGGACGCCGGCGGCGCGCCCCTGCCGGACCTGAATCTCCTGCACCGCTTCGCCATAGCGAAACTCGACGCCCAAAGACGCGGCCAGTGCGGCGAGGGCGTCGGCCAGGCGGGTCATGCCGCCTTCAACATGCCAGACGCCCTGCTGCTCCAGGTCGGCGATCATCATCAGCGTCGCCGGCGCCGCGAACGGTGATGCGCCGCAATAGGTGGCGTAGCGCCCGAACAGCTGGCGAAGCCGGGGATCGGGGAAATAGTCGCCCAGAGCGTCCCACAGCGAGGTGAAGGGGCGCAGCGCCAGCAGCCCGGCCGGGTTGCGGCGCAGGATGCGCGCGACGAGGCCAGGCATGGTCGGGCGGGAGTCCAGAAGGAAGCTGTCCTCCAGCGCCGCATAGAGCCTGGACCCGTCGGCGACGAAACGCTGGAACAGGCGCGCCTGGCGCGCGCCGGAGAACCGGCCGACCTCCTCGGTGGTCATCTCGGGATCGGAGTGTAAATCCAAACAGGACTGCGCGTCCCAGGCGTGGCGGGCCAGCCGGTCGGCGCGCGTCAGGCGGACATGGTCGTCCAGCGACGCGCCGCAATCGGCGAAGAGCTGTTCAAAGGCGCGGCGGAAGGTGAGCACGGTGGGGCCGGCGTCGACGGCCGCGCCGTCCACGTCCAGCGTGCGCATCTTGCCGCCGGGTGCGTCCGCGCGTTCAATGACGGTGACCGGGACGCCCCGGGCGGCGAGATCGATGGCGGCGGCCAGCCCGCCCATCCCGGCCCCGATCACGATGACGCGGTCCGTTCCGTCCTCCATGACGGGGCGAGGGCTCATTGACAGGCCCGCGAAGAGTGTCCAATCTTCATGACACTAAAAGTGACAGGAAAACTGGACGCGAGCAACCAGGGAGGAGGGCGCGCCATGGAGGCCGAAGCACGCATAGAGGCGGAGCTGCGCGCCGCCATCGCCAGGGCCGGCGGCCCCGGATGCCCCCCGAAATTCGCACAAGCATTGCATCATGCCGTATTTTCCGGCGGCGCGCGGGTGCGTCCGCAGCTGTGCCTGGCCGTCGCCGGCGCCTGCGGCGACCCCGATCCGGCGCTCTCCGGCGCCGCGGCCGCCGCGATCGAGATGCTCCATTGCGCCTCTTTGGTCCATGACGATCTGCCGGCCTTCGACGCCGCCGAGCAGCGCCGGGGCAAACCTTCTGTCCACGCCGCCTATGGCGAGCCGCTGGCGATTCTCGCCGGCGACGCGCTGATCGTGCTGGCGTTTGAAACCCTGGCGCGGGCCGGCGCCGCCGCGCCCGCCCGTCTGCCGGCCCTGACCGGGCTGATCGCGCGCGCCGTGGGCGCCCCCAACGGAATTGCGGCCGGACAGGCCTGGGAAAGCGAGCCGTCGGTGGCGGTTGAAACCTATCACCGCGCCAAGACCGGCGCGCTCTTCGTGGGCGCCACCATGGCGGGCGCCGTGGCGGCGGGATCCGATCCCGGCCCCTGGCGAGAACTTGGCGAGAAGATCGGCGAAGCCTACCAGGTCGCCGACGATCTTCTGGACGCCGCCGGCGGCCAGGAGGCCGGCAAGCCGGTGGGCCGTGACGCGGCCCTGGGCCGGCCCAGCTGTGCGCTCACCCTCGGCATGGACGGCGCGGTGGCGCGTCTGAAAGATCTGGTGGGCGAAGCCGCGGCTTCGGTGCCCGACTGCGCCGGCGCGCCCATGCTGCGCGAACTGGTGCGCGCCCAGGCCAAGCGCCTGGTGCCGAAAAACCTCGCCGTTCACGCCGCCTGAGCCGGAATGGGCTGGCGGGGCGCTCTTGGCGATCTGAGGAACCGGATCGTCGGTGAGCCGGAGTTTCGCCGGTTCGCCAAGTCCTTTGCGCCGACGAGGGGCAAGGCCCGGGGCGAGGCCCGCGCCCTGTTCGATCTCATGGCGGGCTTCGTCTATTCCCAGACCCTGCTCGCCTGCGTCGAGACCGGCCTGTTCGACTTCCTCAAGACCGGCCCGAAATCCCTTCCCGACATCGCCGGGCACGCCGGCCTGCCGCCCGACGGCGCGGAGCGCCTGGCGCGCGCCGCCGCGTCCCTCGGCCTGCTGGAGGCGCGCGGCGGCGACCGCTATGCGCTGGGCGGGCTCGGCGCGGCGATGGTGGGCGATGACGGGCTGGCCGCCATGACGCGCCATCACGCCTTGCTCTACCGTGATCTGACGGACCCGCTGGCGGTGCTGCGCAGCGAAACCGACGGCGCGCTCGCAGCCTTCTGGGGCTATGGCCGCGCCGCCGGCGCCGACGCGGCGGGCAGCGATTCGGGGCGCCCCAACGCCTATTCCGCCCTGATGGCGGCGACTCTTCCCATGGTGGCCGACGAGATCTTCGCCGCCTGCAAGCCGGGCCGGCATCGCCGCCTGCTGGACGTGGGCGGCGGCGAGGGCGCTTTCCTGGAGGAGGCGGGACGCCGGGCGCCGCGCCTGGACCTCGCCCTCTTTGATCTGCCGCCGGTGGCCGAACGGGCGCGGGTCCGGCTCGCCCGCAGCGGGCTGTCGGACCGGGCGCAGATTCATGGCGGCAGCTTCATCACCGATTCCCTGCCGGCGGGCGCCGACCTGATCACCCTGGTGCGGATTCTCCACGATCACGGCGACGATACGGTGATGACCCTGCTGCGCGCCTGCCGCAGCTCGATCGCGCCGGGCGGGACCCTGCTGGTGGCCGAGCCCATGGCCGGCGCCCGCGGCGCGGAGCCCATGGGCGAGGCGTATTTCGGCTTTTACCTGATGGCCATGGGGCGCGGCCGGCCGCGCAGCGCGGCGCGCCTGACAGCGATTCTCCAAGAGGCCGGTTTCGGCCGCGTGCGCCTGCACAGATCGCGCATGCCTTTGATCGCAAACGTTCTTACGGCTCATCCGATCTGATTTGTAAATCAGAATTGACTACTCAATGTGTCAATGTAAACTTACAGAAATCGGAAATACCTCCGGAAGCAGGAGACCCCCTTGGACGCCCTCGCCGTCGTACTCGAAGAACCCAGGCGCATTGCGCTGAGCCGGCTGGCGATCGCCAGCCCGGGGGCTTGCGACGTGACGGTGGAGATCGCGTGGTCGGGGGTCAGCACCGGAACCGAGCGCCTGCTCTGGTCCGGCGCCATGCCGGCCTTTCCCGGCATGGGCTACCCGCTGGTGCCCGGCTATGAATCCATCGGCCGTATCGTGCAGGCCGGCGCCGACTCCGGGCGCCGCGAGGGAGACTGGGTCTTCGTGCCCGGCGCCCAGTGCTTCGGCGAAGTCCGGGGCCTCTTCGGCGGCTCGGCTTCGCGGGTCACGCTGCCCGGCGCGCGCGTCACCCCGGTGGACGAAAATCTCGGCGAGCGCGGCGTGCTGCTGGCGCTGGCCGCCACCGCCTATCACGCCATGGCCGGCGGCGCGGCGCCCGATCTGATCGTGGGCCATGGCGCGCTCGGCCGCCTGCTGGCGCGCATCGCGGTGGCCGCGGGCGGACCGGCGCCGACGGTGTGGGAGATCAATCCCGCCCGCATGGACGGCGCCGACGGCTATGACGTCGTGCGGCCCGAGGACGATCCGCGGCGCGACTATCAGGCGATCTATGATGTCAGCGGCGATTCCTCCCTGCTGGACTCCCTTGTGGGACGCCAGGGCAAGGGCGGCGAGATCGTGCTGGCGGGCTTCTATTCGGAGCGGCTCAGCTTTGATTTCGCGCCGGCCTTCATGAAGGAAAGCCGGCTGCGGATCGCCGCCGAATTCACGCCCGGCGACCTTGAAGGCGTCGGCGCCCTGATCGCGAGCGGCGCGCTGCCGCTCGACGGTCTGATCACTCACCACAGCGCTCCCGAGCAGGCCGGCGCGGCGTACCACACCGCGTTCTCCGACGCGGGCTGTCTGAAAATGATCCTGGACTGGAGAGCCCAATGATGGACGGCGATTTCAAGCGCGGGGGTCCTGGCGACGATCTGCGCCATGAGGCCTCGATCGAACCTGATCCGGTGCACACCGGGCCGGTGAAGAAAGAGACCCAGGTCATCGCGATCTACGGCAAGGGCGGAATCGGCAAATCGTTCACCCTGTCCAATCTCAGCTACATGATGTCCCAGCTGGGCAAGAAGGTCCTGCTGATCGGTTGCGACCCCAAGAGCGACACCACCTCGCTTTTGTTCGGCGGGCGCGCCTGTCCCACCATCATCGACACGTCGTCGAAGAAGAAGCTCGCCGGCGAAGCGGTCGAGATCGGCGATGTCTGCTTCAAGCGCGACGGCGTCTACGCCATGGAGCTGGGCGGGCCGGAGGTCGGCCGCGGCTGCGGCGGGCGCGGCATCATCCACGGTTTCGAGCTGCTGGAGAGCCTGGGCTTCCACGAATGGGATTTCGACTACGTCCTGCTGGATTTCCTCGGCGACGTGGTGTGCGGCGGGTTCGGCCTGCCGATCGCGCGGGACATGTGCCAGAAGGTCATCGTGGTCGGGTCCAACGACCTGCAGTCTTTGTACGTGGCCAACAATGTCTGCTCGGCGGTGGAGTATTTCCGCAAGCTGGGCGGCAATGTGGGCGTGGCCGGCCTGGTCATCAACAAGGATGACGGCACCGGCGAGGCCCAGGCCTTCGCCAAGAAGGTCGGCATCCCGGTGCTGGCGGCGATCCCCGCCCATGACGACATCCGCAAGAAGAGCGCCAATTACGAGATCATCGGCAAGCCGGGCTCGCCCTGGGCGGCCCTGTTCGAAGAGCTCGGGATCAATGTCGCCGAAGCGCCCCCGGTCCAGCCCACGCCGCTGGATCAGGACGGCCTGCTCGCCCTGTTCGACTCCCAGGAGGCTGAAGGCTTCACCATGACGCCGGCCACCGCCGCGGACATGTGCGGCGTCAATCACGTGGAGAAACCGTCCCTCGAAGTCATCTATGACGAGGTCTGAGGAGCACGGATGATGTCAAACCGCTCCCTCACCCTCATCGCCAACCGCCCCGGCGGCGCCGCGCGTCCCGACGCCGTGGACGAGGCGGCGCCTGAAGCCGTCGCTGCCGGCGCGCCTGAAGCGGAGGCGGGCGGCTGCCATAACGGGGCGGAGAAGCTGCGGGCCCAGGCCGACGCCGCGGGCAATTCGGAGCTGCTGGAGCAGTTCGAGGCGGACTATCCCAAGGGTCCCCACGACCAGCCGCAATCCATGTGCCCGGCCTTCGGCTCGCTGCGCGTGGGTCTGCGCATGCGGCGCACCGCGACGATCCTCTCCGGCTCGGCGTGCTGCGTCTATGGCCTGACCTTCACCTCGCATTTCTACGGCGCGCGCCGCACCGTCGGCTATGTGCCGTTCAATTCGGAGACGCTGGTTACCGGCAAGCTGTTCGAGGACATCCGCGACGCCGTCCACGACACCGCCGATCCGGACAATTACGACGCCATCGTGGTGACCAATCTGTGCGTGCCCACCGCCTCGGGGGTGCCGCTGCGGCTGCTGCCCAAGGAGATCAACGGCGTGCGCATCATCGGCATCGACGTGCCGGGCTTCGGGGTGCCGACCCACGCCGAGGCCAAGGACGTGCTGGCCGGCGCCATGCTGAAATACGCTCGCACCGAGGCCGAGCTCGGCCCGGTCCAGGCGCCCGACCGCCCCCGCGACGAGCGCCCCACCGTGGCGCTGCTGGGCGAGATGTTCCCCGCCGATCCGGTGGTCATCGGCCGGCTGCTGGAGCCGCTGGGCCTGGGCGCCGGGCCGGTGGTGCCGACCCGCGAATGGCGCGAGCTCTACGCCGCGCTGGACAGTCAGGTCGTGGGCGCGATCCATCCCTTCTACACCGCCTCGGTGCGCGAGTTTAAGGCCGCCGGCCGCGCCATCGTCGGCTCCGCGCCGGTGGGCCGCGACGGCACCGCCTCCTGGCTGGAGGCGATCGGCGCCGCGGCCAACGTGAAGACCGCCGACATCGAGGCCGCCAAGCAGGCCGTCCTGCCGTCCATCGAGGCGGCGCTGGCGGCCAAGCCGATCAAGGGCCGCATCACGCTGTCCGGCTATGAAGGCTCCGAGCTGATCGTGGCGCGCCTGCTCATCGAGAGCGGCGCCGACGTGCGCTATGTGGGCACGGCCTGTCCCAAGACCCCCTGGTCGGCGGACGATCTGGACTGGCTGCAGGCCAGGGGCGTCGAAGTGCGCTTCCGCGCCTCGCTGGAACAGGATCTCGCCGCCTTCGAGGAATTCAAGCCCGATCTCGCCATCGGCACGACCCCGGTGGTTCAGGCGGTGAAGGAGACCGGCACGCCGGCGCTCTACTTCACCAATCTGATCTCCGCCCGGCCGCTCATGGGCGCGGCGGGCGCCGGCTCGCTGGCCGACGTGGTGAACGCCGCCATGGCCTCCAAGCACCGTATGGACACGATGAAGGACTTCTTCGAGGGCGTGGGAACCGGCCACGCCGCAGGGGTCTGGGAATCAAAGCCCGAAGACGTGCGCACCTTCCGCATGAAGGAGCGCAGGAAGCGCCTCACGGCCGAACAGGCCCGCGAAAAAGCGATCGAGGCGCCCACAGGATGCTAGTGCTCGATCATGACAGGGCCGGAGGCTACTGGGGCGCGGTGTATGTCTTCACCGCGATCAAGGGCCTGCAGGTGATCATCGACGGTCCGGTGGGCTGCGAGAACCTGCCGGTGACCTCGGTGCTCCACTACACCGACGCCCTGCCGCCCCACGAACTGCCCATCGTCGTCACAGGGCTCGGCGAAGACGAGATGGGCTCGGGCACCGAAAACGCCATGAAGCGCGCCCATGCGTCGCTGGAATCCGATCTGCCCGCCGTGGTGGTCACCGGCTCCATCGCCGAGATGATCGGCGGCGGCGTGACGCCGGAAGGGCTGAACATCCACCGCTTCCTGCCGCGCACCATCGACGAGGATCAGTGGCAGAGCGCCGACCGGGCGCTGTTGTGGCTGTGGAGCGAGTACGGCGCCAAGCACGGCAAGCGTCCCAAGCCGAAAAAGCGCGAGGCGGACGCCAAGCCGCGCGTGAACATCATCGGCCCGGCCTACGGCATGTTCAACATGCCGTCCGATCTCGCCGAGATCCGCCGCCTGGTCGAGGGCATGGGGGCGGAGGTCAACATGGTCTGCCCGCTGGGCGCCCATCTGGCCAACATGCCCCGCCTGGTCGACGGCGATGTGAACATCTGCATGTATCGTGAATACGGTCGGCTGCTCTGCGAAGCGCTGGACATGCCGTATCTGCAGGCGCCCATCGGACTGCATTCGACGACGAAATTCCTGCGCACGCTGGGCGAGCTTCTGGAGCTCGATCCCGAACCCTTCATCGAGCGTGAGAAGCACACCACGATCAAGCCGCTCTGGGATCTCTGGCGCTCGGTGACCCAGGACTTCTTCGGCACGGCGAGCTTCGCGGTGGTGGCCAACGAGACCTATGCGCGCGGCCTGAAGCATTTCCTCGCCGACGAGATGGGCCTGCCGTGCACGTTCGCGGTCTCGCGCACGCCCGGCAAGAAGACCGACAACGCCGCGGTGCGCCAGGCGATCGTCGACACACCGCCCTTCATCCTGTTCGGAAGCTATAACGAGCGCATGTATCTCGCCGAGACCGGCGCGCGGGCGATGTACATCCCCGCCTCCTTCCCCGGCGCGGTGATCCGGCGTCACACCGGCACGCCGTTCATGGGCTATTCCGGGGCGACCTATCTCGTCCAGGAGACGTGCAACGCCCTGTTCGACGCGCTCTTCCACATCCTGCCGCTCGCCACCGACATGGACCGTGCGCCGGCGACGCCCGCGCGGCTCGATCGCGAGCTCGGCTGGGACGAAGACGCCCGCGAGGCCCTCGACGCGCTAGTGGACCGCCAGCCGGTCCTGACCCGAATTTCCGCGGCGAAACGCCTGCGCGACGCCGCCGAAGCGCGCGCGCGCAACGCGGGCGCGGCCCGGGTCACGATCGCCCACGTGGCCGGCGCGAAAGCTTCTCTTCTGGAAGGGCAGGGCGCGTGAGCGCCGGCCTCTCCATCCTCCTTTCCGATCCGGTTTCGCCGGACCGGAAAGCCGCCGGGGCGGCTTGTCCGCGCCGGCTTCACCCGCTGCGGCGTCGCCGCAGCGCAATATGGAGTAAAGTCTCATGAGTGAAATACGAGACTCAATGTCCGGTCTTACGGACAACGAGGCGAAGGAGTTCCACAAGATCTTCGTCTCGAGTTTCATCGGCTTCACGGCCATCGCAGTCGTCGCCCACATTCTGGTGTGGTTCTGGCGTCCGTGGCTCGGATAGGAGGACAAAACCATGTGGAAAGTCTGGCTTCTATTCGATCCGCGTCGGGTGCTTATCGCGCTCTTTGCGTTTCTTTTCACCCTCGCGCTTCTGATCCATTTCGTCCTGCTCTCATCTGACAGGTACAACTGGATCGACGGTGCGGCTGGCGGCGGCGCAAGCGCCTCCATCATGTCTCAATCGGTCGAGGTCTAACGCACCGATTGGCTTGAATCCGCCGTCTTTTACGGGCGGCGAACCGGACGCCGAAGTGCGATTCGGTCAATCCTGACGGCCGTACAGCGGGGCCGGGCGCAGCGCGCCCGGCGCCGCCCGGGCGACCGATAACGGAGATAGTGCAATGGCATTATTGAGTTACGAGCGCAAATATCGGGTCCGGGGCGGGACGCTGATCGGCGGAGATCTGTTTGATTTCTGGATTGGTCCGTTCTTCGTCGGCTTCTTTGGCGTGACGACTCTGTTCTTCTCGGTGCTGGGCACCGCGTTGATCTTCTTCGCCGCCTCTCTGGGCGACACCTGGAATCCCTGGCTGATCGACATTCAGCCGCCCGATCTCAGTTACGGGCTCGCTCTGGCGCCCATGCGCGAAGGCGGCCTCTGGCAGATCATCACGATCTGCGCGGTGGGGGCGTTCACGTCCTGGGCGCTGCGCGAGGTCGAGATCTGCCGCAAGCTGGGCATCGGCTATCACGTCCCCATCGCCTTCGGGGTCGCGATCTTCGCCTATGTCACCTTGAACGTGTTCCGGCCGATGCTGCTGGGCGCCTGGGGACACGGCTTCCCCTATGGCATCATGAGCCATCTCGACTGGGTTTCGAACGTCGGCTACGCCTACGTGAACTTCCATTACAATCCGGCCCACATGATCGCGGTGAGCTTCTTCTTCATCACCACGTTCGCGCTGGCGCTGCACGGGGCCCTGGTCCTGTCGGCCACCAATCCCGGCAAGAACAACACGGTGAAGACGCCCGACCACGAGGACACGTTCTTCCGCGACATTCTGGGCTATTCGATCGGGCCGCTCGGCATCCACAGGCTCGGCCTGTTCCTCGCGCTTTCTGCGGGATTCTGGAGCGCGGTCTGCATCATCATCTCGGGGCCCTGGATCCGGTCGTGGCCTGACTGGTGGAATTGGTGGCGTGAGCTGCCGATCTGGAGCTGAGCGGAGAAACGATCATGGCATATCAAAACATCTTCACTCAGGTTCAGGTGCGCGGTCCGATCGAGACTGGCGTGCCCCTGGCGCCCGGCGACGAGCCGCGCACCGGGCTCGGGGGCTTCAGCTACCTGCTGGGCAAGATCGGCAACGCCCAGATCGGGCCGATCTATCTCGGGTTCACCGGCGTGTTGTCGATCCTGTTCGGCTTCATCGCCATCGAGATCATCGGGCTGAACATGCTCGCCTCGGTGGACTGGAACCCGCTGACCTTCCTGCGGGAGTTCTTCTGGCTCTCGCTGGATCCGCCGGCGCCGGAATACGGGTTCAGCCCGTTCGTCCCGCTGGACGAGGGCGGCTGGTGGATCTGGGCGGGCTTCTTCCTGACCGCCTCCATCATCCTGTGGTGGGTGCGCACCTATCGCCGGGCGATCCAGCTGGGCATGGGCACGCACGTGGCCTGGGCCTTCGCCTCGGCGATCTGGCTCTACCTGGTGCTGGGCTTCATCCGTCCGATGCTCATGGGCAGCTGGGCCGAAGCGGTGCCGTTCGGCATCTTCCCGCACCTGGACTGGACGAATAACTTCTCGCTGCTCTACGGAAACCTGTTCTACAACCCGTTCCACATGCTCTCGATCGCCTTCCTGTACGGCTCGGCTCTGCTGTTCGCCATGCACGGGGCGACGATCCTGGCGGTGGGCCGCTTCGGCGGGGACCGTGAGATCGAGCAGATCACCGACCGGGGCACCGCCACGGAGCGGGCCGCCTTGTTCTGGCGCTGGACCATGGGCTTCAACGCCACCATGGAATCCATCCACCGCTGGGCCTGGTGGTTCGCCGTGCTGACCACGCTGACCGGCGGGATCGGCATCCTGATCACGGGAACCGTGGTGGACAACTGGTATCTGTGGGCCAGTGAAAACGGGATCGCCCGGCCGCTCTGACGCGGCCGGCGGTCTCACCGCCGGAAGACGCACAAAAAGGACCGGGCGGCCGCTCTGCGCGCCGCCCGGTTTTTTGTCTGTTTTCTGGAAGGCGCAGGGTGCGCTCAGCCGGCGAGGGCGAGCTGGTCCCAGCGTTCCAGATAGATGCGCAGCCAGGGTGTGAACCGGTCCGGCTCCGCCTCCGCTTCGCGCGCCAGGTCCTTGCGGTTCACCCAGCGGATTTCCGACACCTCGTCGGGATTGAGATCGAAGGCGAGCGTATCCCGGTCGACGCGGGCGCGGAACATCCGCACGCGTTCATGCTCGATCAGCCCGCCGCCGACATCGGCGCGGTAGGTGGTCTCGCCGAATTCCGTGAGCTCGAGATCCAGGCCCAGCTCCTCGCGCAGGCGGCGTCGCGCGCCGGCCGGCGCGTCCTCGCCCCAGTCGGGGTGAGTGCAGCAGGCGTTCGCCCATAGTCCGGGACAGTGATACTTCGCCGCCGCCCGGCGCTGCAGCAGCAGGTCGGGACCGTCGAAGATGAAGACCGACACGGCGTCATGCAGCAGCCCGCGGCGGTGGGCCTCCAGCTTGTCCACGGGAAAGCGGCCGCCGTCAGGGCCTATGGCCGGGATGACGCGGTCGTCGGACGTGTCGTTCAAGCGACGGCGAATTGGCGGTTGAGGGCGCATTGCGACCAGATTTCCGACAGAGCGAACACCAGGCGATCGATATCCCCGTCGCTGTGAACCGGCGAGGGCGTGATGCGCAGGCGCTCGGTTCCCTTGGGCACGGTGGGGTAGTTGATCGGCTGTACATATATGCCGTGCGTGTCCATGAGCCAGTCGCTGATGCGCTTGCACTTCATCGGATCGCCCACCATCACCGGAACGATGTGGCTGGGATTGTCCAGCGTCGGGATGCCGATTTCGGCGAGGCGGGCGCGCACCACGCGCACATTGCGGCGCTGGCGCTGGCGCTCCATCTCGGAGACCTTCAGGTGACGCACCGCCGCTCTCGCGCCCGCGGCCACGGCCGGGGGCAGGGCGGTGGTGAAGATGAAGCCGGAGGAGAAGGAGCGGATGAAGTCGCACAGCGCTCCGGACGCCGCGATATAGCCGCCGAGCACGCCATAGGCCTTGCCCAGCGTGCCCTCGATGACGGTGAGGCGGTCCATCAGGCCTTCGCGCTCGGCGACGCCGCCGCCGCGCGGTCCGTACAGGCCGACGCCGTGAACCTCGTCAAGATAGGTCATGGCGCCGTGACGCTCGGCCACCTCGCAGATCTCCGCGATGGGGGCGATGTCGCCGTCCATGGAATAGACCGATTCAAACGCCACCAGCTTGGGCGCGTCCGGGTCCAGCGCGCTCAGCCGGCGGTCGAGATCTTCCGGGTCGTTATGGGCGAACAGGTGCTTTTCGGCGCGCGAATGGCGGATGCCCTCGATCATCGAGGCGTGGTTCAGCGCGTCCGACAGGACGATGCAGCCGGGGATGCGGGCCGCCAGCGTGCCCAGCGCCGCCCAGTTGGAGACATAGCCCGACGTGAACAAAAGGGCCGCCTCCTTGCCGTGAAGGTCGGCGAGCTCCTGCTCCAGCAGCACGTGATAATGGTTCGTCCCGGAGATGTTGCGGGTGCCGCCGGCGCCGGCGCCGCAGCGGTCGAGGGCTTCGTGCATGGCGTCCAGGACGATCGGGCTCTGGCCCATGCCGAGATAATCGTTGGAGCACCAGACCGTGACGTCGGTCTCGGTCTCGCCGTCATAGCGTTTCGCCGCCGGGAAGGCGCCCTTGCGCCGTTCCAGCTCTGCAAAAACCCGGTAATTGCCTTCCGCCTTGAGGCCGGAGAGCTGATCTTCGAAGAACGCTTCGAAATCCATGGGATACCCCTTCCCTATAAATCCGGTGTGCGGCGCGGATCCCGCGCCGGCAAGAGCCATCGCCACAGCGCCGCATCAGGCAGCGGGAGGGCGAGAAACAGGTGTTCGAGCGCGCCGAGCGCGGCCAGCGCGCCCAGCAGCGCCAGAGCTGCGGCGGCGTAGGGCGTGGCGGCCGACGCCGCGCCCCAGAACAGAAGTCCGGCGAGCACGGTGATCGCCGCGGTGGTGGCCGCAAAGAACAGCCCGGCCGGACGCGGGCTGAAATAGCTGCGCAGGTGCGACAGGCGCGCCGGCAGAAACTGGTCGGTGAAATGCGGCGCGCCCAGGAACAGGTTGAATTTCGAGCTGAGGCGCAGGGCGAACAGCAGGGCGAAGACGTGCAGCGCTGTCATGTTGGCCGCGCCCAGGCTCACCGCGATCAGGCCGATGAGCGTCGCCGCCAGGGCCAGCTCGTGATGCATGAGGGTGGCTGCCGCGGCGCGGAACCGGGGCCAGCCGGTCAGGCCGGCCGGGCACGGCGCCCGGTTGGGCCCGGTGACATACCCGAACAGGAAGCTCATCTCGTGCCAGGCCCATAGCGCCAGGGCGCAGATCGCGCCGCCATAGGCCCCCGCGGGCGTCGCATTGTCGCGCAAGACCCAGACCCCGGCCAGGGCCGCGACCGCAATCACGCTCACCAGCGCCATGGCGGCGCGGCGCGCCCGCACGCTGCGCTCGCCCAGCATCAAGATCGCCCCGGTGGAGATCCACCAGAGCGCCAGCATGGCGAGGATGGGCGCGATCAGGGTCATCGTCCGCCCGTCACCAGGCCGGCTGCAGGCGAACGTCGGCCGGAGCCTCGTTGCGCAGGGTCGGCAGGGTGTAGAGCCGCACGAAGATCGCCGCGGCCTGCACGCCGCAGACGCCGCGCTTCAGGGCGCCGAGGATCCCGCCCTGCTCCTTGGCGGCCCACATGCGGTCCATGACCTTGCGCATGGACTCAAGGCCGGCGCGGAATTTCGGATTGTCGGTGTCCAGAAGGATCGGGAAGACCTGCTTGGTGATCTCGCTGGTGATCTGGAACACCTGGTAATCATACTCGGTGGGATCCAGGCCCAGCGCCTTGTGGAAGTGCGGCCGGGCGTGGTCGCGCACATACATGGTGGAGTAGATCGCCAGCAGGAAGAACCTGATCCAGAGCGTGTTGGCGCCGGTCAGCAGCTTGGGGTTGGCGCGCATGATCAGCGCGAAGGCCTCGCCGTGCTTGAACTCGTCGTTACACCATTCCTTGAACCAGGCGAAAATCGGGTGGAAGCGCTTGTCGGGATGGCGCTCCAGCTGGCGATAGATGGAGATGTAGCGGGCGTAGCCGATCTTCTCCGACAGATAGGTCGCGTAGAAAATGAATTTGGGTTTGAAGAAGGTGTATTTCTTGGTCTTGGTGAGGAAGCCCAGATCCACCCCGATGCCGTAATCCTTCAGGCAGGTGTTGATGAAGCCGGCATGGCGGGACTCGTCACGCGCCATGTATTTGAACAGCTTGCGGGTGTCGGGATTCTTGGTGTTCTTGACGATCTCGCCGTAGAGGACGCAGCCGGAAAACTCCGCCGTCAGCGAGCTCACCAGGAAGTCCACGAACTCCTTGCGCAGCTCTTCGGGCAGGCTCATCAGCGCGTCTTCAAAGGCTTCGGTGCGCTTGAAGTGGCCCTTGTTGGGGTCGGACTCCAGATCCGCGATCAGCTGGTCCCATTCCGCGCGCACCGGCTCCACGTCGAGGGCGTCGAACTCCTCGAAATCGGTGGTGTAGAAGCGCGGGCTCAGCATGGTCGTTTCCTGGGCCATGCGGGTGGATTCGTTGGGCGCGCGCACGGCCTTGGCGGCGGCGCCGGTCTTCACATGGGCGTTCATAGCTTCCTCCCAGCTGAAAAGCTGACTTCGTAGAGTTCGGTGATTTCCAGGCTGGCCAGAAATTTCGTCCACCGGCGCGCCAGCCAGCCGGCGCGCATCACGGTGGCGATGCGGCTGTAGGAGGCGGCCTCGCCGAACTCCACCCGGATCGCCTCGCCGTGCACGCGGACCTTGTCTCCGGGATAGATCGGCACGTCGCCGTCCAGCGAGACATGGGCGTGCAGGTGTTCGTTGGTGTGCTCGACCTCGATGGTGCAGGCCACGTCGAAGCGTCTGGGGCTGCGGCTCATGACCGGACCTCCGCCCGGGCGCCGATGAGGGCTTCCTCGCGCTGCAGGATTTCGTCAAAGGCGCCGGAATTGTCCGGGCCGAAGGCGCCGAGATAGAAGTCCGCGCCGCTGGCCGGATCGACGAGCCAGAGCTGGCCGTCCTCCAGGCGCGAGAGCTGCACCGGATCCTGCGGGCCGAGGCCGCGCAGGCGGCGCTGGCGGGCGACGCCGCGCATGACCGAGCGCACGAACACGCCTTCGTTCTCGCCGTATTCGATGAGGCGCGCGCCGGTGTCGGCGTCGAACACCGCCACCACGCCGTCAGGCTCGTCGGTGAACAGAAGTTCGGCGTAGGCCGTCGGCTCGCCTTCAGGCTGGTAGATGTCCGCCGATCCGGTGAACCGCACGGCGGCCGCGAAGACCACCGTGACGGCCAGCAGGACCCCGGCGCCCTGAACGGCGCGGCGGTGGATGATTTCCTGGGTGCTCACGCTCATGGTCTTCGCTCCTGTCTGAGTGTCAGCCGGCCATGGCGGCGCGGCCGGGCATGGCCTCGCCGTGGGGCGCGTCTGCATCCTGGGTGACGATGCGGGGTTTCGGCTGTCCGGCGGCTTCGGCCAGGGCGCCGGCGAGAATCCCGGCGGCGTGGGCCGCATCGGGCACGCCGCGCAGCATGGGCTGCGCATTGGCGAGGCGCCACGGACGCACATGGGGCCACAGACCGAGATAGGCCGCGCGGTCCTCGCCGGTGAGCTTCAGCGGGATGTCGCCGTCGCCGCCCTTGCGGGTGTTCAAGGACGCCGAGCCGATCACCTTGAAGGGAATGTTGATCGCCTTGGGCAGCGCCACGCCCGCCCGGATCACGACGCGCGCGCTGGTCACCGTGTAGATGGTGGAGCGCGCGATCAGCCAGCCGAAGAGGCAGAGAAGGCCCAGCGCGGCGGCGGCGAAGAGCGCCACCAGAGCCACGCTCGCGGCGACTTCAAGCGCGCCGCCCGGCGCCGCGGCGGCGCCTTTCCACACCGCGAGGCCGGCGAAATAGATCGCCACTGCGCGCACATGGAAGACGTGCAGGGCCAGGGAGCGCCACTCCGGCGCGCCGCGCCAGAGCACGCGCTCGCCGGGGGGCAGGTCGTCGGGCAGGCCGGGGATGGGTTCAGGCTTCATTTTCTCGAGATCGCACATCAGATCCAGGGCTCCGCTCTGTCGGGCGTGGCGTACAGCATGCCGGCCGCGTAGTAGGCGCTGATCCGGTCCTCCTCCAGGCGGGTGACCTGATCGGGCGAGGCGTGGGCCGGCACGCCGGCGAAATGCTTGGACAGGATGCACTTGACCTGGGCCTTGCGCGCCTTGCCCTTGATGTCGGTGAAGGCGTAGGGCAGCAGCACCCGGCGGGCGCCGTCGGCCAGCTCCACTTCGTAATAGCGCACCAGCGCCTCGGCCCGGTCGACCCAGATCTCGCTGATCACGCCGGCGGGAACGCCGTCTTCGCCGACGACCGTCATGCCGCGCGGATCGGGATCGCCCTTGGCCACGGTGAAGCCGGAGAGCAGCCGCATGGGGACGATTTTCGGCACGCCTTCATGGGTGAGGTCCGGCTTGTCCTCGCGCAGGGTGTAGGCGCCCGGGCCGACGCCCGCGCTCATGGGATCGCCGACAGGCTCCGACGGCGAGCCGGGCCAGACGGCCAGGCGCTTGAGCTTGTCGTTGGCCGGGTCGCGGCGGGTGTCCGGCTTCAGCGCCACGGCGCCGCCGGCCAGCTCCATGCGCTTCTGGGTGGGATACCAGAGCGCGCCGGGCTGCTCGAGATGACCGTTGGTGTCGGTCTCCAGCGGATAGCCTTCCCGGCGATCCTCACGGCGCAGATAAAACACGAGGGCGATGAAGAACCCGACGAACGCAATGAACAAGAGCGTCGCGAAGTCCAGCGAGCCGACAATCTGACCACCTTCCATGACAAGGCCTCCTTTTCAGCCTTTATCCGGGAAATTCGGCGAGGCCGAATTTTCCCGATGTGCGCTCGGACCGGCCGCCGGCATGGCGGGCGAGGGGTCCAATCACCGCGATTGCGGCGAAGAGAAGCGCGATTTCGATATGATAGACCGCCGAGTATCCGACGGACGGTCCGGTGAGGGCCGGACCAAGCAGGTCCCGGTCGGCGAGAGTCTGGACGCCGTCGCGCAGGGCGCCCCCGAAAGCGGTGGCGAGCCCGGCGGCGGTGGCCTGCACCGCGCCCCAGGCGCCCAGCGCGAGGCCGGATCCGTTGGCCTCGCCAAGCTCCATGGCGGCGGTGAGCGTGCCGACGGCGAACAGCCCGCCGCCCAGCCCGATCAGGATCGACCCGATGCGGAACAGGACCGGCGAGCCGGTGGGGTCGGACAGGATCACGGCGGCGAAGGCGAACACGCCCAGCACCATGCCGATGGCGGCGAGACGGTGCGGCTCGAACCCGTGGGTGAGTCCGCGCGAGGCGAAGAGGAAGCCGAACAGGGCGCCGACCGCCCACAGGGCGGTGAGAACGGTGGTGCCGCCCACCGACAGGCCGAGGACTTCCCCGCCATAGGGCTCAAGCAGGACGTCCTGCATGGCGAAGGCGGCGGCGCCGAGGCCCGTTGCGATGAGCAGGCGCGCCGGGCGTCCGCCGCTCGTGAAGGCGGCCCAGGCCTCCTTGAAGTCCGGGCGTTCGCGGTCCGGCGCGGTCAGCTCCGGCGCGCGCACTTCCTGGCGCCACAGCGCGGCGATGTTCAGGATGATGGTCAGCGCCGCAGCGCCCTGGACGACGCGAATGAGCTTCATCTCGGTGAAGTCGGCGAGCATCGCGCCGATGATCAGCGCGCTGACCAGCATGCCCACCAGCAGCATCACATAGAGCAGCGCGACCACGCGGGGGCGCGACTCTTCGGTGGCCAGATCGGTGGCGAGCGCGAGCCCGGCGGTCTGGGTGGTGTGAAGCCCGGCGCCCACCAGAAGGAAGGCCAGGGCCGTCGCGGCCGGTCCGACCCAGGCCGGCGCGTTGGACTCGCCGCCCATGAGGATCAGGGCGAAGGGCATGATCGCCAGCCCGCCGAACTGCAGCAGCGAGCCGAACCAGATATAGGGCACGCGCCGCCAGCCCAGCGCCGAGACATGGGTGTCGGACTTGAAGCCGATGAGGGCGCGCAGCGGCGCGAACACCAGGGGCAGTCCCACCATCACCGCCACGACCCAGGCCGGCATGCCCAGCTCGGCGATCATCACCCGGTTCAACGTGCCGGTGAGAAGGACCGCGGCCATCCCCACCGAAACCTGGAACAGGGACAGGCGCAAAAGCTGGCCGAGCGGAAGCTCCTTCGTCGCGGCGTCCGCGAACGGGAGCAGGGCCTTGCCCAGCTCCGCCCAGCGGCGCGCGTTGTCGGAGCGCTTCTGCGTCATGCCTTCACCAGCTCCATGGCCTGGGAGATGTAGAAGAAGCTGTCGATCCGCTTCGTGCGGGCGACGCGCCAGTCTTGAAGCCCCGGGTGCGCCGCGATGCGCCGGCGCAGGCCCTGTTCGGAGACCGGCACGATCGCCGGGGAGCGGTCGGACTTGGGAAACAGCTGGCCGGCCGCGTGCATCAGCGTCAGCAAAGGCGTGCGCGGCGGGAAGGTGAACATCACCGAGGTCCGCGCGCGGCTGGCGAGCCCGGCGATCATCGCGGTCATGTCGTCGGGCTGGTAGTGGATCACCGAATCCATCGCCACCACCCGGTCCACCGGGGCGCCGTCGGGATCCAGCATGTCGCCGGCGCGAAATTTCACCCGCTCGCGGATCTCCGCCGGGGCCCGCTCCGCGGCGAGCTCCAGCAGGGTGGGAGAGAGGTCCACCGCCTCCACGCTTGCGCCGCGGGCGGCCATGGCGAAGGCGAGCTGGCCCGCGCCGCAGCCGGCGTCGAGCACCGTCTCGCCGCTCATGTCGGCGGGCAGCCAGGACAGAAGGGTGTCGCGGATGGAGTCGCGCCCCGCGCGCACGGTGGCGCGCACGCCGCTCACCGGCGCCTCGGAGGTGAGCTTGGCCCACGCTTCGACGGCGGTGCGGTCGAAATAGGTTTCAAGCGCCGCGCGGCGCTCCTCGTAGGTGACGCTCGTCATCAATCGAATCCCAGGAAGTCGAAGATTTCACGGTCTTTCATGGCGCTCGCCAGGCACGGATCGACGCCGGCCAGAAGCAGGGCGGCCAGGCGCATGTATTCGTCCTGCACCGCCGCAATCTCGGGATCTTCGCGGTCCATTTCGAACAGGGTGCATTTCTTCAGGCGCGACCGGCGGATGGCGTCGAGATCAGGGAAGTGCGCCAGCCGGCGCAGGCCGGTCTTCTCGGAGAAGCGGTCGATCTCGTCGGTGGCTTTCGAGCGGTTGGCGATCACCCCGCCCAGGCGCACCTCATAGTTTTTCGACTTCGCCGAAATCGCGGAGATGATGCGGTTCATGGCGAAGATGGAGTCAAAATCGTTGGCCGCGACGATGAGGCCGCGATGGGCGTGCTGCAGCGGCGAGGCGAAGCCGCCGCACACCACGTCGCCGAGCACGTCGAAGATCACGATGTCGGCGTCGTCCAGAAGATGGTGCTCTTTGAGGAGCTTCACCGTCTGACCGACGACATAGCCGCCGCAGCCGGTGCCCGCGGGCGGGCCGCCCGCCTCGACGCACATCACGCCGTTATAGCCCTCGAACATGTAGTCCTCGGGGCGCAGCTCCTCGGAGTGGAAATCGACGCTTTCCAGCACGTCGATCACCGTGGGCGCGAGCCGCTTGGTGAGGGTGAAGGTGGAGTCGTGCTTGGGGTCGCAGCCGATCTGCAGAACTTTCTTGCCCAGATGGGAAAAGGCGGCGGAGAGGTTCGACGAGGTCGTCGACTTGCCGATGCCGCCCTTGCCGTAAACGGCGAAGACTTTCGCGGAATCGATCTCGAGGGACGGGTCCAGCTGAACCTGAACGCTGCCCTCTCCGTCGCCGCGCCTTGGCGCCGGGCGTTTGAGGTCAAGCATGGTCATGGGCGGGTCCTTCTGCGCTTCATCACGCGGTCGCGGCCAGGGCGGGGGCGACCCCCTCCAGGCGGTCTTCCATGGCTTCGCCGGCGGCCTTGAGCGCCTCCAGCGTTTCGGGGTCGGGGCGCCAGTACTGGCGTTCGTGGGCTTCGATCAGGCGCTCGGTCAGGCGCGCCGAGGCTTTCGGATTGAGCGCCGCGATGCGGTCGCGCATGGCCGCGTCGAGCACGTAGGTCTCGGTGATCTGCTGATAGACCCAGGGCGCCACCTGACCGGTCGTGGCCGACCAGCCCATGGTGTTGGTGACGTGGGCCTCGATATTGCGCACGCCTTCGTGGCCATGCTTGAGCATGTCCTCGTACCAGCGCGGATTGAGAATGCGGGTGCGGGTCTCCAGGGCGACCTGTTCGGACAGGGTGCGCACCTTGCCTTCGCCGGCGGTCTGGTCGCCGATATAGACCGGCGCCTCTTTTCCGCGGGCGCGCCTCACAGCGCGGTCGATGCCGCCCAGCGTGTCGAAATAATGGTCGATCGTGGTGACGCCGAGCTCGATGGAGTCAAGGTTCTGGTAGGCCAGATCCACGTCGCCGAGGATCGAGCCCAGAAGGCCGCCCTGCTTGGCCGGCTGACCGTTTCGGCCGAAGGCGTAGCATTTGCGCGTCTCATAGGCGTCGGCCAGCTCGTCTTCCTCGTCCCAGAGCCCTGAGTCGATGAGCTGGTTGACGTTGGCGCCATAGGCCCCGTCGGCGTTGGAGAACACCCGCAGCGCCGCGGTCTCCAGATCCACGCCATGGGTCTCGGCGTAGGCCAGCGCATGGCGGCGCACCGGGTTCATCTCCAGCGGTTCATCCGCCGCGCTCGCCGCCAGGAAGGCGGCCTCGGCGAGCATGCGGGTCTGCAGCGGCAGCAGGTCGCGGAAAATCCCCGACAGGGTGATCAGCACGTCCACGCGCGGCCGGCCCAGCTCTTCCAGCGGGATCAGTTCGGCGCCGGCCATGCGGCCGAAGGAGTCCTGGCGCGGGCGGGCGCCCATGAGCGCCAGGGCCTGGGCGATGGGACCACCCTCGGTCTTCAGATTGTCGGTGCCCCACAGGACGATGGCGATGGTCTCCGGCGCCGCGCCGCTGTCGGCGACATGGCGCTCGATCAGGCGTTGGGCCTGCGCCGCGCCGTCCTTCACCGCCCAGGGGCTGGGCAGGCGGAAGGGATCGAAGCCGTGAAGATTGCGCCCGGTGGGCAGGATGTCGGGATTGCGGACCAGATCGCCGCCGGCCACCGGAGCGACGAAGCCGCCCGACAGCGCATGCAGCGTGGCTTCGAGTTCGCGATTGTCGTCGAGGCCCTTCTGGGTCGCGGCCAGGCGCTTGAACACCGGGGTCCAGGCGTCGCGCTCGGCTGCGGGGAGCGGGGCCAGGGCGCGGGCTGCGTCGCCGGTTTCGATCAGGCGCTCCACGGCGCCTTCGGGCGGCGGGGCGCCGCGCTCGATCTCGGCGATGGCGGTGAGCAGGTCGCGGCGCGCCTCGGGGCCCGGCGTCTCGCCAAGCACGTGCAGGCCGTAGGGCACCAGGGTGGATTCAAGCTCCATCAGCGCGTCGCGTACGGCCTCGATGCGGGCGGTGTCCGCACCGGTCCAGGCCGGCTCGGCGTCGGCGAGGTCGAGGGCGGCGGCCTGAGTCTGGATCAGCGCGGTCAGACCCTCGCGGCGATGAGCCGGGGCGTCCGGCTCGAGCTTGCGCCAGTCGTCCAGCGTACCTTTCAGCTCGGTCAGGCCCTGGTAGAGCCCGGCCTTGGCCACGGCCGGCGTGAGATAGCTGATCAGGGTCGCGGCGCTGCGGCGCTTGGCGATGAGGCCTTCGGAGGGGTTGTCGGCGCAGTAGAGATAGAAATTGGGAAGATCGCCGATCAGCCGGTCGGACCAGCATTCGCCGGACAGGCCGGTCTGCTTTCCGGGCATGAACTCCAGCGCGCCGTGCGTGCCGAAATGGAGCACCGAGTGCGCCGCGAAGTCCTCGCGCAGATAGCGGTAGAAGGCGGAAAACGAATGGGTGGGCGCGAACGAGCCTTCGAACAGAAGGCGCATGGGGTCGCCCTCGTATCCGAAGCCCGGCTGCAGCCCGACCATGACATTGCCAAACTGCGCGCCCAGCACGAAGAGCGAGCGGCCGTCGGTGTCCTTGCGCCCCGGCGCCGGACCCCAGGCCTTCTCGATTTCGGCCAGATGGGGTTCGCGGCGCACATGGTCGTCCACCGGGATGCGGTGGAGGATGTTGGCGTCGGTCCCGAACTGCGCGGAATCGCCGTCCAGGACCGCGGCGCGCAGCGCGTCCAGCGTCTCCGGCGGATCGACGCTGTAGCCTTCCGCCTTCATGGCGTGCAGCAGATTGTGGAGCGAGGCGAACACGGAAAGATTCGCGGCCGTGCCGGCGGCGCCGGCGTTCGGCGGGAAGTTGAACAGCACTACGGCGACCTTGCGGTCCTTCAGGGCGGCGCGGCGCAGGGCGACCAGCTTCTCGACGCGGCCGGCGAGCATCTCGACGCGCTCGGCGCAGGCGCGCATGGCGCGCGGATCGCCCTCGGTGAACCGGCACTGGCGCGCGCAGCCGGTGCACTGCGTCCCGCTGGCGCAGCGCCCGCCGAACACGATCGGGTTGGTGGCCCCGTCAAGCTCCGGGATGGTCACCATCATGGAGGCCTCCACCGGGGTCAGCCCGGCGGTCGAGGCGCGCCAGTCCTCCAGAGACTGGAACTCCAGCGGGTGTGCGGCGAGATACGGCACGTCCAGCTTGGCGAGCAGCGCCTCGGCGGCCTTCGCGTCGTTATAGGCGGGGCCGCCCACCAGCGAGAAGCCGGTGAGCGAGATCACCGCGTCCACGGTGGCGCGGCCGTCCTTGAGGAAGAACTGCTCCACCGCCGGGCGCGAATCCAGCCCGCTGGCGAAGGCGGGCACGACGTTGAGGCCGCGCGCCTCGAGCGCCTCGATGACGCCGTCATAATGCCCGGTGTCGCCGGCCAGCACGTAGGAGCGCATGACCAGAACCCCGACGGTCCCGGCCCCCGGTCCGCCCGCGGCGGGCAGCGCCGCCAGCGTTTCCGCGATCCGGCCCTTGCAGCCGGGATGGTACAGTCCCTCTTCGGGATATTCGATCGGCGCCGCAATGGCCGCGCGGCCGCGATGGACCGCACGCGGGCCGGAGGCGTAGCGGTCGATCAGGTTGCGGATCATGTTGGCGAAATTGGCGTCCGAGCCGGCCAGCCAGTACTGCATGGTCAGGAAGTAATTGCGCAGGTCCTGGGCCTTGCCCGGGATGAAGCGCAGCACTTTGGGCAGGCTTTTCAGCAGCGCCATCTGGCTCTTGCCGCCGGCCTTGGACGGGTCCTTGCCGGCGCCGCCGCGCAGCTTCTTCAGCGCCTTCATCAGCCCGCCCTGAGGCGCGCTCATGTCGAGACCGCCCAGCCGTGTGAGGCGCACGATCTCCGGCGCCGACATGGACGCGACCAGCGCGTCGCAGTGCGGCGCACGGTCCTGGAGCGCCGGCATGATCGCCTGAAAGTGCTCCTCCATGAACAGCATGTTGGCGGCGATGATGTCGCCCCTGGCCACATCGGCGCGGCACCGCTCCAGCATGTCGGGCTTGGCCGCCCAGTCGGAGGCGGCGTGGAAGGACAGCTCGAGACCGGGATAATCGCGGCGCAGAGCGGCGCGCGCACGCTCGGCGGCGCCCGCCAGATGGTTGTCCAGCGTGACGATCACGACGCGGATCGGAGCCGCTTCAGCGGCCATAATGGGCTTTTGCATCATAGAGCGTCTCGAGTGTGATGATGTCCGCACCATGCTGGGCGGCGAAGGATTCGGCGTTGCGGCGCGCCTTGCCGCGCACGAAGAAGGGGATCTTCTTCAGCTCGGCCAGGGCGTCGTCGCGCCAGATCGGCGCATCGTCCGGCGCGTCTTCCGGCGCGCCGTCTGTGGAGATCTCCGAGGTTTCGAGGGGGGCGTGAGCGGGCTCCGGCGCCCGGGCTGTATGGGCGCCCAGATGGGACGGGCCGGCGTCGTTGGAGAACTCGAAATCCTCGCGGAACATGCCCAGAAGGTGCTCTTCGAGACCCATGACCAGCGGGTGGACCCAGGTGTCGAACAGGACGTTGGCGCCTTCAAACCCCATCTGCGGGGCGTAGCGCGCGGGGAAGTCCTCCACGTGCACGGGCGCGGAGATCACCGCACAGCCGACACCCAGGCGCTTGGAGATGTGGCGCTCCATCTGGGTGCCGAGCACCAGCTCGGGGCTGGCGGCCTCGATGGCGGCTTCGACTTCGAGATAGTCGTCGGTGATCAGCGCCTCGACGCCGTATTTTTCACCGGCCTCGCGGACCGAACGGGCGAATTCGCGGTTATACGCGCCCAGCCCGACCAGCTCGAAGCCCATTTCCTCCACGGCGACCCGAGCGGCGGCCACGGCGTGGGTGGCGTCGCCGAAGATGAACACCCGCTTGCCGGTGAGATAGTTGGAGTCCACCGAGCGCGACCACCAGGGCAGGCGCAGATCGCGCTCGAGGCGGCTCATGTCGGGATCGAGGCCGGCGATGGCGGCGATCTCGGCGACGAAGTCGCGGGTGGCGCCGACGCCGATGGGAACGATCTTCGTAAAGGGCTGGCCGAACGCTTTTTCGAGCCAGCGCGCGGCCTGTTCGGCGATCTCGGGATACAGGACGACGTTGAAGTCCGCCTCGCCCAGCCGCGCCACATCGGCCGGCGTGGCGCCCAGCGGCGCGGTGACATGGACGTCGACGCCGAGGCGGTTCAGGAGCTGTTCGATCTCCTTCACGTCGTCGCGATGGCGGAAGCCCAGGGCGGTGGCCCCGAGAATATTGCAGCGCGGGCGGCCGGCGGCGCGCTCAGCCTTCGCCTCGCCGGGCGCCGGGGCGCTGGCGCCGCACAAGCCGCGGACCAGCCGGTAGAAAGTCTCCGACGCGCCCCAGTTTTCCTTCTTGGAATAAGAGGGCAGCTCCAGCGGCAGAACCGGGCAGGGCAGGCCCAGCGTCGTCGCCAGCCCGCCGGGATCGTCCTGGATGAGCTCCGCCGTGCACGAGGCGCCCACCAGCATCGCGGTGGGCTTGAAGCGCTCATAGGCGTCGCGGGCGGCGATCTTGAACAGTTCGGCGGTGTCCGAGCCGAGATCGCGGGCCTGGAAGGTGGTGTAGGTCACCGGCGGGCGGCGGTCGCGCCGTTCGATCATGGTGAACAAGAGGTCCGCATAGGTGTCGCCCTGGGGCGCGTGCAGGACGTAGTGCAGGTCCTCCATGGCGGTGGCGACCCGCATGGCCCCCACATGGGGCGGTCCTTCATATGTCCAGACGGTCAGCTTCATCCCACCCTCAACAGGTCGCGGCGTTTCAGCGGGCGGGTGAACAGCTCGGCGAGATCGCCGGCTTGCTCAAAGCCCTGGATCGGCGTGAAGACCAGTTCGATCGCCCACTTGGTGGAGAGACCCTCGGCCTCCAGCGGATTGGCGAGCCCCAGCCCGCATACGGTGAGGTCCGGTCGGATGGCGCGGCAGCGGTCCAGCTGGCTGTCCACGTGCTGGCCTTCGCTCAGCTGGACGCCGGCGGGAAGGCGCGGCAGTTCGCAATCGAGATGGATGCGGTGCAGATAGGGCGTGCCGACCTCGGTCAGCCGGGCGCCGAGCTCCTCGTGGAGGAAGCGCGCCAGGGGAATTTCAAGCTGGGAGTCGGGAAAGAAGAAAACGCTGCGTCCGGTGAGCGCTTCGCGGTGGCGCGCCAGGGCTTTCTGCGCCCGCGCGCGGGGCGCGGCGACGACGGTTTCGAACCGGTCGGCGTCGACGCCCCAGAGATCGGCGGCGGCGCGCAGCCAGGCTTCGGTGCCGTTGGCGCCGAGCGGGAAGGGCGCGGCGATTCGCGTGGCGCCGCGCCGGTCGAGGGCGGCGGCGGTGCGCGCGAGGAAGGGCTGGGCCAGAAGATAGCGCGTGCCGGGGCCGACCGACGGCAGCTCGCCGGACGTGCGCGCCGGAAGGAACCGGACAGGCCCGACGCCGAGGGCGTCGAACAGGCGGGTGAATTGATCCTCCACCACGTCGGCGAGGGCGCCGACGACCAGCAGCGAGGTTTCGTTTTCCGGGGCCTGGGGTAGTTCGGGAACCAGCGATTCCAGGCACGTGTCCTCGCCTTCGGTGAAGGTGGTCTCGATGCCGCTGCCGGAATAGCTGAGCACGCGAACGCCATCCTGGGCGGCGTCCAGCCGTGCGGCGGCGCGCGACAGGTCGAGCTTGATCACTTCGCTGGGGCAGGAGCCCACCAGAAACAGGGTCTTGATGTCGGGGCGCCGGGCCAGAACCTGGGCCGCAACCCGGTCGAGCTCTTCATTGGCGTCGGACATGCCGGCCAGGTCGCGTTCCTCGATCACGGCGGTGGCGAAGCGCGGCTCGGCGAAGATCATCACGCCGGCGGCCGACTGCATCAGGTGGGCGCAGGTGCGCGATCCGACGATGAGGAAGAAGGCGTCCTGGATCTTGCGGTGCAGCCAGACGATCCCGGTCAGGCCGCAGAACACTTCGCGCTGGCCGCGCTCGCGCAGGATCTCCGGGGCGCACCCGGCGTCGGGAGTCACGGGAGCAGGCGATGCGGTCACGAAGCGGCTCCCTCCAGGCGCGCCGCCCTGAGCTTCCACACGAACTGCACTGCGTTGACGACGTAGGCGGCGTAGGCCGCCAGCGCGACGCCCATCTGCTGGTCGGCCGTGCCGATTCCCAGCAGGACCATGGCGAGATAGGCGGTGTGGAGCGCAAGGACTCCCATGGAGACCACGTCTTCCCAGAAGAAGGCCGGCGCGAAGAGCCAGCGGCCGAAGACCACCTTCTCCCAGACCGACCCGGTGACCATGATCGTGTAAAGCAGGGCGGTCTTGGCGATCACCGAGAGCGTCGCCAGCAGGTATCCGTCGCCGGTCGCCAGATACCGCAGGACCAGAAACAGGCTGATGGCGAACACCAGGAACTGGAGCGGCGCAAGAACGCCCTGAACCAGGGTCCAGGGAGTCGAATCCCGGCGGGCGCGTTCCTCGGGGGTGTAGAGCGTCGTGGGCGCGGCGCGGCGGGCCGTGCGGTGATGGTGCGAGGACGCGCAGCCGGCGTGTGCGGTCCAGGGACAGGGGGCGATCATGTCGATCCAGCCCTGCAGGGACGCCCCGGGTGCAGTGGAGAATCGGCGGTCGCTGGTCTGGGTCTCGGCCCGCATGGCGCGGCCTCCTTGCCTGTGTTTCTGACCAGAGCGTACGGCAGGAATTTCGGAAGTGTCAATATTTTTGGACGTTCCGTTAAATTGACAGATCGAGGCCGAGGCAAAATAGCGGAGAGGGTTCGAAATTTCTGGCCAGAGGAAAAAGAAGCTGGCAGGCTGTGAATAAATACAGGGGCGGTCTCGACCCGGTCCCCTCGTTCCGGGCGGTCCGTCACCGCCGTCGCCGATCAACCGGCGCCGGTACATAAAGCGTGGAGGGGGACGGCGCGCTCGTCCGATCATCCGCGCAGGGACTGGGAGGAGACCCCTTATGGCGGAGACGGGCTTGAACAGGCTTGGATTGGCGGGTTTGGCCCGTGCAACCCAGCATTCCCTGGACTGGACGGGCTGGGGACAGGGAGCCAAGTCTTGCGAACTCGACCAGTCAGGTCCGTCGCAGGATGTCCTGGACCGGCTCATCGAGGCGGAGATCATTCCCCGCCTCATGCTGATCAACCGCGATGCGGTGGACTCCCTCGATCCCGAGCTTGACGCGGCCCGCACGGTCCGGTTCGAGCCCGATCAGATCGACGATTTCGCGCGCCGCGCCGTGACGGGAGATCCCGAGGACCTCGTCCTTGAGGTGGAGCGCCTTATGGATAACGGCGCCTCCCACGAAGACATTCTTTTGAAGCTTCTGGCCCCCGCCGCCCGCCGTCTTGGCCGTCTTTGGGACGAGGACGTGTGCGATTTCGGCGATGTCACGATCGGTTTGATGAAGCTGCACCGGGTGCTCGAGCGCGTTAACGCGGACACGCCGTGCGGCCTGGGGGTGGGCGGCGTATCGCCACGCGTCCTGATGGCGCCGGCGCCCGGCGAGCAGCACGTGTTCGGGGTCGTCATGGTCGGCGAGTTTTTCGCCCGGTCGGGCTGGCGCGTGCGCTGCGAGTCGACACCCGTGGCGGAGCATCTGGCCAAGGCCGTAAGCGAAGACCACTATGACGTGGTGGGGCTTTCGGCCAGCTCTGAAATCAATGTGAAAAACCTCCGTGCAGCGATCAAATTGATCCGCGCCCGTTCGCTCAACCGCGATGTGGTCGTCCTGGTGGGCGGCCATGTTTTCAATGAGGACCTCGGCCTGGCAAAGCGCGTCGGCGCGGACGCCACGGCCACCGACGGGGTTCGCGCAGTTGTCACGGCCGAGCGTTTGGTTCATAGGCTCTCGCGCGCGGAATGACAGACTCACCGACTAGGACAAGGCGTGCCCATGGATACCAAGGTCCCCGGAGGCCCGAACGCGCGGTTTAAGCATCGCGACGTCGCTCGCTCGGCGTTCGCGGACGATGCGGCGGCCGATCTCGCCGCCAATGCGGCGGACCTGGCCCTGCTGATCGATCAGCGCGGCGTGGTTCGCGACGCCGCCTTTTCCGGTGAAGAGTTTTCCGACGACGAGTCCTTCGACGCCTGGCTTGGCCGCAAGTGGATCGATCTCGTGGCCGAGGATTCCCGAGACAAGGTGACGGCCCTGCTCGCCGCTCCGGAAAGCGGCGCGCTGCGGCGCTGGCGCCATGTCAATCATGTCCGTCCCGGCGGCCCCGACCTTCCGGTGTCGTTCGTCACCCTGCCGGCCGGGCGCGAGGGCTGGACCCTGGCGATCGGCCGCGATCTGCGGGCGGCCTCGCGCATGCAGCAGCGCCTGATCGAGGCGCAACGCTCCATGGAGCGCGACTATTCGCGGGTGCGCGAGGCGGAGACGCGCTTCCGCCTGCTATTCCAGCTGGCCTCCGAGGGTGTCGTCATCATTGACGGAAACACCTTCCGGATCACCGACGTCAATCCGGCGGCGGCGCGGATTCTCGGCCGCTCCTCCCAGCGCCTCGAAGGCCGCGCGCTGGACGGCGCGTTCGGTTCGAATTGCGCGGACGCCGTGCGCGAGACCCTCGCCGTCGCCCGCAAGACCGGGCGCACCGAGCAGATCGAGCTGACTCCTGAAGGGGCCAAGAAGCCCTGCCTCATGCTCGCCTCGGTCTATCGCCAGGGCCGCGAGGTGTATTATCTCGCCCGGCTGTCCACCAAGGACGCCAAGGCCGGGGCGGACACCGACGCGAGCCTGTCGCGCCTGGCCGCGATCCTTCCCGACGGTCTGGTCCTCACCGGCGAGGGCGGGAAGATCCTGTCGGTCAACGACGCCTTCGTCGAACTGGTCCAGCTCAGCGATTCCGCCGCCGCGATCGGCGCGCCCATCGACCATTATCTCGGCCGCACCGAAACCGAGCTGAACGTGCTGATGGCGAATCTGCGCGAGCACGGGACGATCCGCAACTTCGCCACCCTGGTGCGCAGCCGCCATGACCTTCGCGAGCCGGTGGAAGTGTCCGCCGTGGCCGCGCCGGGGCCGAACGGCACCGTCTTCGGGTTCTCCATCCGCCCGGTGGGGCGCCGGCTGGTGGCGGGCCGGGGCGCGGAAGGCACGACGATGCCGCGCAGCGTCGACCAGCTCTCCGATCTGGTGGGCCGCGTCGCGCTGAAGGATATCGTGCGCGAGAGCACCGACATGATCGAGCGCAGCTGTATCGAGGCGGCGCTTGAGCTGACCAATGACAACCGCGCCTCGGCGGCGGAGATCCTCGGCCTCAGCCGCCAGAGCCTCTACGCCAAGATGCACCGCCACCAGATCGGCGAGCTTCAGCCCAGATCCCAGCATTAGACGGGCGCGCTTGAAACGGATGGACTGAGCGTCAAGTTTTGTTGACGGTCTAATGTGTTCACCATACCTTACAGGTATGGATCGCTCCCTTTCCCAGCCTGCGCCCTCCTTGCGCACGACCGCCCTTGCTGTTGTGGAGCTGTCAAAGCCCGTCACCTGGTTTCCGCCCATGTGGGCGTTCGGCTGCGGCGTGGTGTCCACCGGACTGCTCGGTCTCGACACGCTCCCGCTGCTGCTCGCCGGCGTTCTTCTGGCGGGGCCTTTGCTGTGCGCGGGAAGCCAGACCGTCAATGACTGGTTCGACCGTCATGTGGACGCCATCAACGAGCCCGGCCGGCCGATCCCGTCGGGACGCATTCCGGGACGCCTCGGGCTCTGGATCGCCATCGGCTGGTCGCTGGCGGGGCTGGTCTGGGCCGCGTTTCTCGGGGTCTGGGTGCTGGCCGCCGCGGCGCTCGGAGTCGCCCTGTCCTGGGCCTATAGCGCGCCGCCGGTCCGTCTGAAGCGCAGCGGCGTCTGGGGCCCCTTGTCCGTGGGAATCTCCTATGAGGGCCTGGCGTGGTTCACCGGCGCGGCGGTGATGGCGCAGGCGCTTCCCGAAACAGAGACCATTCTTCTGGCGGTGCTCTACAGCCTCGGCGCCTACGGCATCATGGTGCTCAACGATTTCAAGGCGATCGAGGGCGACCGTCAGATGGGGCTCGGATCCCTTCCGGCGGTGCTCGGTCCGCGCAAGGCGGCCTGGATCGCCTGCGCCGCCATGGCGGCGCCGCAGATCATCGTGGTCGCGCTGCTGGGGGTCTGGGACCGTCCGGTGCACGCGGCGCTGGTAGGCGCGGCGCTGCTGGCGCAGCTCGGCCTCATGGCGCGCCTGATGCGCGATCCGCGGGCGCTCGCCCCCTGGTTTAACGCCACCGGCGTCACTCTTTACGTGCTGGGCATGCTCGCGAGCGCCTTCGCCGTGTCCAACCTGCCGTGAGGAGTCCGTCCATGGCCGGCGCCCCCCTGATAAAGCGCGGAACGCTCAGCTGGATCGAGATCGTCAGGCTGGGCCTGGTGCAGGCGTCTCTGGGCGCCATCGTGGTGCTGACCACATCCACCCTGAACCGTGTGATGGTCGTCGAGCTGGCGTTGCCCGCCATGCTGCCCGGCGCCCTGGTGGGCCTCCATTACGCCGTCCAGCTCAGCCGCCCCCGCTGGGGCCACGGTTCGGATCTTGGCGGCGCCCGCACGCCGTGGATCATCGCCGGCATGGCGGTGCTGGCCGCCGGCGGCGTGCTGGCGGCGATCGCCACGGCCTGGACGGCGAGCGCCCCGCTCGCCGGGATCGCGCTGGCCGTCGCGGCCTTCGTGCTGATCGGCGGCGGCGTCGGCGCGGCGGGAACATCACTGCTGGCCCTCTTGGCCACCGACGTGACGCCGGAGCGCCGCGCCCCGGCCGCCTCGATCACCTGGATCATGATGATTTTCGGCTTCGCGCTCACCGCGGGGATCGCGGGCGGCATGCTCGATCCCTTCACGCTGGGCCGGCTGGTCGCCGTGACCGCGGGCGTCTGCGCCGCCGCCTTCCTTGTCTGCGTCGCCGCGGTCTGGGGCGTGGAGCGCCGCGAGCGCGCACCCGGCGCTGACGCGGCCGCGCCCGCTGCACCGCCCCGGGACTTCAAGCGCGCCCTGAAGGATGTCTGGGCCGAGCCCAAGGCGCGCACCTTCACGATCTTCGTCTTCGTCTCGATGCTGGCCTATTCCAGTTCGGACCTGATCCTTGAACCTTTCACCGGGCTCGTGTTCGGCCTGACGCCGGGCCAGTCCACCCAGCTCGCCGGCATGCAGCATGGCGGCGTGCTTCTGGGCATGATCGCGGTGGCGGTCCTCGGTGCGAGATTCGGCGGGCGTGGCTTCGGCCGGCGCCAGGGATGGGTGATCGGCGGGTGCGTCGCCTCCAGCGTCGCGCTCCTCGGGCTCGCCGGCGCCAGCCTCGCCGGTCCAGGCTGGCCGCTGGCGCCCACCGTCTTCCTTCTGGGCGTCGCCAATGGCGGGTTCGCCGTGGCGGCCATCGGCGCCATGATGGGGCTTGCGGCCGCTGACGGTCCGGGCCGCGAAGGCGTGCGGATCGGCCTGTGGGGCGCCGCCCAGGCGATCGCGTTCGGCCTTGGCGGGTTCCTCGGCGCCGCAGCCATTGACGCCACCCGCGCCCTGTTCGGCGAGGCGACCCTCGCCTTCGCCCTGGTTTTCGCCGTCGAAGCGGTGCTCTTCCTTGCCGCCGCCTATCTGGCGCTCGGCGTGGAGGAGACCGAACGCGACATCACCCCCGCACCAAGCCTGGCCGGAGGCGCCCCATGACAACCGATTTACAGACCTATGACGCAATCGTGGTCGGCGGCGGTCCCGCCGGCGCCACCGCCGCCCAGACCCTGGCCGAGGCCGGCCGCTCGGTCCTGCTCATCGACAAGCCCGGGCGCATCAAGCCCTGCGGCGGTGCGGTGCCGCCGAAGATGATCCGCGAGTTCGACATCCCGGAAAGCCAGATCGTCGCGCGCACGCGCGGCGCCCGCATCCTCGCCCCCTCCGGGCTGGAAGTGGACATGCCCATCGGCGAGGGCTTTGTCGGCATGGTGGACCGCGAGCATTTCGACGAATTCCTGCGCGAACGCGCCGCCGGGGCGGGCGCCCGGCGCCGCGACGGCGCCTTCGAGGCGGTGGAGTATCAGGACGACGGGACCGCCATCGTCGTGTTCGCCCCCACCGAGGCGCCCGACGAGACGGTGCGCGTGCGCGCACGCGTGATCGTCGGCGCCGACGGCGCCCGCTCGAAGCTGGCGAGCCAGACCGTCAAGGGCGCAGAAAAGGTCAAGAGCGTCTTCGCCTATCATGAGATCGTGCGCGCGCCCGAGCCCGGCGGCGAGAGCCATTATGATCCGGAACGGTGCGATGTGTACTACGACGCAAGGGTCTCTCCGGACTTCTATGGCTGGGTTTTTCCCCACGGGGACCTGGCGAGCGTCGGGACGGGCAGTCAGGTGAAGGGCTTCTCTCTGCGCGGCGCGGTCAAGGGCCTGCGCGAGTCCGCCGGGCTTGCAGGCTGCGAGATCGTCCGGCGCGAAGGGGCGCCGCTCCCCTACAAGCCGGCGCCGCGCTGGGATGACGGGCGCAATGTCGTGCTGGCCGGCGACGCCGCCGGCGCTGTGGCGCCGTCTTCAGGCGAGGGCATATTCTACGCCATGACCTCCGGCCGGATGGCCGCCGACGGCGCCCTCGAGTTTCTCGCCACCGGCCAGGTGAAGGCGCTCGCCGCCGTGCGCAAGCGCTTCATGAAGGATCACGGCCAGACCTTTTTCGTGCTCGGGATCATGCAGCATTTCTGGTACCGCAACGACAAGCGGCGCGAGCGCTTCGTGAAGATCTGCGCCGACAAGGACGTGCAGCGCCTGACCTGGCAGGGCTATATGGAGAAAGAGCTGGTGCGCCAGGATCCCGGCGCCCATGCGCGAATCTTCTTCAAGGATCTCGCCCACCTGGTCGGGCTTTCGCCGCGGTGAGCGCGCCGGGACGGATGGCGGCGCGGCGATGCTGACCGCCCTGTTTCAGTCCGGGCGGATCATCGATGTCATTCTGGTGGTGGTGGTCCTTGAGGTCGCCGTGCTGGCGGCGTGGCCGCGCTTGCGCGGGAGCCTGCGGCTTGTGGACGTGGCCGCGCTCGTGGCTCCGGGCGTGATGCTGATGCTCGCCCTGCGCACCGTGCTCACAGGGGAGCCTGAAACGATGACGGCGGCCCTTTTGGCCGCCGCCTTCGTGTTTCATCTGTGGGATGTGTCGCGCCGGCGCAAAGGCGCGGCGCGACGCTCCGACAAGACGTCAGCCTAGGCGTCGCCGCCGTTCGCCTTGATGTAGGCGATCACGTCGGCGCGGTCCTGCGGATCGCGCAGGCCCGGAAACGCCATGATGGTGCCCGGGATGTATTCGCGCGGGTTCTCCAGGTACTCGAAGAAGTTCTCTTCGGTCCAGGTGATGCCGGAATTGGCGTTGGCTTCGGAATAGCGGAAGCCTTCGACCGAGCCGGCCTCGCGGCCGATGATGCCGTTCAGGGACGGGCCGACGCGGTTCACGCCTTCCTCAAGCACATGGCAGGACCGGCAGCGCGCGAAGACGCGGCGGCCGGCTTCCGGATCACCGGTCAGGCCCGCAATGAGAAACTCGCCGTCGCCGCCGCTCGCAGCTTCGCCGCCGTCTTCGGCCGGCTGGGCGTCAGCTTCGGCGGGGGCTTCCTCCGCCGGCGCTTCGGCGGGTTCTTCCATGGGCTCGGCCGCGGGCTCGTCCATGGAGCCGGCGTCGCCGCCGTCCATGGATTCAGCCGGAGCGGATTCGGTCCCGGACGTTTCGGTCGCGCTGGTTTCGGCGTCCGCGGACTCCGATGCGGGCGGGCTCTGCTCGCCGCTGTCGCCGCAAGCGGCCAGCGCCGCCGAGGCGATGAGCGCGCCAAGGATGGTCGTAAAGCTCGTGATCCTCATAAGGCCTGTTCCTCCCAGAATTTGGCACCTTCGATACTAGCGCTCATTCTGAACAGGACCAGCCTTGCGGACAAAAAAACTTTCAACGCTCTTCGCAGGCGGCGTCTCGCCCGGTGCGGCCTTGAACGCAACCGCCCGCCGCGCGGGGTGAAACGCGCGGCGGGCGGAGCGTGCCCGCGAGGGCGCCGGCGCCGGGCTAGACCCGCTGATCGGCCACGTCGAACCGGTCCAGCATCATCACCTTGTGCCAGGCCCGCACGAAGTCGCGCACGAAGGTCTTCTTGTGATCGTCCTGGGCGTACACTTCAGCGACCGCGCGCAGCTGGGAGTTGGAGCCGAACACCAGGTCCACGCGGCTGGCGCACCACAGCTCCTCGCCGCTTTCACGGCCGGTCCCGATGAACTCTTTCTCCTCGCCGTTCACCGACTTCCACGCCGTCTCCATGTCGAGAAGATTGACGAAATAGTCGTTGGTCAGCTGGCCGGGGCGGTCGGTGAGCACGCCGTCGGTCTTGCCGCCCTGATTGGCGCCAAGCACGCGCAGGCCGCCGACCAGCACCGTCATCTCCGCGATGGAGAGAGTGAGCAGGCGGGCGCGGTCCACCAGAAGCTCCTCGGTGGGCACGGTGTTGTCGGCGTGCACATAATTGCGGAAGCCGTCGGCGGCGGGCTCCAGAGGCTCGAACCCGTCCGCATCGGTCATCTCGTCGGTGGCGTCGGTGCGGCCGGGGACGAAGGGAACTTCCACATCATGGCCGGCTTGCCGGGCGCCGTGCTCCACGCCGGCGCAGCCGGCCAGCACGATAAGGTCGGCGAGCGAGATCTTCTTGCCCCCGGACGCCTTGGCGTCGAACGCGGACTTCACGCCCTCCAGCGCGTCGATCACCGCGCCGACGCGGGCCGGGTCGTTGACGGCCCAGTCCTTCTGCGGCGCAAGTCGGATGCGCGCCCCGTTGGCGCCGCCCCGCTTGTCGCTGTCGCGATAGATCGACGCCGCCGCCCAGGCGGTGAAGACCAGGTCCGCCGGCGCCACGCCGGTGTCCAGCACCGCGGCTTTCAGCGACCGGATGTCCCCGGCGTCCACCAGCGGATGATCCACTTCCGGGACCGGGTCCTGCCAGATCAGGTCTTCGTCGGGGATTTCCGGGCCGAGATAGCGCGTCTTCGGTCCCATGTCGCGGTGGGTCAGCTTGAACCAGGCGCGGGCGAAGGCGTCGGCGAACGCGTCGGGATCCTCGTAGAATTTGCGCGAGACCTTTTCATACTCGGGGTCGACCTTCAGCGAGAGGTCGGTGGTGAGCATGATCGTGGCGACCTCGCCCTCGTCATGGGAGGGCGGGGCGAGCTCGTCCTGGCCCTTTGGCGCGTACTGCCAGGCGCCGGCCGGGCTCTTGGTCAGCTCGTACTCATACTTGAAGAGATTGTCGAAATACCGGTGCGTCCACTGGGTGGGTTCCTGGGTCCAGGGGCCTTCCAGGCCGGAGGTGTGGGTGTGCGCGCCGTGTCCAAGCCCGTGACCATTGGTCCAGCCGAAGCCCTGGCTGGCGATGTCGGCGCCTTCCGGTTCGGGGCCCAAGTCCGCATCGGCGGCGCCGTGGCATTTGCCGAAAGTGTGCCCGCCCGCGATCAGCGCCACAGTCTCCTCGTCATTCATCGCCATGCGCGAGAAGGTGACGCGGATATCGTGGGCCGCCGCGGCCGGATCCGGCTCGCCGCGCGGGCCTTCCGGGTTCACATAGATCAGACCCATATGGCTGGCGGCCAGGGGTTGCTCCAGGAAGCGGTCGCCGGAATAGCGGTCCTGGTCGCCGAGCCATTCGGCTTCGGTGCCCCAGTAGACATCGGTCTCCGGCTCGAAAATGTCCTCGCGTCCGCCGGCGAAGCCGAATGTCTTGAAACCCATGGATTCAAGGGCGACATTGCCGGTGAGCACCAGAAGGTCGGCCCAGGACAGGGCGTCGCCGTATTTCTGCTTGATCGGCCACAGAAGACGCCGGGCCTTGTCCAGATTGGCGTTGTCGGGCCAGGAATTGAGCGGGGCGAAGCGTTGCGCGCCCGAGCTGGAGCCGCCGCGGCCGTCGCTGATCCGGTAGGTTCCGGCCGCGTGCCAGGCCATGCGGATGAAGAACGGTCCGTAATGGCCGTAATCAGCCGGCCACCAGGACTTGGAGTCGGTCATCAGCGCGGTGAGGTCGCGCTTCACGCCCTCATAATCCAGCGTCCGGAACGCCTCGGCGTACTTGAAACCGGGCGCCATGGGGCTCGGCGTGACGCCGCCATGGGTGAGAATCGAAAGGTCCAGCGATTTCGGCCACCAGTCACGATTGGTGCGGCGCTGGCTCATGGGGGTGTGGGCGAAGGGGCATTGCGCTTGATCGTCCATGGAACGGACTCCTTGCAGCTTGGCGCTCGAGGGGGCGAGGCCCTGACTATGATCACAACCATGACCCATGGGGACGGGTCCTGTCACACAAGTATTTGCGATCCGAGCCATAGAGGGCTTCGATGCAAAAGCTTTCGAGCATCAAGAATTGCTTAGAAGACCTGTCGGCGGTCACGCCTGTGTGTGCCGCGCCACCCTGCGGCGTGCGGCGTTAATGCGCCCTTCCCCAGGTGTCGGCGGCCTTGGCGTCCACCACCAGCGGCACCGTGAGGTCGGCGGCCGGGGCCGGAGCCTGCACCATCACCTCGCGTACCAGATCAATCAGGCGCTCGGCCTCGTCCTTCGGCGCCTCGAAGACGAGCTCGTCATGGACCTGCAGCAGCATGCGCGCGCGCAGACCGGCCTGATCCAGGGCGTCCTGCATGCGGATCATGGCGCGGCGGATGATGTCGGCGGCGGCGCCCTGGATCGGGGCGTTGATGGCCTGGCGCTCGGCGAACTGGCGCACGGACGGGTTCTTGTCGCGGATGCCGGGAAGGTGGATGCGCCGGCCGAAGATCGTCTCCACGAAGCCCTTGTCCTTCGCCTCGGCCTTCATGGCGTCCATATACGCGGCGATGCCGGGGAATTTCTTGAAATAGCTCTCGATATAGGCCTTCGCCTCGTCGCGCCCGATGCCCAGATTGTTGGCGAGGCCGAAGGCGGAGATGCCGTAGATGATGCCGAAATTGATCGCCTTGGCGTTTCGCCGCGTCATCGGATCCATGTCCTCCAGCGGCACGCCGAACATCTCCGAGGCGGTCAGCGCGTGGATGTCCTGGCCCTCGCGGAAGGCGGACTTCAGCGCTTCCACATCGGCGATATGGGCCAGCAGGCGCAGCTCGATCTGGGAATAGTCGGCGGCGACGATCACATGGCCCGGCTCGGCGGTGAACGCTTCGCGGATCTTGCGCCCTTCCTCTGTACGGATGGGGATGTTCTGCAGGTTCGGCTCGGAACTGGACAGCCGGCCGGTGGTGGTGGCCGCCAGTGAGAAGCTGGTGTGAACCCGGCCGGTGTTCGGGTTGATCGCGGCCTTCAGGGCGTCGGAATAGGTGCTCTTCAGCTTGGAGAATTGCCGCCAGGTGAGCAGCGCGGTCGGCAAAGCATGACCCTCGGCGGCCAGCTCGTCGAGCACGGTGACATCGGTGGACCAGGCGCCGCCCTTGGTCTTCTTGCCGCCGGGCAGGCCCATCTCGCCGAACAGGATCTCGCCGATCTGTTTCGGACTGCCCAGATTGAACGGCCGGCCGGCCGCCTGATGAGCGGCTTCTTCGCTTTCGGCCATTTTCTGCGCGAAGTCGGAAGACAGGCGCGAGAGCTGGGCGGTGTCGACCTTCACCCCGGCCAGCTCCATGCGCGCCAGCACGCCCGGCATGGGCCGCTCCAGCGTTTCGTAGACGGCGGCGAGCCCGCGCTGGGCCAGTGGTTTTTTCAGAAGCTCCCACAGGCGCAGCGTGATGTCGGCGTCCTCGGCCGCGTATTCGGTGGCGCGTTTCAGGTCCACCTCGGCGAAGCTGATCTGCTTCTTGCCGACGCCGCAGACCTGCTTGAAGGGGATGCACTCATGGCCGAGATGGAGCCTGGCCAGCTCGTCCATGCCGTGATTGTGCAGGCCCGCCTCCTGGACATAGGAAAGCAGCATGGTGTCGTCGTACGGGGTCGGATCGATCCCGTATCGGCGGAACACTGCGATGTCGTACTTGAAGTTCTGGCCCACTTTCAGGATCGCCGGATCTTCCAGCAGGGGTTTCAGCCGCCCCAGCGCCGTGGCTTCGTCCAGCTGCTCCGGTTTCGCCGTGCCGCTGGCCAGATCGCCGCCCACATGGCCGGTGGGGATGTAGCAGGCCTCCCCCGGCGCGGTCGCCAGCGACACCCCGCACAAGCCCGCGGCGCAGGCCGACAGCGCGTCGGTCTCCAGATCCACCGCGATGACGCGCGCGCGCCGCGCCTTGCCGATCCAGGCGTCCAGCTGTTCCAGCGTGGTGACGCACTCGTATTTCGAGCGATCGATCTCCGCGGTGGCGTCGCCGGTCGTGTCGGCCGGACCGGCGCCCAGCCCTTCCTCGACGCGGCGGGTGAGGGTGCGGAACTCCATGGTTTTCAGGAAGCCCAGCAGTTTCTCGCCATCCGGCTCGGCGGTCCCGAAATCGTCCAGCGGCGCCATGCCCTCGCAATCGGTCTTCAGGGTCACCAGCACCCTGGAGAGGCGCGCATCCTCGGCGTGCTCGGTCAGTTTTTCGCGGCGCTTGGGCTGCTTGATCTCGCCGGCGCGCGCCAGCAGGCTCTCCAGATCGCCGTACTCATTGATCAGCTGGGCGGCGGTCTTGACGCCGATCCCCGGCACGCCCGGCACATTGTCGACGCTGTCGCCGGCCAGCGCCTGCACGTCGATCACCCGGTCGGGGCCGACGCCGAACTTCTCACGCACCTCGTCCGGGCCGATGCGTTTCACCTTCATGGGATCGAGCATGGTCACCTGGCCGGTCACCAGCTGCATCAGGTCCTTGTCCGACGAGGCGATGGAGACGCGCGCCCCTTGCTCCGCCGCAAGCCGGGCGTAGGTGGCGATCAGGTCGTCGGCCTCCACGCCCTCCTGCTCGATGCAGGGCAGGTCGAAGGCGGCGGTGGCTTCGCGGATCAGCGCGAATTGCGGGCGCAGGTCCTCAGGCGGTTCGGGCCGGTGGGCCTTGTACTGATCGTAGATCTCGTTGCGGAAGGTCTTGGCCGAATGGTCGAAGATCACCGCCAGATGGGTCGGCTGATCCTCGCCCTTCAGGTCCTCAAGGAGCTTCCACAGCATGTTGCAATAGCCCTGCACCGCTCCCACCGGGGTGCCGTCCGACCGGGTCAGCGGCGGCAGCGCGTGATAGGCCCGGAAGATATAGCCCGACCCGTCCACCAGATAGACGTGACTGGAGGAATCGACGGGACGGTTCACGGCCATGGGGAGGGCTCCGGGCGGGGGGTCAGCGTTGCTGCGAACCTAGGCGCGCGAGCGCGAAGGGGCAATTGGCGGCGCACCGTCAAAAACCGCTTGCCAAACCCGTCGCCGCGCCCCACTTGCGCGGCAATGCTCTCGTGAAGGGTCTCGCCCCATGGACGCCGTGACGCCGCTGCGGGCGCCGCTCTTCGGTCCCAATCTCACCGCCAGCCTGATCGAAGGCCTCGCCGCGCGGGGCTGGGCCTTTGCGCCCGGCGCGCTGGATCCTGAACTGGTCGCCGAACTGCGCGCCGAGGCGATGCTGCTGGATGAGGCGGGCGAAACCCATGCCGGGCGCATCGGACGGCGGGCCGACGAGACCACGCGGCTGAAGGTCAGAAAGACCCGCATCGCCTGGCTCGACGGCGCCAGCCCGGCGCAGCGCCGCTATCTCGCCGGCGCCGAATCCTTGCGCCAGTCGCTGAACGAGGCGTTCTTTCTGGGCCTGTTCGAATACGAGGCCCATTTCGCGGTCTATCCGCCGGGCGGGTTCTACGCCCGCCATCTGGACGCCTTCCGACTGGCGCGCGGCGTCGGGGAGGCGGCGGGGCTGGGGCCGCGGGCGGGGCGCTCGCGCGTCGTGTCCATGGTCACCTATCTCAACCGCAGCTGGAGCGAGTCCGACGGCGGAAAGCTCGCCCTCTGGGACCGCGCGCCCGACGGACCTGACGGACGCCCCGATCTCGCCGCGCTGGACGCGGTCCGCCCCGCCGCCGAGATCGCGCCGGAGGGTGGCGGCGTGGTGCTGATGCTGTCGGAAGACATTCCCCACGAGGTGCAGGTGAGCCACGCCGACCGCTACGCCATCGCCGGCTGGTTCCGGGTCAACGCCTCCATCGCCGGCGGGCTCGACCCGGCGCGGTAGCGTATGTCGCAGGGGCGCTGGCGAACCGGCGCGCCCGCCGGACGTTACGTGTCGATGACCGAGACACTCGACGCCCACAGAAGCTTTTCCGAAATGCCCGCCGTGATGCTGGCGGAGATCGATCAGGCGCGCGCGGCGCTGAAGCGGATCGAGTCCGATCCGCTCTACGCGGTGCATGAGGCGCGCAAGGCGATCAAGAAGGCCCGCTCCAGCGCGCGCCTGATCCGCAAGGGCGACGCGCCGGCCTCCAAGCGCATCAACGCCGCCGGCCGGCGCGCGGCCACAGTTCTGGAGGAGGCGCGCGACGCCGACAGCCTGGAGCAGATCGCCCGCGGCGCGGCGATCCATTGCGAGACCCCGGAGATCGCCGCGGTCCTGCGCGCCGAGGGCGAACGCGCCCATCGTGACGGCCTTCGCATCGACCGGGCGCGCGCCGCCGGCCAGGCCCGCGCCAATCTCGATGACATGGCGCGCGAGGTCGCCAAGGCCGATCTATCCGACGATCCCGACGCGGCCATGGCCAAGGGGCTGGCGCGCACCTACAAGCGCGCTAAGAAGCGCTACGAGACCGCAAAGGACGACCCGAACGGCGTCACGCTCCACGAACTCAGAAAACGGGTGAAGGACTGGCGCTATCACACCACGGCGCTGAAGGAGGTCTGGCCCGGGACCGTGAAGAAGAAGCGCAAGAAGGCGAAGAAGGCGGCCGATCTCCTGGGCGATCACCACGATCTCACCCGCCTCATCGAGCGGCTCGACGATCGCGAAGCCCCCCATGTGGACGACGCGATCACGGCCCTCAAAGCCCGGCGCAAGGCGCTGGAGAAGAAGGCGCTGAAGACAGCGAAGAAGCTGTTCAAGCGCGATCCTGGCGATCTGAAGGACGATTTGAAGGACGCCGCCTGACCGCCTGGGACCGGTGCGCGCTCCGCTCTGTTCAGCGGCATGGGGCGCCGCTGCGCCTCGCCGCCCCATTGACGCCGAACCCTGCGTTTCTCATAGCTGATGCGTGCTTGAAGCAGGATCCGTCATGACCGCCCATCCCACCGCCGATTTCTACCGCGAACGCCGGCTTCCGCCCTATGTCTTCGCCGAGGTGAATCGTCTCAAGCTCGCCTACCGCAAGGAAGGCCGGGACGTCATCGATTTCGGCATGGGAAACCCTGATCTGCCGCCGGCGAAACACATCATCGACAAGCTGTGCGAAGTGGCCGCCGATCCGCGCGCCCATCGCTATTCGGCCAGCCAGGGCGTGAAATCCCTGCGCGCGGCGCTGACGCGCTATTACGCCCGCCGCTTCAATGTCGAGCTTGATCCCGACAAAGAGGTCTGTGTAACGCTGGGCTCCAAGGAGGGGCTCGCCAATCTCGCCCAGGCGATCACGGCGCCCGGCGACGTCATCCTGGCGCCCGATCCGAGCTATCCCATCCACATGTTCGGCTTTCTGATCGCCGGGGCGGTGGTGCGCCCGGTGGGCTTCAAGGATCCCGAGGATTTCCTGCGCGAGGCGGCCTACGCCTGCAAGCGCTCGATCCCGGCGCCCGGCGCGCTGGTGCTGAACTTCCCCTCCAACCCCACCGCCCAGGTGGTCGATCTCGATTTCTACCGCGAGGCGGTGAAGCTGGCGAAAGCCCACGACCTGGTGCTGATTTCAGACCTCGCCTACTCGGAGATCTATTTCGACGACACGCCGCCGCCCTCGATCCTCGAGGTGGAGGGCGCGCGCGACGTGGCGGTGGAGTTCACCTCCATGTCGAAGACCTATTCCATGCCGGGCTGGCGCATCGGCTTCGCCGCCGGGTCGCGCCGCCTGGTGGACGCCCTGAAACGCGTGAAATCCTATCTCGATTACGGCGCCTTCACGCCGATCCAGATCGCCGCCGTGGCGGCGCTGGACGGTCCCCAGGACAATGTCGAGCGCGCCCGTCAGATCTACAAGGCGCGCCGCGACGTGATGATCGACTGCTTTGAACGCGTCGGCTTTCCGGTGCCCAAACCGCCGGCCACCATGTTCGCCTGGGCGCCGATCCCGGAGGCCTATCGCGAGCTGGGCTCGGTGGAGTTCTCCAAACTCCTGCTGGAGAAGACCGGCGTCGCGGTGGCCCCGGGCCTGGGGTTCGGCGAACGCGGCGACACCCATATCCGCCTCGCCATGGTGGAGAACGAGCAGCGCATCCGCCAGGCGGCGCGCCAGATGAAGGGGTTTTTCTAGGGGGCGGCGGAACACGATCCTTCGAGGCTCGCCCCGGATAAAGTCAGGGGCTCGCGCCTCAGGATGGGGGACGGTGGGTTGGAAATCCGCGCTCCCCTGATTTTTCCAATATTTTCAGGGTTTTAAAATCCATGTCATCCCGGAACCGCGAAGCGGTGTCCGGGACCTCAAAAGGCGCCGCCCCGCCTTGGGGCCCCGGCTCGGCGCCCGCAGGGCGGGCTTGGCCGGGACGACAAGAATTTGAGCAATTGGGGATCAGGCGAGGGGGTGAGGACGCACGTCTGCTCCCGCCCCGATCCCCGACTTATCCCCGTCCCCGTTCACCGCCCGTATACTGCCCCCCTCTCACCCGGTAAGGCGGCGGTCGCGACGCGTCACGGTCGGGGTGGGGGCGGTGTTCGCAAGCGCTGCGGCTTCAGCCGGGGAAATCTCCGGCTGGATGCGAGGCGGCGGCGTGAGCGGCGATGACGCGGTCGGCATCCTGGCGAAGTGAGCCCAAATCCGCGCAATGGCCCGTCCTGGCAAGACGGGCTGAGCGCGGACGAAGCGAGCCATTCCCGTCGGGCTGCAAATTGGGGCGTAAGGCTCGATTCCGTCGAACAGCACCGGGTGCGGGCGGCTTGTCCGGCTTTGTAACTTTAGCAATTGCGTTCGGCCGAACGGCCGCCCGCGCCGACCGTCTGGGTCTCACCGCCCGCGCATCCGCGCGGCGCGGCGATCCGGCGTGCGCGAGCGGCGGGGAGCGCGGCTACTCCGCCGCCATCGCCATCGTCTGGCCAGACCGCACCAGCCGTCCCGGGCGCGCCTCGGTCACCTGGTCGTTCTCCACCACGATCTCGCCCGCCACGATCGTCGCGCGATAGCCGATCGCGTCCTGAAGCAGGCGCTGACCGCCGGCGGGCAGGTCCTGCACCAGGCGCGGCGGGGCGAGTTTGAGATGGTCGTAATCGATGATGTTGAGATCGGCCTTCAGCCCCGGCTTGATCCGGCCGCGATCAGCCAGCCCCAGATAATCGGCGATGTCGGCGGTGAGCCTCCGCACGGCGCATTCCAGGGCGATCTTGTCGCCGCGGGTGCGGTCGCGGGTCCAGTGAGTCAGGAGATAGGTGGGGAAGCTCGCGTCGCAGACCGTGCCCACATGGGCGCCGCCGTCGCTCAATCCCATCATGGCCAGCGGATGGTCCATCATGGTCTTGACGTTGTCATAGGAGAGTTCGGTGTAGTTATAGATCGGCAGGTAGATCAGCTCGGCGCCGTCGCGCGCGATCACCGTGTCGTAGAGCTGCTCCCACACCGAGACGCCGCGGGTGCGGGCCTTGGCGGCGATGGAGCATTCCGGCGGCTGCTCGTAATCTGGCTCTTCAGACAGGGTGAACAGCTTCTCGGCCACGAAATCCATGTTCTCGACCAGAAGGTCGGCGATGGGCGGGATGGAGCTGCCGGGCCCGGCGAGTGTGTCGGATTTCTGGGCCAGCAGCTTCCGTTTGAAGGCCTCAGATTTCATCACCTCGACGCGTTCATCGAGGGAAAGGTGCGCGATCTCCTTGTAGGCGGGATAGCCCATGAAGGGATGGAAGGTGCATTGCAGGCCGAGGAACACGCCGATGGCGCGCGGGGCGACCTGGGCGCGCACGGTGAAGCCCTCTTCGTCCAGCTGCTCCAGCCCCTTGAGGATCTTGCGCCACTGGTCCGGCGCGAAATCTCGCTGCATCACCGAGATGGAGAAGGGCCGACCGCCGGCCGCCTTCACATATTGTTCGATCACCGCCCATTCCTCGGGGAATTTCTCCGCGTCGCGCTCCAGGTCGAAATCGCTGACCGCCTGGATGACGCCGTGAGCGCGGCCCTTGAAGGCGCCCGCGATGCCGGCGAGCTCCTTCGCCGCAGCTTCGCTGGCCGGCGTCCATTCGCCGTCGGCGGTGCGGTGCAGATCGCTGCGCCCGGTGGAGAAGCCGATGGCGCCGGCGTCCAGGGCCTCGCTCACCAGATCGCGCATCTTCGCGATCTCCTCGTCGCTGGCCTGGGCGTCGAAGCTGGCGCGTTCGTCCATCACGAAGACCCGCAACGGGTCGTGGCCCACCATGGCGGCGATATCCATGGTGCGCGGGGTCCGATCCAGCGCGTCAAGATAGTCGGGAAAGCTCTCCCAGTCCCATTTCAGGCCCTCGGCGAGCGCCGTGCCGGGAATGTCCTCCACCCCCTCCATGAGCTTGATCAGGCGCTCATGGTCGCGCGGCCGCACCGGGGCGAAGCCGACGCCGCAATTGCCCATGACCGCGGTGGTGACGCCGTGCAGGATCGAGGGCTCGAGCCGGTCGTCCCAGCTCGCCTGGCCGTCATAATGGGTGTGGGCGTCCAGAAAGCCCGGCGTGACGATAAGGCCTTCCGCATCGATCATGCGCGCCGCTTCGCCCGGCGCGTCCCCCACGGCGGCGATGCGCCCGTCCTTGACGCCCACATCCCCGCGGAAGGGCGCGCCGCCCGAGCCGTCGATGATCAGCCCGTTCACGATTTTCAGATCATAGGTCATGGGATGCTCCTGAAGCGGGAAGGGGTCATTCGGCCGGCTTCACCTGCGCCGCCATGCGCGCATCGTAGAGCCGGAACGCGCTGGCGAGGCCCAGCCCGGCGAACAGGTGCCAGATCGACCACAGGCCGACTACGGCCGCCGCGCCGCCCAGCCCGTCGAACTGGGACAGAAGGATCACCAGGCCGAGCCCGGAATTCTGGATTCCCACCTCGAAGGTGAGCGCGCGCCGCCGCGGCCCGTCAAAGCCGATGAGCCGGCCGGCCGCGGCGCCGGTGAGGAAGGCCAGCGTATTATGGATCACCACCACCGACAGCACCACGCCCGCCGTAGCGGTCAGCAGCGCCCAGTTCGAGGCGAGACCGCCGAACACCATGGCCAATATGCCGATCAGCGCCGCGGCCATGAGCAGCGGCCTTATCCGTGCGGCCAACGCCGGAAAGCGCCAGGCGAATGCCATGCCGAGCCCCAGCGGGATCGCCAGGATGAGGGTGGTCTGCACCACGAAGGGCGCAGGGCTCACCGCGATCTCGTCCACGATGGCGGCGGTGGGCCCGTAAAGACTGGTCCAGAACAGGATGGAGACCGGCGTCAGCAGCGCCGCAGCCAGGCTGGAGGTCCCCGTCAGGGCCACCGACAGCGCCGTGTCGCCGCGCCCCAGCTGGGTGAAGAAATTGGAGACGTTTCCGCCCGGGCAGCACGCCACCACGATCATGCCCAGCGCGATGGAGGGCGGGGGATTGATCACATAAATCAGCGCCAGCGTCATCAGCGGCAGGGCGATGATCTGCGCCGCCGCCGCGCCGGCGAACTTGCCCGGCTGGGCCTTCAGAAAGGCGAAATCGCCTGGCCGCAGGCTCAGCGCCACCGAGAACATGATCACAGCCAGGATCAACGGCAGGATCAGGGATCCGCCGGGCGCCAGCTCTATGCGCGCCGCGTCGAGCGCAGCTGCGTCCATGGTCTCCTCCCTGGCGGCGCGCCGGCTCTTTTGGGGGCGGTTCGTGAACACCGTTCGCCTGGCCGCAGGATGGCGCGGAGCGAGGGGGCTTGTCGAGGGCTGCGGCTCACCTGCGGCGCCCCCTATGACCGGCGAACTTGAACCCCCGCGAGAGCGCGATTATTTTGAGCGCATGGCCATTCGCGAAATCCTCACCGTTCCCGACCCGCGTCTGAAGCAGGTGTCCAAGCCCGTCGCCGGCGTGGACGATGATCTGCGCGCGCTCATGGATGACATGGCCGAGACCATGTACGCCGCCGACGGCATCGGACTCGCCGCGATTCAGGTGGGCGAGGACAAGCGCGTCATCGTCATGGACCTGTCGGATCAGCGCAATGATCCGCGCTTCTTCGTCAATCCGGTCATCACGCCGCTCACCGAAGCGCTGAAACCGTATTCCGAGGGCTGCCTCTCGGTGCCGGAAATCTTCGACGACGTGGAGCGCCCCGAGCGGGTGAAGGTCGAGTATCTCGATTATGACGGCGAGAAGCGCGAGGAAATCGCCGAAGGCCTCTTCGCGGTCTGCATCCAGCACGAGATGGACCATCTCGAAGGTGTGGTGTTCATCGACTATCTCTCGCGCCTGAAGCGCGAGCGGGCGGTGAAGAAGGTCCAGAAACTGGTCAAGACCCGATCGGTGGCTGCGGAGTAATCACTCCGCCGTGCACGGCGCCGCGGTCTCTTCCGCCAGCTCCGGATCGCTGGCGATGCGCTGCGCCTGTTCGGCGAGCCGGGCGATCTCCGAATAGGCCCGGGACAGGTCGGCGCGGGTCTGCCCCGCATCCAGATCCGCCACCCGATCGGCGACATCCCCGCTCATGCCCCTGAAAATGCAGCGCAGATCCTGCGGACCGCCGGTCTCCTCGATGTCCAGGGACAGGGCGCGCGCCGCCAGCGAGAAGTCCGTGAGGTCGGCGAGCAGCGGATCACCGGGGGCCGGCGCCTCGGCCGGAGCGGCGGGCGCGGTCTTGTAGGCGTCGGCGCGCAAGCTCGCCTCGGCGGCGATCCGGGCGGCGAGCTCCTGGACGCGCTGTGCGTCGGCGCTCGCGCCCGCGGCGGTGAGAAGGACGAGCGTCAGGGCGGCGAGGACGGTGCGGATCATGAACGGGCTCCGGTGGCGGTGGCGCGCAGCGCCATGCAAGGCGCGCGCCGCTTGATCGGCGGGCCGCGCAAGGCTAAGCCCCAAGCCCTTCCAAGGCGTTTAACACTGGCGAGCATTCCCCATGGCCAAGACCAAGGCGTTCAAGCCCAAAGCCCGGCGTCCGCGCGGGTTCGAAGACCGCTCCGCCCATGTGCTGCGCGCCGAGCGCGCGCTCGTGAGCGCGGCCAGCACGGTCTATGAACGCTGGGGGTTCGAGCCGCTGGAGACGCCGGCCTTCGAATACGCCGATGCGCTGGGCAAGTTCCTGCCCGACGAGGAGCGGCCCAATGAGGGCGTCTTCGCCCTGCAGGACGATGACGAGCAGTGGATGGCGCTGCGCTACGACCTCACCGCGCCGCTCGCCCGCTTCGCGGCGGAGAATTTCCAGGATCTCGCCAAGCCCTTCCGCCGCTATCAGTTCGGCGAAGTGTGGCGCAATGAAAAGCCCGGTCCCGGCCGCTTCCGCCAGTTCGTCCAGTGCGACGCCGACAGCGTCGGCGCAGCCGGACCCGCCGCCGACGCGGAGATGATCGCGCTGGCGAGCGAAGTCATGGGCGCGGCGGGCCTGGCGCAGAGCGACTATGTCATCCGGGTCAATGACCGCCGGCTGCTGGACGGTGTGCTGGAAAGCCTGGGGACCGCCGACGACACCCGCCGCCTGCGCGTCCTGCGCGCCATCGACAAGCTGGACCGGCTGGGCCGCGAGGGCGTCGAGCAATTGCTGGGCGAGGGCCGCAAGGACGAAAGCGGCGACTTCACCGAAGGCGCCGGGCTGGACGCCGGCGGGCGGGCGCGCGTGCTCGGTTTCCTGGAAGCGGCCGGGGAGACCCGCGCCGACGTTCTGAAGGCGCTCGTTCCCGTGGTCGGCGCAAGCGCCGGCGCGCAGGGGATCGCGGCGCTGGAGGAGATCGACGCGGTGCTGTCCGCCCTCGGCGTCGACGAGACGCGCGCGGTGTTCGACCCGTCCATCGTGCGCGGCCTCGGCTACTACACAGGCCCGGTGTTCGAGGCTGAATTACTGGCGAGCGCCGCCTATCCCGACGGCTCGCCCATGCGCTTCGGCTCGGTGGGCGGCGGCGGGCGCTATGATGATCTCGTCGCGCGCTTCACCGGTCAGGCCGTGCCGGCCACCGGGTTCAGCTTCGGCGTCTCGCGCTTCGCTGCGGCGCTGTCGGCGCTCGGCCGGCTCGACGCCGCCAAGGCCGACCCGCTGGTGGTGGTGATCGCCGCGGAGAAAGACCGCATGGCCGACTATTTCGCCCTCGCCGCCGAATTGCGCGCCGCCCGGCTCTCAGATGGCGGGACCCTGCGCGCCGAAGCCTTCGTGGGCGGCGGAAACATGGGCAAGCAACTCAAATACGCCGATCGCCGCGGCGCGGAATTCGCGGTGATCATCGGGTCGGAAGAGCGCGAGGCCGGACAGGCCCAGATCAAGGACCTGGCGCTGGGGGCCGAGCTCGCCGCCGACATCACCGACAACAAGACCTGGCGCGAGACGCAGCCCGCCCAGGTCACCGTGGCGCGCGCCGACGTGGTGAGCGCCATCGTCAAACGCCTCGAAGCGTAGCCCGCTTCAGGCCGGGATTTCCGCCTCGCCGTCGCTCTCCAGGGCGCGGCGGGCGGCCGGCTTGCCTGCGGTGACCACGAAGCTGTCGATATCCGCACCGCGGTCCCGGCGCACCACGCAGGGCGTGATCCGCACGGCGTCGAACCCCGCCCGGTCCAGGAGATCCTGCAGATAGCTGCGCGAATGGGCGTAGCGCCGGCTTTCGCGCAGGAGGACGGGGGCGCCGCCCTCCACCTGCGACTCCACCGTGAAGGCGAGGCGGCCTTCGGGGCGCAGCGACCCCGCGCACCAGGCGATGACGGCCTCAAGCGCGCCCAGATAGGCGAACACGTCCGCCGCCACGATCAGGTCAAAGCCGGTCTCGTCCAGGCTCAGCGCCGCGATGTCGGCCTTCACGAGCCGGTCATAGAGGCCGCGCCGCGCGGCGATCTCCAGCATGCCGGCGGATAGATCCACGCCCTCCAGTACGGCGCAGCGATGGCGCAGGGGCGCCGCCATGAGGCCGGTGCCGCATCCCAGATCCAGCGCGCGCGCCGCCTCGGCGAACCCGGCGCCGTCCAGCGCCTCCATGAGGATGTGCGGTCCGCGATAGCCAAGCCCGTCCACCAGCGCCGTGTCGAAGCGCGGCGCGTACTGATCGAACAGCGCCTCCACGAAGGCCGGCGGCGGCGTGTCGGCGACCCGCTCGCCGGTGACGAGTTCCAGCTGCAGCCGGGCCCCGAACCGGTCGGCTGGATCAAGCTCCAGCGCCCGCCGCCAGGCCGGCGCGGCCTCGCCCGGTGCGCCGGCGCCAAGGTGCAGCTCGCCGAGCCGGTACCAGCCCGCGGCCCAGTGCGGCGCGAGCGACAGCGCGCCGGCGAGCGTTTCCGCAGCGGCGGTGAAGTCGGAGACTGCGGCGAGGGCTTCGGCGTATTCGGCGCGCCGGTCGGCGGCCGGATCGCCGGAGGGATAGCGGGCTGTACCCATCTGAAACTTCATGAAGGGCCGCGCCGCGTCCGGATTTCGCCGCGCCGCAGGGCCGGGTGCTGCATGCGCAAGAGCGCTGCATCGCGGCCGTGAGTGCGCTCGTGCAGGACCGCTGTCAAGCCGGTGCGCGATGGACCGCCGGGCGGCCTCTCTTGCGTGAAAAGGCGGCGTCCCGTTAACGTCAAGAACTCGAACGAAATCGCCGTGTCGAACGAGCGCCCTTGCGTTTGCAGCAGATGGATCTTCAGGCTGGCGCGGCGCTAGAATGACAGGCTCTTTGCTATCGCCGCCCGGCACGCGCCTCGTTTGCAACTTCGTTTCAGAGCAGGGGGCTCATCGCCTGCTGGCGGCTATAGACGCCTCGGATTGGCGCGCAGATCTGAAACGCCGCGTGCAGCATTACGGCTGGCGATACGACTATCGCGCGCGCCGGGTGACAGCTCTGCAGCTGCGTTCACATTCGTCGGACGCTTTCTGGCGCACCGCCATCGAGTTACAGAGACCTTCGCAAAACACATCCTTTGGGTGCACATAAGGGAAAATAGATTTTATGGGAGAAAAATAGTCGACCAGAGAGCGGGTCTTCGGTATCCTTTCGCCTCTATGGGCATCGAAGCGCGCTTGAACCTTTCATGTCCGCTTGGCCTGGGGATACGGGGAGGTGAAGGTGGGCGATTGTCGGGTCTATATCGCGGCTGCGGCGGTGGCGTTCGCCGCGTTTGCGCCTGGATCATCGGCCCAGTTCATCCCGCCCGGCGGCGGCGGTGGAGGCGGCGGGCAAACGACGATTGCGGTGGAGTATATCCAACGCCAGAACGTCGAGGAACGCCTTACCGCCCATGATGTCGGGCTTCTGGGCGATGGCGTGGATCTGAATACCGGCGCCGTCTCTTTTGCACACACCGATGTCGTCCTGCCTGGAAACAACGGTCTAGAAGTCGCCGTGCGCCGCGCCCGGGCGCAGTCCTTTCCCTTCCCGCATCTTGATGTGCTGACGTTTGGCGGCGCCATTTCCAATGACTTCGCCGATTGGTCGCTTGAAACACCGCGGCTGGAAATTGCGCTGATTGCGGCTGGATACACCGCTTTCAGTCAGGGGCCGAACATGTGTGCGGTGGTTCCGCAGCCGGGAACATTTTACACATTTCCCGGTGACAGCCCGAGCCTTTACGACCCCTTTTTCGAAGGCGAACAGATTTCCAACGGCCTGAGGTTGTCCGTGCCCGGGGGTGGCGGCGGCGTTGTCCTGCAGGCGCCGGCCGGTGTGACGTGGCCGTCAGGGACGGTGCGCGTCACTAAGGACTACTGGACTTTCGCATGCGGGCCGGCGGACGGAGCGGCGGGCGGCGTCGTCGCCACGGCGCCCAATGGCGATGTCTACCATTTTGATTTGTTCGACTGGGCGCCTCATTCGGCGATCCCGGTAACCCAAGGCGGCAGGGCTGGCGCGATCGCACGCGTGAACGCCGTCTTGCTGGCGACCGAAGTGATCGATGTCAACGGCGCCTGGGTGCGTTATGATTACGATTCTAGCAACCGGCTCAGCCGGATACACGCCAGTGACGGTCGGGAGATCACCGTGAGCCGCAGGCCGGACGGATTGATCGGTTCGATCACCGCCCATGGCCGGACCTGGTCCTACGGCTACACCAGTCATAGCGGCAATCTCCATCTCAGCACCGTGACTCTGCCGGACGGGCGAAGCTGGTCTCTGAATTTCAGCCGGTTCGGATATGGGGCGAACGCCGCGTTTGATTGCAGCGCGTCGGACTTCACCGTCTCGCTCACCCATCCCGACGGTATCAGTGGGTCGTTCACATTCCGAGAAACGCGGCATCTCAAGGGTGACATCATAAACGACGGCCCTTCACCGAGCTGCGTCAATCCGGCGAACCCGATGGATCAGCCCTTCTACGATCACATGTCATTGATTTCAAGGACACTATCGGGGCAGGGTTATCCGTCTTCCACCTGGACATACGCCTATTCGGGCCATGTGGACGGCACGCCCCCGCCCGCGCTGAAATGGGGGCAGGTCACCGCGCCGGACGGCGTGCGCACGCGCGAATTCTTTCATGCGAGGACCAGCCTCGAAGGGCTGATGCAGCGCCGGGAGGTGTATGCCGGGCCCACCCTTCTGAGCACCGAAACGCTCTCCTACGCCGTTGAGCCGGCCCTCGGCGTGACCATGGTCATCAACGAGACACAGGCCAAGCACGCCAATCCGCGCCCCGTCACTCAGCGCGTTGTAACGCAGGGCGGGGAGACCTACACCACCCAGCTCGCCTACAACGCCACGCAGTCCGCGGCGACCTACAGCTTCGGGCGCCCCACGCAGGTGACACGGTCCAGCACGGTGCAAGCCGGATCGCGCACGACCCAAACCACCTATGTGAACCGCACAGCCCGCTGGATCGTCGCGCTGCCCGCCACAGTGCGTGAAAACGGGGTGCTCGCCCGATCCAACACCTATGACAGCCTTGGCAGGCTGGTCCGGGAGGACCGGTTCGGCGCCCTTCACGCCACTTATGGCTATCATTCCGGCGCCGGTCAGAGGGGGGCGCTGGCCTGGGTGCGCGACGCCCTCAATCGGCAGGTGAACCTCGCCAGCTGGCGGCGCGGCGTCCCGCGCAGCGTCACCCGCCCGGACGGCGTGGTCCTGTCGCGCGCGGTCAATGATTTTGGTCAGCTTACAAGCCAGAGCGACGCCCGAGGGACGGTGTTCACCTACGGCTACGATCAGGCCGGGCGCCTGACCTTGGTGAACCGGCCCACCGGCTTCGCCGACACCACGCTGAGTTACACGGGCCTCGGAGCGGGCTTGACGCAAACCATCACCCACGGCGCCCTGCGCACCATTATCAGCTATGACGCCATGCTGCGCCCGATGCGCGAGGAGCGCCGCGCGGTTTTGTCGGGCGGCGGCTCCATTTTTACCCGGTTTGGCTATGACGCCCTGAATCGCACCGTCTTCCAGTCCTTCCCGTCCGCAAGCGCCGGCGCCCCGGACGGCGCCGTCACGACCTATGACGGGCTGGGCCGCGTCACCCGAACGGAAGAGACTGTCGCCCCTTTCGCCGCAACGGTGACCGCCTATCTCTCCGACAACCGGGTCCGGGTCATCGATCCGGCCGGCGCCGTCACGACCACCTGGCGCTCGGGTTGGCGCTCGCCCGACGACGGAGACACGGTGCGCATCGATCACCCGCTGGGTCTGAGCACGCGGATGAGCTACGACGCCCTCGGCAATCTCCTCACGGCGCGTCAGTTTGGCTCCCATTCCGGCTTCAGCGTCGATGAAACCCAGACATGGGCCTACGATTCGCGCCAGCGCCTGTGCCGTCACGCGACGCCGCAGAGCGGGCACACGCTGTACGCCTATGACGCCGCGAACCAGATGACCGGCGTGGCGCGCGGCGCCGCGGCGGGCACGGGCTGCGCCGGCCTGCCCTCGAGCCTGCGGGTGACCACCAGCTACGATCTTCTGGGCCGGGTGGAGGCTGTGAATTTTCCCGGCGCTGATCCGGACATCGATCTGACCCATGACGCCAACGGCAATCTCACCGGCGCGGCGCGCGGCAATGCGGTGTGGAGCTACAGCTACGATACGCTGGACCAGCTCACGGGTGAGGCGTTGAGCCTTGACGGGCGGGTCTACACCAACAGTTACGCTTACACCGCCGACGGCCGGCTGAACACGCGCACCACGCCGGGGGGGCGCACGATCAGCTTCGCGCCCGACGGCCATGGCAGGCCGAAGCGCGCCCGGATCGGGGCGGTGAACCATGCCGGTTCGGCGGTCTATCACCCGTCGGGTCAGCTGGCCGCGGCGAGTTATTCCAACGGGCTGAGCTATACGGCCAGCTTCGACGCGCGCCAGCTGATGACGAGCTTGCGGGTGGATGCGGGCTCCACCGCGCGCCTGCGCTACAGCTATGGCCGGGACGCGCTGGGGCGGGTGACGGCGCTAACCGACCATGTGCGTCCGGGGCAGAACCGCAGCTTCGGCTATGACGGGCTTGGCCGGCTTACCAGCGCTGCGGGGCCTTGGGGGGCAGGATCGTTCAGCTATGACCTTCTCAATAATATCCGGTCCCGGACGCTGGGCGCACGTACGGTGACCTTGCAGTATGACGCGGCCGGCCGGCTTGCACGCTACCGCGACAGCGCCGCGGGCGGGGCGTGGCGCAATCAGGCCTATGACGCGCGGGGCAACACCACCAGCGATGGGCTCCACGGCTTCGTCTATGACCGGTCCGAGCGGCCCGTGTCGATCAGCGGCGCGGCCTCGGGGTCCTTCGTGTACGACGCCCATGGGCGGCGGGTGAAGCAGGTGCTGGCGGGTGAGACGGTTTACACCGTCTACGGCCTCGACGGCACATTGCTGTATCGCGACAACGCCAGCACCGGCGAAGAGACCGATTACATCGCCATGGGATCCCACACGGTGGGCCGGTTCGACGCGGCCGGCGCGTTCACCTTCATCCATTCCGATCATCTGGGCAGCGCCAGCGCGGCGACCAACGCCAGCGGCGCGGTGGCCTGGCGCGAGAGCTACACCCCGTTCGGCGAACTCCTCGACGACCCGTCCGCCAACCGCAACCAGCCCGGCTTCACCGGCCATGTCCGCGACGCCGCCACCAGCCTCACCTATGCGCAGGCGCGGTATTACAACCCGGTGACGGCGAGGTTCCTCAGTCCCGATCCGGTGGGTTTCGCCAGCGGTGGGCCGGGGTATTTTAATCGGTATGCGTATGTGGCCAATGATCCGGTGAACGCGACGGATCCGACGGGGATGTGCTTTCAGCAAAGTCGAGCGGTATCCGCATCTAATCCTGGATGCCGCATCACCGGAAGATCTGGAGCTAGGTCCGATTCGAGGCACAACGCAGATTTACGCCAGATTTCTTCTTCCGCCGGATTAGTCGCGCACTCCCTTTGGGGAGGGGGTGCCGCTGCTCAATTCGATATCTCTCGCCATCCGAGAGCAATTTTGCAGGCTGAAAGCCGCATAATGCGTTCGGCCTCTGGCGGAGATGCGGGAAGCTTTTCTCGGGCTATTGCCGCGGCAATAGCAACCGGTGACGCCCAAGCCATCGATACAACGCTGGGCGGGCTGCAAACGGGGGTCGTTGGCGTCGGACAAGCGACATTTACATTGCAGGGGACCCTCACGGTTGACGGTGATGAATGGCGTTTTGTGGGGCAGATCACCGGCACTTCGGAACAGTTTGATTTCAATGAAAAGCCCTTAGGCGAGCGTGCCCCCGGTGCCGAGGCCGCGACGCGGGCAGGGAGCGCTATGGGCGCTTCTGAGTACGGTGTAGATTACCTTGGCACGTTCAATGTTGAGGCCGCGGGAGTCACATGTACGGGCAGTCGAATACAACGCACAGAGTGCTAGCTTGAGAAAAGGGCCCTCGCCAGAATGTCAAAGATTCCAAAGCTCGCCGTAGTCGGGGCATTCGTCCTGTTCGCATTGAGCGCATACGTATGGAGCGCGCTCGCCGTCTACGTGACCCTGGCAGGTAGCGAAGAGCGCGCGTTGATTGATGGAGGCGCGCTGGAATACGTCAAGCGGTTCGCTTGGTATCTCTTCGGCCCCGTCTTTCCAAGCGTATCGATGGTATCGTGGCTTGCCACAGCTGCGATAGTAATGGCTATCGCTGTTTCGATCGGGATGGGGTGGCGAGAGTCTTAGCTGTTTAGTCCCGGTTAGTCCCGGAAGTGTGCGCCGCAGCCCGCCCCCGGACAACGCGCGATCCCCGCAATCTCACCCCCTTGCTCGCCCCGATCCCGAGAAGCGCATAAGCGTGTTTTGGTACACACAATATGCACGGTGCGCGCACTCTCTATCGAGAATGCATAAGTAATTGAATTTATGTGGATATCCGTGACCTTCGTGCGCAGTAATGTTCCCGAAGGGAATGGATGCCAACCAGTATGCCCTTGACGTGACGCCAGCCGCGCAGAGCTTGGGTGTCCTGATCCGCACAGCGGAGTGGATCGACAAGGGACCGGCCCCGAAACACATTAGCCAGGTCGAACCGGAGCCAATCCCCCAGCCCGCGCAGGTCATGGAGGGGCTGGAGGAAGAGGCGGCTGAAGAAGGTCCTTCTGTCTTAGCTGCTCAGCCGGACGCGCCACCAGAGCCAGAGTCAGAAACAGAGGCCCGGCCAGAGCCACCCGCCCCATCGGCCAGCCCGGCGCCTGACATGCCGCAAGACGTGCAGGCCGAGGTGAGCGAGCATGAAGTGACGTTCGCGTTCGGGGACCGCCACTGGCGGGTGCGGGGTCTAGCGCGCAACACGTCTTATGAAACCCTCCGCGTGAACCTGCTGGCGAGCCGACATATCCAAGGGACAGACTCGTTCCATGTGGACACGCTGGACCTTTATGCCGCGCGGCATCGCACGAGCTATGTCAGTCAGGCCGCTGCCGAGCTGGGCCTGTCGAAAGAGACCGTCAAGGCTGACATGGCGCGCATCCTGTTGAAGCTGGAGGCGTTGCAGGAACAGATCATCACCGAGACGCTGGCCCCGGCGGCGCCGGCCTATGACATGTCGCCTGATGAGCGGGCTGAAGCGCTGGCGTTCCTGAAGCAGGATAATCTGCTGGACGCGCTGGCCGAGGATGCGGCTGCGTGTGGTGTCGTAGGCGAGCGCGCCAACCCGCTGAGCGGGCAAAACGCCGCGAACAGCAACTCCGCCGCTTATGGTGTCGCCAACGCCGCGGTCAGAAGCGAAAACCCTGGCGCGACCCAGTCGCTTCCTCCTGGAAGCAGAAATCCCGGCTGGGGACAGGGCGACCACATCCCGATTAGCGATGTGGTCGCCGTTTCCGGTAGGATAGAGTCAAACAACTTGTCAGAATGCGGAGAGCGGCAGTGCTGACGCTGCGCGAAGGAGGCGTCATGAGAGCGACCGGGATAATCCTCACCCTGCTGATCGCCGGGTTGTTGATGTTTGTGCTGATCGACGATTTTCGCCGGACAGCCGTGGTGGGCGCGCAAGGCCATATCGAAACCGGCGCGAGATTCGGCGTCGAGGTCGGCATGCCGCGCGAAGATGTTACAGAACCCCTTTCGAGGCGTGGCCTGCGACCAGTTGAAAACCTCGAACCAGAGCACTCTTGCCACGGTCGCGACTACACACCGCAGCACCAAGTGGACGTTTGGCATGACGACACTTGGCGGCGGGGCGTAATCTGCGTCGTGTCGCTTGGCGGACAGGTCACCGACATCAGCTGGGTGTATAATTGGATGGCGCCCTGAACTATTTAACGGCCCTGCTATACCCGATCATCTGATCGGCGCCGCCGTGACCAGCCGCGCCGACGGCACGGCAGCCCCTGCCGGGGCCTTCTTCGCCTTCCTTCGACCCACCGGGTCGAATGATCGCTGCGCGACCGGCTGCGAAGGGCGCGAGAGCTACACCCCGTTCGGTGAACTCCTCGACGACCCGTCCGCCAATCGCAACCAGCCCGGCTTCACCGGCCATGTCCGCGACGCCGCCACCGGCCTCACCTATGCGCAGGCGCGGTATTACAACCCGGTGACGGCGAGGTTCCTCAGTCCCGATCCGGTGGGGTTCGTCAGCGGTGGGCCAGGGTATTTTAATCGGTATGCGTATACCGCGAATGATCCGTTGAATCTGGTGGATCCAAACGGCGAACAAAGTAGGACCCCGAGGCACAGGGGCCGGATAGTTTTTTCAAGCCCAAACGTACAAACGCGGTACGAAGCAGCTGCTGCTCGAAACGAGCAACTTCACCAACAACTGGGTGGCGGTCCATCTATACGCCCCACTCCACCAAGCATTGTTCTGCCAAGTCACGCTCGCCGACTAGAAATGGCAAATCAGACTTTGGCTCGCGCGGTGAATGCTCGAAACGGCGCCGCTCCCGATCTCGGGCTTTCAATAGATAGCATTACGTTGCGTCCTGGGCCATTCGCCCGCGAATCCATTCCGGCGCAGCCAGGACGACCCTCACCCTCACAACAAAGTCAGATTAATCGGATTGGCAATACGTTTGGATGCCATACCTGCGGAACAAGCAACTCCGGGCGGGCAAGCAGCAATTCGACCGCTGACCATCAACCCCCTAGTAATTTGAGGCCCGCTGGAAGTGAGCAACGTTTTTTCCCTCAATGTGCTAGCTGTAGCGCTCGACAGGGTGCCGAAGTAAGTAATGCCAACAGACGCCGCGATTTAGAGGATTTATGATGAAAATAAGAATTGAAATATCTTTAGAGCACGCGGTAGCTTTTATAGCGGATCCCTATAATAGTTTTATTGCTCCGACCAATATTGATAATTATGATATATCAGAAAATGAAGGATGTATTGCTTTTCGGGTACGTCCGTATTTTGATGGCGGCGCAGATATTACGGTGAGTTCTGAGGAGCCAGGTTCGCAATTGGGATGCGCATATGAAGGAAATTTACTTTGTAAAAGTGGTATTCTGTCCATAAGCGATAGCAATAATTTCAATTATTTATTTATTCCTGTCAAGAGCCCTCTTATAAAGATAAAAATTTGGAGATCTTTATTTTCAATTGAAGACGTATGGGTCCATATATCGAGTATTTCAGAGTACTGATCCGTCGAATTTTGAGTCACACATGAAAGGGCCCATTCGGCCGTCCATCACCCGTCCGGCCAGCTTACCTCGCTGCAGTATCACAACACCATGGCGATGACGGCGACGGTGAACGCGCGCCACCAGGTGACGTCCATGCGCTACGCCTCGCCGGTCCAGACGGCGCTGCATGACACATACAGCTATGATGTGCTGGGCCGGGTAACGTTCATCAACCACCAGATTTCGCCGAACCCCGCCCGCGACCACGCCTGCAACTATGACGCGCTGGGCCGCCTCACCGCGGCGTCCGGCGAATAGGGCGCGGGCAGCTTCACCTACGACCTCCTCAATAATATCCGGTCCAAGACGCTGGGCGCGCGCACGGTTGATCTGTAGTATGACGCCGCCGAGCGCCTGAGCCGCTTTTGCGACACCGGCGATGGCGGGGCGTGGCGCTATCAGAGCTATGACGCGTGGGGCAACACCACCAATGACGTGCTCCACGGCTTCGTCTATGACCGGTCCGAGCGGCCCGTGTCGATCAGCGGCGCGGCCTCGGGGTCCTTCGTGTACGACGCCCATGGGCGGCGGGTGAAGCAGGTGCTGGCGGGTGAGACGACCTATTCGGTCTACGGGCTGGACGGCACATTGCTGTATCGCGACAACGCCAGCACCGGCGAAGAAACCGATTACATCGCCATGGGATCCAACACGGTGGGCCGGTTCGACGCGGCCGGCGCGTTCACCTTCATCCATTCCGATCATCTGGGCAGCGCCAGCGCGGCGACCAACGCCAGCGGCGCGGTGGCCTGGCGCGAGAGCTACACCCCGTTCGGCGAACTCCTCGACGACCCGTCCGCCAATCGCAACCAGCCCGGCTTCACCGGCCATGTCCGCGACGCCGCCACCGGCCTCACCTATGCGCAGGCGCGGTATTACAACCCGGTGACGGCGAGGTTCCTCAGTCCCGATCCGGTGGGGTTCGCCGATATGGGACCGGGGTATTTTAACCGGTATGCGTATACCGCGAATGATCCGCTGAATAATACGGACCCGGATGGGGCGGTATGGGGCAAAGTTGCCAGGTTCGGAGTACGAGTGGTCGCGACGCGCGGCAATGTGGTGCGTGCGGGCCGAGAGTTCGCACACGAGTTGCGGCAGGATGGCGCCGCTGTAATCAGCCCTCATTCCACAAGCATGCAAAGAGCTGTGGGCCTATTTAACTTGGTCTCACTGGTCACTACCCGCGATATCGAGGGGTTAGCCGCTCAAGCCGGGATCGTGGAGTCGATAAAGTCGCCTCCTCTACATTGTATCGAGCCGCTTTGCGACGCATATCATGGAGGGGCCACAGAAACCGGGCGCTGCCCCGATTGTGAACATAAACATCGCGAGTCTGATGGAAGGAATACAGACTGGTGGAATGAAGAAAATAGAGCAGAGATTGAGAGAGAGCGCAGACGGGGGCGCGAGCAAGGCCGGCGCGACCGGCGAGAATCACCGGATCGTAAAGAGCCAAGTCCTGAAGAACCAGAAGGCTAAAAACTATCATGATTCAGAGATTTGTCGGCAGTCAACATGGGCGAGAGCTTGATATGATGTTATCAGGCGAGAAGCAGCTTTCTGTTTTTTCTTTTAATAAGGGCGTTTCTCAGTCAGATGCATTTGAACAACAGGACTTTGATGGTGCTGTGCGGGACAAAAAGATCGTAAGGGAAAATGTATCATTCGATAGTTCTGGTAGTGAAATCAATTACGTTATTTTCGCACCAATAAGCCAATCTTGGAGAATTCATGGCTATAAAATTTTGCTAGAGTTTCTGCACACGCGATCTTGGTCGTTAGAGCTAGACTGGATAGAGGCGCGCATGTTCGGCCTTGATCCGAAGGAATGTGATCAAATAGTTGCATTGAAAGCGAGGGCGGACCGGGGTGTTGATACCCCGATAGAATAAATACGCGTGGTAATGTGGCTCCGTCGGGTCAGCTCGCCGCGGCGAGTTATTTTAACGGGCGAAGCTCTAAGGTGGAACAACTCATCCCTCAAGCCACTGAAAAATATCTTTAGATGGAAAATGGTGGGCCCGGAGGGACTCGAACCCCCAACCAAGCGGTTATGAGCCGCCGGCTCTAACCAATTGAGCTACAGGCCCGCGCGAAGCGCCGGACAGTGTTCTTAGCGCGGCCTGCGGCGCACGCAAAGCCGGTCGTGCGCCTCGGGGCGCAGATGAAACCTTGGTCATTTTCCCAATGGGCCGCGAACCGGCGCGAAGCGGGCTAAGTTTCGCCACTCTCGGAGGGTGGATTGGAGTCGGCTTAACGTCATTTCAGGAGACCTCATCATGATCCGTTCGAATTTCAGCGTCCCGTTCCGTCCCGCCCTTGCTGTCCTCGCGCTTGGCGCCGCCGCACCGATGGCGTTGGCGCCGTCCGCCTTCGCCCAGACCGCCCCTCAGCCGAGCGAGGCGACGTTGTCGCTGTCGGCCACCGGCTCGGTGAGCGTGGCGCCCGACCAGGCGCGCATCACCGCCGGCGTGGTCAGCCGCGCCGACACCGCCTCCCAGGCGGTGCGTGAGAACGCTCAAAAGATGCAGGCGGTGTTTGCGGCGCTTCGCGAGGCAGGCGTCGCCGAGGCCGATCTGCAGACCGCACGGTTGAACGTCAGCCCGGTCTACGCCAATCAGCCGAGCCGCAGCGCCGGGGGCGACTACTCCGAGCCGCGCATCACCGGCTACGAGGCCAGCAACCAGGTCAGCGCCCTGCTGCGCGAGATCGACGGCGTGGGCGCGGCCATCGATGCGGTGTTCGAGGCCGGCGCCAATTCCCTCGACGGCGTCCAGTTCCTGTCCAGCGAGGCCGAAGCGGCCCGTGACGAGGCCCGCCGCGAAGCGGTGGCCGAATTGACCGACCTGCGAGACCTCTATGCGGAAGCGGCCGGCTTCACCGTGGTGCGCCTTGTAAGCTTCTCCGAAAGCGGCGGCGGGCGCCCGATCCCCATGGCCATGGCGCGCATGGAGAGCATGGATTCCGCCACCCCGGTGGCGCCGGGCGAGCTCTCGATCGAGGTGAACGTCAACGCCAGCTGGGAGATCGACGGCTAGGCGCCGCGCCCTGACTGAATCTCGCTACCAGACCAGCTTCGGGGCGCAATGGCGCGCCGACAGCTGGTCTTCGGCCAGGATGTCTTTGGCCTTCTGCGCCGAAAAGCCGCCGTCGAACCGGTCGGTGACGATTCCGCCGGCGATGAACAGGGCGTCGAGCCCTTCCCTCTGGGCGCCGGCGATATCGGTGCCAGGTCCGTCTCCGATGGCCAGAATGCGCGACTTCTCCACCGGCTCGCCGCGGATCTGCTCGATCGCCGCGTAGGCGAGGTCATAGATCGGCGGATGCGGCTTGCCGGCCAGGATCACCGTTCCGCCCATCTTCTCGTACATCTGCGCCAGGGCGCCGGCGCAATACAGCAGCCGGTCGCCCGACTGCACGACGATGTCTGGATTGGCGCACACCAAGGGCAGGCGGCGCAGCTGGGCCTCGCGCAGCAGATCCTCGTACTGGTCCGGCGTTTCGGTCTCGTAGTCGAAAAGACCGGTGCAGGAGATGAAGGCGGCGTCCTTCAACGGCGCGAACTGAAGCCCCGTGCCGTCGTAAAGCGGATTGTCCCAGTCCGGCCCCAGCTTGTAGGCCGGCCCCGGAGCGTGGGCGCTGAGGACCGCGTGTGTGGCGTCGCCGGACGTGACGGCGTCGTCGAACTGGCCGGGCTGCGCGCCCATCTGTCCCAGAAAAGTCTTCAGCGAGCTTGCCCGCCGCGGCGAGTTGGACAGCAGCACCACGGTCCCGCCCCGGGCGCGGAACTTCGCCAGCGCGTCGAGGGCTTCGGGCACGAGGTCGCGCCCGTCGCGGATCACCCCCCAGACATCGCAGAGCAGGGCGTCATAGGAAGGGGCGAGGTCTGAGAGCTGTGTCATGGCCCGCGAGGTAGAGGCGGCGCAGGCCCCGGTCAACCGATGGCCGCGACGCGAAACGGCAGATCGTAATAGCCCTGGTCGTGGCCGAAGCGCACCAGCATGAAAAGTGCGCCGACCGACGGCTCAAAATGCACGGGCGGCGGTGCGCCTGCAGGCCGAGGCGTCGCCATGACGGCGAACGTCAAGCCGACGAAGCCCGCCATGGCATAGGCCAGGACGAGCGAAATTTCCGAAGCAGGCGCGAAAGCCGCGAGACCCAGGCAGGCGATCAGGTAGACCCAGCAAAGCGCGGCAAGCGCCTTTGCATCGAAGCGCTCACGCTGGACGAGATGCATTGAGACCTGAGCCATGCAGGGAGCATCAACTCCACCCGCGCGTGCGTCAAGAGCGTCGTTTCGCGCGTGTTCGCTACCCCGTCCGCCGCACCTCCCTGTCGGCGGCGTCCAGCACGTCGTCGCGCACCGGGCGCGGGGCGCCGAAGAGGTGGCCTTGCGCGTAGGCGATGTCGAGATCGAGGACCTCCACCACGGTGGCTTCTGTCTCGATCTTCTCGGCGATCAGGTCGACGCCGTAGCGGGCGAACAGTCCGGCCATGTCCTCGGGCGCCAGAGCGCCCGGTTCGCGTCCGGCGATGGGCTCCTGGCCGCGGGCCGCCTCGATCAGGCGCTGGCCGGAAGCTTTCACGAAGCGCACGCCGGCGCGCTGCAACTCGGCGAGATCGAGATTGAAGTCGCTGACCTGGTCGATGGAGAAGCGGAAGCCGAAATCGGCCAGGCGCGCCATGTTTCGCGCCGCCGTGGCCGAACGGCTCTCGAACGCGGCGCGCGGCATCTCGAAGATGAGCGCGCCCGCGAGGTCGGAATTGCGGCGCAGGAAATCGAGGAAGGCGGGGAAGAATTCGTCGTCGGCCAGGCTGTGGATCGAGACATTGCAGAACACGCCGATGCGCTTGTCCTGCTTGGTGAGCCTGCGAACGATCTGCACGCAGCGCAGAAGCAGCAGATTGTCGACGTCGGTGATGAGGCCGGCTTCTTCGGCGGCGGCGAGAAACTCCGCTGGTGCGAACACCCGTCCTTCGGCGTCGCGGATGCGGGTATAGCCTTCGTAGAAATAGGTCCGCCTCTGGGGCAGACCGACCACCGGCTGCAGGTAGAGATCGACCCGGTTGGCGTCGAGCGCCTCGCGGACCAGATCGGCGTCCACGCCGGGGGCGGGAGCGCCGGCGGTGAGGCCGGGCGCGCGTCCCGATTGCTCGAGACGGGCCAGCAGCTCGGCTACAAGGCGGTCGTCGGACCGGGCGGGCTCAGGGTCCGCGGTGGACGCGCGCGCCTGCGCGCCGGCGCCGTCGGCCATGGCGTCCAGGCGCGCCTGGGCGGATTCCAGCTCTTCGAGCATGGACAGATTGGCCGCCTTGAGCTGGTGCAGCTCGTCCTGGAACATGGATTTTTCCTGGGCGCGGGCGGCGGCGGCGTGGACCTGGCCGGCGATCAGAAAGACCAGCGCGCCCATAAGCCAGGCCATCTGGGTGTTCATCAGGCCGAGGCGCTCGAATCCCAGCGCGGCGACTACGGCCACCATGGCGTAGGTGAGCGTCACCAGTATGTCGCCGGCCTTCGGCATCGACCCTCCCCCGGACGGCGCGAATCAGGGCGCGCCCAACACGAGACTAGCCTGCGTTAAGACAGGTTGACGAACCGTATACACGAAGAACGGCGCGCCCCGTGAAGGACGCGCCGTCTTCAGGCCGGATCGTGAGCCTTGGAAGGCTTACGAGGTGTGCGGTGCGATGGTGATCTCGACACGGCGGTTCGCCGCGCGGCCCGCATCGGTGGAGTTGTCGGCCACCGGCTGGGTCTCGCCCATGCCGGCGACGTAGAGACGGTCGCGCAGCACGCCGCGATTGATCATGTCGGAAGCCACCGCGCTGGCGCGGCGCTCCGACAGGCGCTGGTTGTAGTCGGCGGCGCCCACCGAGTCGGCGTGGCCGATGACGTTCACATAGGTCGCCGGGTAGGTCATCAGCACGTCGGCCACGTCGTCGAGGACCGGACCGAAGCGCGGGGAGACCTGCGCGGAATCGGTGGCGAAGGTCAGATCGCCGGGCATGGTGAGCACCAGCTCGTCGCCGATGCGGCGTACGCCGACGCCGGATCCGCGCAGGCGGTCGCGGAACGCGGCTTCCTGACGGTCCATGTAGTTTCCGGCGGCGGCGCCGCCCAGGGCGCCGATGCCCGCGCCGATGAGGGCGTTGCGCCGGTCGTCGCCGCCGGCCAGCGTGCCCAAAAGGGCGCCGGCGGCCGCGCCGGCGAGGACGCCCGTGCCGGTGCGGTTCTGATTGACGTTACCGTACTGGTCGGTGGTGGTGCACGCAGCGGCCAGGCCAAGGGCCAGCGCGGCGGCGGAAAGGGAACGAAGCATCATCGGCAAAGCCTCCTAGTGAGCAAAAGCGGCGGACCCGTTTCGTGACGAACTCCGTCCGAACGCTCTTCTTGTAACCTATTTGAGCGACGTGCGCATGAACGCACGGTGAAGCGGTGAAACGCAAGCAAACCGTTTTCGCTCCGCTTTCAGGGTAGGCGGCGCAGGCATGGCGGAAGTAAGGCGCGGGCGCGGCGCAGCCGCGGCGCGGGGATGAACCGGGTATGAAAATTTTCCGGCCGGCGTCCTGTGCGCCCTCTTGACGCTCGAGGTGCGGCCGCTTACCTGCAAGCTCGTTAGCAGCCGACCAGGGTGAGTGCCAACGCCCACCCTGACGGCCTGCTAAACCTGATGAAAGCCTGAACGAGCCATTGGGCTCAGAGATGGAGCTACGGCAATGAATTTTCGTCCTCTGCATGATCGCGTGCTGGTGAAGCGCGTCGAGGAAGAAGCCAAGACCAAGGGCGGGATCATCATCCCCGACACCGCCAAGGAAAAGCCCCAGGAAGGCGAAATCGTCGCCATCGGCGGCGGCGCCATCAAGGAAGACGGCACGGTGCGTCCGCTGGACGTGAAAGCCGGCGACCGGATCCTGTTCGGCAAATGGTCGGGCACCGAAGTCACCGTCGAGGGTGAGGAACTCCTGATCATGAAGGAGTCCGACATCCTGGGCATTCTGGAAGGCAAGGCGGCGTCCAAGGCCGCGTAGATCGCGCCGGACCTGTCATCCCCTCAACACCTGATTTGAATCGAGAGACGAAACATGGCTTCGAAAGATGTGAAGTTCGGCGCTTCGGCGCGTGAAAAAATGCTCAAGGGCGTGGACACCCTCGCCAACGCCGTGAAGGTCACCCTCGGCCCGAAAGGCCGTAACGTGGTGATTGAAAAGTCCTTCGGCTCCCCGCGTTCCACCAAGGACGGCGTGTCGGTCGCCAAGGAAATCGAGCTGGAAGACAAGTTCGAAAACATGGGCGCCCAGATGGTCCGCGAAGTCGCGTCGCGCACCAATGACGAGGCCGGCGACGGCACCACCACCGCCACCGTGCTCGCCCAGTCGATCATCCGCGAAGGTATGAAGTCGGTCGCGGCCGGCATGAACCCGATGGACCTGAAGCGCGGCATCGATCTGGCCGTGAAGAAAGTCGTCGAGAACATCAAGGCGATCTCCACCCCGATCAAGGGCTCCGAGGAAATCGCCCAGGTCGGCACCATCTCCGCCAATGGCGAAAAGGAAATCGGCGAGATGATCGCCCGCGCCATGGAGAAAGTCGGCAACGAAGGCGTCATCACGGTCGAGGAAGCCAAATCCCTCGAAACCGAGCTGGAAGTCGTCGAAGGCATGCAGTTCGACCGCGGCTACCTGTCGCCTTACTTCGTGACCGACGCCGACAAGATGGTCGCCGATCTCGAAGACCCGTACATCCTGCTGTTCGAGAAGAAGCTCTCCTCGCTGCAGGCCATGCTGCCGGTCCTCGAAGCGGTGGTTCAGTCCAACCGTCCCCTGCTCATCATCGCTGAAGACGTCGAAGGCGAAGCGCTGGCGACCCTCGTGGTCAACAAGCTGCGCGGCGGCCTGAAGATCGCGGCCGTGAAGGCTCCGGGCTTCGGCGATCGCCGCAAGGCGATGCTCGAGGACATCGCGGTCCTCACCGGCGGCACCGTTGTCAGCGAAGACATCGGCATCAAGCTGGAGAACGTCACCCTGGACATGCTGGGCACCGCCAAGAAGGTGAACATCACCAAGGACGACACCACGATCGTCGACGGCGCCGGCGAAAAGACCGCCATCGAGGGCCGCGTCAGCCAGCTTCGCCGTCAGATCGAGGACACCACCTCGGACTACGACAAGGAGAAGCTGCAGGAACGTCTGGCCAAGCTCGCCGGCGGCGTCGCCGTGATCAAGGTCGGCGGCGGCTCCGAGATGGAAGTCAAGGAGCGCAAGGACCGCGTCGACGACGCCCTGAACGCCACCCGTGCGGCCGTTGAAGAAGGCATCGTGCCGGGCGGCGGCGTCGCCCTGCTGAAAGCCTCCCGCGCGCTCGAAGGCCTGACCGGTGAGAACGACGATCAGGACCAGGGCATCGCGATCATCGCGCGCGCCCTCCAGGCCCCGATCCGTCAGATCGCCGAGAACGCCGGCGTCGAAGGCTCCATTGTTGTCGGCAAGGTGCTCGACAGCAAGGACGCCAATTTCGGCTACAACGCCCAGACCGAAGTGTACGAAGACCTGGTGAAAGCCGGCGTCATCGACCCGGCCAAAGTGGCCCGCATCGCGCTTCAGGACGCCGCCTCCGTGGCCGCCCTGATGATCACGACGGAAGCCGCCGTGGCCGAGCGTCCGAAGAAAGACAATGGCGGCGGCCAGCAGGCCCCCGACATGAGCGGCATGGGCTTCTAGGCAAGCTTCAGCCCCTTAAAGGCTTGAAGGGAAGGGCGGCTCAATCGAGCCGCCCTTTTCTTTTTGGGGGCTCGCCGGTCCGGCGGCCGCGCCATCGGCCTCTGTCTGATCGCCGGCGCGGACTCCGGCGAGATTGAAACGATAAGCCTGCACGCGCATTGGAGGTCGATGACCGCCGCGCGCAACGCCATCCGCCCCGCCATCCCCCGCCCTGACCTGTTTCTCTGTGGCTTGCTGTCCGTGCTGGGCGCCGTCGCCGCGATCGCGGGTGACGTGATCACCGTGCGGCCCAATGACGATCTCACCTTCGTCGCCAGCACGCTCAGCGACGCCGCGGCGGGACCGGAGTCGCTGTGGATGGATCTTGGCATGACCGGGCAGGGGATCGCGCTCGCCGCCTGCGCCGTCGGCCTGTGGCGCTGGCGGGGCGGCGGGCTGCGGTTTCGCGCCGGATGCGGGATGCTGGCCCTGACCGGGGCGCTGCTCATCACCATCGCCTGGCGCAACGCCTACGGCGCCGGCGAGCCGGCCTTGTTCGTCATTCACGAGCCGCTGGTGGCGGTGATGGGGGTGGGGTTCACCGCTGCGCTCATCCTGCTCGCCCGGACGCTGGGCGAGCTCGATAGTGGTTACCATCGCTTCAGCTTCATGGCGCTGGCGGTGTGGATCGTGGCCTGGCCGGTCTTCATCGTGGCCCCGGAGGCGGTCCGTGGCGCCGTGGAGCGGCTCGCAGGCTTCACCCTCATCATCTGGCTCGCCATAGCCGGCCGGATTCTGATGCGCTGCGGTCGCGGCGAGCGGCTGGACCGGGGCGCGTTATAGCCTCGTCGGCGCCCGCGCTGTGATCGGCGGGCCGCCATGCGGTGATTGTCGGGCCTGTTCAGCGTGGAGAAAAGCCCGGCGCCGGGCGGGCTGGGAGGGGAGCCGCGCGGCCCGGCGCCGGGAAGGCGCTAGTCCGCGCTGTAGGGCAGCGAGGAGTGGTGCAAGACGATTTTCAGATCGCCGTTTTCGTCGGCTGCATAGCCGAAGCTGTACTCCACCTTCACCTCTTCGCCTTCAGTGGTGGTGAAGAAGTAATTGCCCATGGCCATGGCGCTGTCGGAGTCGATGATCGTGCCCTCGTTCTCCCAGCGGACGTTGGTGTAGGGCGCAATGGCGAAGCCGCCGTCCTCTTCGATGGCGCCGCCGACGAAATAGGACAGGGCCTCGTCGAAATCGCCGCGGAACTGATCCTCGGCCGCCAGAGTCGGCTTGAACAGGACGTCGTGCGCGCCATAGGCGTAAAAGCGCTCGATATGGTCGCGGGCCGCGGCGGTGTAGTCCTCGCCGGCGCTAAACGCTTCGCCGATCGCCACGATTCCGTCGCCCCAGGCTTGCTGGGCGGCGGCGACATCGGCTTGGGTGATCGCGGATTGCCCGTGCGCAGCGGCGGCGAACAGGGCGGCGCCGGCGACGGCGGTGGAGACAATGGTCTTCATTCGATGTTTCCTCTGGCAAGCCGTGCGGTTGATCGCACGGCTGTGCAGGTAGGAGACCGGCTGGCCTGGTTCTAATGGAAATTGCGCCCGCGATTGATTACCTGAAGGCATCAATTTCTCGCGGAGACCTGTTCCATGCGTCCCACCCTTCGCCAGCTTGATTATTTTGTGGCCGTTGCGGATCGGCTGGCCTTCGGTCCGGCCGCCGATGCGCTGGCGGTCACGCAGCCAAGCCTCTCGAAACAGATTGCGGCGCTCGAGGCGGAACTCGGCCTTGCCCTGTTCGAGCGCACCTCGCGCAAGGTGCGGCTGACCGCGGCGGGCGAGGCGCTGCGGGATGAGGCGCACGCCGTGCTCGAAAGCGCTCGTCGGTTCAAGACGGCGGCGCGCCGGCTGGCGGGCGATTCTTCGCGCCGCGTGCGCGCCGGGGTGCTGCCTTCGATCGGAGCCTATTTCATGCCCCGTCTGAGAGAGCGGCTGCGCGGATGTTGGCCCGAGCTAAGGATCGGATTGGAAGAGGGCTCTTCGCGCGACCTGCTGGCGCGCCTCGGCGCCGGAGATCTCGATTGCGTGGTCGCGTCGGTGGGGGAGGGTGGCGGTCTGAAGGTCCGTCGCCTGTTCGAGGAGACATTGTGGATCTGCAGCGCGCCGGATGACGCATTGATGGAGGACGACCGCCCGGCGCCTCTGGAGCGTCTCGCCGGGCGAACCTTGCTTACGCTCGGGCCCGAATTCCATCTGACGCGCATCGTCGGTCAGCTCGCAGAGACCGCCGGCGCAGATCTCAGCGAGGACTATCGCGGATCCAGTCTCGACGCGGTGCGCCAGATGGCGGTCAGCGGCGCCGGCGTGGCGATCCTGCCGAGCCTCTACGCCCTGGGCGAGGCGATCCGTGATCCGGACTTCAAGGTGCGTCGGCTCGACCATCCCGCCGCCGTACACCCTGTCTTTCTCTACTGGCGCGCTTCGGCCGCCGACACGGCGCTGTTCGAACGGCTCGCCGAAGAGATGATGGACGAAAAGCTGGCCATTCGCGCAGAGCGGGCCAAGCGTTTCCAGGTCTGAAGCCGCGCGCCTACAGCCCGATACGCGCCTTCAGCGCCGTGATGCGTGCGTTGGCTTCGATCAGGCGGTCCAGCGTGAAATCCCCGCGGGCGATGGCGGCTCCGGCCCAGTCGACGCAGCGCCGGTGCAGGTCCGGATCGGGATCGGCGGAGTTGGACATCAAGATCAGGTCGTTGCCCGCCGCCACCGCGCCCACGAAGGCCGCTTCCCGGCTGTAATGATCGCGGATCGCGCCCATATCGAGATCGTCGGTGATCACCGCGCCGCGATAGCCCATGGCCTGGCGCAACAGCCCGGTGAGCACCGGCTTTGACAGCGTCACCGGCGCGCCGGACGGGTCCAGGCGCTCATTGATCAGATGTCCGCCCATGATGAGATGGGCGTGGTCGGTGTCGATCAGCCGGGCGAAGGGCTCCACCTCCTCAAACGTCCAGGTGTCGGTCAGATCGACGAACCCGTCATGGCTGTCCCCCGTGGAGCGGCCGTGTCCAGGGAAGTGCTTGATGGAGCAGACTATGCCTTCGGCTTCCATGGCCTCCACGAACAGCCCGCAATACCTTGCGACCACCGCCGGATCGTCGCCGAAGGCGCGCCGCCAGCGCCCGATCACGGCGTTGTCCTCCTGGTGCAGGTCGGCGATGGGGGCGAGATTGAGATTGAACCCCGCCGCCGCCAGCTCGGACGCGGCGCGCGCGAAGCTCTGCGCGGCGGCCTCGGGGCCGGCTTCGGCCAGGGCTTCGGCGGTGGGGATCTTGTAATAGCCCATGGCTTCGGTGAGGCGCTGGACGAAGCCGCCCTCCTGATCGATCGCCAGGAAGGCGTTCGGGTTGGCGGCGCGCATCTGCGCCGCCAGGCCTTCTGCGCCCGCCGCCGTGCGCGCATTGTGGCGCAGGAAGAGGGCGCCGCCGATTTCACCGGCGGCCAGGGCGCCCGCGAGCGCCGGGGCCGTGCCGGCGTCCGGCTCGTCGCCGATGAAGCCGAGGACGAGCATGGCGCCGACCAGGTCTTCCAGGCGGGGATCGTCCTGCCCGGCGTCAGCCGCCTGCAAGGCGACCGAATGCGCCGGGCCGCCGCCGGCCAGCGCGGCGAGGCCCGCCGCGCCGGCGCCAAGAACGCTGCGCCGGTTGATGCCGCCCATGAATCTCATCCCTAGCCTGCGCTCCGAGGCGCCTCTCTGGTCCTTAGTGCTAGCCTCGGGGGCGCACGGGAGCAAGCCGGGCCTAACCGCACCGTGACGGCGAATTAAGGCCGCGGTCGCGCGCCTGTAATCTCTCAGGGGTGAGGATCGGGGCGTATCCGGGAGGACATCATGATGAAGCACTTGCTGGCCGCTGCGGCCCTCGCCCCTGTTCTGGTCGCCTGCGCATCCGCCGACGCCCGCGACTCACCCCATGCCCGGACCGACGATGACGGCGTGCGCGTCCTGATCGTCAACGGTCGTCGTATCGAGCTGGGCGAGGAGCGCGACGCCGCCGCCGCCATCGAGGCGGCGCTGTCGGCGTCCCGTGACGAGCGCGTCCATGTGGAGCTGGAGCTGGACGAGGCGGTGATCTTTAGCCATGCGGAGCGCGCCGCGTTCGCCGCAGCGATGAGTGCGCTGGCGTCCGGCCTCGCCCATGACGCCATGATCGTCGCGTTCGACGGCTCCCGGGATTTCGACATCGATTTCGATCTGGACCTGGAGGACCATGCCGAGTTCGACGAGGCGGAGCTTCGCCGCCATGTGGAGCGCGCCGAGGCCCATGCCGAGCGCCACGCGGAGCGCATGGAGCGCCATGCCGCACGCATGGCCCGCCATGGCGAGCGTCTTGCCGAGCGCGCTGAAGCGGAAGGCCGCCGCGCCGCGCTGCACGGGCGGCGCATGGAGATCGTCGGGCTCGAGGCCGGCCTTCACGGCATGAGAAGCGGGCTTGCGGGCGTCGAAGAGGCGCTGGAGCGCGGCTGGAGGCATGAGGACGGGGAGCGCACCGCGCTCAGCGCAGAGGACCGCGAGGCGCTGGAGGAGGCCCGCGCGGAGCTGACCGAAGAGATGGAGGACATGCGGGCGCGCCTGGCGGACGCCCGCGAGCGCCACGGCGTCGAGGGATCGCGCGCGGTCCGTATCGTGCGCCGCGACGGCGATGTGCGCGCCTGGGTCGACGGCGAGGAGGTGACGGGATCCCAGCTCGATCGCCTGCTCGCAGAGGAGGGGGAGGGCCGCCTCGCCGGCGCGCCGCAGTCCCCTGAGCCGCCGCGCGCCCCCGAGGAGTAGCCGCGTAGGGCTCCTACCCGCCCGGATTACCGGGCATGGGGGAATCCATGCGCGGATTGCCGAGATTGTCGACGTTGCGGTCTCCGGCGTCGCGGTTCATCTGGCGTGAGAGCGACGGGGCGCTGATCGCCTCGCGCCGGGCCTCTCGCAAGCCTGTGAGAATGCGGGTGACGGCGCTGTCGTCGGCGCCCAGCGTGCGCAGCTGGAACTCCAGCCGGCTCATGTCCTCCATGAAGTCGGGCATGTCCTCGCCCAGCCCCATGAGGCCGTAGCGGGCCAGCTCCGCGCTGGCGGCGTTGGGGGTGTCCGGGCAGTCCATGGCCTCGCGATTGCCGGACGCCGAGGACAGGCAGAAGCTCTCGCGGGTTGCGCCGCGCACGCCGCCCAGCAATTGCGCCACCTGGAAATCCGCTGGATCCAGCCGGGTCTCTGCGCGCGCCAGAATGTCGGCGAAGCTTGGCGCACGCGCGCGCCGCGCACCGCGCTCGGGCGGCGTCTGCTGCGTGGTGGCGACGGGGGCGCCCGGCGCGCCTGGCTCCGTCTCCGCATCGGCCGGAGCGCGCCGCCCCGCCGCCGCAGATGCGGCTTCGGCTGCGCCGGTCTCCGGCGCGGCGTCGGACGGCGTCGACGACCCTGCGGCGTCCGCCGGCTCCGGCCCGGCCTCGTTCGGGGCGGGCGCCTGCGTCTCCGGGGCTGCTTCGGCGGGCTCGGGCGGGTCTGCCGGCGCGACGGACTCCGCGGGGTCCGCCGGCGGGTCGATCACCACCGTCGCGGGCGCCGCTCCGGCGCCGTCTTCGGGCGCGTCGGCCCTCGGCGGTTCGAACAGCGGCGCATCGCTCTGGGCGTCCGCGCCGCCGGCCACGGTATAGAGGCGCACCTCTACAGCCGAGACCGCGCGGCGCGCGGGATCGAAGACCGCCGGCGGCGCGGCGATCAGCAGGACAAGCGCAAGGGCATGCATCGCCGCCGCAACGCCATAGGCGCCCGCCCGGCGTAGCACCGGCGTGTCGCGCAAAAGCATGCGCCAGTCCGGTCGGTCGGGCAGGGGAGGGCTCGCAAAACTCACCTGGCCAAGATGGGAGCCCGGCGCGGCCGCTTCAAATGAATTTGCGGTGAGACGCATGCGCGGCGGCAAATCGCGCACATGCGCACCATTCGCCGGCGGGAATGTTCAGCGCTGATATCCAGCCAAATGCGCGGCGAGCCAGACACGGCGCCGCGGCGGGGTCCGCCGGCATGTGCTTGCCATGCAGGGCGCGTCCGCGGGATGGCACAGGCTACGCTCCGATTTTGAAAATCCGGGTCCGGATCAAAACCTTGCGGCTCAGTGCTGCTAAAAAACTCCGAACCCGGAACAAAAGCTTGCATTCGGGCGCTTTTCATGACAGTAATGTTACATCCCTCGCAGCAAGAAGAAGAAAGGGGTCTGCCATGTCTCGTTTGTTTGTGCCCGCCGTTTTGATCGCGGCCTGGCTCGGTTTCGCTTTTGCGGCGCCGCGCCTTCTCTCCGCCGATATGACGGTTCTGTTCGCGCTCGCCGGTATCGGCGCCACCCTCGCGGTGCTTGCGCTCACCGGCCATGTGTCGCGTCCCGACCCGCTGTCGCTGAACCTCACCGGCCGCCGGCCGTGGTGGGAGACGCGCTAGGCGCGACCATACCGACCGCAGTGGCGCGAAAGCGCTGCGCAAGTAATCATGAAGATCCTGAAACGCCATCCGGCCGTCTTGGCCGGGTGGCGTTTCAGCATTCAGGGCCCGTCGCGGCGCCCCGACGCGGGCCTAGCTGAAGGCCTGCAGACCGGTCTGCGCGCGGCCGAGGATCAGGGCGTGAACGTCGTGGGTGCCTTCATAGGTGTTCACGGTTTCCAGATTAATGGCGTGGCGCAGGATGTGGTATTCTTCCGCGATGCCGTTGCCGCCATGGATGTCGCGGGCCTCGCGTGCGATGGCCAGCGCCTTGCCGCAATTATTGCGCTTCATCAGGGAGATCGCCTCCGGCACGAAGGCGCCTTCGTCGAGCAGGCGGCCGAGCCGCAGCGCCCCCTGGAAACCCAGCGCGATTTCGGTCTGCATGTCGGCCAGCTTCTTCTGCACCAGCTGCGTGCCGGCGATCGGCTTGCCGAACACCATGCGCTCCATGGCGTAGTCGCGCGCCGCGCGCCAGCAGAACTCCGCCGCTCCCATGGCGCCCCATGAAATGCCGTAGCGCGCCTTGTTCAGGCACGAGAAGGGCCCGCGCAGCCCCGACACGTTGGGCAGCAGATTGTCTTCGGGCACGAACACGTCGCTGAGTGAGATCGAGCCTGTCACCGAGGCGCGCAAGCTGAGCTTGCCCTCGATCTTCGGACAGTCGAACCCCTCCATGCCCTTTTCCACGATGAAGCCGCGGATTTTGCCGTCCAGCTTGGCCCAGACCACCGCCAGGTCGGCGATGGGCGAGTTGGTGATCCACATCTTCGCGCCGTTCAGCACATAGCCGCCATCGACCTTCTTCGCGTTCGTGCGCATGGCGCCGGGATCGGAGCCGCCGTCCGGCTCGGTCAGGCCGAAACAGCCCACATGTTCGCCGGTGGCGAGCTTGGGCAGGAATCTCTTCTTCTGGGCTTCGGAGCCGAAGGCTTCGATCGGATACATCACCAGCGAGGACTGCACGCTCATGGCCGAGCGATAGCCGGAATCAATCGCCTCGACCTCGCGCGCGATCAGCCCGTAGGCGACGTTGGACAGGCCCGCCCCGCCATATTCTTCGGCCACGGTGGCGCCCAAAAGGCCCAGCTCGCCCATCTCGGTCATGATCGCCCGGTCGAAATCTTCCTCGCGATAGGCGGCCACGACGCGCGGCAGCAGCTTTTCGCGGCAGTACTGGCGCGCCGTCTCGCTGATCATCCGCTCCTCCTCGGAGAGCTGATGATCGAGGTGCAGCGGGTCTTCCCAGGAGAAGGTCAGGGTCTCGTCGGTCTCGGCGTCCAGTGCGGCCATGGGGCGCATCCTTTTCATCGGGCCGGGCGCGCGGAGTATGCAGGCGCCGCAGGCGGGTGATCTCACATATAAGGATACACGGCGCGCCCGGAAACCGTCGAACCGCTTGAAGGATTGCAGCGAGGCGGAGCAGGCGGGCATGGACTCTTCGGCGCTCGACGGGATGTGGCGGCTCATCAGCAAGAGTGCGCGTTAAGACAATCAAAATGGTAAATCGGCGGCAAGCTTAACCGGTCTTAATATTTATATAGATTTCGCCTATGGCATCCATCTATTTAATTGAAAGCATTCATCACTTGGTGTTAACAGTCCCGGGCTGATACCCGCCCTCGAAATATTCATCTGAGAGGGTCTGAAAATGAAAAATCTACGATTTGGCGTCTCGGCGCGGCTGGCGGGCGGGTTCGGCGCAATGATCCTCGTCATGGTGCTCCTGGCGGGGCTGTCGATCCAGCGGGTCGCCTCCATGGAGCGCGATCTTTCCGAGATCAACGACGTGAACAGCGTGCTGCAGCGCTACGCCATCAATTATCGCGGCAGCGTCCACGACCGCGCCATCGCTGTACGCGACGTGGTGCTGCTGTCCGACGAAGCCGGCCGCGCGGGGCAAGTCGCCGTCATCGACGATCTGGCCGCCGCCTATGCTGAAAATCACGCCGCAATGGAGACGATGATTTCCGAGATCGGCGCGGATCCGGAGCAGCGCGCCATCCTCGCCGACATCGACGCCATTGAAGCGCGCACCAACCCGCTTGTGGACCAGGTGATCGCCCTGCGCGCCAATGGCGATCTCGCCGTCGCCCAGACGTTGCTCATCACACAGGCCGGCCCGCTCTTTACCGAATGGCTCGGCGCCATCAACCGCTTCATCGATCATCAGGAGGCTTCGAATCGCGAGATCGGTGCGGATTTGCGCAGCGACGTCGCCGGTTTCGCCGTTCTCATGCTCGCCACTCTGGCGCTTGCCGTCTTGCTCGCCGGCGGCGCCGGCCTGGCCGTCGCCCGCTCCATCGCCGGACCCACGCGTCGTCTCAGCGCCGTGATGAACCGGCTCGCCGCCGGCGAGCTGGACGCCGAGGTGCCGGACACCGCCCGCACCGACGAGCTGGGCGACATGGCGCGGACGTTGGGTGTCTTCAAGGACGCCCTCCTCGCCCAGCGGGGCGCCGAGGCGGAGCGCCGCCGGGAGGCCGAGCGCGAAAGCGCCCGCAAGGCGCGGCTCGAGGCCCTGATCGCCGGGTTCCGCAGCGGCGTCTCCGACGTGATGGGCGTCGTGGATCTGGAAGTCTCGCGCATGTCCGACATCGCCGCAGCCGTGAGTGCGGCCGCGGCCCAGGCCAGCGACGGGGCCGAAGACACCAACGAAGCCTTCGAGAAGGCTTCCGGCGGCGCCACCTCGGTCTCGGCGGCGGCTGAAGAGCTGTCCGGGTCCATCGCCGAGATCGCCCGCCAGACCGGCACCGCCAACGCCGCGGTGCGCGACGCGGTGAAGGGCGGGCTCGAAGCCGGCGAGGAAGTGGCCAGTCTGGAAACGGCGGCGGCGCGTATCGGCGATATTGTCGGCCTGATCAACGACATCGCCGAACAGACCAATCTCCTGGCGCTGAACGCGACCATCGAGGCGGCGCGCGCCGGCGAGGCCGGCAAGGGCTTTGCGGTCGTGGCCAGCGAGGTGAAGACCCTGGCCGCCCAGACCGCCAAGGCGACCGGAGAGATCTCCGGCCAGATCCAGGCGGTCCAGTCGCGCACCCGCGCCACATCCGAGGCGCTGAAAGCCATCATGGCGACCATGACCCAGGTGGAGGAGTTCAGCAGCGCCATCGGCGCCGCCATCGAGGAACAGACCGCCGTAACCGGCGACATCGCCAACTCTGCGACCCTGGCCGCCAGCGGCGCCGAGGACGCCGCAGCGCGTTCGCGCAAGGTGGTCCAGATCATCGAGGAAACCGAAACCCGCGCCGAAGAGGCCCGCACCGCCTCCAGGCAACTCACCGACGCGCGCACCCGCCTCCAGGACACGATCGAGACATTTCTGAGCGGCGTATCGGCGGACGAGGCGAGGGCGGCTTAGGGGTCGGGCGCCTCGGCCGCCGAATGCACGTCCCGGGGCGCCCCCGGCTCACCGATAGGCCATGTCCACCTGATCAAAGGCGCCCGCGGCGTGATCTTCACAGAAGCGGGCGTGGTCGGCCTTGAGGCGGTCGGCCGCCTCTTCGGCGAAGCGGATCAGATCCTTGATGAACAGGGGCTGCGGACCGGCCGCCGCCACAATGGAGGGTTCCACGTCGTAGTCGACCTGCCCCAATTCGTCGGACAGGGCGTGGGACTGGGCCAGCGCCGCGCCGCAGACGCCGGCATAGGCCTTCCAGGTCTTCTCGCTGAGATCGTCCAGATCGATGTCCTCGCGAAACGGCGCCCGCTCGCGGGTCATGAAGCTTTCCCCGTCGATCTCCACCGCGCCGTAGAAGATATCGCCATGGGCCAGCTGCACGGACTGGCCGTGGGCGATGCGGTCGGCCCGGTCGCCGGCGTTGAACTCGGTGGGCGGCGTCAGCCCCTCCAGGGCCGAGCGGCGGGCGCGCTTGAATTCGATGATGAGATCGTCGGTGGCGTCCTTCGACGGGCCTTCGATCAGCACGTAGTATCGCGGCAATCCCAGCGAGGCCGTGCCCTGACCGTGGCGCACGCAGACATCCTTGACCTTCAGCTCGCCTGCGCGCTCGGGCTTCTTGAAGTGTTTCTCCCCCGCGAGGCGGTCCACGGCGACCTGGAAATTCTCGATCTCGCCGGAAATGGGCTGGAGCTCGTCATTGGCGCGAAACCCGCGCCCGGAGTCATTGAGATAATCGTCCTTCAGCCAGGCCTCGCGGTCTTCGTGCGCCTCCTTGAACAGGCGGCGCACGACTTTCGGCGAATTGTCCATGCGATAGGCGTCGTTCTTCTCGGTGGCGTGTTCGGCGTAGCCGCGCATGGCCTTCAGATAGCCCTTGGCGAACTTTTTGACGATCTTCGCGCGGGTCTTGCGATTCAGCCCGCCTTCCTCGCGGGCGGCGATCCAGAAGCCCACCGCCCCGCGCTTCAGGTCCCAGGTGAAGGGCGCGTAGATCGCTTCATCGAAATCATTGACCCCGAAGATCGGCGCGCCGTGACTGTCCGGCATGACGCCGAAATTGCCCGGGTGCACATCGCCCAGCGCCATCACCGTGGGCATGGCGGCGTCCTGCCCGGCCATGTCGCGATAGAAGAGCAGCGCCGTGCCGCGGAAGAACTTGAAGAAGTCGTCGGCGAGGGCGTCGAACTTGCGCTCGGCGCCCGGCTCGCGCTGGCGGATGCGTGCGGCGTGGTCCTCGCGCAAGGTGGATCGCACATGCGCGCGCCGCGCCTGGCCGGTCAGAAGGGCGGGGGGAACCACCGGTTCGCCGGCTGCGATGCGTTTGGCCAGACCGCGAAACGCTTCGCGGCGACCTTCGGCCTTCCAGACGGTCTGGACCGGCGTCTCGTCCCTTTCTTGCCCCTTCGAAGCGTCGGGACGTCTCGTTTGCGCACTCGACTTGCTTTTCCGTGCCGTGGCCATGGGACGTGCTGCACCTTTTTGCGGGTGAAGTCCGAACGCGGGGGCGCACGCGCCGTTCCGGTGCGGCGCCCTTTCCTACGTCATTTCCGCCTTTCAAACGGACGCACCGCTCCACAGCGCCCACGCACACTTGGCCATCTTGCGAAATTATGTAGGGTTGACTTCAACACCTTTGTTCGGTGATCCGTGCAGCTGAGGGAGAGCGCCGTGCCGTCAAAGACCGTGATGCACGCGGACCTGGGCGAAGACGATTATCCAGGATTTGGACGGTATGTCTGGCGGCCTGCGGACGGCGGTCTTTTTTGGTCTCCTGGCCTGATCCGCATCTATGGCCGCGCGGAGCAACCTGCGTCCGAGGCTGAGTTCATGGCCTGCCTGCATCCCGGGGACCGTACCCGGATTGAAGGCGAGACGGATGCGTTCCTGACAGGGGACGCGGACAGTTATTCGCATAGTTTTCGCATCGTCCGACCGGATGGCGAGGTCCGCTATGTCATTGATCGCGCGCGCGTCGACCGGGACAGTCAGAACCGCGTGATCGAGATCCGCGGGCTGAACCTCGACGTGACGGACTTTCCGCATCTCGCCCAAGCGTCCATGGATGACGAATCCAGCGAGAGCGAGGCCGGCGCCGCGCTCCCATGGGTTTCTCCCGAGGACGACCGTCTGGAGATCGGGCGGCAAGCCAGCGGTCTGGCGATGGCCGATATAGATTACAGGGCGGGCACATTCGCACTGACCCCGGCCGCGGCGGGGCTCTATGGACTGGGGGATCAGGCGACGCTTGTCTCACGCGAGGCCCTTCACGCGACCTTCCATCCCGAGGACCGGGCGGCTCTCGAACAGAAGATCAGCGAGTCGCTCGCACCCGGATCGGGAGGCGATCTGGCGGTCGAGCACAGGGTGGTGCACCCGGACGGGACGATTCGATGGCTGCAAGTGCGCAAACGTATTTATTTCGAGATGCTCGACAGAGTGCGCCGACCGGACCGGGGCGTTCTGGCAGCCATCGACATCACCGAGCGAAAGCGTGCCGAAACACAGCTCCGCGAAAGCCAGGAGCGGCTGAACCTGGCTCAACAGGTCGCCGGCATCGGCGTCTGGGATGTGGATCTGAAGGCGGGGCGGACGGTCTGGACTGACGGGCTTTACGACCTGATGCAGGTGGAACGAGGCGCCCCTGTTTCGCCGGAGGCCTTTTTCGAGAAGGTCCATCCTGAGGACGCCGAGGGGCTGCGTCGGGCGTTCGAGTCCGCGATCTTAGAAAACGGCGCCTTTGAAAGGGAGTTTCGCGTCATTCTGCGCAATGGCGAAGTGCGTCACATGGTCGGACAGGGCCGGGTCACCGCGCAGGATGATGACCGGGCGACACGGATTCTCGGCGTGAACTACGACATTACCGAGCGCAAGCGCGTCGTGGCCGATCTGACCGCAAGCAAGGCGCGGTACCGCGGGCTCTTCGACAGGATCAACGCCGGTTTCTGCATGATCGAGGTCCGTTTGAACGGCCCGGACGGGCGCATCGATTATCGCGTCGTGGAGGCGAATCCGGCCTTCTATCATCTGACCGGATTTCCCAAGGCGATCCTCGGACAATGGCTTCGCGACGCGGCGCCGGATCTTGAGGAGCATTGGTACGAGATTTACGGCGCCGTTGCGCGGACCGGCGAACCGGCGCGCTTTGAAGATCATTCACAGCTGCTCGGGCGCTGGTTCGATGTACTGGCCTATCGGATCGACGGACCCGAAGACGGCCGGGTTGCGATCCTCTTCCACGAGATTTCCGAGCGCAAGCGGCATGAGGCTCATGTGAAGACCTTGATGAATGAGGTCAACCATCGCTCGAAGAACATGCTGTCGCTCGTGAACGTGATCGCCAAGCACACTTCGGCTCAAAGCGGCGATGACTTCCTCAAGAAATTCTCGGAGCGGCTCGCCGCCCTGGCTGCGAACCAGGACATGCTTATTCGAGCAGACTGGGGAACCGTCGATCTCGCGGAGCTGGTTCGTGCGCAACTCTCCCATTTCGGGGATGTGCTTGATCGGCGGATCCACATCGGCGGTCCGAAACTGGACGTCTCGCCAAGCGCGGCCGAGAAGCTTGGAATGGCGATCCACGAACTCTCCACCAATGCGGCCAAGTACGGCGCCCTGGCCAATGATGAAGGAAACATCCGGATCGTGTGGAGAACCAGTGAGCTGGATGATCGCCGCGTTTTGGTCGTGGACTGGCTGGAGGACGGCGGGCCTTCGGTGAAGCCTCCCGAAAGCGCCGGATTCGGCAGCCTGGTTTCCGGCTCACTTCTGGAATCCGGTCTGGAAGGTGTTGTGACCGCGCAATACCGACCAAGCGGTCTTGCGTGGTCACTGGTCTGTCCCCTTCGAGCGATCACCGAACCCGACACGGAAACGGCGTAGCCCTCAGAGCGAGGGCCGCAGTTGCGAGGACGGGCGCCGGCGCGGTTCCGCCGCAGATTTTCAGATCCGCGTACTCGGACGGTTGGGGTGCAGGCTCACTCTGGAAAGTCAGGCGCGCGCTTTTCCAGAAAGGCGCGGTAGCCTTCGCGGAAATCCGGTCCCCGGAAGGCGTCCAGAAACAACTTTTTCGTCTCCGCGTCGTCGCTCGCCTGGCCGCCCAGGATGCGCGTGATGATTTGCTTGGTGACTGCGGCCGAGGTCCCGCTGGCCTTCGCGGCGAGGGCGACCCAGCCGTCCACCGCGGTCATCAGGGCGGCGGGCTCCACCAGCCGGTCGATGAGGCCGAGGGCCCGCGCCTCCTGCGCGCCGAGGAGGCGGGCGGTGAACAGGATGTCCTTGGCGGCCGACACGCCCACGGCGTCGATCAGGCGGCGCGTGTCGTTGAGCGGATAGACAAGGCCGAGCTTGCCCGGCGTGATCCCGAACGTCGACCCCTCCGCGGCGAAGCGCAGATCACAGGCCAGCGCCAGGCCGCAGCCGCCGCCGACGCAGGCGCCCTCGATGGCGGCCAGGGTGGGTCTGGGAAACGCCGCCAGCCCGTCCAGCGCCGCGGCGATGGCGGCCGAATAGGCGTCGGCGCGTTCGGCGGTGGCGTAGACCTCTTCGAATTCGGAAATATCGGCGCCGGCGGCGAACGCTCCGCCGGTTCCGCGCACCACAAGGACGCGCACCGCCGGGTCGGCTTCGGCCTCGGTCAGGAGGCGCGGGATCGCGCTCCACATGGCCTCGGACAGAGCGTTTTTCTTCGCCGGCGTGTTCAGCACAAGGTGCGCCGCGGCGCCGGAGCGCTCCAGATAGATCGCATCGTTCGTCATCAAGGGGGTCCGCTATGGTTTGAAGAGCCGGCGCACCCTGACCAGCTGCGGCGCGCGGCGCAAGCGGCTGGCCCGCGCACCGCACTCGCAATTTCGCCAGATTTCTCCTACATACGCCCATCGAAATTCATTCGCCGTCGGCCTTGAACCGGCGGGGGAGAGGTAAAATGGCGAGCCTGATCTCGAATACGCCGGCGCGGGCGCCCGCCCCGCCGGGGGTCTCCGCGTTTGATGCGGACGCAGTCGACGCGCTTATGGCCGAATACGGCCTGACGGGCGATTTCCTGAATCTGGGCGGCAGGCCCGCAGATCACCGCGTGGTGGCGGCGATGTCGGGCGGGGTGGACAGCTCTGTCGTCGCCGCCGTGCTGCACCGCGCCGGCTACGCCGTCGTGGGTATGACGCTGCAGCTCTACGATCACGGCGAGGCGATTCACCGCAAGGGCGCCTGCTGCGCCGGTCAGGACATCCACGACGCGCGCCGCGTGGCCGAAGCCATGGGTTTTCCCCATTATGTGCTCGACTATGAAACCCGGTTCCGCGAGGCGGTGATCGAGGATTTCGCCGACACCTATCTGGCGGGCTCCACGCCGATCCCCTGCGTGCGCTGCAATCAGTCTGTGAAGTTCGCCGATCTTCTGGCCACCTCCAAACAGCTGGGCGCCGATGCGCTGGCCACCGGCCACTACATCCGGCGCGCCATGACCGGAAACCGCGCCGAGCTGCGCCGCGCCGCCGACGCGGGCAAGGACCAGTCCTACTTCCTGTTCGCCACCACCGACGAGCAGCTGGACTATCTGCGCTTCCCGTTGGGCCATCTTGAAAAGGACCAGACGCGCGCCCTCGCCGCGGCCATGGGGCTCGCCGTGGCGGCGAAGCCCGACAGCCAGGACATCTGTTTCGTGCCCGACGGCGATTACGCCGCCGTGGTGGAGAAAGTGCGCCCGGGCGCCAGCCGTGCGGGCGAGATCGTCCATGTGGACGGCCGGGTGCTGGGGACCCATGAGGGCGTCATCCGCTACACGGTGGGTCAGCGCCGGCGCCTCGGCGTCTCGGTAGGAGAGCCGCTTTTCGTTGTGAGGCTCGACGCGGAGAACGCGCAGGTCGTCGTCGGCCCGCGCGAGGCGCTGGAGGTCACCCGCATCGCCCTGAAGGACGTCAACTGGATTGGCGACGGGGACCTGTCGGACGCCGACGGGCTCTCCATCGGGGTGAAAGTCCGCTCCACGCGGCCGCCCAGCCCCGCCGTGCTGGAGATCGCCGAGGACGGCGCCGTCCATGTCCTGCTTGATCAGGGCGAGGAGGGCGTCGCGCCAGGGCAGGCTTGCGTGTTCTACGACGCGCCCGGCCATGACCGCGTTCTGGGCGGCGGCTGGATCGCGGCGACGGGGTAGGGCTTCGATGTCACACGCCGGGCCGGCGAGTCGGTTATGGTCCGCCAGACAAAGAAAAGCCGCGCCGGGATCGGCGCGGCGACAGGGAGACTTCCATGACGATCACCGACCTGCTCGCGCCGACCTATGCACAAATGCTCAAGGCGCTCTCCGCCTGGCTCGACAAGGCCGCCGAAAGCTCCGACGACGCCGACGCGCTCATGGGCGCCCGTCTGGCGCCGGACATGTTCCCGCTCGCCACCCAGGTGCGTTTTGCGTGCGTGCAGGCCTATGAGGGCGTCTACCGGCTGCGCGCCGAAGCCTTTCCGGCCGCGCTCGAGGACCTGCTGAACGAAGGCCGTAACGCGGGCGACGCGCCGGGCACGCTCTCCGATGCGGTGGCGCGCATCGACGAGACGCTGGCCTTCCTCGACACCGTGGCGCCCGGCGCCCTGGACGGAGCCGGCGACCGTCCGCTGGGGCTCGAGCTGCCCATGGGGATCGCGTTCGATTTCGACGGCGACAAATATGTCCGCGACTGGGCGCTGCCACAGTTCTATTTCCACATAACCATGGCCTATTCGATCCTGCGCAATCAGGGCGTGGCGATCGGCAAGGCGGACTATGTCCCGCACATGTTCGCCTATCTGCGGCCGGGAACCGGGCCGTCGGCCTAGGTACTGTACCCATAAACGGGATTCCCAAATCAGCCGGGTCGTGATTCAAACTCTTTGAAGGGAGTTTGATCATGGCCCGATTTGATTTGAGTGATGCGGAGTGGTCGATCATCGCGCCGCTCTTGCCGAACAAGCCGCGCGGCGTGCCG